>JAEEGG010004375.1_pt1 | contig 34293 bp, 27 predicted proteins | sample 9134161 | NCBI WGS metagenome assembly JAEEGG01 (sample SAMN16246543, study PRJNA631951) | gut metagenome | biome: gut microbiome; feature: rumen; material: CR-attached | host: Bos | place: Iran: Karaj | collected 2018-10 | reverse complement strand
CTCTGCCGAGACTCGATGGTCCGGTTATGGTATGCTCACGGGGGATATGCCCGACTGGTGCCCCGATCTTCCCCCGAGCGACCAGGTTGACTATTTGGAATTCAAGACGGATTCCCAATTCGGCTTCATCGGAGAAACCCTGATCGGCTTCACCGGCATCGGCACCGTCGGCACCTTCTTCTTTGACCACTTCTGGAAAAACGGGAAGGAAGCGGAGATCCAGGCCAAGTGGGAGAAGATCGGCAGGGGCTACCAGCGCCTGAACCGGCGGAATCAGCTTTTGCAGGAGTACCTGCGGAACCCGGAGCGGGGCCGCCCGGGTTACTTCATCGACCCCTCGGGCAACGTCTTCGAGGGCGCGGAAAATAACCGGCTGGCGGGCGTCACCGCCACGGTGTATCGGTATACCGGCAGCACCGCCGGATGGCGCTTTGACCCCGACGGCATCCTCGCCGCCGGGACGCCGGAGGCCGCCAAGTGGGAGCCCTGGAACTCCGAATACTACGGCGAGGGCCCCAACCCCAACGTGAGCGACGCCCAGGGCGTCTACGGCTGGGACGTGCTGGTGGGTGCCTGGAAGGTGGTCTTTGAGAAGGAGGGCTATTACACCGCCGAGAGCAGCGTGATGAACGTGCCCCCCGCCCACACGGACGTGAACGTCAGCATGGTCTCCATCGGCGGGGCCAGTGTGGAGAGCGCCGGGGCGAACCCGGAATACGCGGAGCTGTGTTTCGACAAGCCCGTGCGGGTGGAGGACGTGGAGGCGCTGCTGCTGGTAAACGGTGAGAGCGTCGCCGGCCGCCTCACCGCAGTGGACTCCGCGCCTGCCGCCCGTGGCCATAAGCAGGCTTCGGGGGACGGGAACGTGGCCGAGGGGGCCATGGTGGCCCGGGTGTTCCGGGCAGCCCTGGAGGGGGCGAGCGTGGGCGACGCCCTCTCCCTCTCCGCCGCCCAGGGGATCCGCAGCTACAACGGCGTGGCGGCCGAGGGCTTCGACCTGGCCGTGACCGTGGAGGTCAAGGCAGACCCCATCACCGCTCTCAGCTACACCGGCTCCACAGCTCTCCTGGCCCCCGGGGAGACCCGGGACCTGGCCTCAGGGCTGGAGATCACCGGTACGGAGGGGACGCTGAGCTGGACTTCCCTCACCCCGGAACTGGCCTCGGTCTCCCCCGCCGGGGTCATGACCGCATTGAGTACGGAATACGGCGGCAGCGCCATCCTCCAGGTCGCGGTTGCGGGCAGCGAAGTGAGCGCCGTCGTAGTGATCCCCGTGGAAGCGACGGAGCCCGAGCCGGTCATTCCCCAGCCGGAGCCGGAGCCCGAGCCCGAGCCGGAACCCGAGCCGGTATCGAACACGTTCGATGAAAACGGCGTGGCAGATTTAAGCAAGGTAGAGGCACAGGGTGATAAGGTGACCTACGATGCAGAGACGCATACTGTAACCACCACAGAAGGTTGGACGGGTGTCCAGTTGACCGTAAGCGATGGCGAGGAAGTGAGCGGCAAGGAGCTGCGCATCACCTTCGACCGCGAGATGTCGGTGAAGTGCTATGTGAAGTACACAGACGGGACGGACGCCGATGTCATCATGGGCAAGGCAGAGGAAATCCTTTACTTCACACTTGACGACACGAAAAAACTGTACCAGGTGCAGATTCAGCCCACCGATGCCGCCACGTTTGCTTTCGAGGAGATTGCCGTCAATGCAGAAAGCACCAAGCCTGTGGTGAAGCCTCTGGAAGAAGGGGAGACCCGGGTGATATTTAAAGATGAGGCGGGACTCGCCGTGTCGTGGAACAACTTCTGCGAAAAGGATGCGGAATGGGGTGCCGTTTTGGAAGCCGGTGAGTATTTCTTTGTTACCGTTTCGGCCAGAGACCCCAGGCAGGAATGGCCGAAGATTGTGTTGCGCGATGCCTCGTCGGCAGCCGTGGGGGAGGACATCGACCTGAACGGCGTGAGCAGTTTCCCCTATATTGCCAGGTTCGCTCTGACGGACGGCATGGTGGAGCAGCTGCGCAACGGCTTCTGCTTCTCCGGCGACGGCTTCACCGTCACCCAAGTGGCCGTTTATAAGCCCGAAACGGGAGGGGAGTCCGTTTCCCTGGATGCCTTGAACTACACGCTCAACGCCCGCTACGACGTGCTGTCGCACAACATCACCACCACCCGTCGCTGGGGCCGTGCCGGATGGGAGATTGACGGTGATGAGTATGCCGACAGGACGCTTATCGTGGTGGACTACAAGAGCGTCGCCTTCCCCGTCACATTGAAGATCGAATACACCACGGAGGACGGCGTGCGTATGGGATACTCCGCCGGTTCTGCGGCAGGCAACACTCAGGTGAGTCTGGACATTCCCCGGGATATGGCGTCGCTCAAGCTGATTTATATCACGTATCCCGACGGCAATTCCCTTGAGTTGACCGACATCACGCTGATGGCGGCGGCCAATGCCCGCCCGCTGGTCGGCGAGCGCATCCTGCCCACTGCTGTTGACGGTCTGGAGGCCGTGGAAGAGGACAGTGAGGACGACGGCGTGTGGTACAACCTGAGCGGTCAGCGTGTGGACCGGCCGGCACACGGCATATACATAAGGAACGGCAGGAAAGTGTTTGTAAAATAAACATAAAGGAATATGACAGGAAAAATGATGCTTACATGTGCCGCCCTGTGCGGTGCATTGACAGCCGCAGCATGGAGCGGAGACGTGACGGTGGAAACACCGAACACCCGCATGCTGTTGCATGCAGAGGAAGGGCAGGATTTGCGCATGGCCTATTTCGGTGAACCCGCGGCCACGATGCAGGAGTTGCGCGATGCGGGCGACGACTTCAATTTTCCCGCTTTGCCTGCTTTCGGCACGGTGGACATGATTCATCTGCCGGCCATTCAGGTGCAGCATGCCAACGGCGACCAAAACCTGGAATTGCAGGTGACGGACTATGAGCGCCGGGAGCAGGAGCGCGCCGTGGTGCACGTCTTCACTCTGGCCGACAAGCTGCAGCCCGTCACCGTGCGCGTGTGCTACAAAGCCTACAGGGCTGTGGACGTGATAGAGACGTGGACGGAAATCTCTCATACGGAGAAGAAGGACATTCTGCTCAAGCGCTTCGACTCCGGCCATCTGACGCTGCGGCGGGGCGATGCGTGGCTGACGCATCTCCACGGCGACTGGGCCTCGGAGGCCGATGTGACGCAGGAGCCGCTGACGCGCGGGCTGCAGATTATCCGTAACAGCGACGGGGCGCGCAATGCTCATCTGGATGCTCCGGAGGTGATGATTTCGCTCGACGGAAAGCCCCGGGAGCACAGCGGGCGCACCGTCGGAGCCGCCCTCTGCTGGAGCGGCAACTTCGAGATTCGCATCAACACCACCACCAAGCATGAGCACCACCTCTACGCCGGCATTGATCCCCAGGCTTCGGAGTATGTGCTGGAGAGCGGGCGTGTGTTTGAAACGCCGCATCTGGCGCTCAGCTATTCAACGGAGGGCATGGGCGGCGTGTCGCGCAACTTTCACCGGTGGGCCCGCACGGAGGGCATGTCGCATCGCGGCATGCAGACCGGCGACATCCTGCTGAACTCATGGGAGGGCCTCTATTTCGACATCAACGAGGAGCGCATGATACAGATGATGGACGACATCGCCCGTTTCGGTGGCGAACTCTTTGTCATGGACGACGGCTGGTTTGGCGACAAATATCAGCGCAACGACGACTCCTCGACATTGGGCGACTGGGTGGTGGACCGGAAAAAACTGCCCGGCGGCCTGAAGACGCTGACGGAGGCCGCACGGCAGCGCGGCATCAGGTTCGGCATCTGGATAGAACCCGAGGCCGTCAACACCAAGAGCGAGCTCTTCGAGAAACACCCCGAATGGGCATTGCAGACGAAGGGCAGGGAACTGAAACTGGGCCGCGGCGGCACACAACTGGTGTTGGACATGACCAACCCCAAGGTGCAGGACTTTGCCTTTAAGATTGTTGACGACCTGCTGACAAGTTATCCCGAGATAGCCTACCTGAAATGGGATGCCAATGCGTCCATTCAGAATGTCGGTTCGCTGTGGCTGCCGATGAACCGCCAGACCAATCTGTACGTGGACTACCACATGGGCCTGTTGAAGGTGTTGCAGCGCATCAGGGAGAAGTACCCCGATGTGGTCATACAGGACTGTGCCTCCGGCGGCGGCCGTGCCAACTACGGTATGTTGCCCTACTTTGACGAGTTCTGGGTGAGCGACAACACCGACGCGCTGCAGCGGGTCTACATCCAGTGGGGCACCAGCCTGTTCTTCCCCGCCAACACGATGGCGGCCCACATCAACCATTGTCCGTACTGGAACACTGGCGGTCGCGTGACGCCGATAAAGTTCCGCTGCGACGTGGCCATGAGCGGGCGTCTCGGCATTGAGCTGCAGCCCAAGGATATGACCGACGAAGAGCGGCAGCAGTGTACCACCTGTTTCACGGACTACAAAGCGCTGCGGAAGACGGTGCAGACGGGCGACCTCTACCGCCTGATTTCTCCCTACGACAGAAAGGGCGTGGCTTCCCTCATGTATGTAGATGAGTCGCAGCAGCAAGGTGTGTTGTTTGTTTACAAGACAGAGAATTACTACGGCCAGACATTGCCCCGTATTCTCTTGGATGGTCTCAACCCGGATAAAACCTATACTTTGGAGGAAAAGAATGTGCGCACCGGACAAAAGCCATGCTCTCTCAGTGGCAAGCAGTTCACGGGTAGGTTCCTGATGTCGGTTGGTTTAGAAGTGCCACTTTGGGAAGACTATGCTTCAAGGGTTTTCGAACTGAAATAAATGACAGATAATGAAAAGATATTTCTTCATAATCATTTGCGCGATTGTGCTTTTGCAGACAGCCGGAGCGCAGGCACGTCAAAAACTTATTGAGCGCCTGAACAGCCTGCAGGCCAAAGGCTATATGTTCGGACATCAAGACGATCCCTTCTACGGTATCACTTGGGCATGGGAGAAGGGGCGCAGCGATGTTCTTGAAGCCTGTGGCGACTATCCGGCAGTGATGGGGTTTGATTTGGGCGGTATAGAAATGGGCGATGAAAAAAATCTGGACAGCGTGCCCTTTACTCGGCTGCGTGAGGAACTCCTTGCTCATGTGGCCCGTGGTGGCATCGTAACGATATCGTGGCATCCGCGCAATCCTTTGACGGGAGGTACTGCGTGGGATAATGGAGACACCACGGTGGTGGCCAGTATCCTGCCGGGTGGAACTATGCACCGTAAGTTTTTGCTGTGGATGAAAAACGTACGCTCCTTCCTTGCTACGCTCAAAGACGGAAAAGGACGGTTTGTACCCATTATTTTCCGTCCGTGGCATGAGAACAACGGAGGCTGGTTCTGGTGGGGAGCCAAGCAATGCAAGCCGAAGGAGTATTATGCTCTGTGGTGTATGTTACAGGATTATCTGCTGAGTGAGGGTTTTGATAATCTTGTGTGGAGCTGGAGTCCTAATCTGGGGTTGAAATCCTCTGATTTTGATTCCTATCCGGGTGATGAACGAGTCGATCTTTTGGGACTGGATGCTTACCAATGGGGCACGGAGCAGGAGTTCGTCAGTCAGTTGAATGAAGATATGAGTGTGATGACCAGCAAGGCCGAACAGTCTAAAAAGCTGCTGGCATTGACGGAGTGCGGGCTTAAAAATCTGCCCGATCCCACGTGGTGGACACGCGTGCTGAAGCCGCAGATAGATAAAATTCCCATCTGTTACTTCCTTGTGTGGCGCAATGCCGGCAGACATGAATTCTTTGGTCCGGCTCCGGGAGAGAAGAATGCACTCTACTTTAAAGAGATGCTGCGCAACGGAAATGTTCTGATGCTTAAGGACATTACAAGATAAGTGTCATGAATGGATAAGTGAGTGTAATTCTATGATAAAAGAAAAGGGTACTTTTGTACCCGCATTTGATAATGACTATGACAGATTTTGAGAGTAAGGTTAAGGCCTTGAGGCAACACCATGAGGAGTTGCTGACCCGAAGCAACGTAGCTTTGCCTTGGGGTAATGGCATTTATGAGAAATTCAAATATCCTATCCTGACAGCAGACCACACACCGCTGGAGTGGCGCTATGATTTTTCGGAAAAGGATAATCCGTTCCTAATGCAGCGTATCATGATGAACGCGGTGCTTAATGCCGGTGCCATCAAACTTGACGGACGTTATCTGCTTGTGTGTCGTGTTGAGGGTGCCGACAGGAAATCGTTTTTTGCTGTGGCAGAGAGCGCAAACGGTATAGACGGCTGGCGCTTTTGGGACGAACCCGTCACGATGCCCGACACGCTGATTCCGGCGACGAATGTATATGACATGCGCCTGACGCAGCATGAGGACGGTTGGATATACGGCGTGTTCTGTGCAGAGCGTCATGACGAGTCGCAACCCAATGACCTGTCAGCAGCAACAGCCTCGGCAGCCATAGCCCGAACAAAAGACCTGAAGACCTGGGAACGTCTGCACGACCTGAAGTCGAAGTCGCAGCAGCGCAACGTGGTGCTGCACCCCGAATTTGTGGACGGAAAGTATGCCTTCTACACCCGTCCGCAGGACGGCTTCATCGACACCGGGTCGGGCGGCGGCATAGGCTGGGGCCTGTGTGAAGACATCACTCATGCCGAGGTGGAGGAGGAGATAATCATTAATCCCCGTCACTATCACACGGTCATGGAGGTGAAAAACGGCGAAGGGCCGCATCCGTTGAAGACCCCGAAGGGCTGGCTCCATCTGGCCCACGGCGTGAGGGGAACAGCCGACGGCCTGCGCTACGTGCTGTACATGTATATGACGGCACTCGATGATCCCACGAAGGTCATCGCACAGCCGGGCGGCTACTTTTTGGCTCCCGAAGGGGACGAATATGTGGGTGACGTGATGAACGTGGCCTTCTCCAACGGCTGGATAATGGACGATGACGGTCGGGTGCTGATTTACTATGCCACGGCCGACACCCGCCTGCACGTTGCGGTGAGCAGCGTGGACCGGCTCACGGACTACTGCATGAACACGCCGGAAGACGGGCTGACAACAAGCGCCAGTGTGGAGACAATCAAAAAACTGATTAACAAAAACAGAAGCAACAATGGTTAGGTTAAGCGAAAAAATAGGTTATGGCCTTGGTGACATGTCGTCGTCAATGTTCTGGAAACTCTTTGGAGCTTATCTGATGATTTTCTATACCGACGTGTTCGGTCTGTCGGCGGCGGCCGTGGGAACCATGTTCCTCATCACCCGTGTATGGGACTCTTTATTCGACCCTGTCGTGGGCATCATTGCCGACCGCACGGAAAGCCGCTGGGGCAAGTTCAGACCGTATCTGCTCTGTCTGGCCGTTCCGTTCGGAGTGTTTGCCGTCCTGACATTCTATACACCGGAATTGGATGATACCGGCAAGATGGTCTATGCCTTCATAACCTATTCGCTGATGATGATGGTCTATTCCGCCATCAATGTCCCCTACGCCTCACTGCTCGGAGTGATGAGCCCCAATCCGCAGGACAGGAATGTCCTCTCCACCTTCCGCATGATGTTTGCTTACATAGGTTCGTTTCTGGCCCTGCTGCTCTTTATACCAATTGTCAACACCTTTACGGGAGGCGACACCGCACAGGAGGTTCAGCAACACGGATGGCTGATGGCTGTGGTCGTGTTTGCCGCAGCCTGTACAATACTCTTTCTCCTGTGCTTCGCCCTCACACGTGAGAGGGTAAGACCGGTGAAGGTGGAGAAGACTCCCCTGAAGACGGACATCAGGGATTTGCTGTCCAACCGCCCCTGGTGGATATTGCTCGGGGCCGGCATTGCCTCTTTGATATTCAACAGTATTCGTGACGGAGCCACAGTTTACTACTTCAAATACTTCGTTGATGAAACGGCATTCGGAGATGTCACGATTGCCGGCATACCGTTTGTGCTCAGCGGACTGTATCTGGCCGTGGGGCAGGCTTCAAACATTATCGGGGTGGTGGCGGCAGCTCCTGTGGCCAATATCATTGGCAAGAGGCAGACATTCATGTGGGCCATGATTACAGCTACCGTTCTCAGCATCGTCTTCTATTTTATTGACCGCGAACAGCTTGCTCTAATTTTCATTTTACAAGTGCTCATCAGTATCTGTGCAGGAAGCGTTTTCCCCCTGCTTTGGAGTATGTATGCGGACTGTGCCGACTATAGTGAGCTGACCACCGGCAATAGGGCGACAGGGTTGATTTTTTCTTCCAGCAGCATGAGTCAGAAGTTCGGCTGGGCAATTGGTACGGCTATAACGGGATGGCTTTTGGCTGCTTTCGGATTTCAGGCTAATGCCGTCCAGAATGCCGATACCATACAGGGCATCCGTATGTTCCTGTCTCTGCTACCCGCACTCGGTTCTGCTTTAAGTGTGGCTCTCATAGTGTTCTATCCTCTGACGGAAAAGAAGATGCTTACGGTGACAAAAGAACTTGAAGCATTGCGCAAACAATGACAACAGAACAATTGAAACAGGCGGCACAACAAGTGCTGGAGGAGAATATACTGCGTTTTTGGATGGACAATATGCAGGATGAGGTCTACGGCGGTTTTTACGGTCGTATGGATGGCTATGGAAACCTGTACCCCGATGCAGACAAGGGAGCAATACTGAATGCAAGGATATTGTGGACATTCTCTGCAGCCTATCGTGTGCTGGGCCGTGAGAATTACCTCAAGGTGGCAACACGCGCAAAAGACTATTTTATCAGTCATTTCATAGACCACGAATATGGAGGGGTGTATTGGAGCCTTGATTATCGGGGAAACCCCAAGGACACCAAAAAACAGTTCTATGCCATAGGTTTTGCAGTATACGGACTGTCGGAGTACGCTCGTGCCACGGGTGATAAGGAGTCTTTGGACTATGCATTGCAACTCTTTGATTGTATCGAAACACATGCTCTTGACAAGATGTACAACGGGTATATTGAGGCCATGACTCGCGACTGGCATCCTATATCCGATATGCGTCTGTCAGAACATGATGCTAATTATCCGAAGTCGCAGAATACCCATCTGCACATCATAGAACCATACGCAAATCTCTTCCGCACACTTCAGGCTTTCAGGGCGGAAGTTCCCTCTGAAACGTTTGTCAGGGTGGCGGAGGCCTTGCGCAATCTGATAGAGATCTTCACGGAAAAGATTTTGAATCCAGAGACACATCATCTTGACCTCTTTTTTGAGAATGATTGGAAACGCGGAGCATGTCGGTTGGAGAGCTACGGCCATGACATAGAGTGTTCATGGCTTATGCACGAAGCTGCTCTTGTACTTGGCGACGAAGACGAACTCAAGCGTGTAGAACCAGTAGTAAAGATTGTGGCGAAAGCATCAAAGAAGGGAATACGGGCCGACGGTTCCATGATACATGAGGCAAACCTCGACACGGGAATCGTTGACGATGATTTGCATTGGTGGGTACAGGCAGAGAACATAGTGGGATGGATTAATATATACCAGCATTTTGGAGACTTAGAAGCCCTTGACCATGTGACACGCTGCTGGGAATATATAGATAAGAATCTAATTGACCGCGAAAATGGAGAGTGGTATTGGAGCCGTCGTTCTGACGGCACAATCAACCACGATGAGGACAAGGCTGGTTTTTGGAAATGCCCATATCACAATGGTCGTATGTGTCTGGAGATTTTGGAACGTAAATTCTAATGTAAGATGAAACCATATAAATTTCAGCCATATCTCAAAACAACAATTTGGGGCGGCTATCAGATAGCCCCCTTCAAAGGTATTTATACAGCACAGCCCAATATCGGCGAGAGCTGGGAAATCAGCGGAGTGCCAGGACATGAAAGTATTGCCATACACAGGGGGCTTGTCGATGATGTGGACGAAGGCCTTACCCTCGTCGAGCTCATTGATAAATATAAAGGTCTGCTTGTAGGACAGAAGATTTACAAGAAGTTCGGTAACAAATTCCCGTTGCTTGTCAAATTTATTGATTCGCGTCAGGATCTTTCTGTGCAAGTGCATCCTGATGACAAACTGGCAATGGAGCGTCACGGTTGCTCTGGCAAGACAGAGATGTGGTACGTCATCAAAAGTGATGTCGGTAGCAAAATTTATGCAGGACTGTCCAAAAGCATTACCCCTGATGAATACGAGCGTCTGGCTACGGCAGAACCGCAGAACGGCCGTTCTCCTATGCAGGATGTCATCGCTACTCACGAAGCCCATGAGGGTGACCTGTATTTTCTCCCCGCAGGGCGTCTGCACGCAATCGGGGCAGGTAATTTCCTGGCTGAGATACAACAAACTTCAGATATTACCTATCGTGTGTATGATTTTGGAAGAAAAGATGTACATGGCAATCCCCGTGAATTGCATATTGATGAGGCTAAGGAAGCAATCGACTATCAGGTGTGGCCGGAGTACCGAACCTCATATGATAGTACTAAACCCAATTCGCAACTTATTAACTGTCCTTACTTTGTAGTTAATCGTTTGGTGGTGCAGGTGGCTCAGCAGATAGATTTCCAGTGTGATTCTTTCGTTATTGTTGTTTGCTTGTGGGGAAAGGCAAATATAAATGGCATAAGCATCCGTCAAGGGGAAACTATCCTCGTTCCTGCATGTGAAAACATTTTGTATATTTTCGGTAATGCCACATTTCTCACCGCAACAATGCCGTGATGTCCGTCTTCGTCCGGCGGCCCCGTTACCAACCTTCCTGCGCCACAAAGATACAAACTTTCTGCGCAATCTTTCTGCGCAGAGAAAAAAAAGATGCGAAAAAACTGAAAAAAAACATCAACGCATTGCGCACTGGCGATGACGCTTAGAAAAGGTTAAGGTCCAAATTTGGGGATTTTGGAACATTTACCGCAAATAAAAAGTGGGATTTTGGAACATTTACCGCAAATAAAAAGTGGGATTTTGGAATATTTGGCGCAAAAAAATTTGGGGATTTTGGAAAATATGCTTATTTTTGCACCAAAAATCTAATAAAAAATGTCAGACACAAGGGTTTTCAGGCGGAAGATCTATGACCGCATGCTCCAATGGAAAAAGGAACGTGACGGAAAGACTGCACTCCTCGTAAAGGGCGCCAGACGAATAGGCAAGTCCACCATCGTTGAGGAATTTGCGCGCCAGGAGTACGACTCCTACTTGCTCATCGATTTTGCGCGAGCTTCAGAGGAAGTCAAGTCGCTGTTCAACGACCTGATGAACCTGGACTTTATCTTCTTGCGTCTGCAGGCGATATATAATGTTGTTCTTCTGGAACGACGGTCAGTCATTATCTTCGACGAAGTTCAACAATGCCCCCTTGCCAGACAGGCCATTAAGCAGCTGGTGAAAGACCGCCGCTACGATTATATTGAGACCGGCTCGCTCATTTCCATCCGCAAAAACACTGAGGGAATCATCATCCCGAGCGAAGAAACACGCATAGACATGTTCCCGATGGACTATGAGGAATTTCGCTGGGCCGTGGGCGATAAAGCCACCGTTCCGCTTCTGCGCCAGTTCTTTGACAAGAAGATGCCGCTGGAACAGGCTTTCCGCAAATCCATGCGCGATTTCCGTTTGTATATGCTTATTGGCGGAATGCCACAAGCTGTCAACGAATACCTTGACACCAACAATCTCAGCAAGGTTGATACGGTCAAGCGTGAGATTATCGAACTTTATTTCGACGATTTTCTTAAGATAGATCCTTCCGGTCGTGCTTCCCAGCTCTTTCTGGCCATCCCCTCGGAGCTGAGCAAGAACGCCTCACGCTATCAGGTGAGCAGCGTCCTCTCAGACAGCGAGCGCAAGAACCTCTCGGAAGTGTTGAAAGCGATGAAAGACAGCATGGTCGTCAATTTCTCCTACCACTCCAACGACCCCAATGTGGGTTTTGCGCTCAACAGCGACAAAGACCGATACAAGATGTTCGTCGGTGATACGGGGCTGTTTGTCACGCTTGCATTTTGGGATAAAGATGTCACGGAGAACGTCATCTATCAGAAGCTCCTCTCTGATAAATTGTCTGCCAATCTCGGATATGTTTATGAGAACATCGTGGCCCAGATGCTTACGGCATCGGGCAACAAGCTCTTCTATCATTCGTGGTCTAAGGAGAACAGCAACCACAACTACGAGGTGGATTTTCTGCTCTCTCGTGGCAGCAAGATATGGCCGATAGAGGTAAAATCCTCCGGCTACAAAACCCACGCCTCGCTTGATGCCTTCTGTCAGAAGTTCTCCGAACGCGTCGGAGAGCGTTGTCTGGTCTATACAAAAGACTATCGGAAAGACGGCGCCACGACACTGTTACCCGTAGTTATGGTAATGTTTTTGTGAAAAATAATATGAAGAAAGCACTGTTGATGATTGTTGCCCTGCTGTGTATGGTCGTGCAGGGAACGGCGAAGGATTATTTCACCTTGTGGAACGAGTGCGAGGCGCTGAAGGCCCTGAAGGCGTATGTGACGGATGTCACCGACCCGCAGTCCGCCGACTACATCAGGGATGAAGACCGCATCGCCACGTTCGACATGGACGGCACGTTCATCGCAGAACTCTGTCCCACCTACTTTGAGTACAGCCTCTTGGAGTATCGCGCCCTGGACGATTCTCTCTACATGGACAAGGCCCCCGACGACGTTCGCCGGGCAGCGCAGAGCATTCGCGACTTCGTGCGAGGGGGCACGCCGTTGCCCGAGGGCTTCGACATGATTCACGCCCGTACTGCTGCCAAGGCCTACGCCGGCATGACGCTGGCGGAGTTCGATGCCTATGTGAAGCGTTTCGCCGCCAGAGCGGCCTGCGGCTTCAGGGGGATGAGCTATGCCGGGAGTTTTTACAAGCCCATGCTGGAGGTCTTCGACTACCTGAAGGACAACGGCTTCACCTGCTACGTGGTGTCCGGTTCCGACCGCTTCCTCTGCCGCGCCTTGGTCGAGCCGCTGGGCATTCAGCCTGGCAGGGTCATCGGCATGGACGTATGCCTCAGTGCCAGTCGTCAGGGCGCCGACGCCGGTGTAGACTACACCATGGGCCGTGACGAGTGTCTCTTGCGCACGGACAGCCTCATCATCAAGAACCTGAAGACGAACAAGGTGCTGCAAATCAGTCAGGAGATCGGCAAGACGCCCGTGCTGTCGTTCGGCAACAGCGGCGGCGACTGTGCCATGCACAACTACTGCCTGAGCAACCCCCGTCACCGCACCGCCGCCTTCATGCTCGTGGCCGACGACGATGTCCGCGACCATGCCGATCTGGCGGAGGGCGAGCGTCGCAGGAAGCAGTGGACGGACTCCGGCTATACCGTCATCTCCATGAAGAACGACTTCAAGACCATCTATGGCTACGGTGTGGTGAAGACCGGTTTCGTGTTCCCCTGAACGAAAGAGACTTTGAGACAATGAGAAATGGCCGCCGGAACAACTCCGACGGCCTCATTTTATTATTCATTTTCAATTTCTCCTCACGGCAACTCGCTCACCAGCTTGCGGTAGAGGCCGTACTTCACCGTCTCCACCACGCCGTCTTCCTGGAAGCGGACAATGGCACGGGAAGCGGCAGGCTGAGAGCAGCCGAACACCTCCATGAACTGTTGCGTCCTGAACTCCTCGGGCAGCTTGCGGAAGCAGTCGTCGTAGCGCGAAGAGCGACGGCGCTGCACGAACTCCTTGCTCTGGTTCTCGAAGTAGTTATGCGCCATTTCACCGAAGAAGAAGTGCTGACAGCGATACTGGATGTCCATCGCCAGACGGCACAGGCGCCGGTCCAGACCGTCCATCGTCAGTGTGCGGCTCTCCTGCCACTCGTCCCAGTGGCGCATCAGGATGAAGGGCAGCGACACGCCGATGCCGTAATACGGGATGCGCTTGAGCAGCGTGCGGTCGGCCTTGTCGCCGTTGAACTCGGCAATCTCCAGACGCCTCGACTGCCACTCGACGGTCTCGTCGTTGAGCGCCTCCAGCGGGATCTCACCCTCTACGCGGTCCAGACGGTAGGCCCACGTGCGCAACGTCTCGCCGGCGTCGGGGTCCACCGGCTGATGACGCTCGGCGCGCCCCTTGTCGGGCAGGGGAATCACCGCCAGGCGGGTGGACATGCCGGTGCCGAAGTTGCGCTGGTTCACCTTGCGGTGGAGCGCGTAGGGCGTGCCCGTGTAGATGAAGTTCCAATAGACGTTGAACATCCCCGTGACGCTCTCCTGATTGGCATACATCTGTCCGTCCTCCTCGTTGTGGAAGGCTTTCAGCTCCAAGACCTCACGGTCTTTCCAGTCGCCGCCCTTGTTCTGCTTGGTGACGTTGTCCAGCTCGGCGTCGAAGGAGAACATGTGGAGGTTGAGGGGACGTCCGTCCACCGTCTCCACCGCCGCATTCATGTGGCGGATGAACTCTCCCGTCGCCGTGCGGGCAGGGTGCACGCGGATGCCCACCATGGGGCGCTTCAGCGCCTCGCCCTTCTGCGCCTTGGTGGAGGTGGAGCGCTCGGTGCGCCCCTCCTTGTAGCGGTTGACGGCTTCGATGAGACAGCTGTCGGCCTGCACCATCGGGTCGGCAATCCTCTTGTAGAACTTCTCTATCACATTCTTGCCGGCACCGGGGTCGCCGATGATGAAGATGCAGTAGTTGAGGCGACGGAGGATCTCGGGCTCGAACCAGAAGCGATACCAGGTGCGCGTCATCAGCGTGCCCAGCAGCGCCGCGCCGGAGAAGAGCACGGCAGGCATCTTGTGGGGATGCACATTCAGGAAGAGCTCCTTCATGCAGGGAAACTCCGGCGCCATCTCCTGCAGCTCCTCCGCCCAGCGGTCCAGAGGGAGCGAGGCGTAGACATCGTCGGGAGAATTGACAATTGACAATTGACAATTGGCAGGTGAGAGGGCACCGGCCCGTTCCAAGGCTTCGCGCAGCTTCTTGGGCATGTGCTCGTAATACTTGAAATCCATCACCGAACGCACGGTGGAAGCGACGTTTTCGCCCTCCGAGGCCAACTGCTGCACCCACGGCAGCTGCATCACCGCCGCCTCGATGCGGACGGGATTCTTGCCGATGACGTAGCGCAGATGGCTGGCGAGGTCCACAAGGGTGTTGTGGCGGTTGCCCTCCAGACTCACCCCTTCCATCCAGGCCTCGATAATCCTGGCGCAGGGCACGCCGTTGTAACTCACAGGCGACTCAGCATCCACTGCGCCGCGCCCTTCAGCGCCTTGTTGAGCCGGCTGGTCGGCCACAGCAGGAGCCTGAGCAGCAGCACTGCGACCAGCCCTGTAGTCAGCATTGTATTTTTCAGAAAAAGCAGGGTTTTCATACGTAAACAGTTCTTTAGTGTTAATAAACAGGATGTCCTTTTCCCGGCAGATGAAGCTCATGCGCGAGGCGTCCTTGCCGCTCTCGTCCACCGCCACGCCGAGCACACGGCCCATGGCGTGCTGGTTGTCGATGAGGTTGCCCCGGGCCGCGTCGGCCTTGAAGACCACCTTCAGCCCGCGCCCCGAGGGCGTCACGTAGATGAGCAGGATGCCGAGCTCCGCCGCCTTGGCCCGGAAAGCCTCCGAGGCGTATTCTTCACTCTTCACGCTTAGCTCTTCAGGCCCCACATGGTCGATGTCCATCACGCAGAGCCCCGTCAGGCGCGAGGCGGCCTGCTTGCGCCAGCGCCCCTTGAGGCCCGAGCGCGAGACGCTCTCGTCGAAGGTGGCCTGGAAGATGAAGGCCGGCAGACGGCGCTTGAGGGCGGCGTCGCCCGTAGAGCGGAAACCCTCGATGAGCTCCGCGGTGTAGGGCGCTCTGACGAGCGCCCAAAACACCTCCTCAGTCACTGCTTCTGTGGGGCGACTGAAGCTTCGTTGATAACAAAACATTTGTCTATCTTGCTGGTCAGGTTGTACAACGCTCTCCTCATCTCAAGCAGGCTCTTCGTCTCGAAGGTGAGCCAGGCCACCACCTTCTGCTCCCCGGGGGCGAAGCGCACCTTCACGCAGGTTTCGTCGAGCAGATACTCGCCGTCGGGCAGCTCCGGCGCCTCTATCTCCATGTCGCGCGTCAGCTTGGCGAGCTCGCGGCGGAAGTAGGCCGCCTTGTCGGCCACCTCCTCGGGGCATTTCAGCTCCACGCAGGTCAGGGGACTCTTGCCGTTGGTCACGTAGCGCTTCGACTTGCCCACCTTCTTCACGTCCTTCTGGCTGGGCTCGCCGGGCAGCTGGGGATCCACCTCTATCGAACCGTCGTCGTAGAGACGCGTGTTCGACTTGTATGATTTCGTCAACTTCTTCATGGCTTACTGCATGCTGATTTTGTCCACATAAATCGTCGTGGCCTGCATCGTCTCGCCGGTCTGACTCGAATTCCACTCTCTGACCACCATCGAGCACTGCACCCGGTAGAGGCGCATGGGGTCGTACTTGGGGCAGTTCACCGCCTTCTCGCCGGTGATCTCACCGAGGAAGGTGTCGAGCCCGTCCGTCATCTTGAGGGTCACGGCGTTCACCGTGCGCTCCTCGCCCGTCTTTTTGTCGTTGTAGCGGCGCGTCGTCAGTTTCGACTGCTGCAAAATTCTAACTGTTGATTCCATTTCTTATTTATTACAGTTATGTTCTCGTTCTTTCCTTGTCCTTGGGATCCGGTTTCCTTCTTTCGACGCTGCAAAGGTACGGCAAGCCCACAGAATGACAATGGACCGGACGGATTTGGGAAGGATTTGGGATGGATTTGGGAAAACGGATTTTTCTCAACCCAGCAATTCGAGCAAATTGACGTGCATGGTGTTCACCACATAGCGGTAATCCATGAACTCGTCCTGCTCGTTGCGGCTGACCGCGATGTCGTCGAGCCTCAGGGCGTGCTTCTTGGTGAAGCCGTAGCCGCTTCCTTTTCTTACGCTGTCGTACACGCACGCGTATTCGAGCTCCTCAATGCCGGGCAGAGCCTGGATTTTGGCGCAGAAGTCGACGATACGGGGAGGAAAGTTGCAGGCCCACTTGAGAAACCAGTGGACGGCGCCCCACAGCTGCTGTGTGTAGACGGGTTTGCCGCTCCCCACGACGGAGCGCAGCAGCGCGACGACCTGCTCGTCGGTGAGCTCGTAGAAGTTGAGCGGATAACGTCCGAACGTGTCGCCGTCGGACGGCTGATGCGGGGTGACGCTGACAGCGATGGGAGATAATGAGGCGTCGAGATCGATGCGGACGTCACAGTCCTTGAACACCAACGTCTGTCCATCTTCCCCGGGGTGTGATAAGTTCTGCGGGGAGGAAGTTCCCGTTGATGTAAGATTTTGCATTTATGAGCATGCTTTATTTTTGAATTAAAATGGCTGCAAAGGTACGAAAAAAAAGCCACTTATTCACTTATTCACTTATTCACTTTTGACATTTGTCTCTTTTTGCTTTGAAAAGGGTGGAAAAGGGGGTTAAATGGTCTATTTTAAATTTTATAATATATTATATTATAAAATTCTATAAAGGGTATTTTGTCCATACTGAAAAACCTAAATGTCAAAAGTGAATAAGTTATATCTTGAATAACTTTGCCCCCAAAATGCATTTTTCTTGAAAATAGTTGCTGAAAAATTTGGAAATCGCGAAAAAATGTCGTACCTTTGCATCGTTGATGCAAAAGACAGAAAAAGCATCCAATTTTTACGGGTAAGGCATCCGGAAAATTTTTCTAAGTTTACCAGAAAATTCGCCGTAACTTAGCCGTAAAGCCGAGGCTTAAGGAATAGGTTTTAAGGACGTGGAAAAAACTTTACACCCTTAAAATTTATCAATTTTATGGCACTTAAGGTAAAGGCAGTTGAAAGACTGCTCAAGTTCAACAAGGAAACGGCGGGCGAGTACCGCTACGTGATGAAGCCCGAGCTCTACATCGCCCTCTCGCAGAAGAAGGTGATTCGTGAGGCAGCGCTGCGCAGCGGCGTGAGCCAGGGCGTGATGCAGGCATGCTGGGACGCTGCCGGCGAGGTGATCAAGGCATGGGCCACCGAGGGCCACAGCGTTGCCCTGCCCGGTCTGGGCTCCATGCGCTTCGGTCTGCGCTCCAAGAGTGTGGCCGACGTCAACGACGTGCGCACCGGTCTCATCAAGAGCCGCCGCATCGTGTTCACGCCCTCCGTGGACCTCAAGGAGGAGCTCAGCGCCACCGCCATCGTCATCACCTGCTACGACCGCAACGGCAACGAGGTGAAGCGCGTCACCTCCGGCGACGAGGGCAAGGTGGAGGATCCCGAGGACGGAACCGACCCCGAGGGCGGTGACGGTGGAAACTCTGGATCTACGGAATCAGGGAATCACGGAAACACGGACGGTGGCTCCGTAGATCCGAATCCCGTAAATCCTGATCCCGCTGCAGGTGAAACCTACAGCATTGCTGCAGGTGTAAGTGTTGACGGTGGCGGCACGGTCTCCATCAAGAAGAACGGCACCGCTGTAGCCGGTAACAGCGTCGAGGCAACGGGTAGCGACACGGTGGTCATCGAGGCTGTGGCTGAGAACGACAACTTCCAGTTCATGAGCTGGAGCGACGGCAGCAGCCAGAACCCCCGCACCATTCAGCCTAGCGCTGACATGAATCTCGAGGCCTCGTTCATGGATCTGAGTAAGATCTAAAAGCCCCCGAGCCCCCTGAAGGGGAGCGTAAGGAACTATGAAAAGGAAAATCGCTTTGATGGCATTCGGCTCCGCAGTGGCTTTCGCTGCTGCGGGGCTGATCCTGCCCCCGCTCGGCGTCATCGACGGCTCGGTGCTGATGCTCTCCGCACAACTCCTCGTCCTCTGCGCTACGCTCCTTGGCGTGGACGGGTACTATGACAAGATGCGGGACCTCATTAAAAAATAGACCCCGAAGGAGGTCGAATAACTTAGGATAGGGGCTTGCCCCTATCAATAGGAGACCCACACCATCCATAATTATTAGCCCCTTACAGGGGCGGATAAAAACGGGGGACCACGTTTACACAGGGCCAAGGCCCTGCGCTAAGTTATCTGACCCCGTTGGGGTCTTTAATTATCAACATTGCGATTAAGTGTTTCTGTCCCCCGATAACGGGGGAAATGAAGGGGGTGCAAAGACCATTGAAGCAGTGTGGAGCTTGTTCCGACACTGCCGAGCGGGAGCAATGTCTATGGAACGAAGTTACATGAATTATCAATTATCAATTAGAGAAATGAAACTAAGCGAACATTTTACCCTCGAAGAGATGCTCGACAGCAGGGTTGCTGAAAAGAGGCATATCGAGAACAGAATAAATGCAACCGAAGTAAATAATTTAGTCAGGCTCTGCCAGAAGGTCTTGGAACCTCTGCGCGAACACTTTGGCGTACCGATTAAAATCAACAGCGGCTTCCGCTGCAAGGATCTCAACAAAGCCGTAGGTGGTGCAGACAACAGTTACCACATGAAGGGTCGAGCTGTTGACATACCGATGCACCCCGGCTGGCTGGCCTACATCCGCGACCACCTGCCGCACACAGAGTTGATCAATGAAGGAACTTGGATCCATGTAGCCCTCTAAAGAAATGGCCCCCAAACGGAGGCCATTTCTCATTTTATCAAATTCTCAAATTCTCAAAGACTATTTCACAAAGTATTTCTTCCCACCTTGAATATAATACCCGCTTGCAGGCTTCTGCTGGAGGCGTCGGCCCATGAGGTCGTAGATGGGAGCGTTTTCATTTGCATTTAAGTTATTATTAGACTTCAACTCCTCTACTGCCGAAGGATCAAAGCCGACAATTGTGCCAAAATCACGCCATCCGTCAGCATTCTTGTATGCGTTCAACGCAGAAAGAGGAACGTATAAAGTAGCAGAACTCAATGGAACGCCATTGAAAACCCCATCGTAAACCGTTGGAACCGTCGATGCCAGGCAAATGACGGATGTCAGGTTTTCACAACCAGAAAAAGCATAGCCCTCTATTGTCTTTAGCTTACCGGGAAGAGTGATGGATGTGAGACCCGTGTCAAGTGTAAAAGCGTTATTTTTAATCGTGATAACACTTTCAGGAATGGTGACCGATGTGATATCCGGGCAATATGCAAAGGCAAAGCTCCCAATATCCATGACTCCGTCCGGGATCTTCGCTTCTGTTACCTTTACTCCGTTAATATAAGCGCAACGGGTTATAAACATCGGGCTGGCCTGTTGACTTTCGTAGGCCATCTGACAAAAATGGCTCATACTGGCAAACTCAACTCTTTCGAGGTTCTCGCAGAATGCAAAAGCGTTTTTTCCTGCCCACATTAAACTTTCCGGCAGTTTTATCGTTATTAAACTTTGGCAGCTCTGGAATGCCTCTTTTTCTATAGATCGGACTCCATTTTCAATCGTTACGGAGGTGATGCTACTTCCATTAAAAGCTTTCTCCCCGATATAATTTACATTCCACACAACCCCGCTTACCTCTACTTTGGCGGGAATGTATATATCCCCGGAATACACCTGTTCCCAAGTCGTTTTGTATGTCACATAAAGGTTCTTCCCATAACTAAGTCTTTCATAGTAGATGCCATCTACACAGAAGTAATAGGCCCAAGACGCGGTGGACATGAAAAGAAAGGAAAAGAAAGCGATACAACGCTGAAAAGAATAAATTTTTCTCATGGCTTCTAATTTTAAAAATGAATAATGTACCTGCAAAAATACTCCATAATACACGTGCCAAACAAACTTTGACGAATTGCAAGGCTTGCATTCCTCAGAATTTTTGCAGTTACATGTATTTTTTTTATATTTGCAGCAAAATCGTAATGCCATGAATTATTTAATTGCACTCAAAAACCTGCCCTACGAACCGGAAGAAAGGCAAGTGATTTATGTGGAGAACCACTATGACGAGCGCATCAACGATGTCATCAAACGCAACTACGAACAGCTGAAGTGGAATTTCAAGCAATCAAATCTTGAATTCATCTACATCCCGATGTTCTTCAACGATGAAGAAACAAGGGAGAAGATACTGTACTACGCTCCGTATCTGACATCAGATATCATGGATAAGACGGAGTTGCGCAGCAGCTATCTGCTCGGCTACATGAGTCGCCCAGAAAACAGGGAGAAGATCGCTCCGTCGCTTCTCTATGCCCCAAAGAAAGAAAACGACGAATGGATATTCAGGGGGCGCTTCATAGACAACGAAAAAGACGACCGGGCTTCCGTCATCCAATGGTTTGACCGGTTCATTTCCGAGGTGGAAGAATGCTTGGCTCCGGATGATGACAGCAAAATCCGATTCCATCGGGTTAAAGACGAAACATCCGTTTCTCCCCAAGTGGAATTTTCTTCCTCCGGCTTGCGGGACAAAAAGTTGGAAGACCTGACCATTTTGAGGGAGCAGGACTTAAACGAAAATGTTGAGGAGGAGCCGAAGAGCCTGGAAGACGTCAGGGACGAGGAGGTGGAAGCCATCATCTCTGACCTGCTGAAAACCAAAAACAAACTCCGCCTGAACGGGATGTCGCTGGGAGCCATCATGGAGCTGATTGTCAAAGACGAGCCTTTGTCCAAGCTTCTCGTAACAGAAGACTACAGAATCATCCTCCCGGATTATAATAATATGGAAATAGAACTCACGCCTCTGCATAAAGCCATATATTTTCTTTTTCTCAATCATCCGGAAGGCATCAGGCTAAAGGATTTGAGCGAACATCACAAAGAATTATGCAACTATTATAAGCAGATGAGAGACAGAGAAATGACCGAAAGTATGGAGAGGAGCATCAGGCATTTGGAGGAGCCAACAAGTAACGACATCAACATAGCCATCAGCAAGATACGCACGGCCTTTGAGAATCGGTTTGACGAGCATCTGGCCATGAACTACATTATTACAGGAAAGGCGGGCGAGCCATACGTGATAGCACTTAACAGAGATCTCTTAAGATTTGAGGAGGAAGAAGAATGAACGACAATATGCGTCTTGTAAGGTCGGACGATGAAGAGAAGCGCGAAAAAGAGTTGTCGTCTATAGACCGTCTGTTCAGAGACGTCAGCAAATACGTCAGGGGTGAGGAATTTATGAGGAAATTGGAGTTCTACACCCATTTTCCGAATATTGGCGCATACAATGCCGCTCTTGTCGGAGAGCAGCGGCCTGGAGCGCGCTTTGTGCTGACCGCTCGCAAATGGGAAGAAAAATACAAAAGGAAGATAAAAGCCGATGCACGACCGGTTATTATCCTCATACCGTTTTATCCCGTGGAGTTCCTGTTTGATGTTGTTGACACAGAGCCCATCAACCCCAACGCTCATTCAAATGACAATGATGTGATTGAAGACATCATAAACAGCCATCTTGCGGAGTGCAAACAAGACACAAATTTCTATAAGGGAAAATTGGAATTGAATTTGCCCAAGCATGGGATAAGTTATAAAAGAAACTATGTGACCGGTTCGGAAGTTCAGGCAGAAGTGCGGGTGGATGACACGCAGAAAATATCTGTCTCAATAAATAAGGACAACCGCGTAGAATGGAAAAGTGTCTTTTCTGTCAGAGTGGATAAGAATGCCGAAGGCGCGACGGAGCTTGCCCTCATTTTTCACGAACTCGCCCACATCTTCTGTCATCACATTAACCACTGGTGGTTTAAACCACGTCATTGCGAGGAGAAGGTAAAGGAGTTTGAAGCGGAGGTGGTTTCGTATCTTGTGTGCGCTCGTCTTGGAATTAACTATAATCCGACGAAATACCTGGCTGAGTATATTGGAAAAGACCTCCTGATTCCCGACATTTCCCTCGAATGCGTTTTCCATGCCGTCGACATGATAGAACAGGCGGCAACGGAAAATGTTTATATCACAAAAGGCCTCCTATATAAAAATAATCCGGATTTTAAAGCCCTTGCCGATAGTAAAAAAGGGGAAAAGACGCAGACACCCCGGCAATCGTTTTAGGGAAAGGGTAATGCAAGCCTTGTCTTTCTCTTTTTCTTGTATCTTTGCGAAAACTGCCTTAACTTTGCTTCATCAAACTTTAAAAATATCAGAGTTATGGCAAGCAACATTGAAATCAGAAACGGCAAAGCCAGTTTCGTGGAGAACGGACGTAGGGAGCGCGCATGGCATCGCTTGGGTACGGTTTACGACAGACCGCTCACAGTCAGAGAAGCTCTGCAGGGTTGCAACGCAGACTACAGGGTAGTGCTGCAACCGTTGGTGGCAATGACGCCAGACATCGAGCGCGAGATGGACGGAGGTAATGTGTCGCGCAGGATGCTGAAAAGCGCCATAATCCCAAACAAAATGGTCACCATGCGTCTCGACACACACAAAGTACTCGGCATCGTGTCCGACAGCTACGGCATTGTGCAAAACGAGGATGCCTTTAAGTTTATCGATACCCTGTTAACGGGGCGCCTCTCTGACACGAAACACGTCCCCGTGATAGAAACAGCCGGAGTGCTCGGCGAAGGAGAACGGGTGTTTGTCTCCGCTAAATTTCCCGAAAGCATCATCCTCGACAACAAAGGAAACGACAGAGTGGAGATGTATGTTGTCTTCACCACATCACACGACGGTACAGGGGCGGTCAACTGCCTGGTTACGCCCATAAGAGTTGTTTGCAACAACACCCTCAATCTGGCGATGAAGATTAACTCCGGCAAACTCTCTTTGCGTCATTCGCGCAATATCATGGAACGACTGGACCTGACTGAAATTGAGAACGCAGAGTTTGTTTACAAAACACTGGATCTTTATGACATTTACCAAAAATCTCTGCAGGAAGAATTCCAAAAACTGAAGAATATAAAACTTGCTGAAAGTTCCATCGAGAAAATTATTGCAGAGATGGTATTAGAGGATGAAGACTTAAAGCGGTTCCACATGACGGACAACCTGGATTTGACATTCATCAGCCCGGCCGGAAGAAAAAAATATCTGACGATGCGCGATGTGTTGGAAGGCGGCGTTGGACAGGAATGCGACTACAAAGGGTCTGCCATGTGGGTGATTAACGGAATCACCAGCTATTACCAAAACTACAAGACATACAAAAGCTCGGAAACGATGTTTGACAGCATCCAGGGCGGCCAGGCCTCACAAAAACTCCAGAAAGCATACAATATGTTACTTGCTCAGGGATAGAAAGTTACGACAACAGATGGAAACACAACCAACCACTTTAGACAATGTGCTGGCAGAGCTTCCGTCATTCCTATCGAAAACGCAGAAGATGCTCTACGTTTTGTTGGCGAAGTGCGAAGTCGGGGAGGACGCGTTAGTGGGAACTATGCTAGTTCTCAAAGATTCCGTGGAAGAACAGGAGGAGATGCTTCTGTACCTGTGGGACAACAAGCCGACGCCGGAAGAAATAGACAAGAAGTTGGTGGAGATGGTGCTTCGGAGGTACTCGAAAGCGGAATAAATTATATGCGTCCCGCACAGCTGATTTACTCCTCACTTTTACTCAATTCCTTGTATGTCTCATCATCTACACATATTGTACAATATATATCAGAATATGATTTTTCATTAAAATAATCTTTATGAACCCTTATCACATGAGGATGACTTAAAGCCTTACATCTAACATCAATATGACACACATAGTATCCGTCATTTACATATGGCTCTATATATACATATTCACCCAACTCTTTTTTTGCGCATCCGCACAGAAAGACACTGCTGATAAATATACAAGAAATACTATATAAATAAGAAAACTTCATAAATGTTATGGTGTTAATTATATTTTAATCTTATACTATTTATAGCAAGATGCATCTTTTATTTTTTTTCTCTTATATTGTTCGAATTTTTTTTTATTTACAATCTCTACAAATATATCATAAATAGAGTCGTTTATACATCTTGAGCACGTCCGTACAATATGTACCTCCCGCAAGCTATCTTTGGGGATTCTTGTAAGTGCCCCGCTCTTCTTAGAATCACCCGATGCCATCATGTGGATTCTTATACAATTATATTTCACATGTAACGCGCTGTCAGAATCAAGGTAAACATACTTTCCAATTACTGGATTATCCATAACCTTATCACTCTTATAATCACTGCAACTAGTAAACGTTGCAAATATTATAATCCCAAAAAGGCATTCACACACCCGATCAACATATCTGAAATTCATAGTAGAGTAAGAATAAAATGATTATAATTATATATTACGATCCTACTGAAACTCGCTAATTGAGTATCTATTAGTACTACCAATGTGGTGAAAAAATTGGAACAAGTATAAAAAATAGAATCCTTGTCGGAATGGCAATAACATCTAAAACTCTGCCGATAGGCGATGTTATGGGACATGTAAGATTAAAAGCATGCATTATTGCAAGGAGCCACATCCATGAATAAAATATCATTATATTTAGCTTTATATACAAAAAGAAAACGTGGACTTTAACTTCGTCTATGCTTGTCTGTCTATCTGTCTATAGGCGGTTTGATTTAAAGTTTTACACCGCAAAAATACAAAATTTTCTTTTACCTACAACTTTTCTGCGCCATTTTTTTTTAAAAACAATCGGGGCCCCTCGCAATGAGAGGCCCCGATGTATTTAATGCGAAACACCAAAATCAATCCTTGTACCTGCTCCTATCGGGACAGTAACCGCAGATGTCCTCGGCATACGCCATCACATATTCGAATGCCTTTGGATGGTCCTCGAGCCAGCCTTCGCCCAGATGCTGATTGCACACCTCACGCGTTTTACGGGTCACCTTACCCATTACGTCGTTGTACTCGACGCGGAAAGATTCCGGCATATCAGCCAGCGGAGCAGAGCCTTCCTTAGGATGCAGGCAATCGCATACCTCATTATCCATATAATCGTGAAGCGCCAGTGCGGCTTCAACAACTTTTTTGTCAAAACGAGGGGGGATACAGCCCAAGATAGAATCGTGCAGCATCAATACCTCGACGTTCAACTTCAGCTGACGCCCGCGCTCCCAGTGACGATCAATAGAGACAAGCTTTTCAAGGATGGCTTTTGTGTGAGCACGCGGCGACATCTTCGTGCTTTCCTGGCGGCAAATAGGCTCATCATGCTCTTCCGAAGAGATTGCGGCCGTCTCATCCAGTGCCGGAAGATACCCCCTCATTGAATAAGCTTTTCTTTCATATGCCTTCAATGTACAGGCCACATGAAAGGCGATATGCTCGTAGGGCGTCGTATAGAGCCAGTCCAGCAGATCTTTGTTAGAGATGTCAAACGCACCCTTGACACCGAATAGCCCTTTCGAGTCATAGAATCCACGATCAAGCAAATCCTTGCAAATGCATGCGATGACGCAGACCGTATACTGGTGGAATTGGTCCCAAGTGAGCGCTATTTTGTCGCCCGTATGTGACTTTAACGGGAGCATCGCCAGACGATAAAGCTCGCCGTCTGCAAAATATTCGTCTACAAAGGATTGGGCCACCGAAATGGGTTCGTCCGTCGGCTCCGACAGCAAGCGTTCCACCTGGGAGAGCAAGAATGTGGTGTGCTCTTCCACACTCTGAGGTTTTAACTCGTCCCATGCGATATCCTTTAAATAACGCGTCTCAATCTTGGCCAGTCTTTCCCCGGCCGCATTTTTCTGTGTCATAACAACAGTTTTTAAAAATTAATACTCGAAAAAAACGGGGGGAAAAAATGTATCCGCGCAGAGGCGAGCCTCTTTACATATTCAGATTGACACGGCGTTTTGATCAGCGGCAAAGGTACGGCAAAGAATCGGCTTAAGGCGAAAAGGGGTGAAATATTTAAGACTAATGCTCCTTTTTGCAAAAAAATAGCCCCTGCGCATCACTTTTTAGCAAAAAGTTGCCCCAACGCGCTCTTTTTCGCACAAAAAAAACTGCCGGATGTTCATGAAGCTTCGCTCCATAGACATTTCTCCCGCTCGGCAGAGATCAAGCGAGCTAGTCTCTGCTTCAATGGTCTTTACACCCCCTTCGGTTCCCCCGTTATCGGGGGACAGAAACGCTTACTCGAAATGCTCCGGCGGCCATTTCTCATTGTATCAAAGTCTCAAATTCCCAAAGTCTCATTTACTTTTTTTTTTTTGTACTTGTCATAAAAGTAAAAGGCGGCGAGCAGATTCTTCTCGCAGGGATAGGAGACGCGACGCCACTCCACATCGAACTTGTAGTGCCTGGGGGTGAAGAAGGTGAGGCGGGCGTCCTTCTTCTTCAACCGGCCCTTGGCATCGTAAGTGTCCTGATTCATGCCCAGCGTTTCCCACAACACCGGCATCACATACTCCGCATCATCCATCTTCGACAACGAATCTTCATCCGTGGGCAGGTTCTTCTGAAACTCACGGGTCTCCCTCATATATTCGATGAGTGTGACATCGTCGAGCTCCACGAGATAGAAGAAGGTGGGCTTGCCGCCCTCGTAGATGTCGCGGGAAGCACCGATAAGTTTCGGTGAGACAGAACCCTCTTCGAAGAAACTCTCGCGGACCTTCAGGGCCAGAGCGAACTGCTTCATATTCTCGGTGATGACGCCCTCTTTCACATAGTCCGCCCTGAGCTCCTCGGAATAGTGGGCCATCTCGAGGCGTGTGGCCCAGCTGGCGGTGAGCATGTTCTTGGCGATGCTGCCTTTCTTGTCGCGCTTGGGCAACAGCAGATACCGGCCCTTTTCGAGGAAGACCAGCACATTGATGCCGATGTGGTTGGACATCCAGGTGGCCGACAGCGGCGACAACTCCGGACGGTTCTCAAACAGTTCCCTGAGCGACAGCTGTCCATGTATCTTGTAGTCGATGGCGCGGTTGGTGAGCAGGTTGGCGATATAGGTGCTGCGGTGGGTCTCAAGGACAATCTCCTTGTCGCTTTTTTTCAAATCCCTGAGGCGCACGGTGAGGCCGTGCTTTATCTGGCTTTGTTTGTGCGCCGAGATGATGTCGAGGCTGTAGATCTTGATGAAGGGATCCGGCCGGAACTGGTCTTTCAGGTCCGGGTTGTCGTGCACCGTGAGACGCTTGTCCCTCACGTCTTTGGCGTCGAACAGAGGATCAATATGGAGGCGACCCTGGTTCGTCGCGTTGGGGTGGTGCCTCAGGTCGGCTATCTTGTGGAACAGGAGCTTCACGAGATATTTTGCCCGATGGTAGAAGATGTTGGGATAGCTGCACTCCGAGCGCTTCACCAGGTCGTCAAAGCTGTCCAGCTTCTGCGGCACGGGGCAGAAATCGTCTGAGGTATGGAAGGAAAATGTCTCCCAATAGTTATCCTTGTATTGCTTCTTCAGGACGTGGTCGTCGAAGCACACCTTCAGCTCGTCTTCGAAATGATTCCGTACCTTCGAAAGGCCTTTCAACAGCAGAAGGCTGATGCCGAAGCCAGCAAAAGCAGACAAGAATTCGAGGTACATGTCTTCGACTTTATCCTTCCCCCAGTCAATATAAAGCAGCGGGATAACGAAAACAACAATGAAAAATGCGAGGCAGAGCATCAGCCCCCACTTGTTTTTTTTCCAGATAAAGCAGATAAATCGAATGAAGAGATTATCCATTGCACACTAAATGTTATCAAAGAGGATGTTGTGAATCATTTCGGTGGTGGACGCCGAAATCAGCGATGAGGGATAGAGGCAGTAGAAGTTGTAGTAGTGGCGGTCCAGGCGGTCCATGCTGTCGTCGCGGAAGAGCATCTCGCCGTTCTTGCTGACGGACTGCATGCTGTGGTGCATGACGTAGGTGTCGTCGCCAATCCAGAAGGTGGTCTCCTTGAAGTTGCGGCGGGTGCGCCAGCTGATGTCTATCTCCACTTCCAGCTTGGGGCTGCGGAAGACGGCGTGGGTCTCCACCGGGATGCCGTTCTCGCGGGTGTGGCGAATCTCCACGGGGGTGAGTGCGGAGAGGTCCTCCCACAGCGAGAGCACCGAGAGCACGTTCACGCCGCTGTCAATCCAGCAGCCGCCGAGCACGCACCGCGTCGGCACCACATGTCCGCTCTCGTCCGTATAAGGATCCTCCACGCGGAAGTGTATCTTGCGTGCGTTGTAGGTGCGTATGTTGCGCTTGAACCACAGTATTTCGGGCGAGAACATCCAGTGGTATATGATGTTCAGTTTGCCCTGCCGGATGAGTTCTGTGAGCGACGCCACCTCTTTCTCGTTCGAAGCCAGAGGTTTCTCCACCAGTGTCTGCACGCCGTGTGCGGCGCAGATGCGTGCTATCGCGGCGTGGGTTGAAGGCGGCGTGGCCAGGACTGCCAGCTCGGGCTTGACCTCAGCAAGCATCTGCTCCTCGTCCGTATAGAAGGGGATGTCGGCGTAGATGGCTCGCGACGGGGCTGCGGGGTTGACGTCGCACACGGCGGCGAGCTCGAAGAGCGCCGACTTGCGGAGCCCCACGTTGTGATGCTTCCCGATATCGCCTAGTCCGATAAGTACCGTTTTCATGTATTCAGATTATGGTATTTCCACCGCAAAGATACATAAAAGTTGGATAAAATGCGCTGCATTATGAAAAATATTATTATATTTGTGGCGCGTTAACCTTAAATCATGCCTGCGGGCAGCGCTAATCGACCTTAAAACTGATACATCATGTTTAAAACCGTTATCACCGATTCTGTCTATCAAAACATCATCTCCGAGGAAGAAAAGAAGAAGCCCTCAAGTCGTTCCTATCTCTACCGCCTGTTGGCCAATTGCAAAGCATTGGACCGCCTTGTCCTGTTGACGGCAGAAGAGACCGCCACACTTGCGGAACACCCGGAGATAGTGATGGAGAACCCCTCCTCGTTTTATGTTCTCGACATCGCGCCAGAGAAGGCGCAGGCGATACAGAAAGACTACGGCGTGATGTGCACCAGCGGCGCCAATCCCGACATGTTTCTGCTGATCGACGTCAACGACATACACAACCCGAATCAGGGTGAGAAGCTGGGGCGCGGCTGGGACTCCGTGCTGGACAGCGTGGAGGATCTGCCTTCCAACGCCCTTGTGGTGACGGACCGTTATCTGTTTACCTCCCGAAACAAGAATATCGGTGACGGGCTGGATAATATGCGCTGCATCCTTCATGAGTTGTTGCCCGAAAGGTTGGACGGCGAGTTCCAGCTGACAGTCGTCTTTTGTAAGGATAAGATGGACGAATCGTACACCTTCTCTCAGGTTGCCCAGAAACTGCATAACATCGTGAAGCAGCAGGTGAACGGCCGTTATCCCTTCACGACGGAGCTCTTCGGCATTCCCGAGGGGACGTCGTTCTACGACAGGCTGCACAGCCGTCGCATCGTGTCGAATTACTACCTTGTGGAGGCAACGCATAAGCTGGCAGCCTTCAACCAGCGTGTGGGCACGGCGCAGCAGACGTTGATACCGATGGGCCTGTTCACGAAGAGCAGCCTGCGTGGCGAATCCACGCCTCCTCTGAATTCCATCGACCAGACGGTGAAGAACTTCAGCCTGTTTTACAGGCAAATCCTATCGCCCAAGTACACTAAGGTCAAATACCTCTACGCCCTCAACGGCGAGGTCAAGCCCAAGTGCACCGGCATCCGGAACCGGTTGCTGAAGTAGTGCCCGTCACTCACCGAAGATGTTGCGCACCCTGACGGCAATCACAGGTCTTTGTCCATGCGGTAGCAGGTGAAGGTCTCGCCCTCAATGCGTCGGTCGAGGTGGGGCACATAGCCCATGGACTCATAAAACGGTATCTTGTTGTCGCGGCTCTCGACGGCAACACGGATGAACCCCAGCTCCCGGGCCCAGGATTCGGCCTCACGGACAACCCGCGTGCCGAGGCCCCGGCGGCGGTATTCGGGCAACACGACGACACGCCCCAGCATCATGCACTCTTCGTCTTCAGGATAAAGGCGGCAGGTGGCTACAGGCAGATAGTCGTCAACGGCAACGATATACCTGGTGTCCGGTGTGTCGTGCACGTCAAACTCCGCATCGAGCGGAATCCGGTGCTTCCTTGCCATCGCCTGTATGCGGACGTAGTAGGCTCCGGCCCGTGCGGCTGTCGTCGTTGCTCTGATGATGTCCATAATCGAATAACTCAACTTCCCGTCACTCACCGAAGATGTTGCGCCAGACGGCGGCGTCGAAGAGCCAGTGCTGCATGCCGCCGCGGATGTGCTGGGGTAGACCCGTGCGCAGGTTGAGGACATAGACGGGACGGATGCGCCAAAGGTCGTTGTAGCCGTTCTGCCAGTCCAGGAGACAGTATTCCCACACCTTCCCGTTGTACCACTCGCCCGTGGTGTAGCCGTGGGCGTCGGCAAAGCGGTTGAACTCGGCGTGGTTGCCGAACTGCCCCGCCTGGTTGTAGACCGAATCGGGCGTCAGCGCGTAGCTGATGACGCGCCCCAAGGACACACGGCACACAATCATCACCGGATCGCCGCCAAGGCCCGAGCGGTCGTCGTCGCCGTAGTCCATCGCCAGGCTGCGCTTCATGGCGAAATAGACGCCGCGTCCGCCCCACGTGCGGTGATGGGTGGTGCTGGACATGAAGTTGCCGGAGCACCAGCCCGAGGTGCGCTTGAGATGGTCGTTGCGCTGCGGGTCGCAAAGGAGCTGGTTGGCGGCATTGAGCGACGTGCCGTGGTAGAAGGTGCGGGCCGGGATGAAGATGTCCACCGCAGTCCAGATGAGGCTCTCCGTCACGAGCAGCACGCCGTGCCACACGAGGTAGTAGAAGACGCGGTAGGGCAGCATCACAATCCATTGCCAGACATCGTCGCCGCCCTCGCCGGGGTCGGAGGGCATCAAGACCTCAATGAGCAGGTCGTAGAGGCCCAGGATGCAGTGGAAGCCGAGGTTGTAAACGGCGGCGTTGTAGAGGCGCAGCGGGGTGGTGAGGACGTACATCACGACAGTGACGGTCTCCGTGAGCAGGCGCAGTGCAGGCTTGCTGGCGTCGCTGGCCCAGTTGGTGTGGAAGAAATAGCGCCAGGGCGCCACGAGGAAATGCTCCAGGCGGTTGGGGATGTAGAAAACGAGCGTGCTGAGGATGTAGGCCCACTTGAAAAACAGGAAGATGAGCGAGATGAGCCCGTCGCCGCCTTCGACCGACTCGGAAATCTTGCCCAAAACCATGAAGGCGACAAGGCCAAAGCCAATCCAGGCACCCACGGCGGTGTTCCAGCCAAAGAGGTAGAAGATGAAGGCGCCCACGCCCGCCATGATGGCGGCATAGATGATGAGGCCGAGGATGAGTTTGAGGGTCTCCTTATATATAAAGACAAGCGCGATGACGGTGATCCAGAAGAACCACTTGAAGAGGGTCCACATCCACCCGAAAAGCGTCTCCCCGTATTGGTAAATCCTGTGCCAGAGGGGAGGACGCCAAGTGGAGGCAGCGTCGTCATCGCTGACATCGGGGGTGTCGGTCTCCGTCTTGACGGGGGCGATGTATTCCAGATAGTCGATGGCGACGAAGCCGTTCTGATCGCCGTAGCGGATCCTGCCCCATTCACGGTCGTAGTACGGATCCAGAATCTCCAACACCACGACGCGGTCGCCGCGGTTCAGCGTGCCGATCTTCGGCGCATAGGAATCCGCGAGGCTGCGCACGTTGAGATCGGTCGTGACCCGGTACTCCGCAGGGAATTCGATGCCTTCGGCGCCGAGTGTCAGCGTCAGCGCCAAAGCAAGCAGCGTGAAAAAGTAGCGTAGAGCGGGCATAATTTTAAGGCAGGGAAGAGATAATGTCGGCAATCTCCTTGCGGGCGTCCTTGCCCTCGGGGCAGGGCCACAGCGGATAGACATGGCCCATCTTCTCCTTCACATGCAGGCGGACATCCGTACCGGCGGCCTGCATCTTGTCGCAGGTCCTGACGACATCCGTATAGAACACCTCCCACGTGCCGGTGAAGAGGTCCACGGGCGGCAGGCCCTGCATGTCGCCGTAGAGCGGCGAGATCATCGGGCTGCGGGGGTCGAGCCCGCCAGCCCAGTCGGCGCCGAGATGACGCAGCACCTCGAGGTTGAGGAAGGTGTCGCAATCCTGCAGGGCGTCGTCGCCTCCCGTCACGTCAACCCAGGGCGAGATGAGCACCAGGCGGCCCGGAAGTTCGATGGAATCGGCCATCATCTCCTGCGTCAGAGCCAGCGCAAAGCCGCCTCCGGCCGAATCGCCAGCGATGACGATGCGGCGGGCAGAGAAGCGCTGCAGGAGCTGCTGCCAGAGCTGCAGCATCAGCGGATGGGCGTCCAGGGCGGTGTAACGGAAGAGCAGAGGATAGTTGGGCGCCACGATGCCGCAGCCGGTCGTCTCCGCCCACTCGGCCATCGCCCTCCAGTGGAGCGCGTTGAAGTTCTGATAGTAGGCCCCGCCGTGGATGTAGAGCAGCACGGGGCGCGCATCGTCCTGCGGAGCGGACTCGAACACCTGCATATGGCCGACCCGGTATTGCGTCACCTCGCGGGGAAACGAGACGCCGTCGGGAATCTCAACGCTGCTCTTGTCCGCCCTCTCCGCCTTGTGCATGGCGTAGGTTTCCATCGTGGACTTCTTCAGCGAATGGGACACGATGAAGGCCTGCGGCGAACGTCCGTCGATGAGCCAAAAGGCCAGGCCGGCGAGGATGACGAGGGCGATGAGCGCCAGGACGCCCAGAAGCAGTTTGCTGAGAAAATGTCTTGTCTTCATAGTCGTTTCTTTTTAAAATACTATTCTTCCCAGTCGGACAATACTTTGCGGGGCAAAGATATGAAAAAGTTTAAAGTTTAAAGTTTATAGTTTAAAGTTTTTTTTGTTCAATGCCAAAAAAACTTAAATCTCAAATCTCAAATCTCAATATTATTTAGTATCTTTGCATTGCGAAAGACACAAAAAACACAAACAATACCGCAATGAAAAACCTCTTCCTCGCCGTGCTGCTCTGCACGGCAACACTCTGTGCCAAGGCGCAGGATCCCTGGCAGAATCCCAACCTCAGTGCCAAAGAGCGTGCCGCAGACCTCTGCAGCCGCCTCACCCTCGAGGAGAAAGCACAGCTGATGCTCGACGAGTCGCCCGCCATCCCGCGTCTGGGCATCAAGAAGTTCTACTGGTGGAGCGAAGCGCTGCACGGTGCCGCCAACATGGGCAACGTCACCGTTTTCCCCGAACCCATCGACATGGCAGCCTCCTTCGACCCGGACCTGCTCTACCGCGTGTTTGACGCCGCCAGCACCGAGATGCGCGCCCAGTACCACAAGCGCATGGACAATGGCGGCGAGGACGAGAAATTCCACTCGCTGAGCGTGTGGACCCCCAACGTCAACATCTTCCGCGACCCGCGCTGGGGACGCGGACAGGAGACCTACGGCGAAGACCCCTATCTGACCGGCGTGATGGGCCAGATGGTG
>JAEEGG010004374.1_pt1 | contig 34296 bp, 34 predicted proteins | sample 9134161 | NCBI WGS metagenome assembly JAEEGG01 (sample SAMN16246543, study PRJNA631951) | gut metagenome | biome: gut microbiome; feature: rumen; material: CR-attached | host: Bos | place: Iran: Karaj | collected 2018-10 | reverse complement strand
GCAGCATCGACCTCCTGATTCACACCAAAGGCGACCTTGAGGTGGATGAACATCATACTATTGAGGATACGGCCATCGCCCTTGGAGAGTGTATTCTCACTGCACTTGGCAACAAGCGCGGCATAGAACGCTATGGCTACTGTCTGCCTATGGATGACTGTCTGTGTTCCGTCGCCCTCGACTTCGGCGGTCGTCCTTGGCTGGTTTGGGATGCTGAGTTCCATCGCGAGAAGATTGGCGAGATGCCCACAGAGATGTTCCTCCACTTCTTCAAGAGTCTCTCTGATGCAGCCAAGATGAATCTGAACATCAAGGCCGAAGGTCAGAATGAGCACCACAAGATCGAAGGCATCTTCAAGGCCCTAGCCCGTTCGCTGAAGATGGCAGTCCGTCGCGACATCTATCATTACGAACTCCCCAGCACCAAAGGTTTATTGTAATTCCGTAACTTACTGAAATATAGAGGCTATCAATCCACAGATAGCCTCTAAATATTTGCAGTCTGTATCGTCGAATGTAGCCAGTTCCTTACTGTCAATATCGAGGACTGCTGTCACCTCACCGCTGTCAGAAAACAGCGGCACGACAATCTCCGAGCGTGAGAGACTGCTGCAGGCGATATGTCCAGGAAACTGCTCCACGTCAGGCACCACGATGGTCTCGCGCTGCTTCCAGGCCGAACCGCATACTCCTTTTCCGTATGGGATATGCATACAGGCCACAGGCCCCTGAAACGGTCCCAGCAGCAGTTCATTGCCTACCACCCGATAGAATCCTGTCCAGAAGAATCCCATCTCCTGTTGAATGGCTGCACACACATTGGCCATCACAGCAATGGCATCCGTCTCACCCTCTGTCAGGCTCTTGACCTGCTCAGTTAGCAGGCTGTATTTCTCTTCTTTTTCTGTCATCATTGCGTTGTATTTAAACTCTAATTACTATCCTCAGGACGCTGCAAATATACATATTATATTTTAATCGGCGAAGGAATTTTGTGATTTTTTGGCAACAACCGCAACATTATTAAATAATGTGTAAAATAGTGGTTGATTATAATTATTCTCAAAGATTATTCGTATCTTTGCAATCATAAAGAGAATAATCAGGTTATGGATGTATTGAACGACATATACGCCGCCATCGCAGCCGAAGGTTTTACGGCCAGAACGCTGCAAATGATTGATAACTACGCAAAAGACATACAAAATGGGAGAGAAGATTTTTCTAGATTCAATCTATCAGAGCATGCAGGACTCTGCAAGGGAGGCTCGCCTCTCATTGGGGCGTCCATCGTCGCATGCTACGCGACAGCAAGCCTTAGAGCAAGTTGCGATGCTGAAGGCCGCCAAGGACAGAGCCAGTCGAGAGCAGAAGTAAGCTCGCTTAACTTATGCCGAGACGCAGCCTGTGCTCGCTCGACAGGGCAAGGAAGCCCAGCAAACTGGGAAATAGACGAGCAGCAAGAGACGCTCATAGAACAATGGGCTAAGGTGGACACAGGGTTCCAGGCCCCTTGTGTTCTATTTGTTTTTATTCTTTAAAGAGATGTTCCTTCGTCTTGTATCAATCTGAATATATAAATCCTTTTCGTTAAAATCTATTTCTTTTCCATGTTTAGTGTTGAGGGTGTGTCTAATCTGACACACCCTACTTAAATTTAGAAGTCCACGTAGCGGCGGTTGCCCTTGGGTCGCACCGCGAAATGCACCCAGATGGTCGTGCCGCGCTTCTCCAAAATCAGTTCGTCGAAGTCCAGCTTCTTCCCGTCCGCGATGTCCAGCAGGATGCAGGCATAGCGTATCGCCTGTTCTTTACCCGCACAGTGGATATCCACTGCACAGCCCGTCAGATGGTTCGAGTTCTTGGCACCTCCGCATTTCTGATTCACCTCCGGCGAGCGGTAACCCGAGTTGATCCTGATGCCCTGCACATCCTCCGAGGTCTCGTAGTCCTCGCCCGGATTCAGACAATACAGCGTATTATAGCTGAATCGCAGCTCTTCCAGCCAATTCTCGCAGAGATTGATGAGGTTCTCGACTGCCGTGCGCGGCGGGATATTCCCGTCCGCCGTGTGATAACTGGTCTTGGTGAGCTCCCCCAGCGAAAAGTGCTGGGAGAGCATAGCTTGCTTATTAATTTCTATTTCTTTCATTGTTTTAAATTCTTTTTTTTATCATCAAATGTTAGGTTGTTAGGTTGTAAGGTCAAAGCATGATCATGGAAGTCTTCATGTACTTGGCTTTGCTTTTCTTTGAGCTTTCCATCTTCATGATCAGGTGATCCTTCATCAAGCGCGACACTTTGACCCATGCTGTTTCGACACTTACCCCAAAGCAGCGCATAATATCCTCCACCGTAAACTCCTCTGGCAGGCGGTTAAACGCCTCGATGGTTTTAGGCCTGCGCTGAACATTGACAGAGGCATCGCGATCCTTGTTGTCGAAATAGGTCTCAGCCAGAGTCCCGAAGAAGTGGCGCTGGCAGGCGTACTGAATGTTGGTAATCAGCTCAGCCAGTCGCCAATCCACGTCGTCCGTCTCAAACTCCCCACACCAGAAGTCACCATCCTTCTTCAACTGATCCCAGTGGCGCATCACGATAAACGGTGCAGAGAAATTCAGCCCATGATAGGCACAGCGCTTCAACAGCATCTCGTCAGCCTTCGAGTCGTTCTCAGCAGCATCCGCCATGCGTCTGGCCGTCCAGTCGTAGAGCTCATCCACAATCTTGTCCATGGGCAACAATCCTTTCGTCCTGTCGAGTTTAAACGCCCAGGCCTTCAGACGGCCGTCACTCTCGAAGTCGATGCGCGACTCACGATCCATCATCTCGAAATTGGTGGCTGGCAGGGGAATGCAGGTCAATCGCGTAGCCAGACCGCTTCCGAAATTCTGCTCATTCACCTTCTTCTTCAGTGCAATAGGCGTACCTGTATAGATGAAGTTCCAGGTCACGTAGAAGTCCTGCAGGATCGAGTCGTTGTTCGAATACGCCTGACCGTCCTCCTCGTTGTGGAAGGCCTTCAATTCCAGTGATTGCTTGTCAATCCACGAACCACCCTTCTGGACGGTCACGGTATTGTCCAGCTCTGTATCGAAGGTCAGCATGTGCAGCTGCATCATCTCTCCGTCCACCTCTTCTACGGAGTTCACCATGTCCTGGATGAACTGGGCATTCGATGTACGGGCAGGATGCACGCGCACAATCACCTTGGGCTTCTTAGGCTTCTCCTTGTTCGCGCCTTTGGTGCGCATCTGTTCACGATAGGCGTTGATAGCCTCCTTACCCACCTTGTCAGCAGCCACGATAGGCGCAGCCAGCAACTTAAAGAGCCTGGTGGCAAACGACTTTCCTGAGGCAGGATCACCGATAATCAGCGTCGAGTTATTCAACCTTCTCAACTCTTCCGGGCGATGATAGAAGCGGTAGGTACATCTTGTCATCAGCGTCATCAACAGACCACCGCCCACGAACATCGCAGCAGGATACTGGTTCTTCTTCAATCCCTTGCAGATATCCTTGAGCAATGAGAATTCCTCCATCAGCCCCTCTATCTGCTCACCCCAGTTTTCGAGTTGAGAGTTCATGATTGCGGCTTGAGTAATCTCACTCCTCACTCCCCCCTCCTCACTCCTCGATCCAACAATCTTCGTGATCTCCTGATACGTGCGCCCCGTCGCAGCCTTCACCGCTTCGAGCATGGCCTTGGATGGCAGCGATCCCGCATACTTCTTTTCTTTCTCCGCGACACATTGCGCAGCTGACTCCACCGTCTGCGCCACGTTCTCATCGCGCTCTGCGATAATCTCCTGCACCCAGCTTTGGGCTTCGACGATCTGCTGCACCCTTGACTTATCGCTGTCGAGCATGATAAGCAAGTCTGTGGCGAGTTTAAGACTCTCTGTATGTCTGTTGCTGTCAGCCTCACATGGCAGCTTGTCAGCATACCTAGCATCAATAATACCCTGTACATCATACCCCCGCCATTTTAAAGACAACTCTGATTTTTTATTTGACGACAACTTTGACAACTTAGACAACTCTTTTTCATCAGGCGACAAACTGTCGCCTTTAGTTGTTGTCTCTGTTGTTTTAGTTGTCTTAGTTGTCGTTTTATAATTGGTGCTTGTCGTTTTGTCATCAGAAGGAAACTCATGATGTAGTGGTTGAGTCTTCTTCTCACGGTAAAGCTGTGTGTAGCGTTTGTCAAATGCTTCATCGTAGTAATCAAATAGTAAATCTTCATTAATGTAAAGTATATCCTCCTCTTTGGGAGCGAAAGAGTTACGGGTGGCATCGATACAGCTCTCATCGGCTTTGAATCCCAACTTCTCAGCCAGTACGATCTGGTTATCAGCGAGATTACCGACATTGATATCAGCCCCTGAGACAATACGGACACCATAGCCACTACTGGTAATATGCACCAGCGCAATCTTCTTCATCAGCTCTTCATCGTCTCTTAGCTTATACCAAACTTGCATCGGGTTCTCCACATGGTCGATGTCGAGCATCACCAGTCCGTTCAGGTGACAGTCAGCGAGTCTTCGGTGACAGAAGGGTTTCCCCTTATCCGTTGGCGTCTCGTCAAACCTGTAGCAGCTGTAGATAAAGGCCACGGAGTTGTCTTTGATCTCCTGTGCAAATGCCAGCAGTTTCTCTGCATCCGACTTGGCATTCCAGGCATCGATAGCAGCTTTTTTCTTCAGATTCTGCTTTTTCAGCAGGAACTTCTGATAGTCCGAATTGTCCAACCACGTCTGGATCGCGCTGACGCCCTGCGTCTTCGAAGCCTCCACCGCTGCGATGATGGCCCGTCGTGCATCAATGCGCCATGCTGTATTCGGCTTCCTCACCTGCGCCCAGAACTCTTCCTTTGTGCAAGGAAGAGCCTGGGAGAAATGTGTATTCTCTTGAAATGTTATCATTCAAAAAATCCGTTTAATCCGTGAAATCCGTGGTTGTTTAAAGCGTCTGAATGTCCGTGATATAGAACGAATTCTCATGGCGCACCTGATGGTTCTGGTCTTCCCATGTGCGGTGTTTCCAGAAGCCCTTCACGATATAGGGCAGACCCTGTTGATACTGCGTGTCGCGGTTCTTGCTGGCAGCCTCGCCCGTGAGTTCGCCATAGAAGGTATCGCCACCTCGCTTCATGGTGATGCCACGGCTTTTGAAGTACTCTGTCGTGCCGTCCTGTCGTTGATACTGACGCTCGTTATATGCGCCCACTTCAATAATTGTTACTAATACTTCCATCTTTTTGTGTTTGTTTGATTGTTGTTATGGGTTTTGTTTATTGTTTATTGGTTATTGTTTATTGTCTTCAGGTAGTCCGTGAGTTCCCTCGCCTGCGCCAAGAGTTCCGCAGCCCCCCTGATCTTCCCCAGGCTACGCTTCACGCTCACCATGATCTTGTTCCGCTTGGCCGTCTGGCGCAGCGATCCGTTGGCCGTCTCATAGAGCACCACCGTTGGCGGAACATACCCAGGTTCCCTCGACAGTCGCTTGTACGGTCTGAACGACAGCAGTCCAGTTTCCTTGTCCTTGAAGAGGCTACCTTCCACACTCAATCCATTCTCCAGTCTGGCCATGACTGCGAGTTCATTCAAAAATAATACTACTTTTTTCATATTTCCTCCTTTTTTTATGTTTCATTAGCCCTTGTTTATCTGTTCTTGTAGAGCTTCAAAGAGTGCCAGGCTCTGTGGCAGCACCTGCGGGATATCCATCCTTGCTGGCTTCAGCACCGTATTCAGTTCCTGATACGCCTCCCAGTAGCTGAGCACATGGGGACTTTGAGCAAACTGCGCCATCAGCTGCTCCGCCGTTTCGTTGATCTGCCCCGAGTTCAGCGGATAAGGCGTCGCCACATGCAGCGCCTCGTTCTGCGTATCATGCAGAATCCGTTTCTCCACGAGCGTCCCGATGAGTTTCAGCATCCCGTCACGATCCATCTGCTTACTTTTCATCATACTGATACGCTCCGCCCGGATCTTCTGATAAGGTTCATAATCCCCCGCCCATTGCTCAGCACGAGCCAGCACCATCTCCAATGACAGCCTGTCCTTCCGGTTCTGCCCGCCAAAGCAGGTATAGTTCGACACTACGTCCTGCGCCCCCAGTATCGTCTGGTTATGACACACCTTCACCATCGGGCCGATACCCAGCTGGATACCCTTCTGATGATAGGCCACTGCGAGACACGTCACCACCTCGTCCGTCTCGTCAGCGCGGATCTCGATGTTCGCATACACACGTCTTAAGAGATGCGCTTCGATGGCTCTTTCACCAAACTTCTCCTCCAACTGGGGCAGCAGCGTCACACCAGGCCGTTTCGAGTCGCGGTTGGCAGCAGCGAAAATCTCCTGCACCACAGGCTTCAGACCACGCTGTTCAAACAACTCCAACACCTGCTGAATCAGGGCGAAGTGATAGATGCCTCCTACGGGATCGCCCGTAGGCAGATTCTCATGATAGCTCCTTTCGAGCTCTTCGAGCGTCAGTACCTGTACTGGCTTCTCTGCAAAGTTTAATTGTCTTTCTTCCATTTGTTATTGAATATTATCCCTTTTGATTTCATTGAATAGCCTGAGATATTTCTTGTCCAGATTAGCGATAAGCCCTATATCCACCACCAGGCATTTTCTCACCACTAAGATGCCAGCCTGTTCCTCCAGCGCATACAGGTAAGCCTGTATCCATCCGAACAGCTCCTCCAGTTCGTCAAAGCCGTCAACGTCTGTCAGCCATAGGTCACATTCCTCCAGACCTTTCACCCAGAACGAGTATAGCCCATGGCGCTGTGTGCCTTCATTCTTGAACACCCTGATCTCCAGATTGAGCGCGTTACTGTTCCATTTCACGCCCATTTCTTTCATCAGGTCGAGCCTGTTCTTCATCTCCGTCTCAATACTGTCAAACGGATTCTTAATCGCTCTGCCCAGCACCTTTGCAATGTCGCGCGAGGCCACGGTCTCACCCTCCATGCCCAGGAAGTGGTATTTCATGTCACCGTTAAACTCCTGCTCCACATAGTCTGAAAGTGTCATCGGCTCATAACCCGGGGTGATGATTACCCATTGCGCACGGCCAAAATGGTCAAGGCCTGCGAACTTGCAGCGAATCAGATCGCCACAGTAGTTGTCATAGAAAATTGCGATCATTGTTCAGGCACGGGTTTTAAGAGTCCATACTTTTCCATCAGTTTCACCATCATCGAGTGTACGGGCAGGGTAACGCTGTCCTCGTCGATCTTCTCGCAGATGATGTTGAAGTGCGTCTTCTCCATTTCGCGGTCCAAGTGCTTCTTCTTCCCGAACATCAGGTAAAGCAGCAGCGCGTTCATCATCTTGATGCGGTCAGCGGGATGATAGTAGGTCAGCATCTGGGTCATTCGAGCCTGGTTTTCTTGCGTCAGCCAGCGGTTCACGAAACTCTTCATCGTCTTCTCGCACAGCGCAGTCGTTTCCTCAGCCTTGCACTTCAGTTCCACAGCAGCATGGAGCAGGTTCTTGGTGTCGCGCAGATCCTTCGATACCGTCTTCAGCGCTTCCTTGGTTGTCTTCAGTTCTTCCTGCGCTGCCTCCAACTGGTCAGTGAGGTTACTCATGCTCAGTTTCATCAGCTCTTCCTCCTCCTTCATCTCCTTCAGCACCTTGGCCTGGATCATGACGGTCGTCTTTTCTTTGTCTTTCATTTGTTGTTTGTTTAAATAATTAATAATGTGAACTGTAATGGAATCATTTCTGATTTCCGAGTGCAAAATTAGAATGCGATTTTGCGACTGACGAAAAAGAAAAATGGCCAGCCTTGCTGTCGCAAACAAAACAGGCCTGAAACCCCTATAAACAAAGAGCAAATAATTTTTTCATTAAAAAACTTGCGACAGCACCAAAATGCATTGTCGCAAGCCTTCTCTGTCGCAAATGGCTATCCGAGCCATTGCCTTTTGGTCATTCCTGACCGTTCACATACTCATAGATCCAGTCATAATATGGCTGCTGTTTCCCTCTGCCAAGATAGCGCGAATAGGTACGGTAGTCTTCTTCATACCCCATCTTTTTGGCGATGGCGTCATATTTCCCTTTGATGACACCCGCATCTTTCAGAGCTCCTACGATGTAACATTTCAGCGTTTCCCGTTTTCCCTTGTCTTCCCAAGCTTCAGCTACAGTGTCCTTCCATTCCGACTCCATGAGCGCATCCACCATCGCCTCGCGCCATTTATGCGTAAAGCGCTGGTGCGTGCGCAGCTCGTCAAACCATTCCTCATTCAGGATCCGTTTCAGGAATCTCCCCGTCTGGAAATAGTTAGGCTCCTCTTTGCGCTTCTTAAAGGATTCTTTGATTTCCTCGAACTCCGTGAAGTCGTCATCATCGTCGAACTGGTGCCAATCGCCCCGCAGATGAGGGAAGTTATTCTGAATAAATTTCACCTGCATACTTCCTGCCTGAAACACGTTGTGGTCTCCTCTTACATGGTCCTTTTTCATGGTTAAAGTTTTTAAGTTGTTGTTGAACAGATCCTTTTCTGAATGTATTTTTGTCTCCCATGATCCTATCGCCCTGGTTAATGATCTTTGGCCCGTACATTCGTTTCTTAAAGTGTTTTTTGATACAGTTGCTGGCCTCCCACGCAGCCTGATGTCCCCCTCGTAATGCCAAAAACTCCAGTACGGTGGTGAAAGGTTTGGCATCTTTCCATTCCACACATTCAAGTCCGTAATTCTTCAATTCCTCAATGAACGTCGCGACGCCCTTGATCGCTTTCATCTCCCGCAGCCGCTTCTTTTTCCTTTTAGGCGACTGCGGCTTTAGCGCGCCCAATTCTTCTTTTGTTTGTTTTGTTTGCATAATAGTTATTTTTTTAGGTATTAATACATCTACACAAAGCATACATATGCCCTGCGCATGAGTTATTATACTGATTAGGATGTTTGATTGCTCTTAAAGATACAGAGACGTGGCAAAAAATGGCCCACAACCCCACAGAAGCTAGCATCCTCCTCGAATTGCAGAAAACCACCCATGCCCACGCCCCTGTAGAGTGCGAGCTGGTAGTTTTCGTTTTCGAGGATACTTATAGTTGCTAGCTTGTGGGTAATCGAAAACTCGAAACTCTGTTCTCTTTATCTCAGAACAATCTGTGTGCAAAGATATAGTAAATCTCTGACACCTCCAAATAAATGGGCTCTTTTCTTATGGACTTAAGCCCAATTTGTTGTTTCCGTTATTTTTCATTATTATATTTTTATTTATTAAGCAATCAATATGTGGAGTTCTTCAACGTAGTTCTTGATACTAACCATGTTTGCGCCAAATGACTCGACAATACCATTGAAAGAATCATTGGTGACGATAACCATTGGCTCTATATCTCCATTCTCGCAAACATAACCGATGATCTGATTGATATATTCCTCTTGTGTCGCATTCAACACATTATCACTGAGGAATTTCGAGAAACGTTCCTTAGCAATCTTCCTGTCTATGCCTATGATGGAGCGAATAAATATTGCCACCTTGTCCCCACAGAGCATATTACCCTTATTGACGTAGGCCTCATACTCCTCTTTTGATCCCAGTTCCTTCCAACAGATTTCCTCCAGCTGTTTGATATCATCGATGGTAAGCTGCTCTAGATTATAGATTTTCTTGATGACATCGTGGTCTCGATGTTCATTGAGGTAATCCAGGATACGTGTACGGTAGTCGGTGTACATATCCGGTTTCTCCTCATCTTTCTGCTCGACTGTATCCGAGACATCGATGTAGAAACGCTCTTTCGGGAAATGAGTTTCCAGAAGGATATAAATCAACTCTCGCAGGGCCTCTCTCACCAGTTCCAGTCTGTCGATGCTTGTCGAAGCCCAGAATTTCGGATTCCCCACCTCCTCCAACAAAGGCATCCTCACCTTCACAGCGGGTATCGTGGCCTTTGCCTGCAGTCGCTGGGCTATCTTCGTTACCTTGTTCTTACTATTCGTGGCTTTCACCTCTGGCTCCAATGTCGAGAGCTCGATATTCAGCATCAGCGCATCAAAGCGCATCTTACCGCCATTATCATCTTCAACCATCATCAGCGGAGCCAGCTTCTGCTTCATCTCCAGCGCATCCAGTTCAGAGATGTATGTCCAGCGTTCCTTTTTCTTCCATTTGTCCACGCACGCCCACACCTTACGCACAGCAATCTGTTGCTCATTCAGCTGGCTGACCTGTTCGTAAAGATCATCCTTCAACTGCTGACAGAGGTTCTTTGTAAACTCCTCCTGCTGGTATTTCTGATGTTGCAGAATGACAGCGATGTCTGTCTTCAGTTCAAACAGGCGTTGTGCGAGCGTTATGCCTGGTGTCGTCACCTTTCCCTTTTTGTTCTCCTTGAAGAATTCAAAATTCTCACACCAGTCGAAGATATAAAACTCCTTCTTGTCACTGCCATCTTCAAAGATACCCGGACAGAGACGCGTACCACGACCTACCATTTGCGTGTATTTGATGCTCGAATAGACGGGCTTGAAGAAAACGAGATTCAGGATGTCAGGCACGTCGACACCCGTATCCAACATATCTACAGACACTGCGATCTGTGGCAGTTTGTCGCGTTTCTTGAATTTCAGGATCAGGTCCTGTGCATACTTCACGGAGTAGTCCACCAGCTGACAGAAGTCTGCATCAAACTGCGGATACAACTCATAGAATCTGTCGACGATCATCTGCGCATGGTCGTGGTCGTAGGCAAAGATGATGCTCTTACCGATTTTGTTGCCACTCTGAATTTTCAGACCTTCGTTCATCAGTGACTGGATGACGATATCCACCGTGGACACATTATAGATATATTTAAAGAGCTCACTTTTCTCGATGTCTCTCGGGGTTTTCGGTGCATCCACACCATCCACCAGTAGTTTTCTCGCCTGCTCATATTCCCAGGCCTTATCCAGCTCTTCCTTCTCCTCTTCTGTCAGCGAGTCGTATTTGATACCCTCTCGCATACGTCTTGTGGTGCGCGATAGAGGTACATAGTCCACAAGATGCCCCTCGTCAACAGCCTCCTTCATGGAATACTCAAAATTGGGCGCACCGTCCAGATGGAAGAGCTCAAAGGTACTCTTCTCCACTTCATCGCGTGGCGTCGCTGTCAGACCGACCAAGAAACTGTCGAAGTAGTCGAAAATCGCGGTATATTTGCCAAAGATGCTACGATGGGCCTCATCGAGGATAATCAGATCAAACCTACCGATAGAGAAATCCTTTTCCTCTGCATCGATATAATTGATCATCGTCTGATAGGTACTGAACATGAGCCTTGCGCCTTTCTCTTCGTCCGTTGCACCTGTCAGGATACAGGTGGTATAGTCTGGCAGAAGTTCAGTAAAGGCGTCACAGGCCTGACGCACCAGAGCCGTTCTGTCTGCAAGGAATAGGATATTCTTCACCCATTTATTTCGCAACAGCACTTCACTGAGCGAGATCGCCACGCGCGTCTTTCCCGTACCCGTTGCCATCACGATAAGGCCATGGCGGTGCATCTGGTTCAGATGGTCGCACACGCTACGGATGGCCATCTTCTGATAGTCGCGGTTGGTGATGTCTTCACGGATAGCGAGGTCTGTCATCTTCTGCCTGCCCTTTCGCGACATCATCAGTTCCAGGTCTTCCAGTGTATGGAAGCCCATTACCTGACGAGGCGGATAGCCCAGACCGTCAATGATCATCGTGCGGAATCCGTTAGTATAATAGATCACAGGACGCTGCCCGTATTTCTTTTCCAGACAGTCTGCATAGAGTTCTGCCTGGTGCTTGCCTTTCTCTGGCTCCTTACTTGTACGCTTGGCCTCAACCACTGCCAGTGGTTTACAGTCCTTGCCATAGAGCACATAGTCGCAGTAACCTTCTTCCTTGGTGTTGGGCATTCCCTCCACATAGATCTCTATACCCGCTTTACAGGCCATAGGCGCATTCTCCACTGCCAGCACTTCCCACCCAGCTTCACGCAGCAGCAAGTCGATAAACATCCTGCGCGTCTCAGCCTCCGTATAATCCTTAGGCATCTCAGCCTTGACCGGATTCTTGATGTTGGCTTCGGGCACGGATGCCACAAAGGCCTTCGATGCCTCGGGGACGTTTGTAGGAGAGACAAAAGGAGATGGTTTCTTGGGAATGAGATCCTTATTGAATGGTGCCAACGATTTCAACACCCCTAAACGCAGTAGCACAGCACCTACAAGGTTGTATGTATTCAACAGTGTGTAATAGGCCTCGCGCTCTTTGATACCACCCGTATGCACAGCCACGTTGCCCACCTTCCTGATATAATGGCAGGCCATCATTAGCTTGTCATCATCGTCAATCAGTTCTGTGAAGGGTTTTCCTGTTGAGAGCGTATAAAGATTGTCGCGCTCGCCCACAGGCACGTGTTTCAACTTGTAGATAGCCCTGACGATCCACTCCAGCGCTTTTCGACAGTTCCATCCGCAACTGTCGTAGTCAGATTGCTGAACCTCTTCCGCTGCGTTACAGAACTGATACAAGTCTTGTAATGCTGCTATCTGCTTTAGGTAGTCGAAATTCTTCATTCTGTTGCAAATTTAGAAAAAAATCGTCCAATGAACGTGGACTTAACATTTTTTAATATTGCAATGATGTAACATTATCCATTATTCTATACTAGAAGGGTAGAAAGTGAAACATCAAACAGTATAATCACATGGAAAAGAATGTTGCTATTTTAGAGATGAAGGCGCTCCATTCGCTGTCACAGTTTAGCGATGAGATGCGCGTTGGCGGTAGTGTTGTCGATGATGCCTCCCTCGAGGTATTGCTTCGCATAGAGTGCCTCATGTTGTCGTTGCCAGTGACCGCTGATGATCATGGTCGTCAGATGGCCATCACTGTATCCGATCACCTTGGTAGGCTCCATCATCTTCAGCTGCTCTCAGCCTGTTTCCACGATTTCAATTATCTCATGCTCACCGAGGGCAAGCAGGTCATTGCCGATCTCCGCAGTGCAGCTCATCTCGGTGCCCGTCGAGGTAATAGTTCTCACAAGCGTGATGTCAAACCAGCCCTCCTCGCTTTGGAATCCTACATTGCCCACGCCCTTGGTGAAGACCCACAAGAATCTAGCATAATTCTCGCAGCCGCCTGAGTCTACGACAACTCCCCAATAAAGGAACTGGCAAGAACCGCACAGCGGGGCATTGCGCCCCGCTGTGATTTAAAGCGATTGCTATTTTGAAATAAACAAATTCTGTAAGAGATCCTCTTCTTTTATTTCCTGATTAAAATTATATCTAGAGAGCCCCATATTACCAGAAACATAATTTTGTTTTAATAGCAAGTTTCCGTAGCGGTTTTTATTTTCAATAGATATCATAGGCCTTTTCTTATCAGAATGATCTTTCTTTTCATTTTTCAAACGACTCCAATTTGAAGATATATAAACATAATCAATAATATTATTACCTCCAAAGTGTAACATAGGAGAACTGGATTCTATACTACCATCATACATTTTCATAGAAATACGCATTCTAGCAGATAAGTAAGATTTCTCATCGTATTCCATTTTAAAACCTCCATAATAATGGCCGTCACTACCAATAGTCCAGGGATTGGTTTTATTATTGATATCATCTGTCAATTCATTTAGAAATAATTCTTTAATCCAAAAGCCTCCTTTTACATCATATTCAAAATAGATTTCTGTAGAGTAATTCATTAATCCGTCTTTTATTCCAGTTTCAACTGTTTCGCCAATAGTAGCTGATGAAAACATTGCACTGGGTCTCTGTTTGTATTCGATAATAAAGTCTTTTGTTTCACCAAAAAGAGTATATTTGCCAGTGTTGTAATTTACAACCTTATATATACCAATTTTAAGTACTTTCTTAGCTTCTCTATCACTATATGATATATTATCAAACCAGTTTCTTTTTACCTTGCACAATATTCTAAAATCATTGATTTTCTTTTTTTCCGTATCTGAAATAGTCCAATAATATAAATCAATATTATTATAATTCTCGACATATACGCCCCATTGATCTAATGAATGATTAGTTTTAATAGACACATCCATATCAAGTATGAAGTAAACATATTCTTCACCATTTTCTTCCACTACGTAAGCATTGTCAATTTGATGAAATCCCTTAATATCACCTGCTACACCGTTAGTTGTTTTGAATGTCTTTGTATTACCAAAGAAAAATTCGTTGTGTGCATAAACAAACGCTTTATAATAATACGTATAACCAGGAAAAGTGCCATATAATTCACTACTGATTGATAAACTATTATTATTAAACGAGAGCTCATCACATTCAACAGTGTAATACTCTTTAAAATCTGGAGTGGGGCTAACTACAAAGCCTGCAAACCGAGCTCCATCAGGAGAGGTAATCTCTCCATTTAATACGACATAATCACCGATTGCCTCTGTAGCGTCATAAGTTGTAACAGCTATTCCCGTTCTTTTATGTGTTGTGAAACTCTTTTGTTCCCCATAACAATATCTATTACCATCATAAAGATAAACACAATAATAATAATTTGTTTCTGATTTCAGCTCTTCATCAGGTAATGTCAAACTAATTAAAAGCATATGATTCTGTTCATCTTTAGTCAACTCTGCTTTTTGAGGCTCTCCGTATTCTCCCTGTATCGTTGATACACAAAAACCTAGTTCAAGACCTTTTGTGTTCAAATCGTATTTTTTCATACTTGCAGAGAGTTTTACTTCAAGATTCATACCTTCAGAAAGATCCTCAAATCCTTCTGTCTGGGGACTCAAAATACATAAGCTTTCTATTGCTTTGCCAGTACCACTATTTATTGCACCGACCAGTACTGGATAATAATGGTAAGTTTCCTCATTTTTAATAAGATCAATATGATTTTCTTTATTCATAGGATAAAAAGAATCACCTATTGATTTTCCTTCTAATAGGGAACAGAAAAGGATTTGGCCATCATTACATGCTTTAGTTATATATTGAACATCAGTGTAGCCAAAATAAACACCTGCACCTTTTCTTAAAAAAGAATGAGATAGACCATAACCAACATTATTCACATTTTCGCCATTTAAGGTCTCACGCTGCTCTCCTCCTTCCATCGATTTGCATGCTGTATTATAGATAATAGTATTATTCTTAAATCTGTTTGAAGTGGAGTTTATATAGTCCTCAGACACTTTTACAAAATATTTAATTCCACTTTCATCTGATACTCCGCCCCAAAAAACCTCATTGTCCGAGTATTTGGTGTTATATTTATCTTTTAGATATTTTTCAAATAATTCCTTTCTTGATTTTTCATTATTTGAAAAATCCAATGGTTCGTTGGTCATCAGCCAATGTTTTCCATCAGTATATCCTCCATGGGTAATAAGGAAAACAATATCATAATTAAATATTCGATTCTTATAAAAATTAAGATCAGGATTCTCATCTGTAACAGTAAAGCCACATCTTTCAAAATAATCTTTTAATTTGAAACGATTGTTAAAAAAATAGTTTAAACGATTATCAAATAAGAGCTGATTTGCAATACACACTTTTTTCCCCTCAAAGTGCTGATGATCTTTAGTGTTATCAATAGCCTTAAATATTGTTTGAGCTCTAGATTGAGATGCATAGCTTTCATCAATTAGAGGGAATTGATACTCTAAGACACCACTATCTTGAATTTTAATATATATGCATGTTCCATCAGACCATATATCCTCAACACCATTGGTATTTCTTATTTCATCAAGATGAATACTTAAATCTCCAATATTATGATATTGATTTATAAGATCTTCCATTTTTATCGTTATTTGCGCACAGCTTTCTGCAACAGATTCAATGTTTGGCTGAGTAAAACTAATATTGTCTATAACATTTAAAGGAATCCTACAGACACTATCATTCATCCAGATTTCCTGAACTTGCCAATCATTATATTCCAGGTTGTCTATTCCCTTTTTAGAATAGACTAAACTGTCAACATCCATTTGATAGAATCTTATATCTGGGGTACCATCATTATAATGTACAGTAATATAATTCTGAGCTACTATTGATTGTGCGTAAAAGATAAATACAATAAATAGTAAGAACTTATATATTAATGATTTCATTTTTTCGTGATTTTATAGGTTAAACCATTGACTGTCACCAAATAAACGCCTGAATTCAGGTTCGAGAGTGGGAAAGAGTATTCTCCTGATAATTGGACGGTCTTGCTGAAAACAAGTTTGCCATTGAGATCATGAAGAGAGACTTTGCTATTAGGACTCAGATCCATAAATAGCAGCGACTCACCTTCTAATTTAATTGAAACCTTGTCAGTCTTAAGGTCCCGGATTGCCGTGTCATCGCTTGCTTCGTAGGTGAAGCGCAATAGATTGTCCAAGGAATAATTAACGTCTACGTCATGCGCTGTTATGACCAAATCTGTCTCTGTAAAAGTAATCTTTGGTTTCTCCGCTAAAGCATACGCCACCTTAGCACCATCCTTTGCCCACACGACTAAAAAGCTTTTGGGTTCCTGAGCATTTGCCACTAACGGCAATAACATCAGAATAAGTAATAGCAATTTCTTCATAAAAATATTGTTTTTAGTTATTATGTTGCAAAGATAGAGATTATTCTTGAAACTTCCAAGTTATTTGAGAGTTTTTTGAAAAAGGACATAAAAAAGGGTACCACGAAGATTTCCCCACCCCACAAAAAGGAACCTGGCAAGAACCGCACAGCGGGGCATGTGCCCCGCTGTGTTATTCTGAATATTATAATCAAGAGGATCCATTATTAATTACACCGATTTTATTAATCCCAACCCTCCTCATCATCATTCTCCATATAGCGACTCATGCCATTATCATCCATATCATCCTCAGATGCAGGATCAAAGCCTCGCATGTTGTCATATTCTGGCTCAGCATCATCCCTTGATGAAGGCGAATAAGTGCCAGAGGGTCCATCCTCCTTTGCATTCTGCATTATTTCTTCGCGAGCAGAATCGGCCTTCTCACGATTATACGAGATCTCCACTCTATTATCATCAACAGTAGATGGTTTCCGACCCTCATTACAAGCCATCAGAAACAAAACACATATAATTATATATATAGGCCTCATAACTTATCTTTCTTTTTTTTAAAATGCGACAACATAAGTTTTATGTCATCATAAGTTATTGAGGATGGGCATTGAGATTTTATTTCACTCATTTTCTCCTTTCCGACTTTCTTGATTGCTGATGCAATATATTTTATTTTACTATTGCTTAACAACTCATATATACTAACGGCACCCATTCCCACAAGTTGACAGAAATGCCCATATATAGTACCTACTGATAGCTTTCTTCTTTTTGCAATTTCTTCTACTGTCAAATCCTCTTTATATAGATTAAATGTGGCTCTTACAGTAGGGCTTACTCCCTTTGGCAATGACTTATGCTCTATTTTAGTCATCTCTCCGATATGGGCCTCCTCATATAAAGTTGGCTTTTGTGAAACGAGTCGGAACCACCTTTCGTAATATGTATTAGTATTACTGTCCGCTGAAGCCACTTCGCCCTGCCCAGTCTTACTATCATTTTTTGTAACTCTAGCTGCTTTAGGAAGAGGCCCTGGCTTTTTATTTTCATCTGCAGATTTGAATTTCAAGTCACTAATGAACGAATTGATATCCTCATTAGTGAACGACCGCTCTTTAGTCAACTTAGTTTTCAGTATTCGGTTCTCAGCTTCCCTTTTGGCGTTGAGCAAGATTTCTTTTATTTCCAGCCAATGCCTTTTCCGTTCTTCTGGCCTCATACTGACCTGCTGCTTCTTCTTAGGAGCAGGCAGCGGCTTTGCTTTTTTTGCTTTCTTTTTCTTTGCCATGACTACTTTCTTATTTCCACGAGTCGTCATCCAATCCATAATCGAATTCCTTCATGTAGGGATTCTTTTTCCTATATTCAGGAATTGTGTCTTTGGTATCGCCTCTTCTGTCCTTAAAGATATCCCTGAAGGGCTTTTTGACAATATTGTCATTATTCACACTTATTGAGAGACCGTAGGCAGTGGATAGTACTGGACACATGCTCAGTTCTTGGAAAAGGTCTTTGTTGTCGAAAAGCTTGCTCTGCCAACTGTCATATGTTATTTGATGAATCTCAGAAAATCCATCATAAGTCTTTCGTAAAGAACTGATTGTACTTCCTCCTCCTGTATAAACAAGGGGACGGTTTTTTAGTTTAGCTCTTAACATGTCCCAACTGTGAACTGTCTGCGTGGTCCATTCATGTTTTAACCTTGCTACCAGATCGTCACTTAGATTGTGTATCTCTTGGCTTAGGACATTGAACCGTTTATTGTCGATTTCATTCCCCTTTATTATATGGAATTCCTTGTAATAAGCTTCATCTTCCACTTGGTCCTCGCCAGTCAGATAGTTCAAACCTTTATTTATAGAGAAGTAATCATACAATTGAGGCCTGTAAACCTTTGAATTCTTCTCTGTTTCTTCAATGGTAAAGAAAGAGATATCTGTCGTACCTCCCCCGATGTCTATTACCAAGTTCATACCATGTGCAATTTTCCCTCGGGCTATCAAGGGCATTAAACATGCGTAGGCTTCTGGAAACACTAGGATTCCATATTTCCTTTTTATCTTATCTGTATAATAATCTATCTCCGTCAACTCTATAAGTTTTTTATAGTTTGTTTTCAGGAATGCTTTTTTATCGTTCTTGAATATATCTTCCACCAAGTGGTAGGCACTTGCTAGTATGGTGACTGCGATAGCTCTTCTGTCATCCAATCGACTACTGTCTGTGGGAGCCCCCATCTGAATGGTGAATTCTTGGCCATACAATTTCTCGAGGTCAAACAGAATATAGGCAATAAACCAAATGGAATAACAGGCAGCCTCCCAAAGCTTCATAACACCAGAGTCATGATCCCTGAAAACAGCCTGTTTGAAATATCGTTTAATCCGCCCCTCCGATATTGCAGCAGTATAGCCATAGCTGATTGTATTATCTGGATTTAGGCAGAGAATAGAAGGAATGGTGTAATGCTCATCCCCACGAACATCCTTAAACATATGGAATTTGTAATGTGTTTCAGTACCGCTCTTACTTTCAACACATATCTTTGTCTGATGCGTACCAAAATCTAAACCTACCGTAATCATACCTATAAGATTTTTATTAAAGCTATTGAGAGAGGCTCGCAATCAACACTGATATTTGTATCTGCATTGATAATGTCTAATTTTTCCTGAAGTTCCTTTATATGGCTATCCATAAGACCCCTGTCTCTCTTTATATCTCTTTCTAAGAGCCTACGCTCAGGACTATCGATTGGCAGAAATTCTACAAGATCTTCCTTATCCTTTAATCTCTTTCTTTCATTATTTATCCTAATACTATAGAATTCTTTTGTCTGAATTTCATTATGAAGCCGCTCACTTTCAGCCTGACGAGCAAGCTCACCCTTTCGCTTGTTCCTTTCATTGGTTGAAGCTTCGACGAAAGAAAGTTTCATTTCACCAATAATATCTGATGCATACAATGACTCAGCTGGATTATACTCTTTACCACCAACCTGGCTTATACTAAAAAGTCTATTAACAATTTCCTCATCAGTTACCAATTGGCGTTTATCAATATCAAACACAAAAGGCTGAAGCGTTTCGCTTTTCTTTTCTACACCTTGGAATACCCTCAAAGTTATGTACTGATATATTCCCAAATAGTATTTTTTTCCAGCTTTTAAGACATCATCAGAATTCATCGAATAACAGAATGATTTATTCGTTTCTTCCTGATGTGTCGTGAAATACTTTAGACATGCCTGAATAATGGGATGATATATATTCAGGAAAATCAAAGAACTATCATCATAAGCTTTCTGCTGATTAAAAGTCACTAAGATTCTACTCATATCATCCAGCGAACGCTTGAATTTCCTGAAAGCCAAGGCATTCTCTTCGCCATCTGTTTGGTTGGTCGTTAGAAAGTTCGAGAATACTCTTTTCTCACTTAAGGGTAATTTTATCTCATATACTTCATCACCGCAACTAACCAGATTACATGTAGTCAAATGCTTATCAATAAGAGATTCCAGATAGTTCTTTAATTCTTCTTCAGTGACATAGGCATTGTTATGCAGAATGCGCTCAATCTCGTTTTTGAAATAAGCATCATTAGTCAACGTATTTGTCAGTCCTTCTTCAAGTTGCTCGATACTTTGTCTTTCCTTTTCATAAGCCAGGCTTATCTCATCTATCTTTCGATGAATCTCTTCCTCTGTTAACTTGCTGGTATAAAGATCGTGTTCCAGTTTGTTATATACATCCTGGATGGATTTATTTGTGCCTTCAGCTATAGGCGAATCCAGTATTGCCTCCATGTCTCCAATAGTACCTCTGAAGATTCCGATTCTATCAAGCAACCTCATGTAAATATCCTCCTGAATGGAGCCTGCAACTATCAGATTATAGATATTAACTACCGGAGATTTCTGCCCAAATCGGTCTATACGACCAATACGCTGCTCCACCACCATTGGATTCCATGGAAGGTCATAATTTACCATTGAGTTACAGAACTGCATATCAAGACCTTCACTACCCACCTCAGATGATAAGAGTATTTGGTTTTCTGGATTCTTCTTGAAACTCGTTAATATTTCTGCTCTATTTTCTATTTGGCCATGGATTATCAAACTATTATATCCACGTTTCTTTAAACGTATGCTTAAGTATTTAAGTGTTCTGCGGAACAAAGCAAACACAACTAACTTCTTCGTTCCATGTTTGAATACCTCTTCGATTATTGTAATAAGCTGTTCAAACTTAGCATCTTCACATTCTGAGTAAGCATCATATCCATCATCCAAATCTTCCTCCTTATTCAGATATGCATAAACACTACTGGCAACCTGTCTCTTTTTCTGAACCAGACCTAATGCACCTCCTTGGGTTAATCTCTCTTCACCCCAATAATCTGTATATGAATTATCCTCTATGTATTCTTCTATAACCTTGTCATAAACAACCTGTTCTTCATCTGTCAGTACGACCTTTATAGGCTTCGGCTTTCTTTCTGCCTGCGACATGTCAGTTGTAACATCCCTTTTTCTGGTTCTTGAGAAGATGTTGTTCATAACACTCATTGAGTTGAGCAAATATTGTAGTCTTGCTCTGTTTTCCAGATTATCTTTTGAATTGAGGCGCTCTTTTATTTCCTGGAATATGGGGTCTTTCTCATATACCTCATCGACTGTTCTTGTACGTGTGTAGATCTCCTCATCATCCGAATTAAAGAATGATGTGCGTATCTGCTCACTCAAGAGATCATTATAGATATCTTTTAATGGCACATTGTGGTTTAAGGAAGTAATTGCCCTAATAAATGGGGCATTCTCTTGAAGGCGAGCATTGAAAATTTGATAATTGAAGTATCTGGAGTTGTCAAGCAGGTGCAAAAGATTATAGAGATTTTCAGTGCTGATCATGATAGGTGTAGCTGTCAGAAACACAACAGAATCAGCCAGACTCATAAGTATCTCTGCACCTTTATATGTTTGTGTTTCATCGTTTCTCATCTTGTGAGCCTCGTCACAAAGAATAAAACTGAACTTTTTGTCCGAATCGCTCAGATAGTCAATGATTCCATTATATTTGTTCTTGGGGCTGTCTTTCTTCTGTTTTGAGTTAGAGTATCTTATCTTTTCATAATTCAGAATTCCACGAATCTTACCATCGTTATCTTCGAAATCCTTTATAAACTCTTTGGCTGTGTCATAAATCTTAAAGAACATGCCGAACTTTTCTATCAGTTCGCCTCTCCACTTTTCCTGCAATGACTTCGGGCAAATAATCAGAGCATTTCGCAATTCACGTCTGGCCTTCATTTCAAGCATAATATGACCAGCTTCTATGGTTTTACCAAGACCTACTTCGTCAGCCACTAACAATCTTCGCGAAGGTGAATTAATGTATTTCAGCAAGGGTTTAAACTGGTACGCCCTGAAAAGCGTTTTTGATGCCTTCAAAGAAGAGATGGTGCTATTATTGGAACTCTTTATCTTTGAAGAAGTATTTTTCTGTGCGAATTCAGCGTAAGAACCAAACAAGCCTCTTTTACATCGTTCAAAAACATTAGTTATATCGCAATCCTCAATTAACTCGGTTTCCAATTCTTCACTCTCGTAATCACCCCAATTGACAAGATATAGTTGCCTCCCACGTATATAATCTGATACGCTAGAGATTACACCTTTCTTTTGTGTATCGACTCTTATTACTCTAGTGCCTGCCTGAAACTTTGCCATATTTCTTATAACTTAGAGCTGCTATTCATTATTACCAATCACTTAGACCATAGTCATATCCATCGTATTTGCTCTTAAGATTCGCTTTCATCATTTGACTATCATATTCCGAACTATTTGGATTGACAGTAATTTTTTGATTACTATCATTCTTTTTAATACTATTAATAATTCTCTTGCCTTTTTTCTTTACCTTCGTCACAGTATTAGTTATTCCGCCAAAGAACGATCTTTTTTTCTTTTTCTTAAGACTGTTAAATGAACGATTATGTGGTTTATCAGGACTAATACAATCATAATAAAATCTTAGATCGTCATCCGCTATTTTACTACATATCATTTTGTCTAATTTCGGAGACATCGGGATCTGTTGTATTTGAATATAACGAATAAGATCATCTATCTTCCTTCTACTATCTAATGGAAGATATGGCTTTATCAAAGCATCAATATTATCATCTTTCTTTTTTTTCATAAATTGTTTTAATTAAAGTAATCATACAATAATGATTAGAGATCATCCGTATTTCTATCCATATCTAACGATGTATTTGATATTGACCAAGGAGACGCTGCCCCCGACTGGTAACGATGTGTTAATTACCAAATATTATAATATCGCTGCTCAACTTTCTTTCTGCTTCATTTATTTCATTTACAATACTATTATGAGATCTTTTTATCATATTAATCACGTCAGAGTTATCATAATCCGTAGAAATATTATTTATAGCGGTCTCAACATCATCTACTCTGCTGTAGGTATATTCCACATCATTTTGGATATCTTTCAAGTAAATGAGATTAACGACACCTAATAATACTGCTAAAAGTGCGGTATATGGCAATACCGCTTTTAATGCTTTATCAATTTTTGTTAATAGTTTTTTCATAATCTAATCATTTTATCTTAATTTAATTAAAGTAATAATCCATTCGAGAGTTAAACAGCGTTTCCGCTTCTGAGAGAGATTGGCGCACCTTCGCCTTCATTGATTCTATCGCCTCAACCTTTGCAGCAAATTCTCGTTGGAGGGATAAAGGAGGGAGAGGGATTGATATCCCTTCAACAACACCACTGTTAAGATTGAGCATCGTAGCTCCTCTTGCATTATCAATTAGATACTGTTTTGTTTCATTTGAACTTAACTGTATCAATGAATATATTGGAGATATTTCGATATTAAATCTTACAAATAAGCTTCCGGTGCCACATAAATATCCATCTTCTTTATTTGTAACTAACGCACATCTTCCTATATCTCCCCTTCTTCCAAATATAATATCGTTCTCCTTCAGGAGATATGCAGATAACTCTTTCTTTTTATTGTCGTCTATGGTAAAATCATTATCTGCAATTATTTTGCCATTTGCCATATGAATCGGATTTACCAATGGTGTTCCTCCACTTACATAGTCATGCTGGTGTAGTGCACTTCCAAAAGGTCCGATTTTGACAGTTGCGATATCTTTAATTCTTTTCTTTTCCCACTCTTTACCTCCAAACATATCGAAAAAGATAGACTGGGCGAGTATATCCAGTTCCTCTAATTGAGCCTTCAGTTTTTCTATAGCCTCACTCAGTAAATCTAATTCTGAAACAATTTGTTGTTGCTCTGAAATAGATGGTAACTCTATGGGATAATTAAAAATAAGTTCTTTTCCTATAGCTTTAAATGTAGCTCCTGTACTCTTTGCTTGTAAATCATCTTGAGAAGATTGAAGGAAATAATATAAAAACTTATATATAGATGTATTTTGTATCTGGCGTATAGAGGCTAACCCGCGCCCAATACAACATCTTACATCTGCAATATTTAACGTTCCTACAGGTGCTCTCACAGACATAAGCACATCTAATGGCTCAGCTATTTTATTGGGAGCACTACAATAAGTTTTAATTGTTGGATGAAGAACTCCAAAGTCTGAACAGCCCTGAAAAAAAGGTAGACCATTTTCTTCTTTATTGTATGAATCTGACGATGGGGATTGCCCCATTGTGATTATAGCAACCTCTCCTAACTTTTTATATTCCCAGCCTTCTTTCATCATATCTTTCCTTTCAAAAAACTTAGCGAAGCCAGACAAGCTCCAATGAATATTACTATTTTCAATGGATCAAAATCAATATATGCCAAAGCCCCAATGACGACACAAACAATAATTATGAAGGTAATCGTTTTCCAAGTAAATTGTATCGGTTTACCAATAAATATTTGTTTGTTTATTTCAAAAGTTTTCTCTATTATACTTTCCAAATATCCATATTTGTCAAGAAAATCTCTGCAATTCCTGTACCTTTCTTCAATTAACTTCATCCCATTAGTGCCAGGGCCATATTCGAAAGCTTCATTTCGCAAATTATAGACTCCTTCTCTCGTATTCTTTATGTTGCTTAATACAGTATCATCTAATCCTCCTTGCTTTTCAATAATCATATTGTGAATGTTATCCATGTTGTCACAATATCTTAGATTGGCAAGGCAATTATAGCAAAACTGCTCAGATGGATTCTGCTCATTCATGTAAAGACGAAGAATATTCTCATTCAGGCATTTATGAAGATCAAAGGCTAGGTAAGATTTTTGTCCTGCCCATACTTCAAACAGAAACCAATAATCTGGCACATATTTTTCACCATAGACATATATTCTCAGCTTCAACATCAGTTTATCGTAAATAGTTATCAAGGCTTTAATTGTAGTCTGAGATTCCATGTTAAGAAGATAGTTTGCATAATTCACTGAATCTGTATCATGCATATATCTCTCTTCAAGGAATTCCAGAAGCCTAGAGTATGAATATTTACTATAATCTGTCATTTCTTTAAAACTTATTTTTCAAAACCCAATAGTCTATTACCTATTCATCAAATATGAAGCTACTTATTCTTTCCGCCACCTTGATGGTAGCCGTTTCAATATCATCTTTCGTCCAGAAATCCTTGGGGTAATTGGTAATGGCCCGGGCTATATGATATCTACTATCTTTATAGCCAGACTTATCGATGATAGATTTTTGTTTTTTGGTCTTGAACCATTCGTTACCAATAGACTTGTTAATATCTTCTTCTAGTAGGATCTTATTTCCAAGTTTGTTAGCCAAGCCCTGAAACTCCTCTTTGCTCTCAATGCCAGCATCTTGTCTGATCATTTCTATATTATGACCACTTGCAGGCATAATATGTTCAATATTAACGGTTTCTGCAAAGTTAAAATCAAAATGATGAGCCTTTGCGTAAAGGTATTCATTCAAATATACAAGAATATTTTTCTCATAATCTAAAACTTGATTCTCGATAAACGAACGATCCCAGCTCTTTGCAATATGTTCACTGATGTCCTTCCTTATTTCATCAATTGTAATTGTGGCATCAACAAGTTTCGTGGCTTCACCAAATAAGAATGTTTTAAACTTTGAGCTGGAGAATCCAGCATCGACAAGCTCCAGAATTGTGAATAGTTTCAAGAGACTCTCTCCTACTTCAAGGACAATGCCTTCAGAAATATCAGACTCATCAAACCTATAGAGATACATAATAAGATAAATCTTTATGTTCTCATTGAATTTTAGCATGAGTTTCACAAATGGGAAGTCTTTGATTCTATCCCATATCTTCACGATCTTTTCAAAGTTAGTGCAGAGTTCAATAGGATTTCGGAGCAGCTCTTTAGAAATCACATCGCTTGTATAGAATCTGCGTAGTCCAGGAGTTGTAACATCAGGCTGATTACCATCAATGATATAAACCTTTTTATCAGCTCTCCAGATATACATATATTGTTGTAATATAGAATCAATGCTGACAATGCGCCTGGAATTAAGATTGTATGCAAGTTTTGTAATAAACTCCCATTTGGTCATAAACGCTTTCTTCTCCTCACCTGCATGTGAATACATCTGTGCTGAAATGATATCCGCATCAGATAGAGGCATACCAGTAGAGTTCAGAGAATTGAACATCGTGATAGCTTGATCTGTATTCCAACTACGTATCTCAATAATATGACATTCCATCAAAACAGCCTTGGCAAAAGAGTTTACCTTGCTCTCCTTATACCCATTTAGCTGCTCATGGAAGAATTTGAAGTTCTTGAAGAAGTTGGTGTATTTGTTATCATATTTACGACGTGGAATCTTATAACAATTCTGCTCAGCTTCTCTATAGGTCTTTGCTTCCAGGATCACCTTAAGTTCATTCTTAAACTCCTTTTGTTCATTTATAGACCTGTTCTCAAGAAGGGAGACACCTTTAGCAACTTCCCAGTTCTTTATTACCTCATGTCTATTATCAGCATTTCTCTTATAAAGGATATCTATAATCTTATTTCTTCTGTCTTTCAGACCGTATATAAGAGTTTCGTTTTCTTCATCCTGCTGTATATCTGCCAAGATCTCCTCTATTCTTATCAGCATGGCTTTAAGAAGAAGGATGAATGTTGTGGTACGCTGCTGTCCATCAATGAGACTAATATAGTTTCTTTCTGAGCAGTCAGCAATAATGGTACCAAAGAAATAAGGCTCTTTCTCTCCACTTGTACTAACCTCGCCTGATGAAATAAAAGTCTCAATATCTTGCCAGAGTTTATCACACTCCGTATTAGTCCATGAATATCCACGCTGATATTCAGGAATGACAAATAACTCATCAACACCTATCTTAAGATATTCGCTTATCAACTTAAGTTTCGGATCTATTTCTTTAGTCATATTGCATGCTTTATATTATTTGATCTTTTTTTCTTCTTTATCCCAGAGCTTTTCGATCTCTTGTATCACCTCCGGGGGAAGGGGTTCGCCTGAGTGGCCTTCGGCCCAATTGATGGAGGGGATGGCTGCTTGCAGCTTTTTGAGGGGGATGCGAGGCTTGCCTCCTGGCTTTGAGGGGTGCAGGCAGAACATATCGACATACATCCTGCGACGGTTGGTACCAGCCCAATCGTCACTGGGGTAAGGATCGGAGATAAACTGGCCTGTGAAGACTATGCCAGGCTTGTCGTCGCCTGTGCGCATCATGAAGAAGAAATCGCCACGACGGGCCTCCTGCCAATCGTAGATGCTCCAATTCATGCGGAACATGTCGTGCACCAAGTTCTTCACGCAATCTTTGTAATCTTTTTCCGTAAAAGAACTGATTGAGGGATTCCAGCGCATCAGGTAATAACGGGGCTCTTCGGGAATGGGCACCACCTCGAACCGCACCTCCCAGATGCAACTGTCGCCCTCGGGATCTTCCTTGATGGGTTTATCGGGGCCTTGGTAGCGGAAGCGCATAGCAGGCACAGTTTCGATGCCAATGATCTTGGCGAGGCAATGGTCTTCACCACCGTCGAGAATCAGAAAGTCAAGCGAATCCTTGATGGCGTATGGGAACTCACCATTATTATAAAGGTAGCAGCTATGGAACGTGTCGGGCATCTCGTCGACGACGAGCAGCAGATGGCCATCCACATTCTCCAGAATCTCGCGATAATTATCATCGTCGAGGTCAAGGCAAATCTTTGTGACTTCGCCAGTTCGTACCTGCTCGATTACCTCTTCATCCACATGGATGGAGATGGCAACGGTTTCATTGTTATCGGTTTCTTTATCCATATTTTAATTGAAAAAATAATCCATTCGTGAGTTAAACAGCGTTTCCGCTTCTGTGAGAGATTGGCGCACCTTCGCCTTCATCGATTCTATCGCCTCAATTTTCGCAGCAAATTCTTGCTGGAGGGAGAGAGGGGGGATTGGAACAAGGAATTTTTCTAATAATCCTTTGGGTAGTGCCTCTCTTGTGGCTGCGTTATTTCTACTTAGATTCAACAAATCAATTTGAGTATCTTTAGATATTAAGAAATGACAGAGGAATACATTGTTTACTTGAGATATAGGCCTAATAATACAAACATGCTGATTTACCCTTGCTGGTAGAACATCGTCAGGAGTCAAACAACATCTAGCGACAGACGCTCCGGTAATATTTAGTAACACATCTCCTTTTTCGACAACGACATTGTTAAGTTGTTTTGCTTGATCATCATCTATATATGCTAGATCGTCATATATAAAACAATTATTATGTACATTTAAGCTTCTTATAAGACTAACACCAGATAACTTGTAGCTTTGATTCCCACCCCTAGGTGTGGCTCCTGAGCCCATTTTAAATGTAATATCCTTTAATGACCGATATTCCCATTCTTTATCACCAAACATATCGTAGAAGATGGACTGTGCGAGTTTATCCAGTTCCTCTAATTGAGCCTTTTGTTTCTCTATGGTTCCATTTAGCAAATCCAATTCAGAAACGATATGCTTCTGAACATCCAGCGATGGTACAGGAATAGGCATAGAAAGTAGATCTGCTTTATCCATTGATCTCCTTCTTTGTGTAGAGCCTCTCAGTTTTGCTTTATAATAGGAAAAAGCAAATCTGCTATGGAAATAAGAAACTAAGAATTTCCTATCTATCTTAGAATAGTCAACATCCCAAATATTATATGCAGGACTCATAATTCCCTCTTTGGCCACATCCTGAGTATAGAGCAAACCTTCATCTATGGGGAAAGCAATAACCAACTGACCATCTTTCACAACTTTATAGTTGCTGGTGTCAGTAGATGCAATTGTTTTATTAAAGCGTTCTTTCTGTTTGACGATACCACCATGCATGGTAATAGAGAGTACTGGGAGATCTTCCCTACCCCCACAACGCTCAACCTTTGCAGGTGTCATCAGTTCGTCAAATTTCTTATATTCCCAGCCTTCTTTCATACCTTTTGCTCATTTATATCTTCATGCTGAGCGTGGGCGTATCTCTCTTGAGCACTTTTCAGCATCTCCTCAGTCATTTGCTTTACTTTCATAAAGCTCTGATACTTTTCAGCTCTCTCTTCAAAACTCATTCCAAGGAAGGATTCATCCAAAAGAGCCAGGGTATCCTTAATCGAATCAATTAATTCTTGATTTATAGGTACGATTTTTGCCATAATTCCTATTTCATGTATTTGGTCTTGAACTCCTGCATGGCGTCATTAATCTCGCTCTGGAGCTTTTCAATGCGTCCAAGGATGACCTCGGGGGCATCGTAGACCACTTTCTCGCGCTCTACCTCTTTATATTTATTGATGGCGAGGGAGTAATCGTTGTCGCGAATCTCCTGTGCAGGTACGAAGAAACTCTGGTCCTTGCGGGTACGCTCTGCCTCTGCATCGAGATTGTGGAAACGCGCGATGATGTCAGGGATATCGTTGTCTGAGATTTCATTGCGCTTGTCGTCGAGGCTGAAACCATCGGCCTTCATGTCGTAGAACCAAACGCGGTCTGTACTCTGGGCGTTGGTCTTGGTGAAGATGACGATGGCGGTGCTGACACCTGCATAAGGCTTGAACACGCCTGAGGGCATCGAGATGATGGCCTGCAGACGCTGATGATCGACGAGCTCCTTGCGCAGGGCGATATGGGCGGTGCTGGTGCCAAAGAGCACACCGTCGGGGACGATGCTGGCACAGCGGCCACCCAACTCCAACATGCGGATGAAGAGGCTCATGAAGAGCAGTTCGGTCTTCTTCGTGCGGGTCATGGCCAGCAGCGAGTCGTTGACCACCTCGTAGTCGAGTGTGCCCGAGAAGGGCGGATTGGCCATGATGAGGGAGTAATAACCCTCGATGGCGTTCTGATTTGAAAGACTGTCCTGCGCGCGGACATCAGGATCGTCGACACCGTTGAGCATCAGGTTCATCGAACCGATACGCAACATCTTGGGGTCAGTATCGAAGCCACTGAACATCTTCGTGCGGAAGTGCTGACTGTTCTGTTTCTTCAGGAGTTCCTGCGGATAATGTGCCTTGACATACTGCGCACTGGCCACGTCGAAACCTGCCGTTCCCATGGCGGGGTCGCAGATGCGATCGTCGAGACGGGGCTGCATCAGTTCGACCATCATCCGGATGATATGACGCGGAGAACGGAACTGGCCATTGGTGCCCGAGGCGGCCATCTTGCCCAACACATACTCGTAGACATCGCCCATCGTGTCGCGGTCGTTCATGTCGAGGGCGTTGATACCCTCCACGACCTTGACGAGGGTACGAGGCTGCTGGATAAGGAAGACGGCATCATTCATAAAACGACTGTAGGCTGAGGTCTTCGCATCGTTGAGCGTCTTGATGAACGTAAACACATCGAAGCGCACTGTGTTGAACATCTGATCGGGGGTATAGTTGCGGAACTCACTCCAGCGCAGGCTCTTGTAAGGGACATCCTTATTGGTATCGGGGTTATGCCAGAGGCCTTTCTTGAAGACAGCATCGGGCAGCTCCACATCACCCATGCCCATCATCGAGGCCTTTGCCTCCTGCGACAGCTGGGCATCGTCGAGCATCTTCATAAAGAACAGATAGGTCATCTGTTCCAGCACATCGATACTGTTAGTTATACCACCAGTCCAGAAACTCATCCAGATGGCATCAACTTGGTTTTTGATTTTTCCTGTGATCATATCTTATTATTCTTTCTTATTGCGTGCAAATATAATACTATTCTGTCCACGGAATTTGGACATATCCATAATTTTTAAGTTCATCGCATAATCTTTGCCTGATTCTGGCCCGCAACGACGCGGGAGCCAGCACTTTCGCGTGTTCGCCAAAGGCAAGGATGGTCTGTTCCAACTCATAGTTAGGGATAAGGTCGAACTGAAAGACTCCGCCCGTGTCGTCTGTGCTGAGCAGACGCTGGCTGCGGTGAAGAGGCTTGGTCTCAACATAGCTCAACTGCTGCTTTGAGATCCACAGCTCTACGGTTTCCACGGGATTGTCGGAAATGGTGACACCAATGACATTCTCGAAATACTCGTCGAAGTCGATATCAGTATCTTCGTATTTGAAACCGGCATTGCGGATGCTCACGATTCTGTCGAGGGCATAGACACTGATCTTGTCGTAGCCTGGTGACTTGCCCAGCAGAAACCAACGGTTGTTGTATTCCTTCAGATGGTAGGGTGAGACTTCGAAGACTTTGGATTCCGGACGCTTGAAACTCTTATAGTCTACGCTGAGCGTAATCTTCTCATTGATAGCATTGTAAAGAGGTGTAAAAAACTCCATGCCCGTGTTAGAGGAGGCATCTTCGAATGCCACAAGGTTTCTGTTGTCGGTAGAGCTTCGCAGCCCCAGATTTAATCTCACACTCAATTCGTCAACCCACTCGAACTGGGGCATCCCCCTGAAATGCTTCAGCACCTGAAGGGCTTCCTTCAGATGACTGAAATCCTCGTAGCTGAGTTCTGACTTATAGATGGAGAAACCTCTGCGCTGATAGCGGTAGTATGTGGTGCGACCACATTTCTTGGTCTCGATCGTGACTCTATACTTGCTCTTGATAGACAAAAAGTCGTTGATAATGGTCTGCCTTGACGATATCGCATATTCTCCATGAGCTTCCAACTCCCTGTTGCAAGCGTCTTCTATCTGTTGCCTGGAATACCAGCCACGACTGAGATAGTAGTCTATTATTTTCTCTCGTAGAGAGTAGTTTTTAGTATTCGCCATTATTTTAGGCTTTGCAAATGCAAAGATAGTGTTTTTTTTTGATACCACCAAAGATTTCTTTATTTTTTTGTTACGCAACGTAGTTTAGGTTATCATATATCAGGTCTTTTTAGTGTAAAACTTAAAAAACGTTATAACAATGAAAATTTTTGCGGAAATATTTGGAAGTTTCAAATATAATTTTTACCTTTGCACCCAGTTAATGATAAATCGCGATACTGAGAAAAGCGATCTCAGATTTAGATATTCAGATATAGACGTAATAACGATAAAGTGTTTTTCATAGATAAGTTTTTTCATAGTAAGACGCCTAGGCCTTATGGCCAGGCATTGAGGGGAAGAGCATCGTGATGATGCAGGCTCCTAAAAGGGCTAAACAAAATTCTCGTCGAGAGACGGCTCCCCACTTTTTTCATAGTATTAGATTTAAGGTTAACATTGTTGGCCCACTTCGGTGGGCCATTTTTCGATTGCTATCAAAATTCTTAACATATCATCGTGACGCATCACTCACAAGTCGCAACAGACAATTGTACCTAACAACCTAACATCCTAACATTTGTGAAATTAAAACCTAACTTTCAATGGTATGTATATATTATTAAATTTATATATATTACAATATATATAAATTATACAAACTAAGTAAGGCTTCTATGAAAAGTATTAGATTTACCTAATGTTAGGTTGTTAGGTGTTAGGTTGTTAAGACGAATTTAGGTTGTTATACCTAAAATTGTGTACCAAAAATAAGTGCCTCCAGAATTTTCTCAGGAGGCACTTGACGGTATAGGTATATTCTCTTATCAGAAAATAAGTGGCTCTTTTTCAGGGCTCTCCTATTTCTTCATATATGAGCGCGACTTGCGCGGGCGTGAAGGAGCGGGACTTGGAGGCGAGAAGGGGTTTCAGACGGGGATTGGTGAGGAGCCATCTGCGGAACTTGGCCCAGGCCGAGAGGGGCAAGAGGTCGGGGAAGTAACGCTGAGCCAGAGCGGTACGGTTGAATGACGTGGCATGAAGATCGTGATTGTTGTACATAAACAGAAAAGAATTTAATGGGTTAAACATGTTTGATTTTCAGTGCAAATTTACTACTTTTTTCCCGAAAAACCAAATTTTTGCAGCTTTCGGGCGCAACAACTCGATAAAACTCGATAAAACTCGACATAACTCGATAAGTGGCTGGCCAAATGTAGTACCTTTGCAGTGCCAAAAGGATCCAAAGGCAAATGAACATTATTACTAACCATTAAAACTTTTAAGAATTATGTTGGAACTTTATCTTTCACAAAACCAGAACTCGCACTCTGATGCCTACGGTAAGTGGTATCCGCGAGTAAGTTACAAACAGACGCTGAACATCCATGATATGGCGGTTCACATGGCGGAACACAACACACCGTTCTCGGAAGGTACCATCGAGGGTATCCTGCGCGACTTCGTGAAGTGTACCCGTGAACAGACCCTGATGGGTAACACCGTCAAAGTAGACAACCTGGCCATCTTCAAGGTGAGCTGTATCGGTAACGGCTGCTCGAAGCTGTACGATGCCGACGCCGACAAGACCATCTCCGCCAGCATCGGCACGATGAAGAAGACCGACAAGACGGGTCCTGCCGTACATTCGCTGAAGCTGCTGGCACAGGCCACCGGTGAGTACACCCGCGAGGAGCTGAACAAGGACGGCAGGCTCGGCTGGACCGACAAGGCCGCTGCACAGATCGCCGAGGCCAAGAACGCCGCAAATGGCGGTAGTTCGCCCAGTGGCGGTGGATCGGAGCAGGGCTCAGGCACCGGAAACGGCGGTAACAGCGGCGGCTCGGAGCAGAGCGGTAATAGCGGCTCACAGAGCGGTGACCAGAACCAGGGGACCGGCTTCGCACTGACCATCACGAAGTCAGGTAGCGGTACCTCGACCGTGAAGAACGACAGTGAGGAGACCATCAACAGTGGTGACTCACTCGAGAGCGGTGCAAACGTGTATATCGCAGTAACGCCTGCCGAGGGACAGATTCCTAGCGCAACCCTGAACGGTTCGAACGTCTCTCTGACTGAGAACGATGGTGAGTACGTGGGTACGTTCCAGATGCCGGCTCAGGCCTCAACGCTGGTGATCAACTCGGGCAGTGATGCTGAGGAGGGCGATCAGAACTAATTATAATGCATAATTAATAATGCATAATGCATAATAAGATTAGCATATGAAGAAGAAGTTTATTGAGATTGCGGTGAAGATGATAGTAGCTGCGCTCACGGCGTTCGTCACGGCGATTACGACCACGAGTTGTATGGGCTACGGGCCTATTTCGCTCTAGGGAGCGAGGCGAATCACAGGGGACAGGCACCCTGATCGCCGCAAAGCTCTGATCATTGAGCCAGTCCCCATGATTCACCCAGTCCCCATGATTCACGGAAAAAGGAGCACCCCGT
>JAEEGG010004373.1_pt1 | contig 34304 bp, 36 predicted proteins | sample 9134161 | NCBI WGS metagenome assembly JAEEGG01 (sample SAMN16246543, study PRJNA631951) | gut metagenome | biome: gut microbiome; feature: rumen; material: CR-attached | host: Bos | place: Iran: Karaj | collected 2018-10 | reverse complement strand
GCCGCCGAAGCCGCCCATGCCGCCGCCCATCGGAGGCATGCCGCCGCCGAAGCCGCCCATGCCGCCGCCGAAGCCGCCCATGGCGATCCTGGCTTCCCAGTCGGTCTTTTCGAGCCAGCGGAGTTTCGGATTGTCGGTCAGGACGTACGGCTTGAGCACGCCGTTCACCTGGGAGTTGTCAATGAAGATCTTGGTCGGGGTGCCGTCGGCATCCTGGCCAACGAGGATATAGCGCGCGGAAATCGCGCCGCTGCGCTGCGTGTCGACCGCGCCGGGCTGGATCTCGCCCTTGAAGAACGTGGTGTCGAGGTCGCCGTGGAACAGGATCATGGTCGCGCTGCCCTTGCCGCCCTGCACGGAGAACGTCTGGTCGAGGATCACGTGGATCTGGAAGACTTTCTTGCGGCTGACCTGCTGGGCCGCGGCATTCGCGGCGGGCTGAGCCGGAGCCTGAGCATAGGCGATCGTGGCGGGGATGCCGACGAGAGTGACGGCCGCGGCTGTTGCCGCAGTGGCATACAGGATGCTTTTCTTCATTGAAAAAACCTTTCTTATCTTAATTTGGGGTTGATGAAATTAAAACGGTGAAGAAAACGCTTGCATTTCGAAAAGAGGGTGTGCGGGCGGGAACGGCAGTTTTTTATTGGATTGACCGTCCCGCCCCGGAGAATGAACGGAGCTCAGTCCGCCCACTCGGTGATGGCCGCGACCGCGGCGCAGTCCACGATGTCGTCCACGGAGCAGCCGCGGGAGACGTCGGTGAACGGGCGGCGGAGTCCCTGGATCAGCGGGCCGATGGCGGTGGCGCCGGCGAGGCGTTCCGTGGCCTTGTACATAGTGTTGCCGCAGTTCAGGTCGGGGAAGATGAGGACGTTCGCCTGTCCGGCGACCGGGGAGCCCGGCGCTTTCTTCTTCGCGATGTCCGGGATGATGGCGGCGTCGAACTGGAGTTCGCCGTCGATGAGCAGGTCGGGCGCGAGCGCCTTCGCCTTGGCGGTGGCCTCGACGACCTTGTCGATGATCGGATCGTGCGCGGAGCCCTTGGAGGAGCAGCTGATCATGGCGACCTTCGGCTCCTGGCCGGTGTACTGGCGGAACGTCTTCGCCGTGGTGACGGCGATCTCGGCGAGCTGGTCGGCGTCTGGATTGATGTTCAGGCCGCAGTCGGCGTAGAAGAAGACGCCCTCGTAGCCCCACTTCGGATCGGGGAGCTGCATGATGAAGAACGCGGAGGCGATGTGGTTGCCCTTGGCGGTCTTGAAGAGCTGGAGCGCGGGCTTCGTCTTCTGGGCGGTGTTGTGGGCGTAGCCGTTCGGGTTGCCGCCGCCGGACACGTAGCCGTGGGCGTCGCCGGCGCAGACCATGGCGGCGGAGAACACGCAGGTGTCCTTCAGCCATTCGCGCGCCTGTTCCGGGGTCAGGCCTTTGTTCTTGCGGATCTCGACGCAGACGTCGATGTATTTCTGGAGGTTCGGGGTCTTCAGGATATCCACGACCTCGACGCCGTCGAGGCTGACGCCGTTTTCGGCGGCGAGCTTGCGGATGGCGTCTTCATCGCCGACCAGGACGGGTTTCACGTAGCCGAGCTTCGCGAGCTTCTCGGCGGCTTTGAGGTTGCGGGGGTCGTCGCTTTCGGTCAGGCAGACTTTTCTGCCCAGGGACTTCGCTTTCGCGCGGATGGATTCGAGCACGTTGGCCATTTCTAAAAAAACTCCTCGACTGTATGTTGGATTCGGCGCGGACGGGTGCAGTCGACGCCCGCTCGCGCATTGTTTGTCCTGAGACGAAGATACGCCGAAACGGCGGACTTTTTGTTCGATCCGCCGCATCTTTGCGTTACCTAAACCATAATGTACCACAAAAAACGGAAACTAAAAGCGGAAAATGGACTTTTTAAACCTTTTTTTGCTTTTTTTTTGTTTCACGCTTGATTTTTCGCCTCATCGGGTGTAAAGTATATTTCACAATCCAGTTATTTGATGTGCTCGGGTGGCGGAATTGGCAGACGCGCTAGCTTGAGGTGCTAGTGGGCAACCGTGGGAGTTCAAATCTCCCCTCGAGCACCATTTTTTTGTACGGGGAGGACAAGTCCTCCACTGTGGTAGTGCCCGGCTACGCTCGGGCACGATTTTTTTAGCAACCCTTCCACTGTTGCAGTGCCGAGCTCCGCTCCGGGGAGGACAAGTCCTCCACTACAATTGTGCCGAGCTTCGCTGCGGCACGTTTTTTTTGCTTTTGCGCCTGAGATCACCTCATCTTTTTCACGTTTTTCCCTTGCGGAATCGGTCGCGGGCGTGTATATTATTAGATTGACTTTTTTCAGGCAACAACCCCCAACGCAACCGGGAGAACCTTTCCATGGCCGTTTTCAGACCCTTCCACGCTCTCATGCCCCGTCCCGCCGAAGCCGCGCAAGTCGCCGCCGTCCCCTACGACGTCGTCAACACCGAGGAGGCGGCCCGCCTCGCCGAGGGCAATCCCCTGACCTTCCTCCGCGTTTCCCGTCCGGAGATCGAACTCCCCGCGGGCACGGACATCCATTCCGACGCCGTGTATGACAAGGCGCTCGCGAATTTCAAGCGTCTCTGCGCGGCGGCCCCCCTCGCCCACGACCCCGAGGCGAACCTCTACGTCTACGCGCTCACGATGGACGGCCGCACGCAGATCGGCATCGCGGGCACGGCTTCCGCCGCCGAGTACGATTCCGGCGTCATCAAGAAGCACGAGACAACCCGCCGCGACAAGGAGGACGACCGCGCCCGCCACGTCATGACGCTCCGTTCGCAGACCGGTCCGGTCTTCCTGACCTACCGCGAAGTCCCGGCCATCGACACGCTCGTGAACGAGATCATCAGCGAAAAACCGTTCTTCTCGTTCACGGCGGCCGACGGCATCAAGCACGAACTCTGGAAGGCCGGAGCGAAAAGCATCGCGCTGTCGCGCCTCTTCGCAGACGCCGTGCCCTGCTTCTACATCGCCGACGGGCACCACCGCGCCGCCTCCGCCGCCCGCGCCGCCCGGACCTGCCGTGCCGCGAATCCCGGCCACACAGGCAACGAGGAATACAACTACTTCCTCGCCGTGGCGTTCCCCTCCAGCCAGCTCCGCATCCTGCCGTACAACCGTGCAGTAAAGGACCTGAACGGCCTTTCCGAGGCGGACTTCCTCGCGAAGCTCGCCGCAGCCGGATTCGATGTGACGGAAACGGGAACGAAATCGCCCGAGCGCTCCGGCACGTTCCGCATGCTCCTCGGCGGCAAGTGGTACGCCCTCACCCCGAAATTCACCTTCGACGGCCTCTCCGTGACCGAATGCCTCGACGTCAGCATCCTGCAGGACCGCGTGCTCGGCCCGATCCTCGGCATCGACGACCCGCGCACCAACGCCCGCATCGACTTCATCGGCGGCATCCGCGGCACCGGCGAGCTCGAACGCCTCTGCAACGAAGGCCGCGCCGCCGTCTGCTTCTCCATGTTCCCGACCACGCTCGACCAGCTCATGGCGATCGCCGACGCCGGGTCCATCATGCCCCCGAAGTCCACCTGGTTCGAGCCGAAGCTCCGCGACGGCCTCGTCTCCCACGACTTCTGATCCCGCAGGACGGACATCAAAATGAAAACTGCTGTCATCATCCCCGCCCGCATGGGCTCCATGCGGTTCCCCGGCAAGGTCCTCGCCGACCTCGGCGGCAAGCCCGTCATCCAGCATGTCTGGGAAAACGCCATGCGCTCGAAGGCCGACTCCGTGACGATCGCCGCCGACGATCCCCGCGTCGAACAGGCGGTGAAGGCGTTCGGCGGCCACGTCGTCATGACGAAGCCGTCGCATCCGTCCGGCTCCGACCGCGTGTGGGAAGCGGCGCAGTCCAACGACGCCGAGCTGATCGTGAACGTCCAGGGCGACGAGCCGTTCCTCCCGCACGAAGTCATCGACGACCTGATCGACGCCATGCACGGACCCGACGCGCCCGCAATGGGCACCGTGGTCCTGCCCTGTTCCCGCGCCGACATCGCCGCGAACCCGAACCTGCCGAAAGTCGTGCTCACGAGCGATGACTATGCGCTGTATTTCAGCCGCTCCATGATCCCGTACCTGCGGGAAGGCGGCGAGGAGACCGAGGTCTACCGTCACTGGGGCATCTACGCCTACCGCCGGGAAACGCTCGCGAAGTTCGTCTCCCTGCCGGAAGGCCGCCTCGAACGCTGCGAGAAGCTCGAACAGCTCCGCGCGCTGGAGAACGGCATCCGCATCAAGGTCATCAGAACCTCGTTCGACTCCATCGGCATCGACACGCCGGACGATCTGGTCCGCGCGCAGGAATTTCTCGCGAGAAGATCGAAAAACATTTGATTTTTCCCGCTTTTGTAGTATTGTATAGAAAACCGGAACTTTTCCGCTAAAACAGGACGCATGAAGCCATGACATTCACCCCGGTCAGAACATCGAACAGAACCATCGGATGCGGCACGCTTGCCGTGTTCGCGGGCCCCTGCGTCGCGGAATCCCGCGACCTTTGCCTCCGCGTGGCGGAACACATGGCGGCGGTCTGCGAAAAACTCGGTGTCCAGTATATTTTCAAGGCGTCGTTCGACAAGGCGAACCGGAGTTCCGGCGAGTCGTTCCGCGGCCCCGGCATCGACGCCGGGCTCGCCATGCTCGAAGCCGTCAAGAAGGAATTCGGCCTCCCGGTCGTCACCGACGTCCATGAATCCGCCCAGGCCGCCCGGGTGGCCTCCGTCGCGGATTTCCTTCAGATCCCGGCGTTCCTCTGCCGCCAGACCGATCTCCTCGTCGCCTGCGCCGCCACCGGACGTCCGGTCAACGTGAAAAAGGGGCAGTTCCTGGCGCCCGAGGACATGGCGGGCGTGATCGGCAAGCTTCGCGCCGCGGGCTGCGACAACATCCTGCTCACGGAACGCGGCACCACGTTCGGCTACCACAACCTCGTGGTCGACATGCGGGCGCTGGCGGCGATGCGGGCGCTGGGCGTGCCCGTCGTCTTCGACGCGACGCACTCCGTGCAGCTCCCCGGCGGGCTCGGCAAGGCGTCCGGCGGCCAGCGGCAGTACGTGCCGTATCTGGCAAGAGCGGCGGCGGCGGTCGGCATCGACGCACTGTTCCTGGAGGTCCACCCGGACCCCGACCACGCGCTTTCCGACGGTCCGAACTCGCTCGACTTCGAAGCCGCGGCGCAAACCATCGAACAGGTCAGGACGATCTATGAACTTACCCGGCAATATCTCTGAGATCAAGGCCATCGTGCTCGACGTCGACGGCGTCCTTACGGACGGCCGCATCGGCTATGGCGGCGGCAGCCCCCGCGAGATCAAGTTCTTCGACGTCCGGGACGGCCAGGGCATCCGCCTGGCCATGCGCGCCGGCCTGCGCGTCGGCATCCTCTCCGGACGAAAAAGCCAGGCCAACCGGGTCCGCGCGAAGGAGCTCGGCCTCTCGTTCCTCTACGAGGGCTGCCTCGACAAGCTCTCCGGCTGGGAAACGCTGCTGGCCGAGCAGGGACTGAAACCGGAGGAGTGCATGTATATCGGCGACGACATCGTCGACATGCCCCCCATGCGCCGCGCAGGCTTCCCCGTGGCGGTCGCCGACGCCTCGCCCGAACTCGACTCCGTGGCCGTCCTCCGCACCCGGCATTCCGGCGGACGCGGCGCCGTCCGCGAAGCCATTGAAATCCTCCTGAAAGGACAGGGAAAATGGGATTCCGTGCTCGAAAAATATATGCTTTGAACCTGCTGTTCCTCCTCGCGGCATTGTTCTGCGCCGGGACGCCTCTGCGTGCCCAGGACATTTCCGCCGGCTCCTACACCATCCTCAAGCGATACGTCTACCCGCGCTACAACGACAACAACGAGATCAAGTACCTGGTCTACGGCAGAGAAGCCGTCAACAAGGGTTCCCTGATCTACCTGACCATGCCGATGATCGACATCGTGGACGGCTCCTACTCCTCGATCCGGCAGATCGACACCATCGACTCGAAGGACCCGTATCCGGTCATCTACAAACTCGGTTCCGGCAACAAAGCCGTTCAGGATTTCTGGAAAAGCAATCATCACAGGCACTCCCAGGCGTGGATCTTCGCCGACAAAGCCACGTTCGACAAGTCCACCGACATCCTGACCAGTGATGAACCCGCGTATTTCCGCTCGCGTCAGCTCGATGCCGACGGCGTCGGTTTCGACGCGTTCAACGACCGGAAATTCATCCATATCCGCTCAAACGTCAGCGTAGTGCTGCGCCTGAAGAACAAAAAGATCCCCGTCGAAGGACCCGAACCGCAGCCCGGGAAATAAAGAAATCCGCATCATGACACGTTTTTTCCGTTCATTTCTTATAACAGTCTGGGGCATCCTCTCCCTCGCCATGCTTCCGACGTCTCTGCGCGCCCAGGGGCTCGGCACTTTTTCCGCGTTCAGGATCGGCGTCATTACGGAAGAAGACTCGGACGCTCCGACCAGGATCACGTCCAGCTCCGCCGACATCGACCTGGAAAACAACATCATCACCCTCATCGGCAACGTCAAGGTCGACGACGGACAGAGCGTGATCTCCTGCGACAAAATGGAGATATATCTGGATGAAAATGCCGCGGAAACACTCGTCGGCGAAGGGGAAAAACCGACGGATCCCGGTTCCTCCGCGAAAAATCAGGAAAAGCAGGACTCCGACTCCGCGGAGGCCGCCGACGGTTCGGAAGACGAAGACGAGGACGATGATACGAAAAACATCAAAAAGATCGTCTGCATCGGCGACGTCGTTTTCAAGAAACTGGCCGACAAGGACGATCCCGACGGACAGGACCAGATCGCCATGTCGGGGAAAGCCGAATTCGATGTCGGGAAAGAGATCGTCGTCATGACCGGGGCGCATTCCGATCCCGCCCAGGCGATCCCCGAAAGAATTTACCAGTCCATGGAAGATCTTGTTCGCAAAAACATCATCGCGAGCCATCCTCTGATGATGCAGGGGGAAACATGGGTCATCGGGGAGAGATTCACGGTCTTCATCAGGGAGAATAACCGCCTGAAAGTCAAGGACATGATATTCCATTACACCGGGACGTCCCTTTTCGAGGCGGAACCCGGAAATGAAGAGGATGGAAATGACGAAAAGGTCACGGACGCCCTGATCTCGACCAAGGACGCGGACATCGACCTCGAAAACAACCGCATCACGCTCGTCGGCGATGTGAACGTGGACGAGGAATCCAACAAGATCACATGCAATAAAATGGTCATCGACCTGAAAGAGAAGAAATCCGCCGCCGACGGCGAAACGGAAACGGATTCGAACGACATAGGCGGAGGAAAGGACGTCTCGAAAATCGTATGTACGGGGGACGTCGTTTTCCTGAAACGCAGCGATCCTGATGCGCCCGCCGGAGAAAACCAGATCGCCATGTCGGACAAAGCCGATTACGATGCGGAAAAAGAGATCCTCGAAATGACGGGGAAACCCGTCATGATGCAGGGCTCGAACCGGTTATACGGCAGCCGCATCAAAGTTTTCCTGAAGGAAGACAACCGAATGGAAGTCGATACGGCAAAGGCGCAGCTCGCGGGAAGGCTCCTTTCCTCCGACGACGATCAGGACGCGACGGGACTCGCCGTGACCGCGATCACCGCGAAAAGGGCTGACATCCGGCAGAACGAAAAGATCACCCTTTCCCAGAACGTGGTCGTGGACGACGGTTCGGGGCAGATCACCTGCGGGAAGATGGAGATCTTCATGCAGAAGGATTCCTCGAATCCCCTCTTCGACATTTCGGGACAGACGGACCGGAGCGCGTCGGACCAAAAAGGAAACAATGAGCTCGGAAACGATGTTTCGAAGATCATTTGCACGGGGAACGTCGTTTACAGAAAGACGAACGATGGCGGCGGGAAACAGAAACAGATCGTCCTTGCCCGCGAGGCCCGTTACGACGCGTCCACAGAAGAGATCGAAATGATCGGCGCCCATTCCAGTCCGCAGGGCGAGATCCCCCAGGACACCTACGACGAGATCGTCCGTTCGCTCGGGAAAAACGGCGCGGACGGCAAATCCGCGGGCGGCAGCATGGAACCGTATTCGATCATGATGCAGGATTCGAACTGGGTCGCCGGGAGCCCCATCAAAATCTTTCCGAAAGAAGGAAACCGCATTTCCGTCAAATACATGAAAGCCGGGCTCAGGCAGGCTTCCCGCTCCACGGCATCCAAAGAGGAGAAGAACCGATGAAAACCGGCGTATCTGATCTTTCCCCGGCTTCGGACCATGCGGCATCCAGGACGCTTCCCCGCGGAAACAAGGCTCCCGCGGCTGAACTTTTCACGACATTCACTCTGAACAAAGGAATCCAGCTATGACGTTCCACTTTCGCTCTTTCCTGACCGCGGCCGGGATCCTCGTCTCCGCCGCAGCGTTTCAGCCGGCCTTGCACGCGCAGGGGTTCGGCGGCATGTTCTCCGGGTTCAAAATGAACAACGCATCGGATGACAAAGAGGACAAGACCACGCATATTACCGCCGAAGCCGCCGACATCGACCTGGAAAACAACATCATCACCCTCCTCGGCAACGTCGACGTGGACGACGGCACCAACAAGATCACCTGCAACAACATGAAAGTCTTCCTGAAGGAAGAGACGGACGAGCCCGATGACGAGAAAGAAAAGTCCGCCGCCGACAGGAAGGACGAAAAGCCCGCACCCGCCGCGGTCGCCGCCGGCGGCAGGACCGAGGACAAGGCGGATGACGAGGAAGAAGATGACAGCCCCGGCAAAAGCATTTCCAAGATCATCTGCACGGGCGACGTCGTCTACACGAAACGCTCGGAAAAGCCCGGACAGGACCAGATCGCGATGTCCGACCGCGCCGAATACGACGCCGCCAGGGAAGTGATCGTCATGACGGGCGATCCGAACCTCAATGCGCTGCGTACCCAGCGCAAGGAGGAAGACCTGATGCCCGTCCTGAAGCAGGGGACCAGCAAGATGGCGTGCGAAAAGATCGAGATCCTGATCAGGGAAGGCAACCGCATGATGGTCACGTTCCCGGATGTTCACTACGCGGGAGAATCCATTCTCTCCAGTCCCTCAAAAACCGGGAGCAACCGCTGATGACTGACATGACTGATACCAACGAAGAAAACTTCCCCGCCGCCGAACAGGCCGAAGCCGGAAACGCGCAGCCGACGATCAGCATCGTCGGGATGCAGGGCGCCGAGGCGGAAAACCGCGCCGCCGCGAACACGCAGCCGGCAGCCGCCGAAACGGATGCCGCGCCCGCCGGACAGCCCGAAGCCGGAACAGGCAGCGAAACGGACACGCCCGCAGAGCAGAAGTTCGACGCCCTTGTGATCAACAGAAAGATGCCGAAAGGGGAAGTCCTCCTGGAGGCGAAGGGGCTCGTCAAGGCATACCACGGCCGCAGGGTCGTGAACGGCGTCAGCTTCACCGTGCATTACGGGGAGATCGTCGGGCTCCTCGGCCCGAACGGCGCCGGCAAGACCACCAGCTTCTACATGGTCACCGGGCTCATCAAGCCGAACGACGGCTACGTCTCCTTCAAGGGCATGGACGTCTCCGACCTGCCGATGTACCAGCGCGCCCGCATGGGCATGGGCTACCTGGCGCAGGAACCCACCATCTTCCGCAAGCTCTCCGTGGAGGACAACATCCTCGCCATCCTCCAGACGCTCGACATCTCCTCGGAGGAACGCAAAGCGCGCCTCGAAGACCTGCTGCGGAAACTCGACCTCGAACGCCTCCGCAAGCAGAAGGCGATGACGCTCTCCGGCGGTGAACGCCGCCGCCTCGAGATCACCCGCGCGCTGGTCACGAACCCGGAATTCATCCTGCTCGACGAACCCTTCAGCGGCGTCGACCCGATCGTCGTCAACGACATTCAGGTCATCATCAAGCGGCTCCGCGACGCCGGGCTCGGCATCCTCATCACCGACCACAACGTCCGCGAGACGCTGAACTGCGTGGACCACGCCTACCTCATGGCAGACGGCAAAGTCTGCGTCGAAGGCACGTCCGATTACCTCATCAACAGCGAAGAGGCCCGCAAGATCTACCTCGGACCGGCTTTCGTGCTCTGACCCGCACCAGGAGACCGCCCCATGCCGTCACGCGCCTGTTTCGTTCTTTCCGTCGCCGACCTCGCCGCGGAACGCGCGTTCTACCGCGACGTCGTCGGGCTCGGCGAACCCGTCATGAACAGCAACGTCTGGGTCGAGTTCAAGCTCGGCGAGTGTTCGTTCTGCCTGGAACAGGCCGCGTCGAGCAAAGCGCCCCTGCCCCCGCACAGCCGCATCGAATTCCTGTTCTTCGTCGATTCCCTGGACGAGTTCGAAACGCGCTACCGCGCCCAGGAGTTCCCCGGCGCATCGGAAGGCATCCCCTGCGCCCAGACCGGCATCCGCGCCGTCCAGTACGCCGATCCCGAGGGCAACCTCTTCCGCGTCACGGACAAACATCACTCCTGAACTGCCGAAAGGGGGCGTCCCATGAAGACAACAGCCGGATCCCGCGCACGTTACATCCTTGTCCGCGTCTGCGTCTTCGCCGCGCTGTTCGCCGGGCTCGCCGTCCCGCTGTCCGCACATCCCGCGGGGGATTTCCTCCCGCCCGTCTCCGGCCCGGTCACGCTCCTTGTGCCCGGCAGGATCAAAGACGCGTCGTTCCTGCCGGACACGAAGGACAATCCGCTGTTCCTCGCCTACGAGGAAATGCTCGGCAAACTCGAGGCGAAACACATTCAGGTCGGGGTGCGTTCGCTCGCCGTTTTCGAAGACGGTTTCCTGCTTGATTCCAGCGCGACGCCCGCGACCGTGCGCTATATTCTGAAATATAAGCTCCTCGACGACAGGATCGTCTGGACGGAATCCGGCGAAGGGGACGCCGTCGCGTTCAACCTGACCGTCCCGGACAGCGGATCCTTCCGCATCACGTTCCCGGCGAAGGACTGGCTGCTCTTCTCCGCGAACAGGCCGCCCGCGCCAGCCGACGATCCATCCGAGGCGAAAAAGCCGGAATCCGAAAAGCGAAATGAACCCGCCGTTTCCGCCCCGGAACTGGTGAAAGCCCTGCCGGACGACATCGTCATGGCGTATGTCTGGCCGGAACCGGGCGCGACGCCGGAATATCCGCTTCTCGGCGAGCTCAAAAGCATCTCGTTCCATGTCGTCCGCGACGCGGCGGACAAACGTCCCGTCCACGCGGAGATCGTCATGCCCGCGAAAACGCCCGAAGCCGCGCTGAAGATTCAGACGGCGTGCCGGGATTCGATCGGGAACGTCTATCAGGAGGCGGCGAAACTCGGCAAAATACCGCCCGAGCTCGTGAACGCGTTCACGGTCACGCGGAAAGACGCCGAGGTCGCCATTCATATCGCCCTCCCCGACGACATGGCGAAATACCTTTTCACGCGGTTCGCGACCGCACTTCAGGACGAGGTCCGGCCGTTCGCCGTCCCGGACAAGCTCAAATAAGCCCTCCCGATACAGGCTGTATCCTAGAGGATTCGGGACAATTCCGTTTTTTCGCAACTCGCTGATTTTTTTTTATTTAGCTTGACTTTACCCGCTTTTTGTGATATAGTACAAACATAATATCATAATGAACAGGGAAAAGGAACTCCGCATGAATACGAATGAAGCAAGCGATCCGCGGCAGACCGTCGCTCCGGACTCTTCCGCCGCATCGTCGAAGCCCCCTCTTTCTATCGGCTCGGAACATGAGTACGTGTACTCCATTTTCCGGCAGAACGCTCCGATCTTGAAGATGATCTGGATCGCGGTGGTGATACAGCTCCTCCTGATCCCCATCGTCTGTATCATGCCCTATCCCTGGGCAGGGACCGCAAAAATTGTATTCGGGCCCCAGGCAGACAGTTTCGCCAAAGCGTTGAAAGAGCTTCCTCCTAACCTGTATATCCCGCTTGCGCTCGCATCCCCGGTTTCTTTCATCGCCCTCCTCGCGATCCCGTACGTTCCGGGCATCATCCTGCGCAGGCATTTCAGGGATGCCGTGATCCCGATGTGCAGGAATACCTGTCCCGGAAAGGATATCTTCCGGGGCGCCATGCGGAGTCTGCGTTACATGCTGGCATGCTATGTTCCGGTCCTGCTTCCCGGGATCCTCGTTTACCTCGTGCCCGTCGTTTTCACGCTGGGCATTCTCATCAAGATATTTTGCGATGCTCAGAATACCGGCGGCGAGCTTGTGATCATACATGGCAGTTTTTCCGTCATCGTATGGATGTATCTTCTGTCGCTCCCGGGCTGGCTTCTGTCGGAATACGCCCTGGCGGTCTTCCCGGTTGCGCGCCTCTTCACGAGGCTGTCCGGCGCGGTCCGCCCCGGCATATTCCTGATCCTGCCGCTGATCTATTTGGCGCGGATCGTCTTCGTCCTGAATCCCGTTTTCACGGCGGAAAAAACCGCATTCCTTACCGTCGCCGTCATTGTGGTCTGCACCGCGGTTTCCGTCGGCGCGATCGCGTATTTCAACCATGCCGCAAAAAACGACGCGGAAAAATGGGAACGGAAGGACTGAGGAACTGAGCTTGCTCCTGTTCTCACATTAAGCTACGAAGCAGCGTTTCGGCCTGCTCGTCGCTCATCGGCTCGGGGTTGTTTTTCATGCTGTTGCTGCGGCAGTTTGCCACGATGAACGGCAGATGCTCTTCCGCGAGGCCGTAGTCGCGCAGATGGTCCGGCACGCCGAGCCCGAGGGAGAGTTCCCGCATGGCGGCGATGAACAGCGCGGCGTCGGGGCGCGGCTCCTTCGGCAGAAACGCGTGCGCGAGCTCGGCGTAGAGACGTCCGCAGGCGTTCATATTGAACTGGAACACGGGGAGCATCAGGATCGCGCAGGAAACGCCGTGCGGCACGTGCAGGAGCGAGCCGACCGGGTGCGCCAGTCCGTGGACCGCGCCAAGCCCGGCGTGCGCGAACGCCATTCCGGCGAGCATGGATCCCTCCGCCATGTCCACGCGGAATGCAAGGTCAAGCGCGGGTTCGTCGCCCGCGTCCTTCCACGATTCGTGCGTGATGCTCTTCAGCGCGCCGTAAAGCTTGCAGGCGGCGGCCTTCGCCAGCGCCCGCGTGTAGTCCGTCCCCTTCGGCGACACGAACGCCTCGACCGCCTGCACCAGCGCGTCCAGCCCGCTCGCGACCGTCACGCCGCGCGGACAGTTCACGGTAAGGTCGGGGTCGATCAGCGCCAGGTCGGCGGTCATGCCGGGGTGCCGGATGGATTTCTTGATCTGCGTCGCTGGATCGGTGAGCACGGAGTTGTTCGTCATCTCGGCCCCGGTCCCGCTCGTCGTCGGCAGCGCGGCGAAGAACGGACGGTCCGTCACGACCAGCTCGCGTGTCCCGTTGAAATACTCGATGCAGGAACCGTCCAGCCGCGACAGCGCCGCCGCTGCTTTCGCCGTGTCGATCACGCTGCCGCCGCCGACAGCGATGACCGCGTCGGCGTTCCACGCCCGAATGGCGGCCGTGGCCGTGTCGACCGCGCCCGGCGAGGGTTCCGCCATGGTCTCGGCGAAGATGCGCGTCTCGCGTCCCGAAGCGGTCAGGGAATCCGCGATCGTTTTCGCCTCGGCTTCCGCGGCATGACGCCCGGAGATCACGAGGACGCGCTTCACGGTCGCGGGCAGGAATGCGGCGAGGAGCGCGGCTTTTCCGCGCCCGAACACGATATCTCGCGGGGTATGGATCGCAAACGAGGTGAACTTTGGTTCGGATTCCATGCTGACTCACTCCTTTTCGCCTGATTTGTCCTTGCCGCCGTCGTGGTGAAGCAGGATATGCACGGCGGCGCGGGCGGCTTCGCGTTCGGCGAGCTTGTGGCTGCTGGCGGTGCCGCGCGCGACGACTTTGTCCTTGATGAGCACTTCGACCTCGTACTGCGGCGCGTGGGCGGGACCGGTCACGGCGACAACGCGGTACTGCGGCACGCCCTGTGCCTTCTGCTGGGTGTATTCCTGGAGGATGCCCTTCGGATTGATCTCCTGAAGGCTTTCCGCCGGGTCGGGATAGTTTTTGAGGAGGATCGGCAGGAAGAGGTCGGTCGCGGCCTTGATGCCGAGGTCGAGGTAGACCGCCCCGATCAGCGACTCGAACGCGTCGGAGATCGTGGAATCGCGGTCCTGTCCGTTCAGTTCGAGTTCGCCGTGCCCGAGCAGCAGGAACGACCCGAGCGAGATATCGCGCGCGAACTGGGCGAGCGCGTCCTGATTGACCATCGCGGAGCGGATCTTCGTGAGGTCGCCCTCCTGAAGGCCGGTATAGCGGCGGTACAGGTAGTCGGTCAGGATGATCTGGACCACGGCGTCGCCGAGGAGCTCCAGACGCTGGTTGTCGTAATTGAGCTGGTGTTCGGCGGCGAACGACTTGTGGGTCAGCGCCTCCTTGTAAACGGCTTCGTCGCGGAATCTGATTCCGAGGATGCGTTCCAGCTTGACTAAATCGCTCATGTCACCTCAAAAAAAACTATGCAAATATAAGGGGCACGGAATCCGGCTCCGTACGGTCACGCCGCAGGAGCGAACCGCGCCCCTTTGGAAAGGTCATTCAGCCGCGGGAACGTCCTGCGCGGGCTGTTCCTTGTCCTTCATCTCGCCGAGGTACTTCGGCAGGTCGATGCCTGCCATGGCGGCGACGTCGTGGATCGGGGGCAGGCTCTGCATCATGCCGCTGAGGAAACTCGCGGTGGAGGACTTGCCGTCGGCGCGACCGTTCGGGGAATCCCAGACGGTGACCTTGTCGATCCTGATGTTGCTGATGGCTTCGGTCTGGAGCTTGACGATCTCTTCGAGTTTTTCGACGAGGAGCATCTTGGCGGCCGCGTTGGCGTCGTTGCCGCAGGATTCGATGATCTTGCGGTAGCCGTCGCCCTTCGCCTTCAGGACTTCGAAGTTGCCCCTCGCCTCGGCTTCGTACTTGGCGAAGATCGCGGCGGCCTGGCCTTTCGCCTCGGTCTCGATCTTGGCGGCCTCGGCTTCGGCGTCGATGATGCGCTGTTCCTTGTCGATCTTCGCGGCGACGATCGTTTCGGCGCGCTGCTTTTCCTCTTCCATCTTGGCGCGGGCGGCCTGCGCCTGCTGTTCCGCCTCGAAGTCGGCCTTGCGGATCATGGCCTCGGCGACGCGTTTCGCGGCTTCGGCGGCCTGGTACGCGGCGGCTTCCTGCTCGGCGCGGACGGCGTTGGACTTGGCGATGTTGATGGCGGAGATGTTTTCGCCCTCGATGGCGGCGGCTTCGGCCTGCTTCACGGCCACGCGGCGTTCGCGGTCGGCGTTCGCTTCGCCGGTCAGTGCGGCGGCTTCGGCCTGTTTCACGGCGATGCGGCGTTCCTTGTCGGCTTCGGCTTCGCCCGCCTGGGCGGCGGCCTCGGCCTGCTTCACGGCCACGCGGCGTTCGCGGTCGGCGTTGGCTTCGCCGGTCTGCGCCTGCGCTTCGGCCTCGGACACGGCGATGCGCTGGACCTTGCGGGCTTCGGCTTCGCCGATTCCGCCCTTCCGCTCTTCTTCGGCGACGTCGACGCGCGCCTTGTTGATGGCTTCCGCGGCGGCGCGCTTTCCGATGGCGTCGATATATCCGCTCTCGTCGGTGATGTCGGTGATGTTCACGTTCAGGAGGTGCAGACCGATCTTGTTGAGCTCGTCCGCCACGTTCTCCTCGACGTTGCGGAGGAATGTCTCGCGGTCGGCGTTGATCTGCTCGATGGTCATGGACGCGATCACCAGACGCAGCTGACCGAGGATGATATCCTTCGCGAGGTCGGCGATGGATTCCTGGCGCAGGCCGAGCAGGCGGTTCGCCGCGTTGCCCATCAGGGACTCGTCCGTGCTGATGCCGACCGTGAACACGCTCGGCACGTTGATGCGGATGTTCTGGCGGCACAGGGCGTTCTGCAGATTCACGTCCAGCTGCATCGGGCGCAGGGAGACGAACCCGTAGTCCTGGATCACCGGCCAGATGAACGCCGCGCCGCCGTGGATGCAGCGGCTGGCGCGCTGTTTGCCGGTCTTGCCGTAGACGACCATGATCTGGTCCGGCGGGCATTTCTTGTAGCGGGAAATGAACGTGATGACCAGGATGAAAAGGATGACGAGCAGCGCCGCGATCAGGACGGCGACGCCTCCGGGACTGGCTGCTGCGAAAATCGGGTGGATCATCGTAGGAACCCTTTCTTGGTTGATTATGATTGTATCGTTTGAGGAAAAGCGAGTTCGCGCCCGCACAGGCGGACGAATCGGCATTCGGAGTAAATATAGCGCCCCCGCGGGGAAATGCAAACCTTATTTGAGGTTTTTACGAAAAAAAACTGAAAGTGCTGAAAAAAAGCCGCCGGAAGATTGAAAAAAACGGTCTCACGTACTATATTTAAGGCATGCTGCCTTTTTCACACTCATTAACCCAAAGGATTCACCATGTCTGAAAACACGAAAGTCCTGATCGAAACCTCACTCGGAAACATCACCGTCGAGCTCTTCGAGAAGGAAGCGCCCGTCACCGTCGCGAACTTCCTCGCCTACGTCGACGACAACTTCTACGCAGGAACGGTCTTCCACCGCGTCATCAAAGGATTCATGATCCAGGGCGGCGGCCTCGACGCCGACCTCCGCGACGTCCCGTCCAAGCGCGGCCCGATCAAGAACGAAGCCGGAAACGGCCTCTCGAACAAGGTCGGCACCATCGCCATGGCACGCACCGCAGTCGTTGACAGCGCCACCAGCCAGTTCTTCATCAACACCGCCCCGAACAGCTTCCTCGACCACCAGGACGAGACCCCGCGCGGCTTCGGCTACTGCGTCTTCGGCCAGGTCACGGACGGCATGGACGTGGTCCGCGCGATCGAAGCCGTCCCGACGACCACCGCGGGCTTCTATCAGGACGTCCCGTCCGCGCCGATCACGATCTTCCGCGTCTCCCGGATCGCCGCGAAGTGATCCACTCGCCAGGCTCAATTCAAGTTCAACTTTCCCAATAGAAACAGGTACAAGCTATGGATACCAACGAAATCCTGGTGCTGACCGTGGGGGCGATCCTCGTGAACAACGTGGTGCTCTCGCGCATCCTCGGCATCTGTCCGTTCCTCGGCGTCTCGAAGCGCATCGAAACCGCGCTCGGCATGTCCGGGGCCGTCATCTTCGTGATGACGCTCGCATCGTTTGTCACCGCGCTGTTCAACAGGTTCCTGGTCACGCAGACCTTCACGATCAACGGCCAGACCGTCGACCTGTCGTTCACGCGCATCCTGCTCTTCATCGTGGTCATCGCGGCGCTCGTCCAGATCGTCGAGATCCTGCTGAAGAAGTTCAGCCCGTCCCTCTACGTCTCGCTCGGCATCTACCTGCCGCTCATCACGACCAACTGCGCCGTGCTGGGCGCGGCCGAACTGAACGCCGACGCGTCGCGCGGGCTCATCTCCTCGACCGTGTTCGGGTTCAGCACCGGCGTCGGGTTCGGCCTCGCGCTCCTGCTCTTCGCCAGCATCCGCGAACGCCTCGCACTCGCCCGCATCCCGAAAGCGATGGAAGGCACCGCGATCGCGCTCGTGACCGCCGGCATCCTCGCCATGGCGTTCATGGGCTTCTCCGGTCTGGTCAAATAAGGGGGCGCGACGAAATCATGTTGACAACGATCCTTGTTTCGGCCGGTGTGGTCGCCGCAGTCGGGCTCATCCTCGGCGCGCTGATCGGCTTCACGGCCAAGAAATTCGAAGTCCAGACCGACCCGAAGATCGAGGCGGTCCAGGAACTCCTCCCCGGCGCGAACTGCGGCGGCTGCGGCTATGCCGGATGCGCCGACTTCGCCAGCGCCATCGTCACGAAGGACGCCGACCCCTCCGGCTGCTCCGCCTGCTCCGATGCCATGCTCGCGAAGATCGCCGAAGTCACCGGCAAGGCCGCCGGCAAGAAGGAAAAGATGACCGCGGTCGTCTTCTGCTCCGGCAGCTTCTCGCGCTCCACGCGCGCCGCCGACTACAACGGCATCCTCGACTGCCGGTCCGCCTCCATCGTGGCGGGCGGCGGCGGGAAAGCCTGCCGTTTCGGCTGCCTCGGCTACGGCTCCTGCGCCCATGCGTGTCCGTTCGGCGCGATCGAGATCCGCGACGGCCTCGCGGTCGTCCATCCCGAGCTCTGCCGCGCCTGCGGCAAGTGCGTGAACGTCTGCCCGCGCAAGCTGATCCGCCTGGTCCCGGCCTCCTCGCCGATCCACGTCTACTGCAACTCGCTGGAAAAACCCGCGAAGCGCCGCAAGTACTGCAAGAACCCGTGCCTGGCCTGCAAGAAATGCATCCGCACCGACGAGAACCACATGCAGATGCAGGCGGGCCTCGTCCGCGTGAACTACTCCAACCCGCCCGAAGCCTCTTTCGTCGAACAGGTCAAATGCCCCACCGGAGCGCTCCAGGTCGAAGAAATCCACCGCAGGATCGCGGCGCTCAAGCCCGCCGAACCCGCGCCGAAGGCCGCACCGGCACCGAAAAAGGAGGAGTCCAAATGAACATCCCGATCAAGACCTGGCGTTTCCACGGCGGCGTGCATCCCGCCGACGGCAAAGCGCTTTCCAACACCGTTCCCGCGCAGCGCGCCCCGCTCCTCGAACGCTACACGGTCGCCATCCAGCAGAACATCGGCGCACCTCCGAAACCCGTCGTCCAGAAGGGCGACACGGTGAAGAAGGGCCAGCTCATCGCCGAGCCCGGCGGATTCGTCTCCGCTCCGGTCCACGCGCCCACCAGCGGCACGGTCGGCGACATCGTCGAAGTCCCCGGCGCAAACGGCGGTGCGATCCCGGCCATCGAGATCATCTCCGACGGCAAGGACGAATGGGGTTCCGGCCTCGACCCGATCCCGAACTGGAAGAACACCGACCGCGAAGTCCTCAAGAAACGCATCGCGGACGCCGGCATCGTCGGCATGGGCGGCGCGGCCTTCCCGACCCACGTGAAGCTCTCGCCCCCGCCCGAAAAGGTCATCGACACGCTCATCCTGAACGGCGCGGAATGCGAGCCCTACCTCACCGCCGACCACCGGCTCATGCTCGAACGCACCGAAGCGGTCCTCGAAGGCGCGGCCATCGCCGCGAAGATACTCCGCGTCGACCGCGTTTTCCTCGGCATCGAGGAGAATAAGCCGGACGCCATCGCCGCGCTCAATGAAAAGGCAAAGGATTACGGCGTGACCGTCGTGCCGCTCCACGTCCGCTATCCGCAGGGCGGCGAAAAACAGCTCATCTACGCCACGACCGGACGCTCCGTCGCCACCGGCGGACTCCCCATGGACGTCGGCTGCGTGGTGCAGAACGTCGGTTCCTGCGCCGCCATCCGCGACGCCGTGGTCGAGGGGCATCCTCTGATCGAACGCTACACCACGGTCACCGGCACCCCGGTCGCCAATCCCGGCACCTGGATCCTCCGCCTCGGCACGACCGTCGAACAGGCCCTGACCTTCGCGGGCGGCGTGAAGGAACGCGCGGCGAAAGTCATCATGGGCGGCCCGATGATGGGATTCGCCCAGGCCTCGCTCGGCGTCACCGTCACAAAAAACTCCTCCGGCATCCTCCTGCTCCAGTGGAAGGAGACCGCGGAATACACCTCCAATCCGTGCATCCGCTGCGGACGCTGCGTCCGCGCATGCCCCATGAAACTTCTCCCCGGCCCCGTCAGCGTCATGGTCGAAAGCGAAAACTACGACGAAGCCGAAAAGAACTACGTCATGGACTGCATGGAGTGCGGCGTCTGCACCTATGTCTGCCCGGCGAAACGCCCCCTCGTCCAGCATTTCCGCAGGGCGAAGGCGGAGATCAACGCCAAGCGCCGCGCCGCGAAAGCCAAACAAGCCTAAATCCCGGAGCTGTTCCCTACTATGAGTGAAGAAATCGAAAAAAACAACGTCGCTCTCCCCGAGCCCGGTTCGCTCGTGCTGAGCACTTCGCCCCACGTTCAGGACGGCGACAGCATCGCACGCATCATGGCGAAGGTGCTGATCTGCCTCCTCCCCGCCGTCGCGGCGTCCATCTGGTTCTTCCGCTTCGACGCCGTGCGCATCCTCGTCTACTGCGCCTCGTTCTGCATCTTCGCCGAATACGGCTGGACGCTCGCCACCCGGCAGGCCGCCACCATCGGCGATTACAGCGCGCTCGTCACGGGCGTGATCCTGGCGCTGAATCTCCCGCCCGGAGCCCCGTGGTGGCTCTGCGCCGTCGGCAGTGTCTTCGCGATCGTCGTCGTAAAGGAGCTCTTCGGCGGCCTCGGGCAGAACCCGTTCAACCCCGCCGCCGCGGCACGCGTGGCGCTGCTGGTCGGTTTCGCCGGCCCGATGACCCAGTGGGCGGCCCCGGCGACCGGCTCCCTCATCTCCGGCGCGACCCCGCTCGGCGCGATCCACGCGGTGCAGGGTTCCGCAGAAGCCATGGCCCGGCTCGGCTCGGACGACAACCTGATGAAGCTGTTCCTCGGCAACGTCGGCGGCTCCATCGGCGAGACATCCGCGCTCGCCATCCTGATCGGCGGCCTCGGCCTCATGGCGTTCCGCCTCATCAAATGGCAGATTCCGCTCGCCATGATCGCCACGATCTTCGTTTTCACGGGCATCGTGCATCTGGCGGCTCCCGGCCTGACCCCGAGCCCGCTCTACCACATCCTCAGCGGCGGCGTCATGATCGGCGCGTTCTTCATGGCCACCGACATGGTGACCTCGCCCATCACTCCGCTCGGAGCGCTCGTCTTCGGCGTCGTCATCGGCGTGCTGACCTGCATCATCCGCATCTGGGGCGCGTACCCCGAGGGCGTGAGCTTCTCCATCGTGATCGCGAACGCACTGGTCCCGCTGATCGACCGCATGTGCTACATCCGGCCGTTCGGCTGGCACTCCCACAGCGTCTCCGCGCTCAACATCAGAAGGGGTGAGATCAAATGAAAGACATGACAAAAGCATCCAATCCGTTCTACCTGGCGTTCTTTCTCCTCGTCGTCTGCGGCGTCTCCACGCTCGTCATGGCCGTCACCGCCGTGAAGACCGACGCCCCGATCAAGGCCGCCCAGGCCAAAGAGACCGCCGACAGCCTCAAAATGATCCTCCCGCCGTTCGACAACGACCCGGCGGCCGAAGCGATCGACATCACCTCGCCCGACGGCGAACCGGTCAAGCTCTACACCGCAAAGAACGGCGGCCTCGTGGTCGGCTACGCGGCGGAAGCCGCCGCCTCCGGGTTCGGCGGCAAAGTCGCCGGCATCGTCAGCTTCAAGCCGGACGGGACCATCGACACCGTGATCGTGAAGTCCGGCCACGCCGAGACCCCCGGCATCGGCACGAAAGTGACCGACCGATCCGTCAAGCGCACCATCTCCGACGTCGTGAAGGGCGTGAAGCCCGACGCCTCGAAGCTCCCGCCGAATGACGCGCTGGATTCCTACAAAGGCAAGAAACCCGGCGATGAAAAATGGACCAAAAACGACGTCCATTTCGTTTCCGGCGCGACCTATTCCTCGAATGGGGTCCGCGACCTCGTCTGGTACGCCGCGACCGCGGTCCGCGCACACCTCGCGGCCGCTGAAAAGAAGGAGGCCAAGTAATCATGAGCATCTTCAAGGAATTTACCAAAGGCTTCTGGAAAGAAAACCCGGTCCTCGTGCTCGTCCTGGGCATGTGCCCCACGCTCGCCACGTCCTCCGACGCGGTGAAGGGACTCGCCATGGGACTCGCCACCACGTTCGTGCTGATGGGCAGCAACCTGGTGATCTCGGTCATCCGCAAGCTCGTCCCCGGCAAGATCCGCATCCCGTGCTACATCGTGGTCATCGCCACGTTCGTGACGGTCGTGAAGCTCCTCATGCAGGCGTTCGCGCCGGAAGCGTACCAGACGCTCGGCATCTTCCTGCCGCTGATCGTCGTGAACTGCATCGTGCTCGGCCGCGCCGAGGCGTTCGCCTCGAAGAACGGCCTGCTGGCGTCCGCCGCCGACGGTCTCGGCATGGGCCTCGGCTTCACGTTCGTGCTCGTCTGCCTCGGCTGCATCCGCGAATTCCTCGCCGCCGGAACCCTCTTCGGCATCAGCATGCAGTGCTGGGACAACGGCTTCGCGATCATGGGACAGGCTCCCGGCGGATTCATCCTCCTCGGCCTCATCCTCGCAGGCATGAACCTCCTGAACATGCGCAAGGCGAAGAAAGCCGGCGTCAAGTACGAACCGCCCGCCGAGTTCGACTGCCGCCACTGCTCCATCTGCAAGCTCAGCACCGAAGAACCTGTCAAAACGAAATAACCCGACGTGATACTCCCGGTCGTCGATCATGAACTGAAAGAGGTCACTCTTTCGGACGCTCTTCCGCGCACCGCCGCCTTCTTCTCCGAGGACACCCCTCTGAAGCGGGCGGAGGAGTACGGCGGCCGTCCGTACGAACGCCGCGAACAGCAGACCGAGATGGCGTGCGCCGTCGCCGAGGCGTTCCAGAACGGGCGCAACCTCATGGTCGAGGCCCCGACCGGAGTCGGCAAAAGTTTCGCCTACCTCGTCCCGGCGATCTACCACGCAAAGGCGATGCACCAGTGCGTGCTGATCACAACCGAGACCATCAACCTCCAGGAACAGCTCGCGAAGAAGGATCTGCCGCTGCTTCAGGACCTCCTGGACGTCGAGTTCACGTTCGCCATCGCGAAGGGCCGCAGCAACTATCTCTGCAAACGCCGTCTCGCGCTCGCCGCGGGCAGCCACCGCGACGAGATCCTCCCCGCGGACGCCCCGGTCAACGAACTCCAGAACCTCATGGACTGGAGCCGCACCACGCACGACGGCACGCTGTCCGACATCCCGTTCCGCGTAAATCCCCACCTCTGGACCAGCGTCTGCTGCGAAACCAGCACCTGCCTCGGCCCGAAGTGCCTGAACTTCCACTCGTGTTTCTACTGGCGCGCGCGGCATTCGTGGGACAAGGCCGACCTGCTCATCACCAACCACGCGCTTTTCTTCACCAACCTGAAGATCAGCCGCATCGAGGAACAGGAGAACTGCCCCCTGCCCGAACACTGCGCCGTCGTGTTCGACGAGGCGCACACGCTGGAGGACAACGCCGCGAACCACCTTGGTCTCCACATCTATTCCTCCGCCGTGCGCGGCACCCTGAACCGCCTGTTCAATCCGGTCAGCGGACGCGGACTTCTGATGAAACCAGGCGAGGACTCCATGCAGGTCCGGAACAGCATCGCGAACGCCCACGAGGCGCTGACCGACTTCTTCGCGCAGTTCGACGAGACGCTCGACAAATCGCCGGAGCAGACGTTCCGCCTTTCGCAGCCGGGCCGCTTCCGCGACCTCGTTTCCGACAACATCCTCGACGTCGAGACCATCGCGCGGACCTACGCGGACAATCAGGACGACGCCGGATTCCGGCTCGAACTGGAGGCGCAGCTCGAACACTGCATGAGCTACCGCGAGGAGCTGGACCAGTTCCTGAACATGTCCCTGCCCGACCAGGTCTACTGGGTCGAGGGCCACAAATCAGGATTCAGCCGGACGCGCCAGACCGAGCTCGCCTCCGCCCCGCTCAACGTCTCCGAGCTCCTTCATGACCTGCTTTTCGACTCCGGCAAGCCGATCATCCTCACCAGCGCCACGCTCGCCGTGCACGGCTCCCTCACCTACTACGCCCGGCGCGTCGGATTCCACGGCGGCGAAGGGCTCATCCTCGACTCGCCGTTCGACTATATGAAACAGGTCCGGCTGTACCTCACGAAGGACATGCCGCAGCCGAACGAACGCAACTTCAACGAGGAGGCGGCGGAAAAGATCAGGATGTTCGTGGAGAAGACCAACGGCAGCGCGTTCGTGCTGTTCACGAGCTACAACATGCTCAAATATTGTTCGGACAGGCTTTCGCGCGGTTTTATTTCGAAAGGCATCAATCTGCTGGTCCACGGAGAATCGCTCTCCCGCTCCGCCATGATCTCCGAGTTCAAAAAAGTCAAATCCTCGGTCATCTTCGGTGCGACCAGCTTCTGGACCGGCGTCGACGTTCCCGGCGATGCCCTCAGCAACGTCATCATCACAAAACTCCCGTTCGCCGTCCCCACGCACCCGCTCATCCAGGCGCGCTGCGAGCGCATCCGGCGTCTCGGCGGCAACCCGTTCGGAGACTACTCGATCCCGGACGCCGTGCTGAAGTTCCGTCAGGGCATCGGCCGCCTCATCCGGAGCAAGACCGACACGGGCATCATCGTCGTGCTCGATCCGCGCATCATGACGAAAAGCTACGGAAAATCTTTCCTCGAATCCATCCCCGAGTGTCCCGTCGAACACTTCTGATCCTCGTGTTCTCTATTTGAAGCACGCGATTTCCATCTGTTTTTTTCCCCTGTCATTTGCCATACGTCCTTTCACGCGTTATATTATGCGGAAACGACATATCATATTCCGTTTCAAACAGGAGCCAGCCCATGAAACCCCACCTGACAGGAGCGCTTCTTATGACCGCCGCAGTCTTCTCCGCCGCCGATTCCGGACTTTCCGCCCAGTCCGCCGCCCCCGCGGACGCCCCCGCGACGATCCGCTGCACGTTCCAGCCGTACTCCAAACCCGAAATCCTCACGGATCACCTCAATCTCGGCGGAAAGAATCCGTCCGGCGGCGAAATCGGCATCAACAGCCTGTACCTCACGCGCGACGGCAAGCCGTGGATTCCGGTCATGGGTGAACTGCATTTCTCACGCGTCCCGCGCGACCAATGGCCCGCCGAACTCGCGAAACTCAAAGCCGGCGGCGTCAACGTCGTTTCGACGTATCTTTTCTGGATTCACCACGAGGAAGTCGAAGGTGAGCTCACTTTCTCCGGCAACCTCTCCATCCGAGACTTCGTGCTTGAGGCACAGAAACAGGGCCTCGAGGTCGTGGTGCGTCCCGGACCGTGGGCGCACGGCGAGTGCCGCAACGGCGGTTTCCCCGACTGGCTTCTGAAAAAACCGTTCCGGCTCCGCGCGAACAACGACGGCTATCTGGCCGAGGTGCGCCGCTGGTTCGGCGCGATCGGGAAAGAGCTGCAGGGGCTTTTCTACGCCGACGGCGGACCGATCATCGGACTCCAGCTCGAAAACGAGCTAACCGGAAACGCCGCCCACCTCGACACACTCCGCACGATCGCGATCGAATCCGGCATGAATCCTCCGCTCTTCACAGTCACCGGCTGGAACGCCGCCGAGGGCGCGCGCATCCCGTCCACCGGTATCCTCCCGGTCTTCGGCTGCTACTGCGACGCACCGTGGAACAACGGCACGCGGCCGCTCCCGCCCTCGCCTCATTTCTTCTTCAACCGGATGCGGAACGACACCGCCATCGGCGCAGACCTGATGCCGACCAACCGCGCCGGACGCGACGGCTGGCGGCTGCCTTACGAACGCTATCCCTTCGCGACCTGCGAGATCGGCGGCGGTCTCGAAAGCACGCATCACCGGCGCTACATCATCCAGCCGTTCGACGTTTACGCCCCCGCGCTCATCAAGGTCGGCAGCGGCTGCAATCTGCCCGGCTACTACATGTACCACGGCGGCACGAACCCCGTCGGCAAGCTCTCGACGTTCCAGGAATCGAAGGCGTCCGGCTACCCGAACGACGTCCCGATGCTGTCCTACGATTTCCAGGCGCCCGTCTCGGAGTACGGCGAAATCCGCCCCTCCTACCGGCTCCTGAACCTGATGCACCTTTTCCTGGAGGACTTCGGCGACAGGCTCGCCCCGATGCCCGCGTTCGATTCCACGATCCCGGTGAAGCGCGACGACACTACGACGATCCGCGCGGGCCTCCGCACCGACGGCAAATCCGGGTTCGTCTTCATAAACCATTATCAGCGGCGGTCGAAGCTCGCCGACCTGGAGAACGTCGTGTTCGACACCGGCTCGGTCGTATTCCCCGCCATCGACGTCGTCGGCGACATCGCGTTCTTCCTGCCGTTCAACATGGACCTCGGTGGCGAACTGCTGGAATACGCCACGGCGCAGCCCGTCTGCCGCATGGGCGACACGTTCTTCTTCGCGGCCATCCCCGGCGTCATGACCGAATACAAGTTCGCGGACGGCACGCGCGAAGCCGGACCGATTTTCCAACATGGAAAGATTCGGATTTACACGCTCCCATGGAAAGACGCGCTGGGGCTCCGCAGGCTCGGCGGCGAACTGTATTCTTCGCGGGACTGCGATCTGATCCGCGTGGAAGGCGACGCCCCGACCGTGCGTCCGGTCCAGACCGGCGCGTACGACGCCCGGAAATGGAACGGGGAGAAATTCACGGTCTTCCGGATCGGGACACGCACGGTCCGGCCCGTGCTCAGGGGTACCCGTATGAATCAGGCTCCGTTCGAGATACCGGAAATATTCGCCGCGGAACTCAAACTGAGCGGCGCGAGTCAAATCCTGCCGCTGACATGGTGGAAACTGGAGGCTTACGGCGACCCGAACGGATTCGTCGAGTTTCATGAAGTGTACGACGTCGCGCAGATCTACGCCGACGGCAAGCTGGTGGCGGACCAGTACTACTGCGGATTCCCGTGGCGCATCCCCGCCTCGCTCCTGATCGGGAAGGAATGCTACCTCGTCATGTCGCCGCGCGACGAACGGATTTATAAGGAGTATTGAACGGAATCCGACTTCCCGTCAGATTCAGCGCGCGGCCTTGTCAGTGCGTTCGAGCTGAAGGAAGTTCGCCGCGCCGAGCTGACGGATTCCGGTGAGCTTCCACGGGGCGGACGGCGGACGCAGGGCGCACTGGAAATCGGGCAACTCCCAGTAGAAGACCGCGCCGCGCGTCCAGTCGTTAAACGTTTCGTCGGCGGTCAGCGCCGCCAGCATGTCCATGGATTTGGCATAGGGCGGATCGGCGAACACGATGTCCGGGCGCGGCGGCAGGATCCGCACTTTCAGCGAGGAGGGAAGCGTGCCCGGCACGACCTGAAGCCGCGCGGGCGATTTCGTGTGCTCGAACCGGGCGATGTTGTGCCGGATGAGCGCTAGCGCGTCAGGCGACTCCTCGGCGAAGATCACCGTGGATGCGCCGCGGCTGGCGGCCTCCAGCCCCATGCAGCCGGACCCGGCGAAAAGGTCGGCGAACGTCTTCCCCCCGACGGAGCCGATGCTGTCGAAGAACGCCCGGCGGGCGCGGACCGACGTCGGACGCACTCCGTGTCCTTCGGGCAGTTCGCCCAGCTTCAGCCCCAGTGCGGTCCCGGCGGTGATTTCCATGGTTTCGGCTCCTGTTTTTCGTGATGGCGGCAACGGATCGCCGGAGCGCATCGTCGTCTCCGGCATACTTAATATGCCCCGTTTTGACGGAAAATGCAATCTTTCCGCGAAAAAAAACGTATTTTTCGTGCTTTCGCGCTTGCAATTCCCGAACAATGGGCTATTTTAGCGGGTGTAAGAGTTTCCGGCGCATCCGCGCCCGTTATTCGACAAACAACAATTGTTCATCATAACACACCAACCTGAAAAGGAACCCCGAACCATGCTCACCGCAATCATTCTGGTCAACGTCGAACGTCAGAGCCTCGCAGCCGTCACGAAAGAAATCCTCGCCGTCGACGGCATCGTCGAAGTCCACGCCGTCGTCGGTGAATACGACCTTGCCGCCATCGCCCGCGTGAAGGACCAGCAGCAGCTCTCCGCGATCATCGCCGACAAGATGTGCAACCAGATTCCCGGCATCACCCATACGAAGACCCTGCTCTCCCTCAACGCGCAGTACAACTACGACGCCGCGGCGGCCTACGGGATGGAATAAAAACTGCCCGTACAACGGGCGGTACACTGCATGGACGGCGCCGTCATGACGCCGTCCCGTTTTTCGGCCCTTTTCATGATTCCGGCCTGTTTTTTCGCATTTTCTTTAGAAAGTCGCGTTTTTTTCTAAAAAAAAGACACGTTTTTTTCCTGTTCGGATTTGAAAAACAGGCAAACAGGATGTAGTGTACATATTGTATCAGATAATTTTCACGCAATTACAGGAGTCCCGGTAATGAGCAAAGCCAGCAAGATCATCAACATTTTTATTTTCGTCTTTGCGATCGTCGTGGTCGTTTTCGGCGTGCTTCTCTTCCAGAAGAGGGAGCAGATCACGCAGGCGCGTTCGGACATCGCCGCCACGGGGGAAAAGGTCTCCCGCCTGATCGACTCGTCCGCGGTCATCCCCGCCGACGACCTCAAGATCAGCAAGACCCCGGCCGAAGTCAAGGAAGCCATGGTCAAGCTGGAATCCGCTGCAAACAAGATCGTCAAGCAGCGCAACGCCATCGCCGAGAACCTCACCGACGTGACCAACACCGTGCTTGAAAAGGCGTTCTACGGCGAAGGCGACGAGCCGTTCATCCTCGAATCCGGCAGCGTGACCAACTACAAGCTCACCGACGGCACCCTCGCCGACATCAAGACCCACATCGGCGAACGCATGGAATACTTCTACGTCCGCGACAAACACGTCTCCGAATTCATGTCCAAGGACGGCGCGAACCTCGACATGCCCGCCAGGAACTATGCGTTCTCCGCCGACAACGCCAAGCTCGCGAACTCCCTCAACGAACTCCTCGCGAAGACGAACGACACCGTCGAACGCATGAAAGCGTTCCGCGTCCATATCGTCTCCGTCTCCAACCAGATCTCCCCCGATGCCAACGAGCTCGACCTGAATTCTCAGGAATACAACCGCCTCCTCAGGGAAAACATCACCACTGTCGAAGCTTTCGTCAACAAGCACAAACAGCTTGAAGAGGACAACAAGGCCCTCCTCGAACGCGTGGAGCGCGCGGAACGCGGCCTCAGCACCGCCGACGAAAACACCGCGAACTTCAAGAAGATCGCCGAGGAGGTCTCCCAGAAACTCGCCAAGGCCGAAGAAGAGATCAAACGCCTCAGAGCCATCATCGACCCGACCGGCTCCGGCGATGAAAACGCCCTCAACGTCGACTTCGCAGTCCTGAAGGATCTCGTCGGCAAGGTCGTCTATGTGAATGAACAGTACGGCTACATCACCGTCGACATTGGCTCCGAAAGCGTCGTGTTGCGTTCCAACGGTGAACGCCTCCGCGCCTCCGTTCCGGAAGGCGCTATCCTGACCGTCGCGACCAGCCTTGATCCCGACACAGCCAAGTACGTCTGCAAGGCGCAGGTCATCCGCCTCCGCGCCAACGCCTCCGTCGCCACCGTCCTCGCCTCTCCGGGCGGATCGTTCACCTATCCGGGCATCGGCGACGTGGTCTACTTCTCGCAGGCCGACATCGCGACCATGAAGGCCGCGCACGCGGAAAAGATGCGCAAGGAAGCCGAGGAACGCGCCGCCCTCGAACAGGCGCAGTCCGAGCAGGACTTCAACGACATCATGACCGGCGAAGACGAATCCGACGACACCGGCATCGACTCCGGCGACGACTTCCTCAACGAAGAAGACGAGGACGAAGTTCCCGCCGACGATGCCGAAGAAGACGATCTCGGCTTCGACGAGGAATAATCACCGGCGCCAAACAGGAAAGGAACTCACATGTTCAGATCAAAGTTCTTTTTTGCAGTCGCGGTGCTCACGCTCCTCGGCCTCATCGCCGCGGTCGTCATGCAGGTCATGGAAATGCGCGAGTTCATGATGTTCTGATGACACTATGATGCTCCGTTATCTTATCCTCAGTATCCTCGCGGCGGCGCTTTTCCTGAGCGCCGCCGCTTGTTCTACGCAGGAACGCTCCGGCCGCAATCCGAAGCCGTTCAACACACCCGCCGCGTGGGAGACCAATCCCTACGGCGACGCGTTCCGCAACTGATTTCCGCACCACTTTTCTACGTGAGGTCCCCTCATGTCCTCCGCCTCCACGCTTCATTTCGCCGTCATCGGCGACCCCATCGGACATTCCAAGTCCCCGCTCATGCACAACGCTGCGTTCCGCGCGCTCGGCATCGACGCCGACTATACGGCCGTTCACGTCACGCGCGAGGGCCTGCCCGCCTTCCTCGAATCCGCCCGGACCGCGCTCAGCGGATTCAACATCACCGTCCCCCACAAGAACGCCGTGATCCCGTTCCTCGACGGCATCACGCCGCGCGCCGCGCTCGCGGGCAGCGTCAACACGGTCTCCGTCCGCGATGGCAAGCTCTTCGGCGACACGACCGACGCGACCGGGCTGGAACGCGCCGTACAGGAGGTCTTCGGGCTTCCACTGAAGGGCGCGAACGTCTGCATCCTCGGCTGCGGCGGCGTGGTCCGTGCGCTGGTGTTCCATCTGGCGGATGCCGGATGCACTCGCCTCCGCATCCTGAACCGTACCGCCGAAAAGGCCGCGCAGCTCACGGACGAAATCCTGAAGCATGCCCCCGCGCTGGACTGCGGATTCGCCGCGCTCGACGATCTTCCGTCCGTAAAAAAAGCCCTCGACGGCTCCGATCTGGTCATCCAGTGTACCAGCCTCGGACTTCGCGACGGCGACGGATCGCCCATCGATCCGGATTTGATCCCGGTCTCCGCCTGCCTCTTCGATACCATCTACCGCGAAACGGACATCCTGGTCCGCTGCCGTGCGCGCGGTCTCCGCGTCTCCGGCGGATTGCCGATGCTCGTGCATCAGGGCGCGGAATCGTTCCGCATCTGGACCGGCCGCGAGGCTCCGGCGGATGTCATGCGTGCGGCCGCGGAGGACAAGTCCTCCACATGATACTGTGCGCGGCTAGCGCTCGCGCACGGGAAAAAGTGGGATTTCGGTCATAAAAAACGCGGTTTGGATTTGCATTCCGCCGATTATGTGATATATTATTTAATTCAAGATGTTATCCATGAACTTATCATAACTGCTAACCAAGGAGTCTTATCATGGCAGTCCCGAAACGCAAAGTCTCGAAAATGAAACGCCGCCAGCGCCAGGCCGCGAACCGTTACGAAGGCGTCCAGGCTACGTTCTGCAAGGAATGCGGCAAGCCCGTCGCTCCGCACTCCGTCTGCACCGCCTGCGGCATGTACAAAGGCCGTCAGGTCCTGACCGTCGCCGAGTAATCACTTCATTTTCGTCGCAAAGCAAAAACAACCGGAGTCGTTTCGATGAGGATCGCGGTTGATGCAATGGGCGGCGATTACGCGCCCGCCGTCGTGGTCGAAGCAGTCGCCGACGCCCTGCGGATGTTTCCCGATGTGGAAATCCTGCTCGTCGGCCACCTGGAAAAGCTCGCCTACTATCTTCAGAAAGAACACCTGAAGGAAGGTCCGCGCCTCAAGCTCGTCCACGCCGAGGAAGTCGTCGAAATGGGCGAACCCTCGACCACCTCGATCCGCGCCAAGAAACACTCCTCCATTACGGTCTGCGCCACGCTTGCCGCCGAAGGCAAAGCCGACGCCGTCATCTCCGCCGGGCACACCGGCGCGGCCGTGGCGGCGTCCAAGGTCAAGATGCGCATCCTGAAGGGCGTCGACCGTCCCGCAATCGCGACCTTCATGCCCGCGGTCGGCGGCAGGTTCATCCTGGTCGACGCCGGCGCGAACACCGACTGCACGCCGCTGAACCTCGCGCAGTTCGCCATCTTCGGCGAGGTCTACGCGCAGATGTTCCAGAACATCGAAAAGCCGCGCATCGGCCTGATCTCCGTCGGCGGCGAGGACATCAAGGGCAACGAACTCACCAAGGAAGCGTTCAAGATCCTCTCGAACATGCCCATCAACTTCGTGGGCAACGTCGAGGGGCACGACATGTTCTTCCACAGCGCGGACGTCGTGGTGTGCGACGGATTCTCCGGCAACCTCGTCCTGAAGACCGCCGAGAGCATCGCCTCCGCCATCCGTCACTGGCTGAAGGAAAGCATCATGAAGAACGCCATCCGGAAGACCGGCGCCCTGCTCGCGCAGCAGGCGTTCGCCGACGTGAAGGCGATCAGCAATTTCGAAGAGTACGGCGGAGCCCCGCTCCTCGGACTCAACGGCGTCTGCATCATCGGTCACGGCGCGTCCACGCCGAAGGCCGTCCGCAACGCCATCAAGGTCGCGAACGATTTCGCGAAGCGCGGTCTCCCGAGCCGTATTTCCACGCGCATCGCCGAGTGCGGCATCGAATTCGCGCCGCCTCAGCACCGCACGACCCCGCCCGATCAGCCGCCGCTGACCACGCATCTCTGATGCTTCTTAGGGGGGAGCGCACATGACGTCAGGTCCGGCCCGCACTCTCATCCTCGCAGGCGTTTTCGCCGTTTCCGCGTTCATCCCGTGCGCCGCCGTATTGCGCGCGCAGGAAGTCACCGAGGTCCCCGTTTCCTCCGCCGCCTCCGCGTCCACGAAGGACAAGGTCGTCAACGCCATCGAGGGCATCAAGTCCGGCGACATCTCCGCCGCGAAGGAAGCCGTCGCGTTCGACCGGCTCCTCAGCTACACCCTCATCCGCATTTCCGACTGCTGGACCCTCTGTAAACAGGAAATGCTCCTCGCGAAGGAATGCGCCCGTCAGGAGGCGATCCAGACCGCCAAGGACATCTTCACCAAGGGCAAGGACGCCGCCATCGGACAAGGCCGCGAAACCATCCTGGAAAACCTCCCGTTCCTCAGTACTGCGGGAAAAGAGGACCTCACGGATGCCCCTGCCTCCGCATCGTCTTCCGCCGCCGCACCGGGTAGCAGCAACGACCCGACGAAAATCCGCGAGTCCATCCAGAACCAGCTGAGCACGTCTGCCACCTCCGGCAACAGCGATCCTGCTCAAACCCGCGAAGCCATCCAAAACCATTTCAATCCATGACAGACGACCAATCGGAACAGTATCCGCTGGCGCGCGTCTTCATTATTGCGAAACGCGTCCTGTTCGTCTGCATGCTGTTGTTTCCCATTGTCGTCCTCGGCGTCTTCGGCATCACGCAGTGGATTTACGACATCCGGCATCCATCGAGGACGAACGAAGCTCAAAGCCCCCTGCCCGACGCATCTGCGCTGGAACAGCCCGTTTTGAACGGCATAAAGCCCGAAATCGTCAGGAAATACGAGCTGACCGATTTTGGGGTCAAATATCAGGACGGAGCCCTCCGCGTCAAAATCCAAACCGCCGCACGGGATGCGCGCCGCGTCCGCGCCGGACAGGCGTTCGACATCGTGGATGACATCCGCAGAATGCGCCGGACGACGCCGGGGATGCCGTCGTGCGCGTGGGCGCTGGAGATCGACCACGACGCGCCGGACGGCGGCATGACGTTCGTGCTGCCGGACAAGGTCCGCGGCTACGAAGCGGACACGCATTGGCACGACGCCGCGTTGTACGAGGACGCATCCGCTCAAGCCGAGGAGGAGCGGAAATGAAGAAACTGACCTTCTGGGAAAAGATCGACGCCATTTTCACCGTCGGGACGTTCGCCCTGCTGTTGCTGCTGGACCTGCCGTTCCTGCTCGTGCCGCTCATGCTGTTCCGCTACGACAACCACCGGACAGACGGGATCATCCGGACCGAGCGCACCACCGAACGTCTCGTCAACGAGCTTATCCGGCCGGAGATCGAAACGAAGTACAAAACGAAGGTGTTCCGTGTGAAAAACCGCGTCGGAAGCAGTACGGCCATCCGGATCGAAACGGACGATGCAAAACAGTACGCCGGGATCGCGGAAGACATCCTCCGGCTCGCGGCGGAAGCCGACGTCCGGGGCGGACTGACGCCGGAGGAACAGGGCACGGTTCAGGATCTTCGGCAGAGTTACATCCTTGAGTTCGATCACAATTCTGATGAAGGGGGTATGACCGTCTTCTGCGCGAACGGGCACGGCCATCCCTTCTACAGCACACCGTGGCACACGTCCGAGCTCTGGACGGAACGCAAATAAAGTTAAGCTGTGCGTTATTAACGCTTCCGCCTGCATTTTTTCCGCGTTTTTTACCGTGATGCGCCTCTTTTCCCGTTGAAAAACACTCTTCGGGCATTTATTGTATAGGCGTGTCCGCAAACGCGAACCGTTTTTTCGAACCGTTTCATCACTCCACAATCAAGTTCCCAAGGAGATTGTAACATGACATTCATCCCCCACAGAAAAACGATGTGGCGCGCGTTCTCCGCGGCTGCGGTACTCTCCGCGGCGGCGTTCGTCCCATCCTGTCTTCAGTCGGCATACACCGCCGATCCCGAAACGAATCCCCTGAGTCCGGTATCGTTCACGTACCACGCAAAAGACGGTACGCTGATCGAGCTGACCGCCCTGACGGACAACTCCGTCCGTGTCCGCAGCACGAAAAACAAAACCTTCTCGAACAAACCGGAATTCATCCTTACCGGCGCCAAGCCGCGGGCGTTTACGAAAGTCAGGCAGAAT
>JAEEGG010004371.1_pt1 | contig 34315 bp, 25 predicted proteins | sample 9134161 | NCBI WGS metagenome assembly JAEEGG01 (sample SAMN16246543, study PRJNA631951) | gut metagenome | biome: gut microbiome; feature: rumen; material: CR-attached | host: Bos | place: Iran: Karaj | collected 2018-10 | reverse complement strand
GCGCCAACGGACGACCTGTTCCACCATTACGTGCGTCCGCAGGCGGCGGGCAACCGAATGGGGACGAGGTATGTATCGCTTTTCAACAAAGAACACCAGCGGATGCTCTCCGCCCGACTTTCGGGTTGGCATTTGAAGGATTTTCAATTCAGCATTTATCCTTACGATGATGAGAATATAGAACAAGCCAAACATACCAACGGGCTCAAAAGGGCAGGGTCTTATACTTTAAATGTAGATTATGACCAATCGGGCTTAGGCACCGCCACCTGCGGTCCGGGTGTCGCCGAAAGAGATTTGATAGAAGACCGTGTTGTTTCTATGGAATTGCATTTGCAACTCGGCGAGAATGTGTTCTTTGAAGATTTCTTCGTGGATCAGTCCAAGAATATGGATCCTTTGTTTGCCCGATGCATCAATTTTCCCGTAAGAAGAGGTTCTTGGGATCCCATCACGCTTCTCACCAAGCCCACAGCGCCTTACGACAAAGATGCCGACACGATCCTTGTGGACGAGAAAATCGGCAACCCCGCCGACTTTCATAACGGATGGTTTGGCTTCTTTGGAAAACCGATGATCGTCAACTATGAATATAGACGATGGATTTGTAACGGACAGGACTGTACCCCCGATTCTCTTACTGTTACCCTGAGTTTCGCGCACCACCCTTCACAGTGGGTCTTTATGCCGCAGAGGGTGTTGGTGTCGTACTCCAAGAACGGCAAGAAGTACAGTCAACCTGAGGAAGTTGCGCTGCCGTTTGATCCAACGTTAAAGGAGAACGACAAACCACGGGTCTGCATCCTGCGCCACAAAATCCCGAGCGATGGGGTGAAATACATCCGCATCGAGGCCGAGCCGGTGGAGAAATTACCCGCATGGCACGCCGCGGCGGGGGAAAAAACATGGATTATGATTGATGAGATAAAAATAGGAAACCGATGAAACACAAATTGACCATATTGTTTTTGCTTGTGGCTTTTAGCCTTGCCACATACGCACAGAAATCCGCCACATTACTGTACGGTCCCAACGACAATGGCCGAACCTACACCTCATTGGAGGAGGCTCTGACAGAGCCGCAGAACGTATATCGGCTAAAGCTGACCAAACTGCCCGCACGCGATTCGCTGCCCGCAGAGCTCTTCCTGCTTACAGAACTTCGGGAACTCACCGTGAAAGGTTGTAAACTTTGGACACTCAATGCCCAAATCGACAAGTTGACCCACCTCCAGTATTTGAATTTGGACAAAAACAAACTGGTGCGACTGCCGGAAAGCATAGGAAAACTTTCCGAATTACGGTTTCTCAATGTCAGCCGGAATCTGCTGGAAACCTTCCCTGAATCCATCGGAAATCTGAAAATGCTAAACGCCATTGATGCTTGGAATAATCCCCTATATGTGCTTCCTGAAAGTATTTCATGCTTGAAGAACACATTGCAAACATTGGATTTGCGCCAAATACCGCTCACAAAATCGGAATATGAAGCCATGCAACAGCTCCTGCCTAATACCAATATTTTGTTTACCGATATTTGCGAGTGTGAAAACCGACGCGAGCACGATTGATTCGGATTGAAAATAAAAATGCAATCCAAGTGAATCGGATAGCATTTTTATGTGCCATCCGATTTACTTTTTTTATACATTTGCGGCGTTTTTAATTTAATCGCTTTAAAGATGAAGACCAAGTACATCGATCTGATCCAACAGACCTACGAATTTCCGCAGGAAGAGTTTAATGTGGAAGACAACGAATTGTTATTCAATGACGTACCGCTTATGGACATCATTAAGCAATATGGGACTCCGTTGAAGATAACCTACTTGCCCAAGATTTCGGAGAACATACAAAAGGCGAAGCGTTGGTTCAACGTGGCCATCGCGAAATCCGACTACAAGAGCTCATACCACTATTGCTACTGCACAAAAAGCAACCATTTTGAGTTTGTGTTGAACGAAGTGCTCAAGAACGATGTGCATTTGGAAACCTCGTCGGCGTTTGACCTGAACCTGATTGAGACGCTTTACGAGAACGGACAGTTCCAGAAGGACAATTACATATTGTGTAATGGATTCAAGAAACAGCCCTACATTGACAATATATCCATTATGTTGGAGAAGGGATTTATCAACACTATACCTGTTTTGGACAGCAAGAAAGAGTTTGATCTTCTTGACCGCAACATTAACAATAAATGCAAAGTCGGCATCCGCATCGCCTCCGAAGAGGAACCGCGCTTCGAGTTCTACACCTCGCGCTTGGGCATCCGTTACAACGACATTATTCCTTTTTATCAAGAGAAAATCAAAAACAACCCGAAGTTTGAATTGAAGATGTTGCACTTCTTCATCAATACCGGCATCCAAGACACGGCATACTATTGGAATGAGTTAACCAAGTGCGTCAACATCTATTGCGAGCTCAAAAAGATATCGCCCGAGTTGGATTCCTTGAACATTGGCGGCGGCTTCCCCATCAAGAATTCGCTCTCTTTCGACTACGACTACGAATACATGGCAGAGGAGATTGTGTCGCAGATCAAGACAATATGCAACCGCGAGGGTGTGGAGGAACCGGACATCTTCACCGAGTTCGGATCCTATACCGTGGGCGAGGCCAGCGCCGTCCTCTTTTCCATATTGCAGCAGAAGCGCCAGAACGACCGCGAGTTGTGGAACATGATCGACAGTTCCTTCATGACCACCTTGCCCGACACCTGGGCCATCAACCAGCAGTTCATCATCCTGGCCATCAACAATTGGGACAAAGCATACGAGCGTGTTTTCTTGGGCGGGCTCACGTGCGACAGCCACGACTATTACAACTCCGAGTCGCACCTGAACGCCGTGTTCCTTCCGCAAATCAATGCGGAGAACTATCCGCTGGGCGATAGTCCGGAGGACATCCAGTACATCGGCCTGTTCAACACCGGCGCCTACCAAGATGCCCTCGGCGGCTATGGTGGAATACAGCATTGCATGACCCCCGCTCCGAAACACATCATCATCTATCGCGATGAAGAGGGCGAGATTTGCACCAAATTATTTGCTAAAGAACAGAGTTACAAGTCGATGCTGAAAATTTTGGGTTATTAACCCGCACATCGAATTTTTTTATACTTTTGCCGCCGGGTAAGTCTTGTACGATCTGCTCCCTTCTAACTCCCCCAGGGTAGGAATACAGCAAGGGTACGTCGGTTGTAGCGATGCGATGCAAGTAGCTTACCCTTTTTTTATTACTGATTAGTGATTTGGGTATTGGGAATGAGTGTTTACCATAAATATAATTTTGTTGGACCATGTTGTTGAAAATTTATCCGGAGAATCCGAACCAGCGGGCCATCAACCGCGTGGTGGAATGTCTGAACGATGGGGGGATCATCATCTACCCTACCGACACCATTTACGGCATGGGGTGCGACATTTTCAAACCCAAGAGCATCGAGCGCATCACGGAAATTTTGGGTGACCGCAAAAAGAAGAGTGCCATGACCTTCATCTGCTCCGATCTCAGTCATCTTTCCGATTTCACTAAACCGATTTCCAACACCATTTTCAAAACCATGAAGAAAACCCTTCCCGGACCGTTCACCTTCATCCTGGAAGCCAACAACAACGTTCCCAAACTGTTGCAAAGCAACAAGAAGACCGTCGGCATACGCGTGCCCGACAATAACATCATCCTTGAAATCGTGCGTCAATTAGGGCATCCCATCCTGTCCACTTCCGTAAAGGACGATGACGAGGTGGTGGAATACACCACAGATCCCGAACTTATCCATGAGAAATACGGTGACTTAGTGGACATTGTCATCGATGGAGGGTACGGCGACAATATGCCGTCCACCGTGCTGGATTGCACCTCTGACAAGATAGAAATCCTCCGGGAAGGCAAAGGAGATCTTTCCCTCTTGTGATTTTCCATTGAAATAACCTTTTATTCTTCCCCAGCAATCGTTGAGGTCGCCGTTTCGTGTTCCGTCCACCCTTCCATCAGCAGCAGCGGGTTCATCACGGCGAACATGATGCAGCCGGTCTGGGTCTCGAGTGTGTCTTCCATAAAAAACGACATGATCATCAGGATGGCGAAGGCCACATACACAAAGGTGATGCGGTTGCGCATCCGGACAAATGGATAGACGAGCACGAAGATGAAATAAAGCAGAGACAGGATGCCGGCACCGAGCCAGAAGGTCAGGTACTGGTTGTGGCAGCCCTGCTTTTTGCGTGCGACCACCGGCGAATTGCACTGCCGCAGTTGGTCGTTCAGCGCATTTTTCACATTGTCCAACCCGACACCAAAGAGCCAGTTTTCACGGATTACCAGCCACGACACGCGCCAAAGTTCCACCCGCTGAAGCAGGGAGGAATTGTCGAAATAGCGGTTCTTCTGATACAGGGAGATGCAGAAATAGGTGGGATACAGGGCCCGCCGCATGCCGAACACCCGCGTGTAGTCGTAATTGGCCACATCGTTTTCCACATTGCGGATGTCCTGGGGCGAAAGGCTCATCACGGCGGCGGAATCCTTGTGCAGTCCTTTAGAATTAAGATAGCGGATCAGCGTACTCTCCATCCAAGGGGTGAGTGCGGAATCGGAACGGGCGGCCCAGGCGCTTTGCAACTCGGAAGAACACACGTAGTACCCGATTCGGTGGCCGTTCTCTACCATCGACTGTTCATCGAATGTATAGGGATTGCCTGACGCGGTAGTTGTTTCCGTTATTGTAACATCCTGATCGTGAAAATAATCATACGTGATATAGGCTATATAGGCTCCCGCTGCCAGCACAACTGCCACCGTTGTCCATAACATCGCCCTACGAGCCGGGACACGACGCATGGTGAACATCAAAAACACGCTGTAAGCCAATACAATTGCAAATAGAATCAGAATTCCTGTCAGCGTTTGGGCCAGAAACAGATACAGGACAAACAGTACTGCCAACAGTGCGGAACAAATCTTCTTCCAGGATGTGTCCGCAATCTTCAGAAAATAATGCACGCAGAATACCACGGACATCACTACGCAGAGGCTGAACCGTATATGGTCGATGAAGGTGGAGATTTCGCGTACGTTCTGCACGGGATGGGCGTGCCAGAACCACAGCGAATACAGGCATCCGAAAAACGTGGAGAACACAAAAGCGGCAAACGTCCAAGTGCGCTCCTTCCGTGTCAGCGGCTCGGTGGTGGCCACAATCAGCGGCGCGAAGAAGAGGACCAGCTTGGCGGTCAGCTTGTGCAGCATCCCCGCCGGATCATCGGCCCGGACGAGGCCAAGCAGGAGAAACACAAACAGAAGAGATAACACCCAAAATCCCTGATGTCGTTTCAACCGCGCCCATTTGTCACGCCAGTCCCACTCGGCGATCCAGTTCAGCAGAAGCAGAAACGTGGATAATCCCATGAGGAAATGCGAAACGGGCAAGGAAATCATCATCAGGACAATTCCAAGCAGATAAAACGTGCGGTGAATCCTACTTCGTGTCAATCGGATTTATTTTTTAGGCGAAAGAATGGAACGATAACGCGGGGTGTCCAACAGGATGGACTTGGCTACCGTAATATCCGGATCGTCGCTCAGGATGTTCATAATCCGGCCCTTCTGATAATAATAGCGGACCGCGATCTCAGATGCCAGATAGCTGCAGATTTCTTTCTTATAGGTTTGCAAATCCTGGGATTTGGCCTGTTCGAGTTTCTCTTTCAGCTGGTTGTAAATCGGTTCCACCGCCTTGAAAGAATTTGTCTCCTCAGCGGTCTTCTTGAAATCCGCCAAGGCCTCCTCGGCTTCGGTCTTATAGCTGTAATCCTTGTCTTTCAGGAACTCCACAAATTCGGCATAGAGCTTGTCGTCCACCCTGAATTGGTCGGCGGGTGCGATGGTTTCGTGCTTGGCTCGATATTCGTTGGCGAAGTCGAACACGAGGTTGTGGGTGATCAGCGAAGCCAGAATCTCGCTCACAAGGCTGTCCTTGGTGAGCACATCCGGTTCCACGCCGCCCTTGTCATAGACGGTTCTGCCGTTTTTGGTCTTGAAAGGCACAGCAAGCGAATCGGGGATTTTGAAAGCACCCTTGGTCGTGTCTTTCTCAAAGTACTCGATATTCTGCACACAGCGGCCTGAGGGAATGTAGTATTTGGCCACCGTAATCTTCAGCGAGGTGTTGTAGTCAAGTGGTAACACATTCTGCACCAAACCCTTGCCAAAGGTTTTCTTGCCCACAATCACGCCGCGGTCAAGGTCTTGGAAAGCGCCGGAGACAATTTCGGAAGCCGAGGCGCTGTAGTCGTTCACCAACACCACCACGGGAATGTCCTTGTCAGTGGCGGGCGCCGGCGTTTTATACACTTTCTGCATCTCGGGGATCTTACCTTTGGTCTCCACAATCTTTACCCCTTGTTCCACGAATATGTTCATGATGCGGACGGCCTCACCCAGAAGTCCGCCGCCGTTGTTGCGCAAGTCAAGGATAAGATATTTCATCCCCTGTTCTTTGAGTTTTTGGAAGGCTTCCAGCACTTCCGAGCCGGCCTTTTCCGTGAACTGGTCCAGCTTGATGTACCCTACGTTGTCGCCGATGATGCCCGAATATGGAATGTTGGGCAGTTTTATCTCTTCGCGTATTATGTTAAATGTCAATGTTTTGTTCTCTGATGGGCGGAACACTTCCAGCACTAAAGTGGAGCCTGGCTGGCCTTTCATGGCGGTACTCACATCGTTGGAATTCTTGCCGTCAAGGTTCTGTCCGTTCACCTTGCGCACGATATCGCCGGCTCGCAGGCCCGCCTTTGCCGACGGAGACCCCTCGTAGGGTTCCGAGATCACCACGTCGGAGCCATGTTGCTGAATCAGAGCACCCACCCCACCGTACTGGCCGGTGGTCATCATTCTATAATCCTCAATCTGCGACTCGGGATAATAGACGGTATAGGGGTCCAGACTTTTCAGCATGGCATCGATGGCGGTCTGCGTCAGTGCGGCAGGCGATATCTCATCGGCGTATTTTTCATTCAAGTCTTTCAGAATGGAAACAAAGATATTGACATTCTTGGCAATTTCAAAATCATTCTGTGCAAAAACAGGCGACAACAGCCACATTGGGAGTGTCAGAAGCCATATTCGGAATACTTTTTTCATCATGCTCAATTTAGGGCGGCAAAGATACAATTTAATTGGTTTGGTTTAGTTCTTAAGGCAACGCACGGAATAAGCAGCTTCTTTGGGCGTGCAGTTGATTTCCACCACTGCGTTGGTATAATAAAAATGATGTATCGGGGCACTTACATCGCTCCCTTCAGAGGCGGTCCAGAAGCCGGCATCCACGCCGAAACCGTCAATGGTGTGGAAAAAACTGCCCGCCGGCAGCACGTTCATGCCGGAGGCGTTGTTGGCAGACATGTTCTCCACAATACAGCACGGCTGTCCCTGCGTCATGAAGTCCGAGTGCCAGCCCGTCTTCGAAGCCATGCAGCGGGCCACGTTGTTCACGTCCGTGCCACAGCGGAATTCCTCCTTGTAACCGAGAAAATCCTCCAAGCCCATCCACTCGAAGTTGGAGGGCAGATGCCATCCCGCCGGACAGATTCCCTGCACGCCGCTCGGCACCTCCTCCGACGTGGCATGACCGTCCATGACCGTGTACCAGGAGTACAGCAGGCCATAAGCGACCGCATTTTCGGCTTTATTATCAGGGTAATAGTAAAAACGTCCGGCCGCCGACGTCTGCGCGCCCAACGTCAATGCTCGCCCATCGGCATAGTGCGTTACACGCAGGTTCTGCGCCATCCAGCACTGGCTGCCGATTTGAACGGTAGCATATTCATTCCCGTCATAGTCGGTCAGTGTGCCGCAGGAATTTTGCGCCCACAACCCCGACATTGCTCCAATCAACAAAATAATAACGTATAATCTTTTCATTTCAACAATTCAACAAAAATCATTTATCTCTCGTTTATAATAATCTCATCGCAAAAAATGTACGAAGGCTGTCCTTTGGCTTGATGCCATTCGGGCAGAGGGCCGCCATTCCGCACCACCACACGCAGATAGCGTGTCTTCAACGTTAGATTGTCCGCCGAAAGCGTGTAAATCCGGTTCTCCCCTGTGCGGTAATTCACATCCGGTACAGTTAACGTGGTGTATGGGAAATAATTGTGTCCGTCCTTGGAAAAAAACAACTCGACGGTCTGCGGGGACTTGATCCAGTCATGCACATTCTGCAAAAAACGGGTTTTTAGGCTGCCGACCTTGATTTTGCGACCAAAGTCGAACTCCACATCCGCATTCTCGCCCCAGTATCCTTGCCAGCGGCCGTCCAGATAGGAATCTCCGCCCACCTGGCCGTCGGCTAAGGCCATCGTGCCGGCGGCGGCATACTGCGGACGATAGGTGGAGTATTTCGTGTTCAACTTCGATATTCTCCCCATGCCGTCGTGCAACAAAACGTATTTTTCCGTTAGCACCGGGTCCGACATCGCATTGATGGTCATGGCCCGCACTGTGGCGGTTCTGTCCAGCACAAAAGGGCTGTCATACAGCATCTCCCCGGCTCTCGGTTCCCGTCCATCCACCGTGTAGTAAATCTTACGGTCGCCGAACAGCGTGTGCAACGCAACCTTCGCCCGTCCCTGACCGTCCATCACCGAGGAGATGAACACATGGTTCGGCACGTCAAGCAGTTCGCGGGCCAGCGCGTCGTAGCGTTGTTCCACAATATGACGGCTGTAAGGACGATTCTCCTCGTCCCACAACTGCATGTACATTCGCTTCACGCGGTGCAATAAAGTCAGCTCCTCTTGTATGCTTTTTTCGATATCATCGCGGGAAAAACGATTATTATTCAAATTATAATCATACAACATGCAACGAATCATATTCTGCTTTGCCACAGCCTGTTGATGCAATGCCACGTAATAGGCGATGCGGAACGGCGCGCTATACGGCGACGGTTCCATCGTGTCAGCGGCGCGGTACAATGGAAGTGCCGACTCTATTTTGTCAAATACTTCGCGGTTTTTCCTGAAGGCCTCGTCCGAAACCTTGGAAGAGTAGAAATCCCAGACACTTTCGTGCAATGCGCCGCTGTTGAAGAAGTTCGGGATATCGGTGTGTTCCAAGTCTCGCATCAGCTGGAAATGGTCTTCCGGTGCGTGGAAGCGCTGCTCGAACAAAGGGTTGAACTGTGCCAGACGCTCCTCGCGTTCACGGTCGGCGGCGGGCGGGTCGGTCTGAAGAATCGGCTTCCATGCCATCTCGGCGGCCCAGCACATGCCGTGCCATGCGCTGTTGATGAGCGATTCGCCCGAATCGTCCCAGGCTGTGTTCATCATGCCTAACGCACCGTGTTGGTGTCCATCGCGCACAAGGTTGGCAATGTTCTTTGTGTAAGTCTCATAGCTTGGGAAAACAGAGCCCCACATGCTCATGCCGGGTGCCACCATGAACGACAGCCCCCTGTGCGAGAATGGTTCCATCATGTCCGAATAACTGTCGGATGGGGCGTAGCTCCACACCAGCATCAGCATATCCTGAGGCAGCTGGGCGGTGATGGCAGAGTCCTTGGCCGCGATGTCGCCCCACATCATCACCCGTTTGCCAAGCGGTTTCAGAATATCGTACACCCGTAGGATATGATTCGCATACACCTGCGCGGCGCCGCCCGCCGAGTCCACATAATGAGCGGCCTTGCCTGTACCTAATGCTTCGGTCTCATCACAATTGATATTAAAGAATGGGGAAGAATAGGCATTTGCCACCGTTTCCAACTGGTATTTGAGGAATTTGTATGTTTGCTCCGTGCCGGGATTCCAATTTGCCTTCGTGTCCGCCATATCCAGATAATAGGGAATACGCAATGTTTTCTCCGCATGGGCCAGGCATTGTTGGTTACCGAATATTTCAATATGGTATTGTTTTGCAAACTCCTCCAATTCAAACACTTGCGATGCTGTCAGACCGTCTGTGGGGGCAATGTCGGGGTACTCGGGCAGTTTAAAGACGTGTTCGGTATAGAGATTGAAGAAGTTCATCTTATATTCCGACATGATGACTATCATCCGTTTGAGGAAGTCCATGTTCACAATCGGGCCGCGGCTGATGTCGTCCATCCAGCCCCGGTATTTTAACTTGGGATAGTCCACGATGCGCATACAGGGAATCCGTATTTTCCCCTGCTCATCTTGATAATGTCGGATCAGCTGCTTAACGCTCTGATGTCCATAAAAGAGACCTAACTCAGTAATTGCCTGGACCATAATGCCGTCTTCCCGCACTTCGAGAATATAGCCTTGGTCGGCATTGGTGTCCACAGGAAACGAGGAAATGAGTTCATGCGTTTCCAGACAATACGGTCCCATAGGCACGGTGTAATAACCCTCCTGTATCTCAACGTGTTGCGGGGTTGGGATCACGCCCACCTGCTGCGCATAGAGGTTCGTCGAGGCGATTGTCAGAAACACAAAAAGCAAAAAGATCAGTGCAAATGTCTGTTTCATAATCCATATTTAAGAAATGCAAAAATACGAAAAGAAAATGGGAACACGTCAGACCATTGCCATAGATTTTGTGTTTTGTTCCCGAATTTCAGTTGCAGGATATAAGCAGGGAAGCGAATCTCCCCCAGCTTCCATAACCATTATCACCGTTCAAACCACCGCAGCAGTTTCATTTTCCACTCGCCCGCCTTTCCTGTGTATGGGTGCTCGCGCAGGGGCAAGTTGAAGCGGGTGCGGCCCTTGAGGACCGTTTGCGGGTGCGTGAACTCGCGGAAGCCCCACTCGCCGTGATAGGCCCCCATACCGGAATGACCAACACCGTTGAACGGCACACCCTTCACCATCATGTGGATGCATACCTCGTTGATGCAACCGCCACCGAATTGTTGTGTTTGCATTACACGTTTTGCCCATGTTATATTCTTCGTGAACAAATACATGGCTAAAGGATGCTCTCGGTCGGAGATGGTCTCCATCAGCGCATCCACCTCAGCGTCCTTGAAGGGCACCACGGGCAGCAAAGGACAAAACAGCTCGTGCTGTACAATATGCTCGTCCTTATCAACCGGATAGATGATGGTGGGGGCGTACTTGCCACTCTCTCTGTCGCCAGTGCCGCCATAGACGATGCGGTCGTGGTACTCGTCTGCCAACGCCGCACACTTGTCATAGGCAGCCGTTGTGATGAGTTTCGGGTACTCGGGATTGGTCACCGGATGCTCGCCGATCTGTGCCGTGAAGGCTTTCTTGAGTTCTGCCAGAAAGGGTTCTGCGACTTCTTCGGCCACGGCTATCTGGTTGATGTTGATGCAGATCTGTCCCGCGTTGCAAAGCTTGAAGAAAGCGATCTTGCGGGCCGCGTCCTTGAGGTCGGCATCCTTGCGCACCACGCACCAGTTGCCGGTCTCGCCGCCCAGCTCCAGCGCCACGGGGGTTAGGTTCTTGGCCGCCTCGGCCATCACATGCTTGCCCACGGCAGGCGAGCCCGTGTAGAAGATTTTGTCGAAGCGTTGCGCCAGGCACATATCCGCCACGTCGTGACCGCCGTCGATAAGGGTGACATATTCAGGCGGGAAGACCTCCGCGAAGAAACGTTTGAGGATTTCGGTGCAGGCCGCCGACTTGCTGCTGGACTTGATCACCACGGTGTTGCCGCCGCACATCGCCGCCGCCACCACCCCGATGGTCAGCAGAATCGGGAAGTTGAACGGACTGATTACCAAGGAGACACCGTAGGGCATCTTATAGACCTTAGTGACGGTGCTCGGGAAGCACATCAGTCCGCTGAAGTGGCACTCCGGTCGTGACCAGCGGCGCAGTCCTCGCAGCATTTCGTTGATTTCCACAATGATAGGGCCTACATCGCAAAGGTAGGCCTCCACCCTGCTCCGACCGAGGTCAGCAACTAAGGCGTCCTCGAACTCGTTGGCGTGTGCGATGACCGCCGCTTTCAGTCTCTTCAGTTGTTGTATCCGCCACTTGACAGGCAGTGTTGCGCCCGTGCGGAAGAATTTGCGTTGGGTGGCGACGATTTGTCGGATTTCGGTTTCATTATAGGGCATCTTTTTCGAATTTTCGAGACAATAATTTATATTTAATAACAAATGTTTATTCTGGCTGCAAAAATAATCAATTCTCAACATTTTTCCGTACCTTTGCACCCGATTTCTTGAATTAAACAATACAATTATATGAATCCAACTGACAACAAAGGCAAAGTTTTATTGTTCAATACTTTATCAAAGCGTAAAGAGCTTCTGAAACCCATTGTTCCCGACCATGTGGGCTTATATGTGTGCGGCCCCACGGTGTATGGTGAGCCCCATCTGGGCCACGCGCGCCCGGCGGTGACCTTTGACATCGTTTTCCGCTATCTCACCCACATTGGCTATAAGGTACGTTATGTGCGAAACATCACCGACGTGGGCCATCTGGAGCACGATGCCGACGATGGTGAGGACAAGATCGCCAAGAAAGCACGCCTGGAAGAGCTTGAGCCTATGGAGGTGGCCCAATACTATATGGACAGCTACCACCATGCCATGGAGGCCCTCAACGTGAAGGGGCCCTCCATCGAGCCGCGTGCTTCCGGTCACATCATCGAACAGATTGAGATGGTGCAAAAAATCCTTGACAAAGGCTATGCCTATGTGTCGGAAGGTTCCGTCTATTTTGATGTGGAGAAATTCGACAAGGCTTTCGGCTACGGCAAGCTCTCGGGTCGCGTGCTGAGCGAGCTGATTGCCAACACCCGCGAGTTGGACGGCCAGAGCGAGAAGCGCAATCCCGCCGACTTCGCCCTTTGGAAAAAGGCCGCACCCGAGCACATTATGCGCTGGAATTCGCCATGGAGCGTGGGCTTCCCTGGCTGGCATATCGAATGTACAGCTATGAGCACCAAATACTTAGGCGAACAATTCGATATCCACGGCGGCGGCATGGATCTGTTGTTCCCGCACCACGAATCCGAAGTGTGTCAGAGTACCGTGGCTAACGGCAAGAGTTCTGTGCGCTACTGGATGCACAACAATATGATTACCATCAACGGTCAGAAGATGGGCAAGTCGCTGGGTAATTTCATCACCCTCAACGAGTTCTTCACGGGCTCGCATCCGATGCTCACGCAGGCTTACTCTCCAATGACCATCCGTTATTTTGTCCTCCAGGCCCATTACCGCGGCACGGTTGACTTCAGCAATGAGGCTCTCCAATCCGCCGAAAAGGGCATGGAGAAGCTGTATGCCGCCGAACGGCACCTCGATAAGCTCAAAACCTCCGACAAATCCGACGAGAATATTGCCGAATGGGTTGAGCGTTGTTATGATGCCATGAACGACGATTTCAATACGCCAAAGGTCATCGCCGAACTCTTCGAAGCGGCCCGTATCATCAATGCCGTCAAGGACGGTCACATGGCGCTGACGGCCGAGGATATAGCCCTCCTGGCCCAGACCTACCGCACCTTCTTCTTTGACATCTTGGGTATGAAGCCGGAAACCGCCAACGTGGCCGACAAGTACAGCGAGGCCATGAACAAGGTGATGGACCTCGTGCTCTCTATCCGTCAGGATGCCAAGGCCAACAAGAACTGGGCCATCTCCGATAAAATCCGGGATGAACTCAAAGAGGCAGGCATCACCGTCAAAGATACGAAAGACGGAGCCGAATGGAGCTTGTAAGATTCCAGTATTGTAAAACTATCAGACATATAACGCTTTATGAAAAAAAGTGATTTTATCGTCATCGCCATTGTGGTGGTGTTCCTTGCTCCTTTTTTCCTGTTTGACGCCGTTTATGATGCCTATTGTGCCGGCAACAAAAACTTCCCGTTGTGGATGGCATTCCTGAAATTCGGTATTCTGGCCACTTTCGGGGAGATGCTCGGCACCCGTATCAAAAACGGACACTATTACCACAAAGGGTTCGGTTTGCTGCCCAAATTCATAGTCTGGGGCCTTCTGGGTATGTGGATTGCGTTGGCTATGAGCGTGTTCCGTATAGGGGTGCCTGGGTTTATGGAACGCTATTTGGCATTCAGCGGCATCAGTGAGGCCATGAACAGTTCGTTCTCCGGGCTGAAACTGTTAGGAGCCTTCTGCGTCAGCGTGATGATGAACACTGCATTCGCACCTGTTTTCATGACCGTGCATAAGATTTGCGACATGCATATCGCCGCCCACGATGGACGAGTATCCGCATTGGTGAAACCCATGCCTGTTAAACAGTATATAACCCAGATGGACTGGGGCGTGCAGTGGGGTTTTGTTTTCAAGAAAACCATTCCTTTGTTCTGGATTCCGGCTCATACGCTCACCTTCTGCCTGCCGCAGGACATGCAAGTGCTCTTCGCCGCCTTGTGCAGCGTGATCCTTGGCCTGTTCCTTTCCATCGCCGCCATGAAACGGAGCGCATAGGAAAAGTGTCACGGGCCTGATCAGTGCGGTCGATATACGGAAACAACCTTCCGGATAGAGTGTGTGCGTCGGCTTTGGGCGTTCCACCATCGCACGACTACGGCATACATGCCCGTCGGCACGGGATTCCCCACCCCATCCTCTCCGTCCCATCGGCACGTCACTTCCCGGCCACAAGGGACGTTGTTGAGCAACTGCTTGATTAGAAAACCTTTATGGTTAAAGATTTGGATGGAAACCTGGTTCTCCATGTCCTCGAATGTCAGCTGTATTTCTGCAAAATCCTCAAAACCGTCATTATCGGGAGAAATCACCTCCGGACTAATAACAAGTGCATCAAAGTCTGCATCTGAACCATCCTGCGAGTTTTTGTATCCCGGAGTGGCGAATCCAACTGTTGAAGATGCCGAATGCCAATTGCCCGGATCTTGTGTGGGCCGGTCAGAGTGAATGCGCTCCAGACTAACCCCTTCCGTTGATGTCAGTCCTGGGAAGTGCATCTTTTCATCGTAGGCAAAACGGTCAAGAACACGCAACGACCGAGTGGTCAGGAATACCACTCCGTTGGCATTGGCGAATGCCGGCATCGAATCGCACGAATGGAGTGCGTCCGGATTGCGACAGTAATACTGTCGTTGCGTGAGCTTGCGTTTTTTGCACAACGCACAATAGGCACCCGGCATCAGTTGGAAACCATTGGATGCCCCCACCGATCTCAGAGGCATCGTGTCGCCACCCGAACCTATTCTAACATCTTTTAAATCTATAATAAAGGATGAATTATTGAATAATTCCACAAAGTCGGCATCCTCTCCGTCAAACGGATGGGAAAGCACCTCGTTGATTATCAGGTCTCCAGGCAAGGGTTGTGTTGGACGTCCGAACGGCAATCCGTTGCCCTCTGGAAACCTGTTTCCTGCGCAATCGCGAATCCGGCAACTGCCATCCAAACGATATTGGATGGTCGGGTGCGGCGTTGATGTCACGGAAACATCCAAGGCTGAAAAAAACGGCGGCACTTCCCGCATTTGCGCAATGGGAAGCTCCGGCCGGATGTGAAACAGTGCATCACCATCTCCATCGGGAACACAAACCGGCTCGGAAAAGAACACCCGTATGGTCTGGCTGTCTAACAAAGTGATGCGTTCCATCTCCGGCGGACTGGCATCTTCCAGGGATTGTCGAATCGAATTGGCGCGCCCTGGCGTTCCTCCGGATTCATCCACCGATGAGTCCCAGTTGTTCTCTCCCCAGCAGGGCAAATCCGTGTCTTTCATCTCCAACGACCATCCTCCGTCCCGCTTTATGGGTTCGGAATGCCATTCTTTTTGAAAAAAAACAGCATGAATTATTCGTTTATGATCATCATATAATATGATCTGCTGTCCACCATCTGTGATGCTCAATGATGACAATACTATATGATGTGGACAGATGGGCATCCAGATCGATTCGTTTTTGTTGGCAATAATGCTGACAAAGCTCATGCTATCCAGCAAAAAGTCAGGCAATTCTTTTATGGTTGTGCCGATCTGCAACGACCATCCCCGCAATTGGCACGGGCGTGAAGTCCGGTTGTACAATTCCAAATATTCCACTGCAGGCAGGCCCACCCCGGGCGTCGGATCAGCCATCACCTCGCTGATCACCACATCATATCGTTTCATCTCCTCCTGGGCCTTTCCCGCATATCCCATTAAAAGAAACAACCCACACAGCATACACGTAATCCAATTTCTTTTGTTAATTTCTTTCATTTTCCCTCTGTTTTTCAGAAAACAAAAATACTACTTTTGCATGGTAACAATGTTATACTGTTAATATTTTTCAACAATAATCTAAAACATTATGAAAATCGCTTTAGTTGGTGCCACCGGTTTGGTGGGCGGTAAAATGCGTAAAGTATTAGAGGAAAGAGGATTCGGTCAATGTGAGTTTCTGCCTGCAGCCTCTGCCAAGTCGGTGGGCAAAAAGGTGACCTTTGCGGGGAAAGAGTGTAATGTGGTCTCAGTGGAAGACGCCATTGCGGCGGTTCCGGACATCGCAATATTCTCAGCTGGCAGCGGTCCGTCGCTGCAATACGCGCCGTTGTTCGCCCAAAACGGCACCTACGTCATAGACAACTCTTCCGCCTGGCGCAGTGACCCCGGCATCCCGTTGGTGGTGCCGGAGATCAACGGTGATATTATCAAGAAAGAGGACAGGATCATAGCCAATCCCAACTGTTCGACCATCGCGATGGTGATGGCATTGGCTCCGCTCCACTGGAAATACAAGATCAAACGTGTCGTTGTCTCCACCTACCAGTCCATCACGGGCACGGGTATGAAGGCTGTCAACCAGCTGGCCAAGGAGCGCGCGGGTGAGCCGTGCGAGAAGGCCTATCCATATCCCATCGACATGAACCTCTTCCCGCACGGCGGCACATTCGAGGCCAATGGTTATACGACGGAGGAGACCAAACTGTTGAACGAAACCCGCAAGATTCTGGGCGACCCGAACATCCAGGTCACGGCCACTGTGGTTCGCGTGCCGGTGACGGGCGGCCATTCTGAAGCGGTGAATGTGGAGTTTTACAACGAATTTGAAATCAACGAGGTATATCAACTCCTCAACGACATGCCCGGAGTGGTCGTGCAAGATGACCCGGCCAACAACATCTATCCCATGCCGCTCTTCTCCGAAGATAAGGATGACGTGTTCGTGGGCCGCATTCGTCGGGATTATACCCAGCCTAAGACACTGAACCTCTGGGTGGTGGGCGATAATCTTCGCAAGGGCGCCGCCACCAACGCCATTCAGATTGCCCAACTGATACAAACGAAATTTATGCAATAGCCCCGCATGAAAAAAACACACCGGCGATTCCTGCAATTCTTATTCTCCCTCATCGTTCTCCTTCTGATAGCCGGGGTGTCTTATTATTTTATCCGAAAACATTTCCACCAGAACCTCAAAGGGGATGTTGTTTTCGAGCACCCCATGACGGGTATTGACATCTCCTCCTACACGGGGACGGTGGATTTTCGCCGGGCATCGCAAGACAGCATCCGTTTCGTGTATATGCGGGCCACCATGGGGATGGACGGCATCGACACGCTCATGCCGCGTCACCATCGGGCGGTCACACTGCAGACCGACCTGCCTGTCGGGTTCTACCATTTCTTGCGCTTCAACGAGGATGGCAGCCGGCAGGCCGACCATTTCTACGAAGTCATACGCAGCAAATCCTACGACCTTATGCCCGTTGTGGATGTGGAGGATTGGAGCAACCCATCCGACAAGAGCACCCAGCAGCGCATCCAGGTGATTGAAGACTTCATCCAACGATTTGAAGCCATCAGCCAAAACAAAGTGATGATATACACCAACTTGGATGGTTACAAAAAATACATTCAGAATAGATTTCCCAAAAATCCTCTATGGATTTGCTCTTTGAATGGACAACCGAACATAGGGCAGCCTTACCTTTTCTGGCAGTACCAGCACAATGCACGTTTCTCTTGGGCCAAGGGCGATGTGGATCTGAACACCTTCCACGGCACGGAACAGATGCTGGCCTTCTTGACCGTCATGGTGCAGTCGAGGAACTCCGACACGGCCTTGCGGCGCACCCTCAACATCCTTTGCGATACGGCGAACGGCCTTAACGTCTTCTATCCGCAATACGACTGCATTGACCTCATGTGCGGCACAATGCCCACCGCCGAGGATTCCGATGTCATCTTCTGTGCAGAGGCTGCGTTCACGGGCGAGGAACTTCGCAGGTTCCGGCACCAGAACATCGCCGGCGACCATGTGGCGGGCGGCACATTTTACAAAGGATATGTATGCGACAAGAACACAGGATGCTTCGTCTGGTATGACCATCAGCCGCAGTTCCTGACCACTCATATAGACAACGCCTTGCAGCTGGCCGCGCGGCGCGGCGGCATGGGCTTCTGCCAGGTCTGCATCATCCACAAGGGCAAAACACGGCCCTTGTGGCGCAAGAACGACAACTACTACCGTGCGTTATGCCTCAAAGACGGCAAGGTGTGCATCGCCGACTCGCAGGAAAAGATCCCGTACGCACAGTTCGTCAAACAGTTAGAGGAATACGGGATGCAAGAGGCCCTCTACATGGACATGGGGCCCGGCTGGAACCACTCATGGTATCGCGACAACCATAACCATGTGCAGGAACTGTTCCCGCGCACGCACGATTTCACCACCAATTGGATTGTTTTCCGTAAAGGATAAAAGCAATGGCTTTCAAATTTTCCGTATTTTTGCCACATTGAAGTTGTTTCATACGAACTTGTTTATGTAATTGATTTTAAAATAAATAATCAGATAGCTATGGTAATTTTAGAGCGTCCTTTTGTATCTGACCTGATGGTGAAAACCCTGGTGGAAAACGATATCCCTGTATTAAAGAATGAAATGTCCGGGCAACGTGTGCCGGATGGCAAGATCATGTCTGACGAAGAATTTTGTGATGAATATAATAATATAGGTAAACTCTATACCGTTTCTGAAAATGCCCTTGGATGGATTTATGACCACATCCAAGACAAGCGCTTTCTGGATGGCATCTCCATTGTGAAGGACAAGGCCGCATTCCGGAAGATCTGTCGCGACATTTACCCTGATTTCTTCTTCAAAGAGGTTAATATCAACGAGATGGAACAACTTGACACAAACAGTATAGTCTTTCCTTGTGTCATCAAGCCATCGGTAGGATTTCTGAGTAAGGGGGTGTTCGTGGTACACAATCCTGAAGAATACAAGAAGGCCGTGGAATCTTTACAACATGATTTTGCGAAGGCTGGCGCCGATTTTCCGGAGTTTGTGGTCGGAAAGAGCCGCTTCCTGATAGAGGAATACATCGGCGGTGAAGAGTATGCAGTGGATGCCTACTACGATGAAAACGAGTGTCCTGTGATATTGAATATCTTCCATCATAAGTTCATGGACGAGTCTGACACATCCGACCGCTTGTACATGACCAACAAAGGCCTTTTCGATCAGTATGAGGAAACGTTCACCAAGTTTCTTACGAATCTCAATAATACGCTGCATCTGCGGAATTTCCCCATGCACATTGAATTTCGCTATGACGGTCGGAAAGCGGTGCCGATAGAGATCAACCCGTTACGGTTCACGGGCTTCTGCCTGAATGAGTTGCAGGTTTTCATTAGCGGTCATCATCCTATGCTGTCGTACTTGAAGGGACGGCGTGTGACGAAGGAGGAGATGTGGCGTGGAAAAGAGGACTTGACATACGCTTTCACTGTGCTTGATTTGCCTTCAGGTTGTGAGAATATGGTTTTCAACGAGGCCAAATTCAGCGCCGACTTCCCCGGCGTGATTGATGTGCGTCGCGTACCCGACAAGACGTCCGGCGTAGCCGCCACCGTATTTTTGCGGACAGAGACCAAGAATATTCAGGCGTATGATCGGATTATGAGTCTGGATATGCGGGATTATATGTCAGAGCACGTGAAATGCCTTATAATCGGTTCTGGACCAGCGGGTTATACCGCCGGCATCTATGCGGCCAGGGCCGATTTGAAACCGCTGCTGATTGAAGGAATGCAGCCCGGTGGCCAGCTTACGATCACGAATGAGGTGGAGAATTTCCCTGGTTATCCCCAAGGGTCGTCTGGGCCTGTCATCATGGATGACATTCGGGCGCAGGCCCTGCGTGTGGGCACGGAGATGCGTTCCGGCAGAATCACCGCAGTGGATTTCTCCAGCCGCCCCTTCCATTGCGTTCTGGACGGGCAGGGGGAGATTGTAGCCGATACAGTGATTGTGTCCACAGGTGCCACTGCCCGCTGGCTTGGAATGCCTAATGAGCAGAAATTCAGAGGTTTTGGAGTGTCAACCTGCGCTACCTGCGACGGTAACTTTTTCCGCAACAAGACCACGGTGGTCATAGGAGGCGGTGACACCGCCTTGGAAGATGCCCTCTACCTCGCACAACTCTGTACCAAGGTCTATATCGTGCATCGCCGCGACCAATTCCGGGGCACCAAGGCTTTGCAGAATGCGGTGTTGTCCACATCCAACATAGAAGTCCTTTGGAACACCGTACCCGTGGATGTGATTGGCGAACAGAAAGGCTTCATAAAGAAGGTTACAGGCCTGCAGGTGCGTGATGTCGTCACGCAGGCGGAACAGACCATCGAAGTGGACGGTGTGTTCGAGGCCATCGGTGTCACACCAGTGTCGGAACTGTTCCAGGGCCAGTTGGAGATGACCGGGAATGGGTATATCATTACCCGGCCCGGCACACCGTTCACGAATGTGGAGGGTGTGTTCGCTGCCGGCGACGTTCAAGATCCCAACTACCGGCAGGCTATCATAGCTGCTGCGTCCGGAGCCATGGCCGGTATTGAGGCGTCGCGATTCCTGATGGAACACGGAGCGTAGCAAATTCTGTCATCCCAAAAGAAATGCATCTGGGAGGATCGCTATCTCGGCCGGTACTCCTCGAAGCTGTGGTCGTCGTAGAAAAAGACAATTTTAACGATTTTCTTATCGCCCTGAGAATCGGATATTCGATCGCGTTTCGATTCTCGGGTTGAAATATTGGAATCCGCGCTGCGACGATTCCGTGCAGGGGTTGTGGGCTTGCGCACAGGTGACTCCTCGGCGGTTTCAGAAACCGGTTCAGAAACAACGTATTCTTCTTGGGAGATGGCAGGCTCATCCGTTGTTTTCGGAGTGGTATCCATTTCATAATTGCCAAAGAGATCCGTTTGCGGCATATTGTCAACCGTGGTAACAGTCGGCTCCGTTGTGGTCTCGTTTTTCAGCATCGGCCCCATTCCCATGACCAGCCATTCGGTATTCACATCTGGAAACGCTTTCAGAATTTTCTTTGCCACATCCAAACTCGGCTGGTTACGCCCCGAGAATATATGTGTCAAACTGGAACGATTGATGTCAATTGTATCTGCAAAATTTGTCGGAGACAATTGGTAATACTCCATTACTTTTCTAATTCTGTCAACCATAATATGTATATGTGTTTTGTAAATTAAACTTTGTAAAACAAGTGTCACGAACAATATGTTTTACAAATGGATTGTAATAATTTATTCACGGTGACAAAAATACATAAAATTATCATACGTTTCAATTTGTTGATAATTTCTATTTTTTCAACTTTATATAATTTATATAAAATACTACAATTAAGTATTTTACTATAATGTATTATGTAAAATTAACTATTGTTAGTTAAATCTGCATTCTACTTATTGTACTTCTTTATATAGTTATTATATTTATATTGGAAATAAGGTATTTAGTCTTTATTATAAACAAGTACTTTTAAAAGACACCAAGCATCATCAAAAATCTGTTAGGGTAAGTCGAATTCGAAGTTATTCCGAAATACACCGATGTATCTATTATTACATAAGTAACAATCCAAGCGCCACACCAACAACAGTAATTATCACAATTGTAAAAACAACAATCGCTACCATATATTTTTATTTACAATAATAAACCATACACCAGTCGCTATTGTTACACTTGTAACATTGCATCATTTTACAAAAGATGGTTTGTTTTATTTCGTTTCCGAAATATTGAAATTCGCATATCCCCTACCCGACGTGAAAACGTTTTTGAAAATTCGATTCTCAGCGACTTATTTATTTTTATACTTTTGCCGTCGCAAATTCACCTACTAATATTGTCATATAAGATGAAGGGATTTTATACTATATTATTATTATTGTGCAGCAATGTATTCATGACCTTGGCGTGGTATAGTCATCTTAAACTGCAGAGTGTGTCGTGGTTTTCAAAACTGTCAATACCCTTGGTGATTTTGTTCAGTTGGGGCATTGCTTTGTTTGAGTATTGTTGTCAGGTGCCAGCGAACAGGATCGGTTTCAGCGGGAATGGCGGTCCATTCAACATCTGGCAGTTGAAGGTGATCCAGGAAGCGGTCTCGCTGACGGTATTCACTGTCTTCATGCTAATATTCTTCAAAGACCAGCCTCTCCGGGTCAACCATCTGATTGGCTTCGCGCTATTGGTGCTGGCTGTTTATTTCCTTTTCAAAAAATAAATTTTCGCCGGATAAAATAAAGTGTGTGTTCTGCCGTTATGAAAAATGTAATTGCCCAATGTCACACTAATCATCATGTCTATGGCGAATAAATTTACCTCTTCGGAACCCAAATCCGTCAAAATGCAAAAGCCCTCCCGCCGTATCATCCGCAATCTGCTGGAGTATTCGAAGTCGCTGATGGCGGTCACGGCGGTATGTGAGCGGACCTTGCTGCTTGTTAACAACTAACAAAAAAAGATGCTTGCTTTGCAGGCATCTTTTTTTTATCTTTGCCGCCGTATGAAAGAAGCAGTCATAGCATTAGGCAGCAATATGGGGGACCGTGCCGCGAACCTGTCGCAGGCGCGCCTCCTGATTGGTGGGCGGATCGGCGGGATTGTGCGTGCCTCCTCCGTGATTGAGACGGAGGCATGGGGTTTCGATGCGCCGCCGTTCCTCAACCAGGTGGTGGTGGTGCGCACGCCGTTGGAGCCCTTGCCGCTGTTGGACGCGCTGCAGCGCATCGAACGGGACCTCGGGCGCACGGAGAAGACAACCTATACGGACGGGGTGCCACGTTATCACGACAGGACCATTGACCTGGACATCCTCGACTATGACGGGCTGGTCTATCAGGACGAACGCCTGACGCTCCCCCACCCCCGTATCTCCGAACGCGATTTCGTGTTGCGCTCATTGGACGAGCTGGGCATCCGTATTCCGGCGACTGCCGCGGACCAGCGTATGGGCGACATTCCCTACAATTACATTGTCGTGGAGGGCTGCATTGGGGCTGGCAAGACCACCTTCTCCAAGATGCTGGCCGCCGACTGCAATGCGGAGCTCGTGCTGGAGCGCTTCGCCGACAACCCATTCCTGCCCAAATTCTACAAGGATCCCGTGCACTATGCGTTCCCGGTGGAGATGACCTTCCTCATGGACCGCTACCAGCAGCTTAAGAACCTGCTCTCGGCGCGCGACCTCTTCAAGGACTGCGTCATTGGCGACTATTTCATCGACAAGTGTATCATCTTCTCCAAGAACAATCTGCTTGACGACGAGTACAACCTCTACGCCAAGGTCTTCGAAACCATCTCCTCTTTCCTGCCCAAGCCCGACCTGATCCTGTACTTGTACAACGACACGGATCATCTGCTGCAGAACATCGCCAAGCGCGGGCGCGAGTACGAAAAGGACATCACCGCCGAGTATCTCGCCGGCATTCAGGACAGCTACCTGACCTACTTCCGGCAGCATGCCAACATGCCGGTGCTGCTGGTGGATGCCACGCGAATAGACTTCGTGCAGAACCCCTCCGACTACCAGCGGCTTCGACAGCTTGTCGGACGCAAATACCCCGCCGGCATCCATCGAATCACTTTTTAACATCCAGGGGTGAAATATTTTTCTCTATCAGGCGGAGTGTGGCCGTTTTTTTACTACTTTTGCCTACTTTTTATAAAAATGCAATATTAGAAATAAAATTACAATAAAGTTATGAAAGCCAGAACATTAACCAGTATCCTGTTAGTTATTGCAGTCGTCTTTTTGGCCATCTTCGCCGCCAGAAGCATCATGCGCCCTGAGAAATTCAAGAACGTGTATGAAGCGCGCAAGACTGCCAATGTGAACAACCTGCTGACTATCCGAAGCGCCCAGGCCATCTACAAGAACGTGCATAAGAAGTACGCCTCCACGATGGACAGTCTGGTGGATTTCGTGAACAACGGCATGGTGGAGATTGAGAAAAACGTGGGTAACTTCCCCGATTCCATGAGCGAGGCCGAAGCCTTCAAGCTGGGCCTCATCCACAAGGAGGTTGTCAAGGTGCCCGCCCTCAACAAGATGCTCGAATTGGACAAGAACCTCACCAAGGAGAGTTTCAAGAATTTCCAATACATCCCGTTCAGCGACAAGAAACAGTACGAGGTGCAGGTCGGTTCCATCGCCAGCAAGACGTATGAGGTCCCGGTTTACAGGATTGACGTGCCGTTGGATGATGTGCTCGTCAACATGGACAAGAGCATCACGCCCGAGAACGCCGGCTTGCTGAAACGTCTCTGGAACAAGATTTTCTACAATAACCTGGCGGATGAGAAACAGTATCGGGACCAGTACGAAGACATGTACATGGGTTCCCTTACGGAGGCCAGCACCGCTGGTTCATGGGAGTAATCGACATGAATGCATTGCTTTCCAAATATTACACGAAATCCATTCGGCTCACACCGGATGGATTTTCGCTTTTTTCTGCCGATAACGGGAAAATCCTCCGTGAGGACCACCCCAACACGCAGAATGTGCTGTTGACGAAGCAGGCACCCGCCTTCTTCCATTTCGAGGATGACGCCCCGCAGCCCGTGGACGTGGTGGTGGCTACCACACCACCCATGCTGCTGCCGGACGAGATATATGATGAGGCCAAGGCCCGCGATTATCTTAGAATGCAGTATGACATCACCCAGATCGGCCAGCATTTCAGCGATCCGATCCGCCATTACAGGGCTTTGTACTTCCTCAATCAGAACGAATACGATACTATCAACAGCATGGCCTGCGTGCCGCATTTTGTCAGCGAGCTCTCCATCCTGTACCGTTTCCTTTCCGAGCAGGGCTGCCCGGATGCTGTGATGCTCTCCATCGACGAAACCTTTGCCGATGTGCTGGTGATGCGCCAGAATGAACCTTCCCTCATCAACCGGACCACCCGCATGGAAAATGTGGACCTGCTGTACTACACGCTAAATTGTGTCATGCAGTTCGGATTGGATGCCCCGACTCTCTTTGTCCAATATTTCAGCAAGCCGAACCGCAAGCTGAACGATCTGCTGCAAAAATATCATAATCACGTAGTTGTTCTTTAACCGATATGCGGATCATCAGCGGAAAAAACAGAGGAAGACACATCGTGGCGCCCGACAACCTGCCGGTGCGTCCCACGACAGACTTGGGCAAGGAGAGCCTGTTCAACATCCTGAACAACTATTTCTACTTTGACCGGGTTCGCGTGCTGGATCTGTTCTCCGGCACGGGCAACCTCAGTTACGAGTTCGCCTCGCGCGGGGCCTTGTCGGTGATTGCCGTGGACTCGGACCAGCGTTGCACCAATTTTATACGCAAAACAGCGGAGAAACTGCAGTACAGCCAGCTGTCGGTTATCCGGCAGGATGCGTTCGCCTATCTGAAAGCCTGCCGGCAGAAGTTCGACATCATCTTCGCCGACCCACCCTACCAGATGGAGGGCATCGAGAAGGTGGCGGAGCTGGTGTTTGAGAACCAGCTGCTGAATCCGGACGGGTGGTTAGTGCTGGAACATCCCAAGGAACGTGACTTTTCCGACAATCCGCATTTCTTCCAGCACCGGATCTACGGGAAGCTGAACTTTTCCTTTTTAGTCAATATGACGGACGAAAACCAAACAGAGGAGACGGACAATGAATGACAAGAAATATCTCATAGTGGGCTTGGGCAATGCCGAGCAGCAGTATGCCGGCACGCGGCACAACTACGGTTTTGAAGTTGTGAATGCTTTGGCGCAGGCACTGCGGGCCGAGTTCAAGACAGACCGCTTGGCCTATGTGGCACGCGCCAACTACAAAGGCCGCACCTTGGTGATGATTATGCCCACCACCTATATGAACCTGAGCGGCAAGGCGGTCAAATATTGGCTTGCTACTGAGGAGATTGAGCCTGACCATTGCATGGTGGTGTGCGATGATCTGGACCTGCCCGTGGGAACGTTCAAGATCAAACCCAAGGGAGGCGGAGGGTCGCACAACGGATTGCTCAACATCATCGAGCAGTTGGGGCATAGCAACTTCCCGCGCTTGCGTTGCGGCATCGGAAAGGATTTTGCCCAAGGCTACCAAGTGGACTACGTGCTGGGACGCTTCTCCTCCGAGGAGTTGAAACGCATCGAACCCTGCATCAACCAGGCGGTGGAAGCCATAAAGTCGTTTACTACCGCCGGACTGCAACGCACCATGAACCAGTTTAATACGATTGAAAAAAACGAAACATCACATAATCATAATTTAAACACAAACACATTATGAAAAAAATCCTAATTGTTATTCTGTTAACAGCAGTATGTTCCACTACCTTTGCACAGAAACAGAAATGGCGTCAATTTGGCCTCAAAATCGAAACCAACTTCACTTTGGAACGTAATTATGCGAATGACGGAACCACACTGGACGGTCTTGTCAATCCGGACGCCTACTTATTCTTTCGTGGCGGCAAGTTTATCTACGGGGAAATAGGTTTCGGTTACAATTTCTTCAAGGGCGACTTCAGCCGGTTGAATCCCGACGGCATCACGTATGCTTTCCAAAACGAGACTGTGAAGCTGCACAGTTTGATGATACCCATCAAATTGATGGGATACATTCCGTTAGGCAAAGTGGTGGCCATAGAACCATATGTCGGCGTCATCTACCAGCCGCTGATCAGCATCAGCAACAACTCTATCGATTTCTCGAAAAAGACGCTGGAGCAGAACATGTTGTTTGCCAATGCAGGCTTGGACTTCAAATTCGGCCCTATCGTCATCGGAGCCAGTTACAAGTACGGGTTGAACACTTTTTTCGCAAGCAAGGAAGGAAAAAAGCCGCAATTTGTCAACGTTTGTGTTGGATTCCAATTCTAATATGTTAATAATCAATAAGAAAAAATATCAACTGTAAAGATTGGGGTTTTGAAAAAAATTCTATCTTTGCAGCGCCTTAATGGCAGGGGAGCTTAGCTCAGTTGGTTTAGAGCATCTGCCTTACAAGCAGAGGGTCACTAGTTCGAATCTAGTAGTTCCCACATAGAAAAAAGCACTCACATTTGTGAGTGCTTTTTATTTTTATCTATGAAAAACATACTGACCACTGCCCCCTGTTTCACTCCCCTGCCCTGCAGGTCTGTAGCTGTATCAGTCCCTTATGATATGTCGATACTGTATTGATAGCCGGACGAGGAGGGTTGGGATCTCGGAGCGTTGCCTTTGGGCTTGGCCGGCTGTACGGTGTAGGAAATGGTGGACTGTGTGGGGGCCGGGGCGAGCTTGAAATGGATGTTGATTTTGTTGTTCACCTTCAGTCGCACGCCTCGGTTGAAGGCCTTCCCGTATTTCAGCAGGTTCACAATGCGGATGGCCTCCGCGTTGCACGACGGGCACAGTCCCTTGACGATGGTGGGGTTCACAATCTCGCCATCGTCGCTGACCATGTAAGCCACAGTCACCACGCCTTCAATACGCTGCTGCATAGCGTCTTCCGGGTATTGCAAATGCGCGTTCACAAAGTCGCGCAGGGCTTTCTGCCCGCCAGGATACTGGGGCTTTTCCAGAAAATGCTTTTTTTTCTTCTTATCTTTCTCTTCCATTGACATTTCTTAATTGGTTTCGACTTTCACGCAGCGCACACTGAATTTGCAATCCTTGATCTTGTCGAAGACGGTGAACTCGCCGCAACCGCAGCGGAGTTCCACAGTTCTGGCCAGGAGGGATTCGCTCGGGTTGAGCTCGCAAGTCCAAAAGTAGGTGTAACCGAGTTGACTCTGGTACCGCATGGATTCATAGAAACCAGCGCCCTTGGCACCGAAACCGGAGGTGTTGGTGCCGGCCTTGCCGGGCAGCCAAGTGCTCTCGTCATCAGACTTGAGTGCTTCCATATCGACAACTTCGGCCAGCATGTTGTTGAACTTCGCAGCGGTAGGGAGGGCCCAGCCGTCGGGACAAACACCTTGGATGTATGTGCCTGTCTTGCAGGTTTTTTCGATGTTGTTGCTGCCCACGGCGGCATTCCAGTCGTAGAGTTTTCCGAAGGCTTCGTTGGCGTTGTCTTCCATGTAGTAGGCGGCGCCGTCAGCACTGGTCTTGAGGTTCTCGGCAATCCAGCAGTCGCAGCCGACGCGTACGGTCTGATACTCCCTGCCGTCAGCATCGGTGACTGTCGTGCCGCAAGCGGGATAGGTCACCGTCACTTTTTGGGTGAACGTGGAATCGGAGCTGCCGACGTTCACCTTCCAGAGAATATTGTGTTCGCCGGCGGGGACTCTGTCAAGACCGTCAACACGGACGATGGAGACCGGAGCGGGGGTAAGCGTGGGGGTGGGCAGGGCGGCGGTGCTCGTATCGCATGCACCGTACCACAGCGTGATATTCACATCGGGGAACTGGTTGGTGTAGTCTGCGACTTCTCTCACGTGGATTTTGTAGATTTCATTGCTGGGGATGGAGTCGCAGTCATTATACTTCACTGCTGCGCGATACCAGAGATCGGTTCCGGCGGTAAGATCAGAGGAAGTGAGTGTCAACGAATAGGGAGAATAACCGCTGACAAATCCAGGAGCTAAATTCGTCCAAGAGGCTCCTTTGTCCGTTGATTTTTGCCAATACTGGCCATAAGAAGCCATATAGGCAGGGGTGGTCACACCCCAATCTAACGTTTTAGTGTAGGAAGAAACCGTTGAGCTAATGGTATCGTTGGCCGACCAGCTGCCCTCAAATGTATAGGGATCCACTGTTGTGACATTCAAATATTGAGAGCCGGCACCGTCAGTGGCATAAATGCTTCCACACACGTTATCCTTATATTCTCTTTTAAAATACCGCAGTCCACCCAACATTGGAGTATAGGTAGAACCATTGGCACCTGAAATTTGTTCCCAATCTCCACTTCCCGAATTGCCATTTTCATCGAGAATCACCCGTTGCCACCATTGATAACTACCGCTACCGAATCCGCCAGTGGCATCTGTAACGTTTGTGAGGGGTTGGATGGTCTGGCCCGGACAAACCAATTGATTTTCAGCGATGACACCGCCGTTGAGTTGGCTATAGACATTGACCGTGACCGTGGCAGTAGCGTTGGCCATACTATTCGGTGTGGAAACGGTGACGTTGAGGTTGAAGGAGAGGGTGTTGCTCGTGGTGTTGGTCACGGAGCCGATGAGGTGCCATTTGCGGTCAAGGTTATTATAGGTGGGGTCGTTGGAACTGATGCTGAGTCCACTCACATCTGTCATTATAATCCTGAATTTGGTGCTGGTAAGCTGGTTAAGGGTGAATCCTTCAGGGGTGATGTCAAGGGCCACATCATACGTGGCACCGGAACAGATGGAGGTTTCGGCATCGTTCATCGAGACACTTTCGCCGATATAGGTGTAGGTGACGCGCACCACGCCGGGGGCGCCGGCGCCCCCGGCCTTACCGATTCCCATGAGATAGGCTGTTGCACCGGAACCGCCAGCGCCATAATTTTCGCCAGCATGGCCATCTGCTGATTCGCTTTGTATGCCGTTGCCACCTTTGCCCGCAGGCATGGTGCCCGTGCCGGGTGTACCACCAATCACTTCATTAGTAGAACGGGCATAGTTCCCATCCCCTCCGGTGTTGGCCGCGCCACCGCCACCACCGCTGTAGGTGTACAGCCAGCCCACCAAAGTGCCGTATGGATCAGCGCCGTTACCACCGCTATGTGCGCCAGCCGTGGGGGTACAAGCGGAAGCCTGGCCGCCAAGGGCTCCTGTTCCTCCCTCACGATTTGTGAATGGGGAAGATGTACCACCTGCGGCAACCAAAATATTCGTACTGCCTTGCTTTACGATGGAGGCAGTGCCTGAAATGGTGGGACCGTCAAGAGGATTGGTGCCGCCTGCTCCGGGAATGATCTGGAAAGAGCCGGTAGGATTCGCCACGGTGACAGTGGCGTAGGCGCCGCCGCCGCCGCCACCAGCACCACGACGGGAAACACCCATGGTCATGTAGCCGCCGGCACCGCCGCCACCGATAGCCTCGAAGGTCACAGAAGTGACTGTCATCGGCGTGATGCCGTCATCCAATGTCGTCGGTATCGTCCAAGTGGAGTCTTTGGTCACCAGAAAGCTCGTGGTGGTCTGTGCGGACGACATGCCCGCAAACAGGAAAAGGCACGCAAAAGTTGCCAGTCTATTCAGAAATAAATGCTTTTTTGTCATATTGTTATTTTTTATCAATTCCAATTTTCAGGTAGCAAAAGTACATTTTTTTCGGAATCTGGTCATCGGGATTTAGAAAAACACCATCTGCATGCCAATTACTTGCATTGTGGGCAAAGTTGGCGCGGTTAACAAGGGCACCGAACACCCAATACATTTTACCAACTACACAAAAGCACTAATACACCTACTTCAGATGTGCGTCGAACCAGTCGAGGAAGTTGCGGTGCCAGAGCAGGCTGTTCTGCGGTTTCAGCACCCAGTGGGTCTCGTCGGGGAAGTAGAGGTAGCGGGCCTCCAGACCGCGCATCTTGGCGGCGTTGTAGGCGGCCATGCCCTCAGAGGCCACAATGCGGAAGTCGAACTCGCTGTGGATGACGCAGATGGGCGTGTTCCACTTGTCCACAAACAGGTGCGGGGAACAAGCGTAGCTCTTCTTGATCTGCGGGTTGTTCCAATCCCAGTACGGACCGCCGATGTCCCAATTGTCGAACCAGAGTTCTTCGGTCTCCAAATACTGCTGCTCGAAATTGAACATGCCGTTATGGGCCAGCAACGCCTTGAAACGACGGCCTTCATTATAGCCTTTCACATCGTGGTTATGGCCTGCGAGCCAATAGACGCTGTAGCCGCCGAAGCTGGCCCCGCACGCGCCAAGACGTTCTTTGTCAATCTGTTTCACGTTGTCCGTGAAATAGTCGGCGGCAGCCATATAGTCCTGCATACAGAGGCCGCCGTAGTCGCCGCTGATTTCCTCGCACCACTCCGTACCGAAGCCGATCGTACCGCGGCGGTTGGGTGCGATGATGAAATAACCGCCCCCGCTCATCACCATGAAGTTCCAGCGGGTGCTCCAGAACTGGCTCACCATCGATTGCGGCCCGCCCTCACAATAGAGCAAGGCAGGATAGATCTTCGTGCTGTCGTAATCATACGGATAGATGAGCCACGTGAGCATCTCCTTGCCGTCCACGGTTTTAATCCAATGCTCCTCCACCTTGCCCATGCGCACCTGCGAGAGCACATCATCGTTGATGGAGGATAATTTCTTGCCGTCGGCCTTGTCGTCGGTCAGGTTATAGACGAAAATTTCGGCGGGATACTGCATGGAGACCTGGTCGGCGTAGAGTTTCCCGTTCACCAGTTCGAAGCCGTGCACATCGTGGTAGCCATGCGAGATCTGGCGGAACTGCTTTGTTGCGCAATTACAGGCGAAAATCTCGTCCATGCCGCGATAGTTCACCACCCCCACAATCTCCTTGTCGTCGTCCGTCCAGCTGATGTTGGTGAAGTTATAGTCGAAGTTCTCCGACATGTCGGTGCGTGTGCCGTTGGCGAGGTCCAGCACCATGAGGCGCAGTTTGTCGCTCTCGTAGCCGTCGCGCTCCATGCTTTCCCAGGCGAGGTACTTGCCGTCGTGGCTGAACACCGGGTTCTGGTCGTAGCCCATGATGCCCTCGCTGACGTTTTTCGTGGTCTTCTTCGCGATGTCATAGAGGAAGATGTCGCTATTGGTGGAGTGTGCGTAGTCGGAGCCGGTTTTCTTGCGGCACGTGTAGGCGATGGTCTTGCTGTCGGGGCTGTAGTTGTACTGCTCTACCCCGCCCCACGGACGCATCGGACACTCGAAGGTGCTGTCGATAAGGCAGATGGCGTTGTCCACATCCACTTTCTTGCCGTCATATTCAGCGAGGAAGATTTGCGGGTATTCGTCCACCCAGTTGTCCCAATGGCGGTACATCAAGTCTTCGTTGATGCGACCGGTAGTCTTGTCAAGGCCCGCATAGAGCTTGTCAAGGTGTGCAGGACGCACCACCGGTTTGGTGGTGATATAAACGACGGATTGGCCGTCAGGGGCGAGCTTGAAGCCCTCGAAGCCGCGCTCGTATGTGGCGAGCACCTGCTCCTTGCCGTTCTTGATCTCCATGGAGATGATGTCGTTGTCGCGGCAGAAGAGCAGCGTGTTGTCATCCTTCCACACCAAGTTGAACTCGCTGGCCTCCGTGGTCGTGATGCGCGCCACATGACTGCCGTCCGAGTTCATCAGATAAATGTCCGCATTGCCCTTGTTCTGTTCCATGTCGTAATAGGTGACCGTGTAGGCAATCTGCTTGCCGTCAGGCGAGACGGCCTTTTCGCCCATCTTGCCTAAGGCCCACATCACCTCGGGGGTGAAACGTCCGTTTTCCACTTTCACTTCGGGTTTTCCGATGATCTTCGCATCGGAGCTCTCCTGTTTTTTACAGCAGGTGCAAATCATTGCCAATAAGGAAATTGCGATAAAAATTTTCTTCATAAGTATATAAATTTATAATTCTCGAAAGGAATGTGCAAAGGTAAGAAAAAATGGTTTCATATATCTTATGACAACAAAAAAGTCCCGCCAAAAGACGTGGTTTTGGACATAGACGTGGTTTTTGTATATAAATTAGGAGATAAGTTCAAATTTTAGAGGAAACAAAAAGAACATTTCAGGAGTATATCATACAAATAATTATCAAATATCGATTGTATGCCTAAGCAAACCATCTACATCACTTCTGCAGCAGACTTATCTGTCAAGAACAGCCAGTTGCAAATATCTTTTCCCGATCGGGGGACATCCTTCCAAAGATCCATCGAGGACTTGGGGACCCTCATCATCGACCATCATTCAGCGCATTTGACCGTGCCTTTGCTCAACCGTTTGTCCGAGCAAAACGTTGCGGTGGTATTCTGCAATGAAACACACATGCCCACCTCTATGCTAATGGATTTGGAATCCCACTGTATGCAAGCCAAGCACACGCGCGCGCAATTGGAAGCAGGGAGACCTATGTGCAAACAGATATGGAAGCAAATTGTGGAGTATAAGATCCGGAATCAATCGGCACTCTTGGAAAAACTGGGTTATGGCATAGATCCTTTGCATCGATACCACACGCAGGTGAAAAGTGGCGACAGTTCAAACAGGGAGGGGGTTGCAGCCAAGGCATATTGGCAACTATTATTCGGGAGGCAATTCATACGAGACAGAATTGGAATCCCGCCGAACAATCTGCTCAACTATGGTTACGCAATATTAAGGTCTTTTGTAGCACGTGCCATTATGGATGCGGGCTTGTTGCCCATGGTAGGAGTATTTCATCGCAACTATTACGATGCTTTCCCTTTGGCGGACGACTTGATGGAGCCTTACAGGCCGTTTATAGACGAGAAGGTTTTGGGGCTATACCGTCGTGGAATTATGGACATTGATTTGAGTGTGAAAAGGGAAATCCTAGAAACGTTCTACCAGGAGTTGTCTCAAGATCAAATATCTGACACTGCGCATTCTTTAGTGCGCATATTTGAGAAAGAAGGCAACGTGATGTATTATCCGACTTTAAAATAGCTCATCATGTGGATATATGTAATAATGGATTTCCCTGAACACACAAAAACAGGGCGTACAGACAAAAAGACATTCTGCACCAGATTGGGGAAGGATGGGTTTGTGAAAATGCACAAGAACCTATATGTCCGACATTCGAGCACCATACGCAATGCCATTAAACACAAAAAACGGGTTATGGAATGGGTGGTTCGACGAAGTCAAATCAGCATATTGCTTGTTGGTGACAAGCAAGGCGAATATGCCTTCCACCAGCTGGGCTATAGGAAAAGAAAAAATGCTGAAGAATTACTGAAAGCACCCGATCAAATTGAATTTTTTTAACGAAAAACAGCACCAATCTATTTGATTTACAAAGCGATACGATCTTCCAGTTTTTATAGTGCAAAAATACGATTATTTTAAAACAGATGGGGTCTGGTGGTTACTATTGCGAGTTCTTATAATCCGCATAGAACTTTTTGAATGCGTCAACGTCAATCCTTTCTGTGTGATGGAA
>JAEEGG010004369.1_pt1 | contig 34319 bp, 21 predicted proteins | sample 9134161 | NCBI WGS metagenome assembly JAEEGG01 (sample SAMN16246543, study PRJNA631951) | gut metagenome | biome: gut microbiome; feature: rumen; material: CR-attached | host: Bos | place: Iran: Karaj | collected 2018-10 | reverse complement strand
AGACTGGCATAAAGTTCAGAACTCTCCAGCGACATATCTCTCAGCTTCAGGCAATGGGGGTTGTTGTCCGCAAAGATGGTCGAAAAGATGGTTATTGGGAAGTCGTAAAAAGCAAATAGTCTTCTATTACAATGCCAGCCATTATAACAGATTCATTCGACTACGACGATATAGTCAAGGTACTTGACCTTGATGAAGCGTTCGTGCATCATCAGATTGGTATCTTGATTCCAATCCTTTGGCAAAGCCGGAGAAAGCATTCTTTACGCCTCACTTCTTTGACAGGTATAAGGAGAGAACGGGCTTACCTATGGATCTGCCAAAAATGGACGTGATGAAGGATTGAGAGATGGCAGGTACCAGTCCCCTGCCACCCTTCTCTTCTGATTTCTTCAGTATCAATACTTTTTTAATCAAGAAAATTTGCAAAAGTGTCACTTTTTATCGTAACTGTTTGGTACGTACATAGTTAGGTTAAGTGACACTTTGTTTTAAAGTGTCACTAAGTGTCACTTGTGTAAAACAAGTTGTTTTGTTTGACTAAATAGCCGTTTTACTGAGCGTTTGCCTAGGTCGGACTATTGTAAAACAAGTTGTTTTACTTTGTCATGTAGGCAATTTCCTCGTTTTCAGATGCCCACTCTATTGTGTTTTGGCTGTGGTAAATGGCGGCCAGATGCCTGTAATTTGCAATGATTTACATAAAAACAGGTCAAATAAGCCCCAAAAGTGACACTTTAAAATATAGTGTCACTCGCGAAACGTTCTGTATTACACTGAGTTACACAGAATGTGATACTTCTGTGCTTTTTTCTTGAAATATTTTTTTTGAACGTAGTGTAGCGCCGTCGTTCCGCTGTTGTTGGTATATCGTTAGTTGATGGCTCCGTAATTATCTAATTCCGTAGTCCCTTGGTTCCGAGCGACCGCTACACAAGGCTTCTTTGCAAACAAAGCGACTTAGGTCGAGCAGTGAAAAACACTTTTTTGCCTTTTATTCTTTTTCTTTTAGAAAAATGTTGTATATTTGCAGCATAAAATGGTCAAATATGATTAATGAAAACAAATTGATACTCTATAAGGATGAGGAGGGTAAGCTGAGTGTGAGCACGCGCTTTGCTGATGAGGATGTGTGGCTGACACAGGAACAATTAGCAGGAATCTACCAGACCACACAAGAGAACATTTCGATGCACATCTCCAACATTTACGCGAGGTGTGTCAAGGGACAAGAGGTGCCTGACACCTCATCAAAGTTTACCCGGACTAAACTCATGCTTTAGTCCGGGTAAAGTCTTAGTTTGCCCCGGGTAAACCTGTAGTTTACTTCGGGTAAAATTCCAAAGGCTATTCCGTCAGCATATCCATCATCTGAACCTGTTCGATTAAGTCATCTATCTCGCGGGCGGCGGGAATCTGTGAACCTCCCGTATCCACGCCACCAAAGCCTATGCCATTGTTACTGCTCACACCACTACCAGCAAGCATTGCCTCTGTTTTGCATTCCACCACTACCAATGATGGTTTCGTATATAACTTCTTCATATCGCTGCTCACTTTTTGATGATTACTGTCTTTCCGCTGTTCACATAGATGCCCTTTGTCGGGTTGTCCACCTGAAGGCCTCCCAAGTTGTAGTATGTGCCCTTGGCATTGGGGCTCTTCACCGTCTGAAGTCCCGTTGTAGCATCATCAAACGACATGATGATACGTGAGGCTGCTGCCTCATTCAGAACAATGTCGCCAAAGTCAAATGTTGCGCGGAAGCCCATGATGGACGTATTGCCTGTGGAATAGTAGAATTTGTTGTTGGAAATAAAGAGTTGGCCCTCTGCCACCGTCCCAGTCTTATAGGTTCCGTTCATCGAAGCGGCGTATTCCTCTTCATCATCAAATGCCTGCTTCTTCGGACTGGCCTTGGTGCCTACTGTCACCCCATAGACCTTAAACGAGGAAACGGCTTTTGATACCTTTATGATACAGGGAATGTGCTGTCTGATTTCCGCAACTGTCGTAAACTTCACATTGATGGCCGTCACATCGTCCTCCGTTCCCTCATAGTTCCATCCTGTAAACTCTGCCAACTGCACATCGCTACCGAAAGCCTCCTTCACTTGTGACTCTGTCATGGCAAAGGGCAGGCAGATGGTGCTCCACTCGTTGGCATTGATGGTGCGTGTTACCGTTACGTCTACGGGGGTGGTCTTCTTGGCGGGAGCGGTTGCCGACTCCTGGCTCATGGGTACCTGCTCCAACGGCGCCACAACCTTGAGGCTGAAGCTCACGTCAGCAGGGTTCCATTTGTCACCCCCCTTCGTACCAAACTCAATGCCCGTCAGCTTGGCGTCGTATGTCTGGTTGATCACCGCGTTCTCGCTAGCGTTTAGCGTAATGGTGATGATTGTGCCACTTGCCGGGAGCGCAGAGTTCGACAGCGACGCACACAACGTGCGATAGCTGTTGTCGCCCACCTTCGAGTTTGCCAGCGTATGGTCGGTGCCTGCAAATCCTAAGGCAAACATGGGTTTCCCACTATCCATTACAGGAGTGAACATTCCGTTGCTTGGCAGTTCTAAGTCCAACTGTCCGCCAACGAACTCGCTGTCGAAGCTACCTACTATCTGTACGACAGCCTGTCCACCTTGGGGGATTTCCACCACCCCCTCCGTTCCTACCGACAACGTATTGTCGGCCGATGCCTTGCCTATGGCTAACAGCCACGCGCAAAAGCCAAATAATAAAGTCTTTTTCATTATCATATTATTCATTCTTCACTTTTCACTTTCCACTAGGGCGAAGCCCGCTACTGATTCAAGATGATGTCGATGATTCCGATGACGTCCACCACGCTGATGCTACCTTCTCCACTCACGTCAGCAGCCTTTCGCGAGAAGCGCACAGGCGGATTCAGCAGGATATGGTTGATGGTGGCAATTACGTCTACCACACTCACGCTGCCATCGTAGTTCACGTCGCCAACCACCAACGGCTCAGCGTTGTAGTCCGTCTGCTGTGCGGTAATGTTGGCGCTCTTGTCCTTCAGTCCCTCCGTAGCCAGTTTTACGCTGTTCACACTGATGCTGTGCTTCCCTATGCTCTGGGCTGTGGTTGGCGTAAGTCTTAGCGTCAGCAGTTCACCGCTGCCAGGGGCAATCTCTCCTCCCATCAGGTAGGCCACCACCCTCAGCGTTGTCTCGTCTACGCGGCTGGCTGCTACCGACAGCCCATTGCCACGCTCCGTCCTCGTCACGTCAGCAGGATTGATAGTGTATTCCTCGCTGGCCGTGATGTCAAACTGGAAACCACTGATGGCATCATAGTTGTCCATGCTCACGTGCAGCAGCACGTCATCGCCCTGATAGGTATCGTCGGCAGTTACCGTCAGGAAGTTGGGCGCATAGATGGTGCCTGTCACGCTGACACTCCACAAACGCTGTTCTGGGTCGTTGCAGTAGATGTTCATCGTGGTGGCGAAGTCGCCTTCCGTCTTGTCGTCTCTCACTACGGTAATGCTCTTATTCTCATAGGCATTGACCACCAGAGGCAGATCCTCGTCTATGCTATACCCCTCGTCAGCAAACACGATGCGGCTCACCGTCATCGGGGCGCTACCATTATTATATAAGGTGAAGGTCCTCTCTACCTCCTCCGTCACAGGAACCCGTCCAAAGTCCAAGGTATTGTCAGCACCCAATTGCGGACTCTGAATATCGATGTTCCCGCCATACTTCGCAGAAATGACGTCAGTAGCCTTTCCGTCGAGCACCGCCGTCAGCTGAGCTACGGTAGGTGTCAGCGTTACGCCGTAGCGACCCACCAATTTCACGCGGAACGAGCCTATCACGCCATCGTCGCCCTTCAGCGCCTTGCCAGTCGTTGAATAGCCGATGATGGTCAGGTTTCCGTTGCTGATGGTGGCAGAGGCCGCATGGTCGTCCTTGCGCTCAGCGTTCAAGGCAAAGCTACCCGCTACATACTCCAATGCCGCAGGCAGCTGGAATACCGTCTGGAATCCGATGATCGGATCCATATTGTTCATCCTCAAGGCAATCTCCACCTCGCTGTCGCTGATGCCCGAGGCGCCCACCACGTGCAGCTCGTTTACGGCAAAGGGCTGTGCTGTCAATTGGATGGTGTTCAACTTCGATACGCTGTTGCACGTCACCTTCATGGTTTCCGTAATAGCGCCACGCACCGTTGGCGCATAGGTCACGTTGATGGGTTTCGAAGCGCCTGCTGCCACCGTGAAAGGCAATGTCGTTGTACTGCTGAACGTCGTGGCGTCGCTGAAGGTCAATGCCGTCACCTCCAGTGGTTCGTTACCGATGTTAGTCACCATTACCGTCTGCTCGTAGCTGCCGTGAATGGGCACCTCGCCATAGTCAACGGTCATCGTGCTGTACTGCGCCTTGGCGCAACGTATCGACACCGTTCCCTCTTGGCTTTCAGCCTCCACCTCAGTTCCACTGCTGCCTGTCAGTTTCAGCGTCGTTGCTGCCAACTCAATGTTCTTGGGCTGACTGCCCATCTTCAGTTTCAGCGTAAAGATTGCACCCGTTCCTGCTGCAATGCTGTTCATCTGCGTAGAGTAAACCATCACGTTCAACACGCCATTGTTCACGCCTGCCGATGCATCGTGATGAATCAGTCGGTCGCTCTTTACCAACGACCCGCTCACCAGCGTCACCTCATTGTCCAGCGGGATGCTCAGCTGCAATGCCGTTATGGCCTCAGTATTCGCCAAGGCAAACGTCACCGTCACCTCCTCGTCAGGAGCTCCGTTGCCGCCTGTTATTGTCAGCACGTTGTCCGCCCGTGCTCCTATGCCTAAGCAAAGGAGCAGGACAGCCAACATATATCTTATTCGTTTCATTCGCAAACAGTTTTAATCCGTTCAATCCGTGAAATCCGTTGTTTACTTCACCACCTTCTGTCCGTCGATGATGTACACACCCTTCTTCAATTGTGAATTTTGTGAATTGCCCATCACCTTCTGTCCACTCAGGTTCCATACTCCCTTGGTTGTCATTACCTTCGAACCCATAGCGTCCTTGATGGCAGTTGCTTCGCCAGCCACAGCCATTACGCTGTTGCCAGCCGTATCAGCCAGTCGGATAGAAGTAATGTCAGCATCGCCAATGGTCATGATGGCATGCTTGCCCGGCTCTAAAATTTTCGAACCGAAGCTGTAGGCCAGCATCCTGTAGTCGCTTTCCGTCAGCCACGATGAAGCCACTTCGAATCCCTTCATTTCCCTGGCGGCAGCAAACTTTTCACTATTCTCTTTTTCGTTATTCGTTAGGCTTGCTTGAATTTGCAAGCCGCCCAATGCCACAGGCGTCTCTAAGTACAGCACGCCATTCTCAATGGTATACACAGCCTCAGCCACGCTTTCGATAGAGGCTTCGCGCGCATTGCTGGGTGCCAGCGCCTTCTGGATGATGCCAATCACATCTATCACGTCGATGTTGTTATCGCTGTTATAGTCGGCAGCCTCGAAGATAAACGGTTTCTGGTTCTCGCCAAGAATGTAGTTCACCGTTGTAATCACATCGTTCACGCTAACCGTATTATCGCCATTGGCATCACCCTTCTGCGAAGTCAGCGGCGTTGCTACCACTACGTTCGATACGTCGTACTCCTTCAGGTCGGTAGACAATACCTTATACATATAATAATAGGTCTCGCCTGGCGTTACGTCGTAGTCGGTATACTCTGTCGTCGCAATGTCTACGATTTCCTGATTGATGCGTATGGTGTCAGGAACCTGCGTTTCTTCTATCCAGTTGTTGTTCTCATCGTAATGAGCAGGTATCGTCTTCAACTTAGAGTCGCTAAACCTATAGATGTTGAATCCCATGGCATCGTCAAAGTCATTCTTCTCGTTGTTCCACGTCAGGTCTACACGTCCCATCTTTGCATCAGCTGCAAAGCCTGTTGCCATTGAGCCTGCCGCATTGATCATCACATTAAAGCGCGTCTTCTCGTAAGGACACTCAAAGTATTCGTTATCCTCAGCCTTACGCACATAGATACGGTTCACACCATCGCTCTTCGTCTTACCCGTGATGGTCTTGTATGCCGTAAAAATCGTCCCTTCCTCGTTCCAGCTTCCATCCTCTGCCACAGCATTCTGCGTCCACGGGTCGCGAACGCCAAAACTTATTTGAGGAGCTACAGCCTTGTTCATCGGGCGGTTGAAGTATACTTCAAACTTATGTTTGCCAACGCCTAACGGAGCTAAGTCTTCATACTCATCCTGTGCATCCTTACCATTGACACAGACTTTCCAAACAATACCATGTGTCTCGGCCACAGGAGTAGTGAGCATATTGGCAGGGTCCCAGAACATGAATCCTTCACCACGTTCAACATCCCATATTCCTTGTCTTACAATATCTTCACGAGATGATCCATAATAATTTGGATATTCATTCCTATAATAACCCGTTTCTTGTCCCGACCAATAAAATTGGCTATTCATGTAATTGAGGTTTATAACATTGCAATTTGAAAGATCGCGATTCTTTGAAAAAGTAAAGTAATCTTTGTTATAGATATTATCTCCCCAATTGTTTACAATATTAGAGTTTTCCCATCCGATTGCATTCATACCACAATGGAAATCATTTTCAGTACATACAGAATTTATGAGTTTTACATTAGAGAAAATATAAGGATATCCACCTGACGATGCTCCGTCAAAATTATTTCTAATAATGCAGTTATTTAAAGTGCCAGAAAATAATCCCCCAAAACTGTAATTAAAATACATAAAATTCTCAAATACAGCATACTCAATCGTCTCATCTGAACGTTGTTTGATTCCTGACAAATATCCGATATCGCCATCATTTTTTGTAAAAGTAATCATTTTGCCAGGTTCCCCATTCGCAACAAGATGAGAACCTTGATCTACTGAGATACCTGCATAATCCATAAACTTCAAAGTTACGCCAGGCTTTATTGTTAATGTTGCTCCATTGGTAACTAATAAAGTTTTATATACCGCATATTCATGGTCTTCTGTTAATGTAATATCAGATGTGATAGCTCCACCAATCTTAATAATATTATCTACCACCATTGTAAAATTTCCGACATAGATTACATTACTTTCATCACAAGTAATAATAACTTTCATCTTGATATGCCGTCCATTTGCTATACCTTCAGCAACTTTGAGAACAAGTGGGTTCAGCGATACTGCCTTAGCATACGCATCTAGGGGGATTCCAAAGTTAACCTTGTGCTCTTCGTCGGAAACAATTTCCACAGTATTGGAATCCTCAAAATCACCCATCTCAAGATGCATCGTGATGTTACTGGCTTTACCAAAGGTGGTGCGGATAACGGGATAGAGATAGACGGTTTCGCCTGCGTCTATACGTCCATCGTTACCGTAATCTTCTTCCTTCTCATCTGTATTTTCCTCTTTTTCACGATACAAAATCTTTTGCAGGTCGAGTTCCGCTGGACGGTTGGTAATGGCGTATGCTTCAGCAATATTATTGGTATGCAGCAGATCGCCCCAAAGGATTTCCTGATTAATACCATCTTCTTTGCGATAATCTTTCACCATTGTCAAAGCAGAGATAGCACCAGCGACCAGCGGCGCTGCCATCGAGGTTCCATTCAGTACCTTATAGCTTCCACCAGGAATGGTGCTATACATATCGGTGCCAGGGGCTTTCAACTCGTAGTTGAAGCCATCAGGATCTTGCAGAGTGGTAACCGTAGAGAAAAGTTTGCCGTCATCATCATAGTTGCTGAATCTTGCCAAGTCACCACCTTGCGCCGTTGCCTGCACACCCAGTACAAAGGAATAGGCAGCAGGGAACATCGGAGCAGCACCATTACACGGTATAGGATCGTGTGGACGATTGATGCATCTATGATCGTTACCTGCTGCAGCTACAATCACAGCTTTGGTATAAGCACTCTCCAACGCTTGACGTAAAGCACGACTGTTGGCATACGTACCCAATGAAAGGTTGAGCACCGTAGCGCCATTGGCAACAGCATAGTTGATACCCTTTACTATCGTTGCCACATCGCCCGTTCCATCGCTCTGCATCACAGAAACTGGCATGATGAGGGCACGGGGGTTGGCACCGACTATACCTATATTATTATTGGCAGCCGCAGCAATACCAGCCACGTGGGTGCCGTGCATATTGAAGTCACGAACATTCGGGGTGTTGTTCACGAAGTCCCAGCCGTGCAGGTCGTTGGCAAAGCCGTTATGGTCGTTGTCGTAGCCTTTTTCTCCATTTACCTCTCCTGGGTTGGTCCAAAGATTGGGCGCAAGGTCAGGGTGTGTCATATCAACGCCCGTGTCGATGATGGCGATGACTGGACGGGTGGGAAAGAGGATTTTCTTGTTCCATAGTGTGGTGACGCCATACTCAGAGAGATACCACTGATTTTGATTGTTAAAGAGCGGATTTTGTACGGGGGAGCCTTCGACGAGGACTTCGTCGAGCGTATGCAGCAGGTAGTTGGGCTCAGCAAACTCCACCTCGTCGAGCCTTTTCAATTCATCAACTAATTGTAGGGCCTCCTGTGCATGCTCTTCAGAGAGCTTTACCCGATAGAGTTGTGAGAGGTCTTTTTCCTGAATCGTTTCACCGCTATATGCCGTAGAACGGCTCAAACTACGATTGGGTTTCTCGTTGGGCAGCAACTGCTCCATTTCCTCCGTACCATATTTCTTTAGCACTTGCGTCAGACGGCTGACACTGGAGGAGCGGAACATTCCGCGAGCTGCATTAACCTGTACCCGATTTTCATCCTTAAACTTGACCAGCACCTGTCCTTGTACATAATCATACTTCGACTGGTTGGCATTCAATTTCACAACACCATCCTCGTTGTCGTCGTTTACAACCTGCGCATTGGTGTTCATAGTATAACCTGCCATCAGCAGCATCATACCCATTACGAGTTGAATTCGTTTCATAAGCTCTATAGTTTTGGTTATTATCATCAGGTTATTCGTTATTGACTTTACTACATAGCAGAAGCGCGGGACTGCCTTTGCCAGTTCCGGAACGAGGGTCGTAGGAAAACCCGAAATAAGAAAATGGAGCACAGCCCCACGCACTATGCGTGGAAGCCGTTGTGCTCTCCTGCTTATTTCAGCCTTGCTTTGAAAATTTCCTACGTTTTCGTTCCGCAAGTTTGGAGCATAACGCTACTTCTGCCGAGCGAGTCCTTCTCACTCGGCGGCAAAGATAAGAAATAAAATTGAAAGTTCCAAATATTTGTGCAAAAAAATCTCCGCGGCGTTGGGCTGCGGAGAATTAAGGTTTTTCCAACGGATATACTATTCTGGTTTATTAGTCAGAGCATCTGCCGTTTCTTTGAAATCAGATGGCAGGTACTTGTCCCCTTCCTTCTTTTTCATAGCATCATTAATGCTTCACTCGGCGCCTTGCGACGCTTTTCTCGCCAAGAATGCATCTGAGCGAAGCGAATTTAATGTTTAATGTTTATATACATTACCCTTCATCCAGCGGAGCGTCGTTGCTGCCGCCACCACCGCCGTTGTTGGTGCCGCCTCCGGTGTTCGAACCTCCACCCTCATTCGTGCCATTCGTGGGATTCGTGTTCGTTCCACCACCGTTCTGGCCATTCTCCGTGCCATCCGTGTTCGCACCACCCTTGGCAGCGGCAATCTCGGCCTTGGTCTTGTCCGTCCAGCCCATCTTGACGTCCTTCTTCAGTTCGTCGCGGGTGAACTCGCCGGTCGACTGTGCCAGCAGCTTGACGACCTTCACGGCAGGGCCGGTCTTGTCGCCCTCCTTCAGGGCTCCGATGGTTGCCGTGGCCACCTTGTCCGCATCGGCATCGTACAGCGTCTCCAGGGCATTGGCTTCGACGGTGGCCTTGAAGATGGCCAGGTTCTTGATCTTCACGGTGTTGCCGTTGAGCACCATCTCGCGCACGCACTTGACGAAGTCAATCAAAATACCCATGATCAGTCCCTCCGAGAAGGCCGTGTTGTGCTTGGCCATATGGTGGGCCATGTCCTCGATGTCGAGGCTCTCCTTGTAGTCCACGCGGGCATACAGCTTACTCACCTGTTCGGTTTCCGAATTCTCGGTCACCTTCGATAGATACAGTTCAATCATACTTTTGTTGTGTTTTTTATGGTATTAGATTACTACGCGACTGAATACATCGGCCAGCCGCCTACCGCCTTTTTCAGAGCTCTTTATTTATTGTACAAGGCGAACGCAGAGCCTGCTCGAGGTATGCTGAGCCGCAGCCTTCACTCGCAATTGTAATAGATTATTACAATTGCAAAAGTACGAAAAAATTCTGAATTACGCAATTTTTTTCGCAACTTTTTTCGAATTATTTTGCACTTGGCATTTGAAATTTTCGTACCTTTGCAATGCATTTTAGATGCATCGCGAGTAAAGGCTGCGGCTCAGCATAGCTCGAGCGAGCTCGGCTCAGCATTCACTCTTGCACTTCACTTGTCATTGTCAAATTGAAACGGCGGCGACACTAGTATTAAGGAGAAGAAGGTGTTCAGCGAGGCTGCTACCCACAGCGGCATCAGCGCAGGCGTGATCAAGGCGGCCTGGGACGCTGCCGGCGAGGTTATCCGCACGTGGGCCACCGAGGGTCACAGCGTACTCCTGCCCGGACTGGGAACCATGCGATTCAGTGTACGCTCCAAGGCGGTGGCTGACCTGGAGGATGTGAAGACCAGCCTCATCACCGCGCGCCGTGTCATCTACACGCCCAACGTCGATGTGAAGGACGAGTTGAAGAACACCAGCATCCAGATCACCTGCCTGGACGAGAATGGCAACGTGCTGAAGCGTGTGACCAGCGGCGACAGCGGCGAGATCGAGGACAACGAGGGAACGAACACGGATGGCACGGATGAGGGCGGCACCCAGAACGGCGGTGGAACGAACACGAATCCCACGAATGGCACGAATGAGGGTGGCGGTACCCAGAACGGTGGCGGCACGAACAACGGCGGTGACAACGGCGGTGACAACGGCGGTGGCGGTGGCAACAACGATGCGCCCCTGGACGGAGGGTAATGTACATGAAACATTAAACATTAAATTCGCTTCGCTCAGAAGCATTAACCATGAAACATTAACCATTCTTTGCAAGCAAAGCTTCGCAAGGCGCCGAGCGAAACATGAAACATTATCATGAAGAGTAAGCGTTTTTGGGATGTGCTGTTGAAGGTGATAGTAGCAGCCATCACGGCGGCAGCCACGGCGTTGACCACCACGAGTTGCATGGGCCACGGACCGTTTTAATAATGAAGAGGGTGTGTTCAGTGACACACCCTCTTTTTTATGTTATCTTAGCGAGTTCGCTAAAGCAAATTCTTATGGCAAAGTCGCCGTTAAGAAGGTGGCGTTACCAAAGATATAAAGGATGTTTTCGCTGGCAGGGACGAGAATAGTCTCACCCTGACGGATGTCAATGCCGTTGATGTTGGCATTACCCCATAGGCAGACGACGATGACGAACGAGTCGCAGTGGAAGTCTATCTGCTGAGCGACCTGTACGACCACGCGATGTACAACAAAATATGGGCAGTTGATGAGTTGTGAAATAGGTTTCGTACTGTCGTAGGACGTGCGATAAGCAGGCCATACCTGATAGTCGATGGCCTCTTTGGCCTGCTCAATGTGCAGTTCGCGAGGATTACCATGCTCGTCTTTGCGTCCGAAGTCATAGACGCGATAAGTGATGTCGCTGGTCTGCTGTATCTCTGCCAAGAAGTTGCCGGCACCGATGGCATGCAGTCGGCCTGCTGGCAGGAAATAGAGGTCGCCCTCATGAGCCTCGTGGGTGGCAATGACATCCTGCATGGGTGAGCGCCCATTTTGGGGTTCGGCAGTAGCCAGCTGTTCATATTCATCAGGGGTGATACTCTTCGAGAGGCCTGCATATATTTTTGAACCCACATCGCTCTTGATGATATACCACATCTCCGTCTTGCCTTGACAGCCATGGCGCTGCATGGCCAGCTTGTCATCCGGATGTACCTGAACACTGAGGTCCTGGCGTGAGTCGATGAATTTAACCAAGAGTGGAAATCGGTTGCCGTACTTTTTGTAGACCTTTTGGCCTACGAGCAAACCTTTGTATTTGTCAATCAGTTCGACAAGTGTCAGGCCTTCGTCCACATCGTCAATAAGTCCACGGTTGATAGCCACACTTTCATGGCCAGGCACACCGCTGATTTCCCAGCTCTCGCCCACATTGGGCTGGGCATTGAAGATGCCTTTGAAAGGCGCAATCTGATAGCCGCCCCAGATGGTGGTCTTCAGATATGGTTGAAATTTGTATGGTTTCATCTATACAATCAGTTTGTTTTACTAATATGGTGATATGTTGTTCAACTCTTCCATTTGTTTCTCGTTCACCTTGGTTGTGAAGAGCAAATGAAGCTGGTCGGCGGTGATGGCCGTGGCAGGAGCAAAGTCTGGGGAGTGCATATAATTCAGCACACTGGCATAGAACTGCCGGCCTTCGGGATACCGGGCTACCTGTTCCAAATCACTCATGACTATGAGCAGGCGGCCCTTACCCACTTGGAACTCGAAGACAAGCCCCAGCTTGTGGTTGCGCTCAATATTGTCGATGACCTGCACTATCGGACGGTAGTCCTTGTTCGTATGATCCAGGATGAAGGGATGACTTGCCTTCACCACGGGGAACCACTGCCACGATGTATGCTCGTCGGTGGGGAAATTGCTGAACAGCGGGTGCTTTGGGTCGCAGAGCAGACCGAGCGTGCCGGGCGACACTGGCTTCTTGTTGTTCTCCGAGATAGTCTTGAACATCCTATAGTTCCAATAATCATTCTGGAACAGCCCGCCCACGCACAGCTCCGTTGAGTCTGGTGTCAGCAGCACCTTGGCTCCTTTCTGCAGCTTGCTGACGATGTCGTCGGTCAGTTCATTGGCCATCACGATGCCCTTCTTTTCAAGCTTCACGTCGTTGGGATAGGCCCATAGGTCATAGCTGTTATGATAGTCGCCGATTTGCAGCATCAGCTTTAGCTGTGTGGCCTGTTTCAGATGCTTTAGATCGATGTCTATAGCGTCGACATCGAGTAGCCCCTCGCCGTCGGGGATGCTCAGTTCGCCATGCTGTCCTGCGCACTCCCATCTTACCTTCGTATTGTATAGTGAACCGCCGCTATAGTTGGCCACCTGTATCTTTCCGTGAATGCCCTCGCTGAAGGTGAAGCAATAGGCATCGCTTACCAGCAGTGGCACTACGGGGGAGCAGAATTGCCGCCACTCGCTCTGTGTACAGATGCCCTTGGAGTCCATGAAGGCATCGAGTATGCCCACGTAGGCCGAGCCCTGTCCGGGATAGTCCTGAAGGTCGAGCAGCTGGAAACCTGCCATATTGGGTGTGCGTAGGTCCATCTCGATGTCCTGCTTATAAAGCAGATACGCCCATCGGCCACTGGCGCGATGAAAGGCTTCGGCCTGATCGGCCATGCCTGCATCAGCAAGCCGCTGACGGAATACCTCCATGTTGCATGGCCGCAGCACGCCTGTGTATTTGCTGATTTCGTTATAGTCAGGATAAGTCTGGAATTGTGCCGTCTCGTGGCTGATGACGGGGACACTGCTCCGCGAACAGCCTTCTTCGAAGTTCATCTTTGCATTGGGTCGGAAGTGATTGATCATGCCTCCGTCGAATGCGTCGGCAAACGAGAAAGAACCGCGTGTATGGGTGTCGTAGCTGCCCCAAGCTATTCCCGACGTGTCGTCGCCCGCTCGAACTTGTTCGCTTGCCCCAGCAAGAACCCGTAGCCTTTCAGCGCCCACCCGGCATGTGGTGAAATAGTCCATACCGGGCTTCACTCCCTGGTAGCCTAAGTAATAGTTTGAGCCAAAGGTATAGAGTTTGTCAGGAGCTATGCTGCGGAAATCATCGACGAACGCTTTCATCTTGTCGATACTCCCCCATAGCTCATTGCCCAAGGCAAACATACGGAACGAGCGGTGATGGCCGTACCAGCGCAAAATGTTCACGCCTTCCTTGTGCAGAAAGGTCATCAGCACGCTGTCCTTGTCATCGAAGTCACCCCAAAAGGGGAGCTCCGGTTGAAGAATGATGTTCAGCGAGTCGGCAGCGGCAAAGGCGGCCTCGGGGGGGCACCAGCTATGAAAACGCACGTGATTGATGCCATAGTCTGCACAACGTTGCAGATATCCGGCCCACGATGCATAGTCCATAAGCACATGTCCCGTCAGTGGCCAGACACAGGCATCGTGCTTGCCGCGAAGGAAAATGCGGTGACCGTTCTGACAAAATTGTGAATCAAGAATCGTTAATGGTGAATGGTGAATGGTGTCTGGTTGGTTGACACAGACATCCGCCCTTCTAAGCTCTATCTTTCCGATAATGCCGTTCCAGTTGGTCTGGGTATCTTCTGTGCAGGCATGACTGTTGGCATAGAGTTGTTGGGGAATATGGCTTCCATTGTCTACCATGATGGTGAGCGTGTGTCGGCCTGAAGCCAGTGGCTGGGGAAGCGTGTATAGCTGTGGGGTCGAAATGTCGTTATTGCAGGATATAAGCGCTCCGTCCATATAGACTTCCGTGTACTTGGTACGTTCTAATAGAAGCACGACGGACTCGTCCGCCCATTCCTGTGGGATTTCTATTTCGCGGCTATACCATGCTTTCCCCTTGTAGGCATAGCGACGGCTCAGGTGGGTGGTCTCGTCGAAACGGTTCAGGGGCGTTCCTTTCTGATTCGTATCGGTGGTGCCGGGTAGAGTTACTACTTCTGAGAATAGCGATGCCGCTGTCATCGTGCCGTCAGGGTCGAGGGCAAAGTGCCATTGGCCAGCCAGACTGATGGTCGTATCGTCAGTTCCAGCCATTCTTGCGTTCCTATCGGTAGCAAGCGTTTCGCGATGACCTGCTGACACGACTACCCGTAGCCCTTCCAGGCATAAAAGGCTGCAAAGTATGATGATCGTCTTTCTCATGCGAATCGTTCAAGTATCTCCAGGCACATACGGCTGTTGTGGTAGGGACATTTCCAGAATCCGGCCTTGTCGTCGACGGTGTTGAGCGTCCCGTCGCGATGACGGCTCCAATACCACTCGCCATGCTTATAGTCTATCAGGTTGTCCTTGATGTACTGCCATAGACGGAGGGCCTTTTCGAATGCCGATTCGTCATGGAAATGCTGGTAAATATTGACAAAGCCTACCACCGCTTCGGCTTGCACCCACCAGTGGAGATCGTCGTCAATAGTACCTGCCGTAAGATTGGCCTCATGGATCATGGAACCATCGGTAGTCAGTCCTTTTTCTGAGGCTCTCGCTACCATTTTCACAATTGGCTCCACTTTGTTCAGTACTTCTCTGTCGCCTAATACCAGTGCAGCCTCATGCATCAGCCACGAACATTCAATGTCGTGCCCATAGCTCTCCAGTTGCCCTGCACCACGTGTCCAGTCCATGTCGAAGAAGAGGTCCAGATGATGTGTCTCGGGATTGAGAATCTTGTCTGTAAAGATGTCGATGATGTTGCGCAGCGACTTTTCCAATTCTGCCGAAGGCCACACACGATACAGGTTGGCGTATGGCTCAATAATATGCAGATGCGTGTTCTGCGACTTAGGATAGTTGGCATCTTTATCCGATAGGCGCATGTCGGCAATGGGCTGCCAGTCGCGGGTCATGGCCTCAATATAACCGCCCTGTTCACGGTCGAGGGCATGCTCTTCAATACAATGATACAATCGGATAGCCTGCATCAGTGCCTCCTTATCGCCAGTGGCGCGGGCGTATTCCGACAGGCCGTAGATGGCAAAGCCGATGGCATAGAACTGCTTCTTCGTGTCCTTTGGCTGTCCCTTGTAGTCCAGGCTCCAATACACGCCTCCATATTCCGGATCGATGAAGTGGTCGATGAAATAACGCATGGCACGGTTGGCCATATCCAAATAGACTGGCTGACGCAACACCCGATAGGCTGCCGAGAAAGACCACAGGATGCGGGCGTTTAGGATGGCTCCCTTGTCAGCATCGGCGTGAAGCACATTGTTATTGTCAATACGCCCGTAGAAGCCGCCATGCTCATCGTCCTGCATGTGGTCAATCCAGAAGCGCAGGATGTTGTGTTCCAACACCTCGCGCACTTCCTGTTTCAATATTTGAACTTTCATCTATATGAGATAAACATCACTTACAATTTATTTGTGCGGTTCTTTGCGATGAGTCGCTTGATGGTCTCCACACTGGCCGAGGTGGTCAGCCCATCTTCGGGTGTGTTCATGCAGTAGTCGATGAGACGGTCGACGCTTGACACGGCCACGTGCATACGGGTATCAGCCGAAGCATAGTATATCAACACCCGTCCGTCATCGTCCATAATCCAGCCATTGGCGAAGGCCACGTTCATCACATCGCCCAGATACTCGTCACCCTCGGGCGCCAGGAAGTAGCCGCCCGGACGGGCTATGACCCGTGTGGGGTAATCGAGTGCCGTCATATACATATACAGTACGTAGCGCAGGCCGTCGGCTGTCGCCCTCACACCGTGAGCCAGGTGCAACCAGCCCTTCGCGGTCTTCAATGGGTGCGGCCCTTCGCCGTTCTTCACCTCGGTGATAGTATGGTACTTGCGCTCATAGATAATCTTTTCATCCTTCACCTCGGCATGGGTGATGTCATCCACCAGCGCCCAGCCTATGCCGCCGCCACTACCTGTGTCGATGAAGCCATCCTGCGGACGGGTGTAGAAAGCGTATTTCTTGCCATCGACAAATTCAGGGTGGAGCACCACGTTACGTTGCTGGCTTCTGGACTTCAGGTCGGGCAACCGCTCCCATGTCTTCAGGTCTTTTGTCCTGGCTATGCCTGCTGTGGCCGTAGCTGCCGAGAGATTACCCGGCTGTGAGTCATCGTGGCGCTCTGCACAGAACACACCGTATATCCATCCGTCTTCGTGCTGTGTCAGTCGCATGTCATAGATGTTGGTAGCAGGGTCTTCCGTGTCGGGCATGGTGACAGGCTCTTCCCAGAAGTGCCACTGGTCTATACCATTAGGCGATTCAGCAACAGCAAAGAAGCTCTTGCGATCTGCTCCCTCCACGCGACACACCAACAGGTACTTGCCGTCCAACTTGATAGCTCCTGCATTGAGGACAGCATTCATCATGATGCGTTGCATCAAGTAGGGGTTGTCCTTCTCCGAGAAGTCATAGCGCCACTCCAACGGCGTATGCTCGGCGGTCAGTATGGGGTACTGGTATTTCTCGTAGATACCGTTCTCTGCATAGCAGAGCGGCGAAGCCGAGCGTCCGCCCTCTACAGGGCTGTTCTTGCGTGCGAGTAGTGCCGCATGACGCTCGCGCAGTAGTTTTACTTTATCTTGAAAATTCATATTTATATAGTTTTATTGGATGATTCCCTTTAACGTATGCACATTTTTGCTGCTTACCATTTTGTTGAAGTTGTCGCCCCACGGCTCTCCAGGAACAGGACCGAAGAATTCCTCGCGGTAGTTGCGCCATAACAGGAAATAGCTGATGGGGTAGCGGTCCATGACGGGTTGCAGCACACGGGTGTACCACGTCGAGTCCGGCATGTTCTTCAGACCACACTCGGTCAGAGCCAACAGTTTGCCATGATTCTTGGCAAAGGCACTGAGGAAGTCAAGGTCGGCAGTCACCTGACTGACGAAATCCTCTTCCGTCCCCCATTGATAGGCATCCTCGCCTATCAGCGTCACCCGGTCGTCGCCCGGATAGCGCTGCATGAAGCGTGCTTCTGTCCATTGGCCGTCGAGATTCGGCGAATAGCTCCACAGCAGGTTGTCGAAGCCGCGCTGCCGGAAGTCATCCTGCAACAGATTCCACAACTGCCTATATTCCTCTGCCGTACACAGTTTCTCGCCCCACCAGAACCATGAACCATTGTTCTCGTGCCAAGGACGGAAGATGATGGGCACAGGCCGCCCCTTGCTGTCGCTTAGCGTACTGATGAAGTCGGCCACGCGTCCCATCCATTGCTGGAACTTCTCATGCTGACTGCCGCCGGGCAGAATGTTGCGCACCACGGTGGTGTCGCTGACATCCCAGGCCGTGCCACCCGTCAAGGGATTGCGGGGATGCCACGAAAGGGTGACGATGCCGCCCCGCTCATGATGGGCTATCAACTCGTCATGGATTCGGGTGAAGGGAACGCTGTCCAGATTCTTAGCGTCGCCCATCTCGATGCCGCCCAGGTCAAAGCCCATCACGGCGGGATAGTCGCCACAGGTCTCCTTCGTGTCGCTGCGCCCAAGTTCCGGCTTCGAGGCATCTGCGATGCCCGACCAGTTGACGCCATAGAAAGGATCATCCTGATGTCCCACCATATAGCCTCTGACCTGTAAACCCTGCAACAGTTCCTCCAACTGCACACTGACTGTCTTTTCCTTGACAGCATTCGTCCCGCAGGCTGTCATTATAACAGCCACAGCAGATAATAAAACACACTGTTTCATATTGTTTCTCTATTTTAGGCTAAATACTCTCGACGCGTAATCCTCCCATAGTGGAACTTCGATGCCCACATTCATGAGGAACTTGCCTGTAAACTGCTTGCCGCTGAGGGCGCACGGTTTCTGACCGGCACGTACATTTTTCTCTGTAATCACGTAGGTTTTGCTGGGATTCAGACCTGCCAAACGAATGCGGGGGATGGGCTGGCCATAGTAATTTTCGACCTTATACACAAATAAGGTGGCTTGGTCCTTCGTTTCGGTTACATACATCAGTGAGGCCACACCCTTCCTATCGTATGGAGAGATGAGACGGTAGAGGTCGCCAGTCTGAACAATCGTGCGTATCTCCTTGTAGTCCTTGAAGCACGTCTCCACCTGACTGCGTTCCTCCTGCGTCATGTCCTTTGGCTGCAGCTCAATGCCGAGGCGACCGCTCATGGCCACATCGCAGCGGAACTTTACGGGAATAACCCGCCCGCCCGTATTCCAGTAGGGACAGTGGTTGATATGGGCTGCCATGGCATTGGCGGGGAAGAAGAGCGAGGTGCCCCACTGGATATAGACGCGCTGCAGGGCATCAGTATTGTCGCTGACCCAAAACTCATCAAAATAAGGCAGCAATCCGTAGTTGGCACGACCGCCACCAGAGGCGCAGTCCTGAATCACGACGTCAGGGTACTTGGCGCGGATGCACTTTAGCACCTTTAGCAAACCAAGGTGATAGTCCACGTAGAGGTTTGTCTGTTTCGCCATGGGCAGATAGAGCGAACCTACGTTCTGTATCGGTGCATTGGCATCCCATTTGATATAGGCTATCTCCGGGTATTGTGTCAGCAAGTCATCGACAATCTTAAAGGCAAAGTCCTGTACCTGCGGGTTGGTCATGTCGAGCACCAATTGCGTGCCTCCACGACCTAACTTCAGTTCCCGTCCTTTTGTCTGCAATACCCATTCGGGATGCTTCTCGAAGAGTTCACTCTTCGTGTTCACAGCCTCCGGCTCAATCCAGATGCCGAACTTGATACCCTTCTCGCGGGCGGCATCGACCAGCGCTTTCAGCCCGCCAGGTAGCTTTTGTTTGTCCACCACCCAGTCACCCAGCGTTGAAGAGTCATTGTTACGTTGATACTTGTCACCAAACCAGCCGTCATCCATCACGAACAATTCACCACCCAGTTTCGAGATGTCATCCATCATCTGCACCATGCGCTCCTCGTTGATGTCGAAGTAAAGGCCCTCCCACGAGTTCAACAGGATGTCGCCAACGTTCATGCCACGATGCAGCATACCGCAAGTACGCGCCCAACGGTGGAAGCTGCGGCTCACACCACCCATGCCCTCTTCACTGTAGGTCAGGGCCAGATGTGGGGTCGTAAAGACCTGCTTTGGTTCCAAGATATACTCCGAAGCCTGCGGGTTGATACCAGCATAGAAATGATGGAAGTTCTTGTCGGTGGTGTTGATGCGCAGTTCAAAGTTGCCGCTCCAACAGAGTGCTGCGCCGATAGTCCGGCCATGCAGCTCATGAGGCTGCCCGTCTAATGAAAAAATCACCTCAGGTGCATCCAAGTGGGCGTTGCGTGCTCCGTCTGAGTTACGAATCACCTGCAGACCGCTCGTCAGTGGCTCCTGCGTCACGTTGGTTTCCGAAGCCCAGTCGCCATGCAGATGCGTCAGCCACACGTCGCCCCGGCGTAACGTCAGATGGCCAGAGTCGTAGCGCTTCAATGTGATGGCCTTCTTCTCCTGATGCTCTATCTCCGTCCATGTCTCAATGATGTCCACCGTCTTGTAAGCTTTATAGAAGAGGCGCACGATGACGGGTAGCAACTTATCCTTCATGGTGACTATATGCACCTTGGCATTGGCTTCGTCTCTCGACTCTAACCTCTCAACACTCAATTCCAAATTTTGGTCGCCATTGGCATGCTGCACCTGTATAGCTGGCAGATGAATCATATCCACCGTACCGAAGGCTGGCAGTGCAGGGAAGTTCACATCATCACCAGCATCGCACACTTCTTGCAGCGTAGCCGTCCTCGCTCCAAAGTAAGCCATGCGCAAGTCCTGTCCTTCCTGTGCCGTCAGCAGCATCAGCATATTTGGCGTTTCCACCTTCACATTTCCTTGCCAAGCCATCGAGGGAACTGCGCCAAGGAGCATTGTACCCAGTAAAAGAATTGTTTTCTTCATTACTTTAATTCTTCAATACTTCAATCTTTCAAATCTTCAATTTTTGTCACTACGGAAGGGAGCTACAGGCAGGTTGCGATGGTTACGCAGGTTGCCTGGCTGGAAGGCGCGGAAACAGTAGCGCACATTAGTGGGGACAGCCACGCCGTCGGCAGTAACGATGATTGACTTGTGCGACTCGTTGAGATGAGCACGGGCGGGCTTGTACTCTCCGTCGGCACCACAAAGCTCGAAGCCCACAATGTCCTGCCAGGGCGAAAGACCGTCATCGGCGTTCTTGAAGAACACCTCCACCTCGTTGCCCTGAACCTCCATGTGGTCGTATTCGGGCGAGTCGCAGCAGATGCTCTTCATGCCGTAGGTGCGGTTCAGAGCAATGTAGGCCAGTCGCTGACCCACTTTCTCTTTCTCGGCGGGGTGAATCTGGTTGCACTCCCAGGGCTCTACCAGGTCGACGGTTGATACGAAGCCGCTGTTGGGAATGAGCGAGGCCGCACGGTGCTGGCTTTCGCGAAGAAGTCCTAACGAGTTACCGTCGCCATAGCCTGCCCAAGGCGCAATCTCGACAAAGTAGAAAGGCAGTTGGTTGTTGGTGTCCTTGAAGTCGCTGCGCCATTGACGCACCATGTTGTTCAGGCGTTCAGCATAGGTCTTGTCCTTTCCAACATTAGCCTCGCCCTGATACCAAATGAAGCCACGCACGGTATAGTGGCGCATGGGGTGCAACATGCCGTTGTACATGATGAGCGGAGTGTAGTACTCCCACCACTTCCCGTTCCATCCTTTCTTGAGTTCCTCCTCGATGTTGACATCGCTGTAGGTCTCGAGCAGGTGACGGGGCGACCATCCCTCGACGCTAGCTCCACCCCAGGCACAGGCAATGATGCCCACGGGCACTTGGAGCGAGCGCGTCAGCATCTTGGCAAAGAACCATGCCGTGGCACTCATCCAGGGAGCCGTCTCTGGCGATGGTACTTGCCATTGGCCCTCGACCCACTCGCGAGGCGAGGTGGCTCCCGTCTTGGGAATGGTAGCCATACGAATGCGCGAAGCCCACTCGCCAGCTGTGGAAATCTCCTCGTTAGAGTTTTTTACAGGACAGTTCCAGAAACCGTTGAGGGGCATCTCCATGTTGCTCTGTCCGCTGGCGAACCACACTTCACCTATTAATATATCGTCGAGCTTCTGGACGTCGCCCATGTTGTCGCTGATGGTGAGGGTGTGGGCTGTGAACGAGGCTGCCGGCGTCTTGACGGTCAACAGCCACGTACTGTCAGACGCCGCCTTGGCCGTTGCAGCCGCCGACATCCAGTCGCCCTTGACATTGATGGTGGCCCCAGGTGTGGCCTTTCCCCAAAGGCGTACGTCGGTCTGTTGCTGAAGCACCATGTGACTGCCCACCTGGGCGGGAAGCACCACGCGGGCCTGAGCTGCGAGTGTCAGCATCGTGGCCGACAGCATGCACAAAATACTCTTCTTGTATGACATATTTATTCGTGTTATTGGTTTTGTTTGTTTTGACGGTGCAAAGTTAGCAACATTAGTTGAAAGGAAATATTACTTTTTTGTCCGAAATGAACACTTTTCTTCTATTTACCCCATATTTATGACCTGCAATAGCAGAAAAGTATCAGTAAGGAGCAAAATAATGTCATTGCGTTTCGGTAAATTATGATACCTTTGCACTCGATAACTATTACTAACTGAATGCAACATTTTCAAATATAATAAAATTACTAATGTATGAATCTGAATTACTGTAAAGAAAAGATTCTGGCAGGAGTATGCTCAATAACATTATTGGGCGTTTCTCCTCAGGCCTTTGCTGCAGGCGATGAAGCCCCGTTGCCTCAAGCAGCGCAGCAGGCAGACAAGAAGATTACTGGTACGGTGAGCGACGCCATGGGGCCCGTCATCGGAGCCAGTATCTTAGTGAAAGGCACGTCGACAGGTACGGTAACCGACTTCGACGGCAAGTTCTCACTCCAAGCAAAGCCGGGTGCGACACTCGTAGTATCCTACATCGGCTATGTTACCAAAGAGGTGAAGGTTGGACAGCAGAATGCTTACAACATCACCCTCGAGGAAGACAAGCAGGTGCTCGACGAGGTGGTGGTGGTCGGCTACGGTACGATGAAGAAGTCAGACCTGAGCGGTGCCTCCGTCTCATTGGGCGAGAATGCCATCAAGGGCTCTATCATCACAAGCCTCGACCAGTCGCTACAGGGTCGTGCTGCCGGTGTGAGTGCCGTACAGACGAGCGGTGCCCCTGGTTCCGCTTCTTCTATACGCGTGCGCGGTACCGCTACTATTAATGCCAATGCCGAGCCACTCTACGTCATCGATGGTGTCATCGTTCGTGGTAACGACCGTGGTGAGTCAGGTGCAGCCTACGGCCTTGGCGACGCTCTGGGTAATGGTGCGGTGTCGACCATCTCTCCCCTGTCGACCATCGATCCTGCCGATATCGTCTCGATGGAAATTCTGAAGGATGCCTCGGCCACCGCTATCTATGGTGCCCAGGGTGCCAACGGTGTGGTGCTTATCACCACCAAGCACGGTAAGGCCGGCGAGGCCAAGTTCTCGTACAGCGGCATGGTGGCAGCCAGTCGTCAGAACAAGCGTCTCGACATGATGAACCTGCGCGAGTATGCACAATTCTACAACAGCATGTATCAGCAGGGCGAGGTGGCCACCGCCAATGCCTACCTGAGCGACCCCTCGGTGCTGGGTCGTGGTACCAACTGGCAGGACGCCGTGTTCCAGACGGCCTGGCAGCATAGCCACCAGGTGAGTGCCCAGGGTGGTACTGAAAAGGTGCAGTACTACGTCAGCGGCTCGTACATGAATCAGGAAGGAACCATCATCGGTTCGAAGTTCGACCGCCTGTCGTTCCGCGCCAACATTGATGCCGAGCTGAAGAAGTGGCTGAAGATGGGTGTGAACATTGCCTACTCCAACAGCAACGACGACCTGAAGCTGGCCGACTCGGAAGAGGGCTTGATCACCTACTCGCTGACCACCATCCCCTCAATACCTATCTATGATATCGACGGCGAATACTCATCCATCAGCCAGGAGGGCTACACCAATCCTAACCCCATTGCCATGGCCATGTTGGATGATATTCTGTTGAACCGTCAGAAGCTGAACGGTAATATCTTCTTCGATGTCAAGTTCTTCGAGGGACTCATCTGGCATACAGAGTTAGGCTTCGATGTGAACGCCAGCAAGGGTGAGACCTACGAGCCCATGATCAGCTTGGGTACGTGGAAACGCACCACCAACTCATCGTCGCGGAACAAGAACAGCGGCACGTTCCTGCAGTTCAAGAACTACCTGACGTGGAACAAGACCTTCGTCGAGAAGCACTCCGTCACCGGTATGGTGGGACAGGAGGCATGGGAGTCGAAGTACGACTACGTGCAGGTGTCGAACACCAACCTGCCCTCCGACGAGGTTCACAGTCCTAACCTGGGACAGGGCACGCAGTCCTTCAGCAACGGCTTCGGCAGCTCGGCTATGGCGTCGTTCTTCACCCGCTGGACCTACGGCTACGACAACCGCTACAACGCTACCTATACCTACCGCTACGACGGTAGCTCGAATTTCGGTCCCAACAAGCGCTGGGCAGGTTTCCACTCGTTTGCAGCCTCTTGGCGCTTCTCGAACGAGAAGTTCTTCCACGATGCCTTAGGCAACATCGTCAGTAACGGTAAGCTGCGCGTAGGCTGGGGACAGACGGGTAACTCGAACATCGGTGGATTCAAGTGGGGCGTTTCCCTCAGCAAGATGGAGTCCGACTTCGGCGTTACCTACCGTCCGGCACAGATTGCCAACAAGGATATCAAGTGGGAGAGTCAGGAACAGTGGAACGTTGGTCTTGACCTGGGATTCCTCAACGACCGCATCAACCTCACGGTCGACTGGTACATCAAGGAGTCGCGCGACATGCTGATGAAACTCAACCTGCCCTCGATCATGGGAACGCAGGGCAACGGCTCCAGCGCCCTCGCAGCACCTTGGGGAAACTACGGACACATTCGCAATACCGGTTTGGAAATCTCGTTGAACACCCACCCCATCCGGGGACAGTTCACTTGGGACTCCGACTTCCAGATCTCGTTCAACAAGAACAAGCTTATCAGCCTGAGCGACGGTGCCACCTCTGTGGCCCTGACTGGCTACGGACAGTGGACCGACGTTGTATCCTACACCAAGGAGGGCGAAGCCCTCTATAACTTCTACGGCTACGTCTGCGACGGCGTCTATGAGGACTTGGAAGACCTCGAGACCTCGCCGAAGCCTGAGGCCTATCCCTCGAACGGCGTCTTCTCGAAAGGTTCCTCCGTCTGGGTGGGCGACATCAAGTACAAGGACCTGAACGGCGACGGCGTCATCAACGAGTCCGACCGTACCGTCATTGGCAATCCCTTGCCGAAGTACACCTTTGGCTGGAACAACTCATTCAGCTATAAGAACTTCGACCTGAACATCTTCATCAACGGTTCAGTAGGCGGTAAGATTGGTAACTACAACAAGATGAAGCTCACGCACATGAATTCGTCGTGGACTAACCAGTTGACCGACGTCAACGACCGTGCTATTCTTGAGCCCATCAATCCCAACAAGGATTACAGCGCAGGCGTAGACCGTGGCGACGGACAGCTTGTCTGGGCATGGTACGATGACGTGACCAACGTCCATGTGGCTAATGACGGTACATCGACACCACGTGCCAGCATCAACGACCCCAACGACAACGACCGTTGGAGTGACCGCTATATTGAGGACGGCAGCTACGTGCGCCTGAAGAATGTGTCGCTGGGCTACACCTTCCCCAAGAAGTTGATACAGCCCTTCGGCATCGAGAACCTGCGACTGTCGTGCAACATCCAGAACCTCTGCACTATCACAGGCTATAGTGGCTACGACCCCGAAGTGGGTGCCAGCACTACCAGCGCCAACGTCTTCGGACTCGACAACGGCCGCTATCCCTCGCCTACTACCTATTCATTTGCCCTGAACGTCTCATTCTAAAGAAAGGATAGAATTATGAAACTCAATAATATCAAAACACTGGCTTTGGCTGCTGTCGCCGCATACTCTTTCACCGCCTGTGAAGACTTCCTCGACAGACCAAACGAAGACAGCTACAACACCGACAACTACTATAAGACGGAAGCTCAGTGCCTGGGTGCTACAACCTATCTGTATAACTCGCCCTGGTACGACTTCCAGCGTGGCTTCATCAAGATTGGTGAGGTGCTCAGCGGCAACTATTTCTGGGGCAGCAGTCCCTATCTGCAGTTCACCGTCAACGGTACTGATGAAGACTTGGTGAACATGTCAGCCTCACTCTGGGCTGCCGTGGGTCACTCCAACACCGTCTATGAACTTCTTGAAGGCAGCAGCGTACCCCTCGAGACCAAGGCTTCGGCCATGGGTGAGTGCCTGTTGTGGAAGGCCATGGGCTACTTCTTCCTGGTGCGTACCTTTGGCGAGGTGCCCATCGTACACAGCAACAGCAGCATGCTTACGAGTGGTGAATACAGCACCGCCCAGAAGGTGAAGCGTGCCGATGTCTTCGAATATATTATCATGACGCTCGAAAGGGCCGTTGAACTGCTGCCTGAGAGCGCACAGCCCGGACGACTCGACAAGTGGTCGGCCAAGGGACTGCTGGCTAAGGTGTATCTCACCAAGTCGGGACTCAGCGGTACGGTCAACAAGGAAGACCTCGCCAAGGCTGCTGAATATGCCAAGGACGTCATCGTCAACTCGGGTAAGAAGCTCGAGGAGAACTACGAGGACATCTTCCTGCTCTCCAACCGTTACACGCAGGAAGGCCTTATCGCCTGGCGCTGGACGGCTGCCGGTAGCAACTGGACGCGTCAGAACTCCTACCAGAGCGACCTTGCCATCAGCGGCATCGACGACTGGGGTGCTACCTGGGGTGGATGGAACGGATTTTCTCCTGACCTGCAAGAGGCCTTCGGCGTGAAACTGCTCGAGCAGAACCCCGATGTGTGGAAGGGTCTGCAAGAGTATCCGCGTCTGCACGCCACGATGATGCTGCCAGGCTTCAGCTACAAGCAGTTCTGGCAGGACAAGCCCCACGACAGCAATGGCTTCAACTACATCAAGTTCATCTACGAGAACAGCACGACGGGCTCTCTGGAGTCGGCAACAGGCTCGAACAGCGTGAAGCACATCTATGGCGACACCTACGACCATGAGACGGGTGCCGGTTGCTCCGACGGTCGTATGGCCAGCTCAGTGCCCACCTTCCTGCTGCGTCTCTCCGACGTTTACCTTATCTATGCCGAGGCCATCTGCGGCCCACGTGGTTCGCAGACCAGCGACCAGAGTGCTATCGACGCCTTCTATGCCGTTCGTAGCCGTGGTCAGCAGCATCCCGATGCCAAGCCCAGCGTCATCACCTGGGACGACATCTGGAAGGAGCGCCGTCTGGAGTTTGCCATGGAAGGCGACCGCTGGTATGACTACGTTCGCACCTCTTATTATGATCCCGACTTCTGCATCAACGAACTGCAGAACCAGAAGCGTAACCAGTTCTGGGGTCTCGATGCCCTCTATAAGGACTACCACGACAATGGCACGTGGAACGTTGACCCCTCGTCGATGATGTACAACACATCGGTGGCTGCTCCTAACGTGACGGCGCTGATGAAGAAAGACCCCGACTCAGGGAAGATGTACTTCATACTGCCTCCTACGGCCGACGATGTGCTCTCTAATCCTAATCTGGCTTCCGACGTTGACGGTGTGCATGTCGACATTCGCAGCACTTATAGCTATTGAACTTTTAAAATATAAACGATATGAAAGCGAACAATATATTCAAGCCCCTGAGTCTGGCTGCCATGCTGTTGGCGGGCATGAGCCTCACCTCCTGCAAGGACCAGCCCGACAAGTTTGAACTGACCGACGGCACACCTTCCGTGAACTACATCCGCTGTATGTCGTCGGAGGTGAAAGGCACCAACGATGCTGCCGACACCCACTATACCAACGGCGAGCTCGTAGAGAGCGCATCGCCGCAGTCCACACTCTGTCTGGTGGGCGATAACCTCCGCAGTGTTTACGAGATTTGGTTCAACGACAAGAAGGCCATTCTCAATACCAGTTATATCACCGACAATACCCTGTTGGTGGACGTTCCCAAGTCTGTCCCCAGAAAGGTGACCGACAAGATTTATCTCATCACCCTGTCTAAGGATACGGTGACTGTCGACTTCAAGGTCATTATCCCTGCTCCTGACATCAAGCAGATGTCGTGTGAGTATGCTGCCGTTGGCGACGTGGTCACTTTCTCTGGCAACTACTTCGTCTACGACCCCAGCTTCCCGCTGAAGGCCGTGTTCACTGGAACCGACGGCTCGCAGGTGCCTGTCACCATTGCTGCTGACGACGTGAGCGACGACTTCACCTCTGTCAAGGTCAAGATTCCTGAGGGCGCAGGACGTGGCCCCGTGGCCTTCACCTCGATCTATGGTACCGCCCAGTCGCCCTTCTACTACTTGGACAATCGCGGCATGCTCTTCGACTTCGAGACCGTTGCCGACGGTGGTACTGGCCTCTTCTCGCAGGGATGGAAGGTGCGCGACGCCATTGAGGATGAATACTCGCTGGCAGGTTGCCGCCACTACATCACCCTTGGCGACGGCGTAGCCGTAATGGCCGAGGACGGTGGCTGGCAGGATGTTCCCTTCCGCTTCGACTACTGGTGTGGTAGCTGGGACACCCCGCAGAACATCACCAGCGCTCCTGGTGCTGCACTCTTCAATGTGGCCGACTTCAGCAAGTGGGAGTCAATGGCATTGAAGTTCGAGATGAACATTCCCTCTGGCAACGCCTGGGCTGCTGGTGCTATGCAGATTTGCTTCCAGCCCATTGATCAGGTGACCCTCTCGGGCAATGCCATCACGGGCTACAAGACGGTGGGTACTGCCAACCATGCTGCCTTTGACGGCTCGGGCGATGCCTCTACGAAGTGGGGTGTTGGCGACTGGGGTCGCGCTTTCTACCGTCCCTGGATGTCGGCAGGTGAGTACCATACCGATGGCAAGTGGGTGACGGTGACCGTACCGCTCTCTGACCTTACGCTCGATAAGGATGGCAAGCCTGCCTCCATTGGCCCCACCAAGGCTACCGACTTTGCCAGCCTGACCATGTTCCTCATGGGTGGCGGCACGGGTAAGGAGTGCACGCCGTTGCTCCGCATCGACAATATCCGAGTTGTACCCAACAAGTAAATCGTAATTTGATAATTGAAAATTGAAATGAATATGAAGAACTTAAAGTATATTTTCACACTGTTGGTGATGGCCCTTATCGGGCAATCGCTGACGGGGTGCAGCGAGGATAACCTCGACACCAACCAGTATCGTGGTGGTGTCAGCCTGAGCGCCTGGGGTCCTAACCCCTTGATGCGCGGTGGCACGCTGCGCTTTGTGGGCAGCAACCTTGACCAGCTGCAGAGCATTACCATACCCGGCCAGGGTGAGATGACCAACTTTGAAGTGGTGAAGAGCGGAACGCCCAGCGAGGTGCGCCTGGTACTCGACAAGAACCTGCCTCAGGTGGGTAACATTATCTTAAAAGCCAAGGACGGCACGACGATCACTACGCAGACCCAGATAGCGTATATCGAGGGTATTGAGCTGACGGGCTTCGAGCCTGCGGAGGCCATGCCAGGACAGACCATTACGCTGGTGGGCGACTACCTGAACCTCGTTCAGATGGTGGAGTTCAGCGACGGCGTACAGGTGAGCGTCGACGACTTTGTGAGTATCGATCGCTACAAGCTGCAGCTTGTCGTGCCTGCTGAGGCCAAGACGGGCAAGGTCAGCGTCTATACGGCCGACCTCACCAAACTGACGCCCGACGATGAGGAACCCGACTACCAGATTATTACCAGCGAGAAGGCCTTCACCGTTGGACTGCCCACTACCGACAGCGCCGACAAGGTGTTCAACGTCAAGGCAGGCAGCACCGTCACCATTAGCGGTACGACGCTCAGTCTTATCCAGGCTGTCATCTTCGGCGAGGCTGGTGCCAAGGTGGAACTAACGGAGTTCGCCGTCAATAAGGAGGGTACCCAGCTCAGCTTTACGCTGCCTGCTGAGGCTCCCGACGGTGCCATTAACCTCCTCACCCGTTCTGAGGTAGAGATTCCTGCAGGTCTTCTCGTCACCGTGGCTCCTACGGAGTGCGTGGCTGCACCGCTACCCGTCAAGGCTGGCAAGCAGCTCACCATTATTGGTAAGGATCTCGATGTCGTTACTTCCGTAGAGTTCCCCAATGCCGTCGCTGTGGCTGTGGAGGCCGCTGCGACCATTACCGTGACTGTTCCAGAAACGGCACAGGAGGGCAGCCTTACACTGCGTATGGCCAACGGCAAGGGCGTGGAACTGCCCTATACGCTGGTGAAGCCCGTCGTTACCGGCTATAGCGCTAACCCCGTTAGTGTTGGCGGTGAACTGACCTTGAAGGGTACCGACCTCGACCTCGTGAAGAGCGTCACCTTTGGCGAAGCTGAAGCCGAGGCTGAAGCCGATGCCGCAGGAACCAGCCTGAAGGTCAGCGTGCCCATGGCCGCTGCTGCCGGCAAGCCCGTGCTCAACCTGAAGAACGGTACCACCGTCGAAGCTCCTGAACTGAGCATCGCCGAGGCACTGTTCTGCTACATCACCGAACTGCCTGGCGAGGATGCCGAACTGAAGGCTGGAGGCTCGATGAGCGTTCCGGTAGCCAATGGCGACAAGCTCACGGGCGTGCAAATCAAGGGCGAAGCCTGTCAGTATGTTCTTGTGAACAACGGCACACAGCTCATCGTGGGTATTCCTGAAAAGGCCGGCAAGGGCAGCGAGGTGAAACTCATCTCGTCGAACGGCAGCATCAGCTACACCATCGACTTCATTCCCAATACCGAGGTGACCACCGTACTGTGGACGGGTGCTTCCGACTTGGCAGGATGGTCGTGGAACTGGCAGATTGGCGACGGTGCCCAGGGAGCCGGCAACCCGAGGATGTTCGTCGATATGGACTTGCAGGAGGGCGACTTGATTCGCGTCTATCTCACTGCTTACAACGACTGGTGGCAGGTGCAGTTCTTCGATGGCCATTGGAACGCACAAAACGAGATTGGCAACGCTACTGGCCTGAACAACAATAATAACATCAACTCGGGTATCTACAACCTGAACGAGCACGACGGTGCTATTGAGATTCCGGTCACCGCTACGCTGAAGGAGCAGCTCACCACGTTCAACGACTGGGGCTACTGCTGGATTTTGCAGGGCGAGGGCGTGGTAGTCACGAAGATTACCGTCACCCACTTCGTCTCACTCGAGACTACGCTCTGGCAGGGCAGCGAGGATTTGGGTTCTTGGAGCAACCAGCCTTACATCCTCAGCGATGGTGGTGCCGAACTGAAGGAGCTGGGAGTCAAGGCGGGACAGACCATCCGCTGCTACGGTAATCGTTTGACCGACAACTGGCAGCTGCAGGTGCTCGAAGGTCACTGGAGCAACAACGACAACCCCTACGGCAACTGGGGCTACTGGGACAACAGCGAGATTGAGGCCAACGGCTGTCTGGCATTTACGCTGACACAGGAGATGATTGACCGTGCCTACAAGTCCGACGGATGGGGCGGTGTCTTCGTCGTACAGGGACAGAACTTTGTCATCACTAAGATTACTATTGAATAACATAACACGTACAGCATTATGAAACTGAAGAATATTTTCAATACGCTGTCGGTTGCAGCTGTGGCACTATTGGCCACAGCCTGCAACGACACCGACGCACAGTACGACATTCCCGTGGTGGGCGCTCCCGAGTTTGTCTCGGCAACACCGGCCGACGACGCAGCGCTGCTCTTCGGCGAGAAGACCTTCACGGTGAAGTTCGACAAGAACATCGGCTTTGCCACCAAGAATACCAGCAGTATCACCCTCAACGGAAAGCCTGTGAAGAAAGCGCTCGTACTGGGAGCCAGCCAGGAACTGACCATCACGGCCGACGTCGACTTCGACAAGACCCAGACGCTGCATATCCCAGCAGGGCTCATCGTTGGCGCTCAGGGCGACACCTACGACAAGGATATTGACCTGACGTGGACCATCAAGGATCTGCCCACGAACGAAGCCACGACGATGACCCAGAAGTTGGGCTGGGGGTGGAACCTCGGTAACCACTTCGACACCAGCAACACCCAGTGGGGCTACTGGGACGGGAATACACCAACAGCTGCCACCTTCCAGAAACTGGCTGCGATTGGTGCCAAGACGGTGCGCATACCCGCTACCTGGACGAGCCACATGAACGAGAGCAAGGTCATCAGCGCCGACTATCTCAACGAGGTGGCAGGCGTGGTCGATATGGCCATGGCCGCCGGGTTGAACGTCATCCTGAACACGCACCACGATTCGTTTGAGACCGACCTGGCCGCTGCTGCCGACAATGCTGAGACGGCCAAAAGCGACTCGGCACTGATCTGCACGCTGTGGACGCAGGTGGCCAACCGTTTCAAGAGTTATGGCGAGAGCCTTATCTTCGAGGCCTTCAACGAGATTCACGGCAAGGATGCCGAGGGCAACGAGGACTGGGGTACAGGTTCCGAGGCCCAGTTCAACATGCTGAACCAGTGGAACCAATGGGCTGTCAATGCCATCCGTGCTACTGGCGGCAACAATGCCACGCGATGGATTGGTGTCGCAGGCTATGCGGCCAACATTAACCTGACGCTGGCACACCTCGTACTGCCTGAAGACCCCGCCAAGCGATTGATGGTTAGCGTACACTGCTACGACCCCTACAACTTCTGCCTGCACCCCATGAACGACGATGGCGTCGAGACCACCAACAGTTGGGGCCACAATGCCGACCCGGCCAAGAGTGTCGACGGTGCCAACGAGGAGTACATCCTCAACCTGCTCTATCAGCTGCGCACCGCCTACATCGAGAAGGGCATACCTTGCTACCTTGGCGAGTACGGCTGCGTTATCCATACTACTGAGAAGGCCAACAAGTTCCGCAAGTACTATCTGGAGTTCTTCTGTCGTGCTGCCTATCTGGCTGGTATACCCATGTTCGTTTGGGACAACAACGTCACCACCGGTGGCAACGAGTCTAACGGCTATATCGACCATGCCACGGGCAACTTCGTGGCCGACGGTGCCGAGATTGTGCCCATGATGATTAAGGCCTGTACCAGCACCGATGGCAATTATTGGTTCGATACCATCTGGAACAATTCGCCTGCTGCTGAATAACGTATGGTGATGAAGCATCTCTTTATCATTGCCGCCGCACTGGTTCTTGCCTCGTGTGGCGGCAATTCCAAGAAGGATGGCGACCCGCTGGCCGACGGCGGCCGCACCGTTCGTACCGAGGCGCTGCTGCAACATCTGAAGGAGATGGGCGACAGCGCGGTCTACATGGTCGGTCACCACGACGACACGATGTATGGCATCGGTTGGGTGGCCGACACTGCCAGCGACGCATCCGTTCACCAGCGCTCCGACATCAAGAGCGTCTGTGGCGACTTTCCCGCTGTGCTGAGCTCCGACCTCGGCCATATAGAGCTGGGCCAACCATCAAATCTCGATGGTGTTTCCTTCGGCCTTATGCTCGGGGAATTGACAGCCCATTACAACCGTGGCGGCTTGGTTAGCCTGTCGTGGACTGTCGACAAGGCCGACAAAAGCGAAGCCGAGATTAGCCAAGTGGCGCACTTCCTCAACTCGCTGCAAACGCCCTATGGCGACAAGGTTCCTGTCGTCTTCCGCCTTCGGGGCGCCTTCGACAAGAGTCTATGGCAGAAAACTGTTCAACTGCTGAAGTCCAAGGGCGTAGTCAACGCCCTCTATGCCTATTCGCCCGGCATAGAGCCCGAGGGCGACGCGACGAAGTATATGGAGCGCTATCCCGGCGACGACATCATCGACATTCTGGGAATCGACAGCTACTGTGTGGCGCCTGAGGGCGACACGGCCCAAGTGGCTGCCTATGCCACGCGACTTGACCGTAACCTCGACATGGTGTGCCGTATAGCCCGTGAGCATGACAAGGCGGTTGCAGTCACCGAGACTGGTTTCGAGGGCATCAGGACCAACGATTGGTGGACGCACACGCTGGCACCCGTCCTCAGCCGTCATCCCATCAGCTATGTTCTCGTATGGCGTAACGCCCACGACAAGCCCGGCCACTTCTTTGCACCTTATCCCGGCCACTCTTCAGTTAGCGACTTCGTACAGTTCTACAACGACCCGCAGACCCTTTTCCTGCGCGACGTCAACGGACTTTACCTTTCTGAATAAAAGCATTCGCCGCTTCCACCCTCAACGGGGAAAGCGGCGAATACCTTTTTTATTATACAATTACCTTTGTCTTCTGGTACTTCTCACGGAATTCTGTAGGACTGCAGCCCTTGCGCTTGCGGAACAGGCGGTTGAAGTTCGACAGCGTGTTGAACCCCGTGGCCCAGCAGATTTCCGATACGGCGTCCGAGGTGTCAACCAGTCGGCGGGCGGCATGTCCTAACCTGACATCAACGATGTACTTGCTCAGGT
>JAEEGG010004364.1_pt1 | contig 34347 bp, 24 predicted proteins | sample 9134161 | NCBI WGS metagenome assembly JAEEGG01 (sample SAMN16246543, study PRJNA631951) | gut metagenome | biome: gut microbiome; feature: rumen; material: CR-attached | host: Bos | place: Iran: Karaj | collected 2018-10 | reverse complement strand
ATTCTTGCGTCAGGTAAGAAACTTTCCATCGATGAGTCATGTAAGTATCTTTCGGAAGTCGGACTTTGCGCAAGAGATTACATCAACCGCGAAGTTAATGCATCGCTTTCCGGCGGTGAGCTTAAACGAATCGAAATTGCCATGATACTTGCAAGAGGTACCAAACTTTCTATATTTGATGAGCCGGAGGCCGGTATCGATCTGTGGAGTTTTAACTCCCTCATAAAGGTATTCGATAATCTTCACGACAAGATAAACGGTACGATCGTCATTATCTCTCATCAGGAACGCATACTTAAGACTGCCGACAGGATAATAGTGTTGGGCGGCGGAAAAGTATTAAAGGAAGGCACGCGAGACGAGATCTACGATGATCTTATCGGTGATATCGGCGGCGGTGTCTGCGGAAGACTGGCAGGAGGTGAAGAGTAATGAATGAATTTGAGAAAAACTTACTTGCTGAGATAGCAGACATACACGGAACACCGGAAGGCGCTTACAATATCCGCGCAAACGGTAAAGCCGCAGGGCGCAATTCCACCGCAAATATCGAGATAGTGTCAAAGGAAGATAAACCGGGAATAGATATTTTCATTAAGCCCGGAACCAAGCATGAGAGCGTACATATTCCTGTCATCATAAGCGAGTCCGGACTTAAGGACCTTGTATATAACGACTTCTATATAGGAGAAGATGCCGACGTGGTGATCGTGGCGGGGTGCGGAATACACAACTGCGGCGATCAGGAATCAGCCCACGACGGTATTCATACATTCCATCTGGCCAAGAACTCCAAAGTCAAATATATCGAAAAGCATGTCGGTGAAGGTGACGGAAACGGTCAGAATGTTATGAATCCGACTACCGAAGTCTTCCTCGAAGAAGGTGCGTATATGGAGATGGAAACGACGCAGATAAAGGGCATCGACTCGACTGTACGCGTAACAAACGGTGAACTTAAGGACAATTCCACACTTATTGTGCATGAGAAGATAATGACTCACGGCGAGCAGTTCGCAAGAACAGAGTTCAATGTTAAACTTAACGGCAAAGGCTGCAGCACCAACGTGGCGTCCCGTTCCGTTGCAAAGGGTAATTCCAAGCAGGAATTCTTTTCCGATATAATCGGAAATAACGAGTGTAGCGGACATTCGGAGTGCGATGCGATAATCATGGATAATGCGGTGGTTTCGGCCACACCCAAGCTCATTGCGGCGAATGTGGAAGCAGCACTCATTCATGAAGCAGCCATCGGAAAGATCGCAGGAGAGCAGCTTATCAAGTTAATGACTCTGGGACTTGATGAAAAAGAGGCCGAAGAGCAGATAATTGCAGGATTTTTGAGATGATAATGAGGCGACGTGAAATGCGTCGCCCAATTTACTGTATAATTGTATACAATGATATTGACATACGACAATCGTTCAGATAGAATCAAAAAGATGAATTTTGAGCGTAAAGCGACGGCTGTTTAAGCCGCCTGTAACGGAGGAAGAAAATGTCTTTAGAATTATCCAAGAAAGCAAAAGCTGTTAAACCTTCATCCACACTTGCAATCACCGCAAAAGCAAAGGAACTTAAGGCAAGCGGCGTTGATATAGTGGGTTTCGGAGCGGGAGAACCCGATTTTAATACTCCCAAGAACATATGCGACGCAGGTATTGAAGCCATCAATACCGGCTTTACAAAGTATACACCCGCATCGGGCACCAATGAACTTAAATCGGCTATAAGCAAGAAGTTCAAGGAGTTCAACGGACTTGACTATGCTCCCAACCAGATCGTTATCTCGAATGGTGGCAAGCAGGGTCTTTCCAATGTATTTGACGCTATCATAAATCCCGGTGACGAAGTTATCATTCCTGCGCCTTATTGGCTCAGCTATCCCGAAATGGTTAAGCTTTCCGACGGTGTTCCGGTATTCATTTTCGGTACCAAAGAAAACGGATATAAAGTAACGGCTAAACAGCTTGAAGATGCCATTACCGATAAGACTAAAGCTTTTGTACTCAATACACCTTCAAACCCTACGGGTATGATCTATACAAAGAAAGAACTCGAAGCCATCGCAGATGTTATCGTTAAGCATGATATTTACTGTGTATCCGATGAGATGTACGAATATCTCATCTACGGAGATGACAAGCACGTCAGCATAGCTTCGTTAAATGATGAGATATATAAGAGAACCATCACCTGTTCCGGTCTTTCAAAGTCTTATGCAATGACCGGATGGAGAATAGGTTACACCGGTTCAAGCGTTGAGATAGCAAAACTTATGGGAGCAATGCAGTCACATGCCACATCAAACCCCAACTCCATCGCTCAGTACGCTTCCGTAGAAGCACTTACCGGTCCTCAGGAAGATATGGTTAAGATGCGCGATGAATTCAACCGTCGTCGTATCTACATGTACAATCGTATTAAAGGATTCCCTCATGTGGATCTTCTCGAGCCCAAGGGAGCATTCTATGTATTCATCGATTTAAGCGAAGCACTTAAGCTTTCGTATAAGGGAACCAAACTTGAGACAGCCGCAAAGGTAGCCGAGATACTCATCAACGAGTTCGCTGTAGCGGTTATTCCTTGCGCGGACTTCGGTTTCCCGACCCACATTCGTTTATCCTACGCAATTTCCATGGAGTCGATCGAAAAGGGTCTTAACAGGATAGAAGATTTCTTAAAACAGTTACAGTAAAGGGAAATTATGTCATTATCCGATTCTGTTTTCATATTTTGTCTGCTTCCGCTCATCCTCGGACTTTACTATATTTCCAAGGATGAGTTTAAGGAGTACATATTACTTGTGGCGAGCATTTTGTTCTATGCATTCGGTTCACCCGAATTCACGATCATCATGCTCGCTTATACTGTTTTAAATGTCCTTTTTTCAAGGCTTATTTATCAAAGCCGCAAAGAGGCCGTCAAAAAGACACTTCTTATACTCGGTATTGTTGCCGACATTTCAATCCTTGGATTCTATAAGTATAAAGACGCAGTCAATTTCGGATTTGAAAAGCTGACGGGTCATGTGCTTATCAGCGGGAATATCCTGCTTCCTTTGGGAATCTCATTCTTTACTTTCAAAGCGATCTCATATCTGGCAGATTCATATACCGGAAAGATAAAACTCACCCGCAATCCCGTTCACGACGCGCTGTATCTTACGTTTTTTGCGCAGATCGTATCGGGTCCGTTGTCGCGTTACAACGACCTTGAGAACAAGATGGCAGTTCTTCCCGATAAGAAGGCTAAGTTTGATCTTTTCAGCGAAGGCGTGCTTCGTTTTATGCTCGGTTTCATCAAAAAGATGATCGTTGCCGACAATCTTGGAAGGATAGCAAACGAAGTGTTTGCATGTGATCTTAATTTTGCATCAGCAGGCTATCTGTGGCTTGGATCGATCTGTTTCTCGCTTCAGTTATACTATGATTTCTCGGGTTATTCGGACATGGCGATCGGTATCACAAAGATGTTCGGATACGATTGTCCCGAAAACTTTAATTATCCCTATACGACCGCATCGGTTTCGGAATTTTGGAGAAGATGGCACATGTCACTGAGCTTTTGGTTTAGAGACTACGTGTATATACCGCTTGGGGGTTCAAAAAACAAATCCCGTGTGCGTACTTATTTCAATCTTTTTGCTGTTTGGATTTTAACCGGAATATGGCACGGAGCGGGCTTACATTTTGTCGTGTGGGGTCTGGGATATTTTGTGCTTATATCGTTGGAAAGACTTACGGGACTTCCTAAAAAGCTCAAAAACGGCGTAACAAAGGCTTTGTACAGAGTTTTTTCTTTGTGCTGTATTAACTTACTGTGGGTAATGTTCAATGCGTCCGGCCTCAAGGTGGGACTTTCATATATCAAAGGCATGTTCTTCGGTGCAAGGGTTACGATGACATCCATAAGGACCGGCGTTCTGATAAAAGAGTATCTGTGGGTAATTGTGATAGCTATCGTTTTCTGCATGCCCGTGGTTCCTAAGATAAAGGAATATGTAAAGGGTAAGAAGAAACAGGAGTTAACCTTTAACGTGCTTGCAACGGTGATCGTCGTCGGATTATTTGCGCTCGGAGTGGCTTTTGCCGTATCGGGACAGAACAATCCGTTCATGTATGCCAATTTCTAGGATCGGAAAACAATGAAAAAGTTAAGTTACAAAAACATTCTTGCGATCATTTTCATAGCGGCAACAGTCATAATCGGCATAATATCCGGTTCTTTCGACACGCTCTTTAAACTTGCCGGTAAGACGCCCGTTCGTGAAGCCGAAGAAGAGTTTCTTGATAACATGGCGGATAAGAATGCGCTTATTGAGTTAAGCGGAGCTTTTCAGAGGCTTGTGTGTCTGAAAGATTATTATGCTTCCGACAACATATATATAACCGACAGAAAGGTCATTGAGTCGGCGTATGATTATTCGGATCTTGAATACGAACTTAACGAGACCCTCGCGCTTGATTCCTTTTTGAAAGAAAACGGCATTAACTTTATGTACGTCAATCAGCCCACCAAGTATGTTGACGACGATGAGTTTATAAGTGAGTTTGGTGTTGAAACATACACAAACAGAAACGCCGACAGATTTGTGGAAAGCTTAAGAAATGAAGGGATCCCCGTGCTGGATCTTCGTGATGAATTAACCGATCAGGGCATTTTGGCAGAAGATATGTTTTACCGTACCGACCATCACCAGACGGTTCTCACCGGACGATGGGAGGCAAAAGAGATCGCAACGGCATTAAACGATAATTTTGGATACGGTATAGATACGACTGTTTACGACATTGAAAACTTCGATGTGGAAGAGTACAAGAGAGTCTGGCTCGGAGAGCAGGGTAAAAAGGTTTCGCTTGCATATGTGGGACTTGATGACTTTTATTGCCTGACTCCGGCTTATGAGACTTCTTACACGATCCCCGGCGATTACGACGACTTTTTTGAGGATGACTTTAATTACTTTGTGGTAAGAAGCGTTATGACGCCTGAGACAAACGTATACGATAATTACAGCTGGCATTACGCTTATGCAAGATGTGATGTCACGAACAATCTTGTTGAAAACGGCAATGTTCTTTTGATATGCGATTCCAACGCTCAGACTACGGAACCGTTTCTTTCTCTTGGCATACACAAGACAGCTTCCGTTATCATGAGAGATACTTACGAAGACTTTGATCTTTGTTCTTATATTCTCGAAAACGGTTATGACACCGTTATCATCGCTTATGCTCAAACATGGTTTGGGGCGCATGACGATCCCGACAACGCCAATGCGCGCATGTTTGAGTTCATAAAATGAACCAACACCACCGTCCCCTTGGTTCATTAATTCACATAAGTAATCTTTCGCAAGAAAAAAGTGACACGCGAAAAACTTTTTTTGGTTTACAGAAAACTATATTTTGTGTTCATTAAGATTTTTTTAAGAACATGTGGTATAAAGAAGCGTTACCGCCTCACAAATGGCTTAAATAAGGCAAAATTTGTGTTTGCATTATCCGGTTTTTGTGTTTATAATAATCAACAGACTCGGTATTTATGGGTTACGTAATTGTAGAAGAGGGTAAGCTTCTGTTTATGGAAAACGTAATTGAATCTTTCGTTTCTTATTTACATAATGTCAAGAAAATGTCGCTTAACACAGAACTTTCTTACAAAAGGGACCTTGTAAAAGTGGCAGATTATCTTAACTCCCAGGGCATAGCCGATATCAAGAAGGTTACAGCTACAAATCTCAATTCCTACATTCTTTACATGGAAAAGAATTCTTTTTCTGCTGCAACCATTTCCAGAAACATCGCCTGCATCAAGTCTTTCTACCATTTTATGGTAAAAGAGGGTATTGTTACCGACGATATTTCCGAAAACCTTAAGGCGCCCAAGGTAGAAAAGAAACTTCCCGAGATCCTTTCACCCCAGGAGGTGTTCCGTCTTCTTGAACAGCCCAAGGGAGATCATCCCAAGGACATTCGTGACAAGGCAATGCTCGAACTGCTTTACGCAACCGGCATTCGTGTCACCGAGCTTATTTCATTGAAAGTCGATGACGTTAACCTCTCCGTAGGCTACATCATCTGTCGTGATGCACACAAAGAGCGTACCATTCCCATCGGACACGCAGCCAAAGATGCACTTACACGTTATCTTGCACAGGCAAGAGACGCTATGATATTAAACGACAATGACGACACGCTTTTTGTCAACTGTTCCGGTGAACCCATGAGCCGTCAGGGCTTCTGGAAGCTCATCAAATACTACGCAAAGAAAGCGGGCATAAAGGCAGACATTACGCCTCACACACTTCGCCACTCCTTTGCGGCACACCTTGTTGAAAACGGTGCAGACCTTCGTTCCGTACAGGAAATGCTGGGACACTCCGACATCTCCACAACGCAGATCTACGCTAACATGAGCCACTCGCGTATCCGTGAAGTTTACGCAAAGGCTCATCCGAGAAAATAGTTTTTTGATAACAAATATCCCGACCTGTTTGGCCGGGATATCTTTTTATCTTAACTTATTATAGAATGCCACACGATTTTCGTATGTATTGTAGTAATCAAAACCGGCATATCTTAGCACTTCTTCGGCAACATCGAAGGCGCCGGCGATGTGTTCGGGTCTGTGAGCATCGGAACCGATCGTGATAAATTCACCGCCGAGTTCGCGGTAGCGTTTTACGATGTCGCGATGAGGGTTCGGATTGGTGAAGCCCGATTTAACGATCGCGGAAGTATTTATCTCGATTCCCTTCTCGTTATCGATGACGATGTTAAGTATCTCATCGATAAGATCTTTGTAATCAAGAGTATTGTATGCGGCTTCTCCGCCTGGAACTTTTCTTACGACATAATCGATATGACCGAGTACGTCGAAGTTCTGGAACTTCTTGATGTTGGCGATCATTGTCTTGAAATACTGCTCGATACCTTCCTTGGGAGAGCGCGTCTCAAAGTATATGGGCTCGTAGATGTCTATGTTATCTACCAAATGAATGGATCCGATGACAAAATCGAACACGTGGCTCTTTGCGGTGATTGTGTTTTCTTTGAATACCGACTCCTGCATACCTATTTCTATACCGAAACCGATATCGAGTCTGTCGCGGTATTCTTCGCGAAGTTTCAAAAGATCGTAAAGATATGAGTCTATGTTAAGCATCCACGATCCTTCGGGGAACATCTCGCTTACGGGATATCCGTGGTCCTGATGCTCGGTGAAACATATCTTTTTAAGTCCTTTTGCCAAAGCGCCTTCAGCCATTTCCTTTAAAGTGTTGTGACCGTCTTCGCTGAAGTTTGAATGCATATGATAATCAGCTAAAATTGCCATACGAAAAACCTCCTTATTTCTTATACTGTTTATCATAATTTACAAAAAAATAAATGACAACGTTTACTTTTTGTGAAATGTGATATTTTTCATATTTCTATTGAATTTTACTGAGGAATCTTATAAAATAATCGTGCTGACTGTTTCTTGATATTTATTTATCAAGATAAATCATAAATATATCCAGGAGGAAATAAAAATGGCAGTAAAAGTAGCAATTAACGGTTTTGGACGTATCGGACGTCTTGCATTCAGACAGATGTTCGGAGCAGAGGGCTTCGAAATCGTTGCAATCAACGATCTTACCTCTCCCGAGATGCTCGCTCATCTTCTTAAGTACGACAGCACTCAGGGTCGTTACGCACTTTGCGACAAGGTTTCTTTCGGTGAAGATTCTATCACCGTAGACGGAAAGAAGATCACAATTTACAAGGAAGCAGATGCTAAGAACCTTCCTTGGGGAACACTTGGTGTAGACGTTGTTCTTGAGTGTACCGGTTTCTATACAAGCAAAGATAAGGCTCAGGCTCATATCGATGCAGGTGCTAAGCACGTTATCATTTCTGCTCCCGCAGGTAATGACCTTCCTACCATCGTTTACAATGTTAACCACAAGAACCTTACAAAGGATGACAAGATCATCTCTGCAGCTTCTTGTACAACAAACTGCTTAGCTCCCATGGCTAAGGCTCTTAACGATCTTGCAACAATCAAGTCAGGTATCATGTGCACCATCCACGCTTACACAGGCGATCAGATGACTCTTGACGGACCTCAGAGAAAGGGCGACAAGAGACGTTCACGTGCTGCAGCTTGCAACATCGTTCCCAACTCAACAGGTGCTGCTAAGGCAATCGGTCTTGTTATTCCCGAACTTAACGGTAAGCTCATCGGCGCCGCACAGCGTGTACCTACCCCTACAGGTTCAACCACAATCCTTACAGCTGTTGTTGAAGGCAACGTTACAAAGGATCAGATCAACGACGCTATGAAGGCAGCAAGCAACGAGTCCTTCGGTTATAACACAGACGAGATCGTTTCTTCCGATATCATCGGAATGACCTACGGTTCACTCTTTGATGCTACCCAGACAATGGTTCTTCCTCTTGACAACGGAACCACACAGGTTCAGGTAGTTTCATGGTATGACAACGAGAACTCTTATACTTCTCAGATGGTTCGTACTATCAAGCATTTCGGTAGCCTTCTTAAGTAATTCAGGCTATTAAAGAATGTAACTTACGGCCCGGTCCCGAAAAGGGCCGGGTCGTTTTTTTACGAGCGGCCCGTATCAGGGCGGCAACCATACCGGGAAACATCTTTCCCGAATCCAATAATCCACGGAGGACAATAAAATGGCTTTAAACAAGAAATCAGTTGACGATTTTTCTGCAAAAGGCAAGCGCGTACTTGTACGTTGCGACTTCAACGTTCCTTTAAAGAACGGCGAGATCACAGACGAGACCCGTATCGTTGCAGCACTTCCCACTATCAAGAAGTTAATGGCTGACGGCGGAAAGGTTATCCTTTGCTCACACCTTGGAAAGGTAAAAGAAGGACCCAACGAGAAAGAATCACTTGCACCCGTTGCTAAGGCTCTTTCAGAGAAGCTTGGCAAGGAAGTTAAGTTCATCGCTGACTACAACGTAACAGGACAGGCTGCTACAGATGCAGTTGCAGCAATGAAGGAAGGAGATGTTATCCTTCTTCAGAATACCCGTTTCCGTATGGAAGAAGAAACGAAGCCCGCTAAGGCAGGAGAGAAGTTCGCAGAAGAACTCGCTGCTCTTTGCGATGATTATGTATGTGATGCATTCGGTTCTTCACACCGTGCACACGCTTCCGTATCCGTAGTTACCAAGTTTGTTCGCGCTAAGGGCGGCAACTGTGCTGTTGGATACTTAATGCAGAAGGAGATCAACTTCCTCGGCAACGCAGTAGAGAATCCCGTACGTCCTTTCGTAGCTATTCTCGGCGGCGCTAAGGTTGCTGATAAGTTGAACGTTATCGATAACCTTCTTGAGAAGGCTGATACCCTCATCATCGGTGGCGGTATGGCATTTACCTTCTTAAAGGCTCAGGGTTACGAGATCGGTAACTCACTTGTAGATGACGAGAAGATCGATTACTGCAAGCAGATGATGGACAAGGCTGCAAAGCTCGGAAAGAAGCTTCTTCTTCCCGTTGATACCACAGTAGCTGCAGGTTTCCCCGATCCTATCGACAATCCTGACATTGCTGTATCTGTAGTAGATTCAAACGCTATCCCTTCAGACAAGGAAGGTCTTGATATCGGACCCAAGACAGCAGCTCTTTATGCTGATGCCGTTAAGTCTGCAAAGACAGTTGTTTGGAACGGACCTATGGGTGTATTCGAGAACCCCGTTCTTGCAAAAGGAACACTTTCCGTTGCTCAGGCACTTGCCGATTCAGACGCTACAACCATTATCGGTGGCGGTGACTCCGCAGCAGCAGTTAACCAGATGGGGCTTGGCGACAAGATGAGCCACATCTCAACAGGTGGCGGTGCATCTCTTGAGTTCCTTGAAGGAAAAGAACTTCCCGGCGTTTACGCTGCAGATGATAAGTAAGAAAATTCTTTTATCGACGGTCATGCTGTTTTAGATCCGTTTCTGAACGGGATAACGCTCCGATGAACTAGTTCACGATTTTCTCGTGCTTCGCACGTCCTGCTCGGAGGAGCGACTCCTTCGCAGGGAAAATCGGAACGGATTTCATCTGCGCTAAAACCATCCCTGAAAGGTTCAGAAACAGATTCCAAAACATCCTGACCGTCGGTTAATATAATTTTAGGAGGACATACGTATGTCAAGAAGACGTATCATTGCCGGAAACTGGAAGATGAACAAGACTCCCAGCGAGGCAGTTGCACTTTGTGCAGAATTAAAAGATCTTGTAAAGAACGATGCGGTTGACGTAGTTTACTGCGTACCCGCTATCGATATCGTACCCGTTGCAGAAGCGGTTAAGGGTACAAACGTACACGTTGGTGCAGAAAACTTCTACATCGAAGACAAGGGCGCTTTCACAGGCGAGATCTCAGCTCCCATGCTTAAGGATGCAGGTGTTGAGTACATCATCATCGGTCACTCTGAGAGAAGAGATATCTTCGGCGAGAACGATGTTTTGATCAATGCTAAGGTTAAGAAGGCATTTGCTTCAGGTCTTAAGCCTATCCTTTGTTGCGGCGAGTCACTTGCTCTTCGTAAGGCCGGTACTTACAAAGAGTGGATCGCAAGACAGATCAAGTGGGATCTTGACGGTGTAACAGCAGATCAGGTTAAGAACCTTGTTATCGCTTACGAGCCTATATGGGCTATCGGAACAGGCGAGACCGCAACAGCAGATCAGGCAGAAGAAGTTTGCAAGCTTATCCGTGACCTTATCGCTGAAATGTACGATGCAGCTACCGCTGAGGCAGTTCGCATTCAGTACGGCGGATCTATGAACGCAGGAAATGCCGCTGAGCTTCTTTCAAAGCCCGACATCGACGGCGGTCTTATCGGCGGTGCTTCACTTAAGCCCGACTTTGGCCAGATCGTTAACGCATAATATGTTTTAAAGCATATTTAAGTCCGGTGCAGAAATGCACCGGATTTTTTTATGTCAAACAGATATAACGGCATAACGATATAGTTGACATTATAACGCCACGCTGTTATATATAATTTGTGGAGGTGAGGTTTATGAGTATTATAAATAGCGTTATGGATAAAAAGAAAATATCCGTTTACAAACTTGCACAATCTACAGGGATAGCTTATTCGACGCTTTCTAACATTGTCAACGGAAAAACTGATATTCAAAGTGTTTCCGCAAAAGTACTGTATAAATTGGCAAAAGGATTGGATCTTTCCATGGAACAGCTATATTTAAACTGTGAAACCGATCCTGTTGCATATCTTTCCAATACCGGAAGGAATGTTGAAATATACTTGAACGGCGATCGATTTTCATATTTGGGTCCTAAAAATCTCGTGGGATTCAGAAATGTTTCGGCTCTAAAGAATAATGTTATATATGTTGATACATATTTCAAAGATCCCAAAGGCAAGATATATGTCGAGGAAGATTACATAGATCTGAATGATATATGTTCATCAAAGAAAGAAATTCTTGATATGCATTATAAAATAATGATCGGAAAACCCGGCGAAAGCAGGAAAGATCATCTTATGAACAATGCACTTCTTGTAAGTGATAACATGGCTGTCTTACTGGATGAATGTTCGACAGATGATGTCGTGGTAGAAGTTGTAAATATCAAAAGAAATCGTGAGAAACTATTGATGCGAATAGCCGATTATTCCGTTCTTTATACCGATATGTCTCGCAACATGCAAATGCGTGCGGAACTAGCCGTTAAAAACAATATATCATTAATACAAACAGAGATTAAGGAGAGAATGCATGCCTAAATATACAAACGATATAGTTGCCGGATATGTTCTTTATTTTACTTCAAAATGTGTAATAGAAGCCATGCATGTTCATGCAAGCGATAAAGAACTTTCCGAAATGTATTCGGCAAAATTGTTTGTATATGAAAACGGCGATACAAAGATAAGCGCTTGGGGGACCGTAAATGAGCGAGACATGAAAGAAATACGATCGTATATAAAGATCAATCATAATAGCATGTATAAAAAATGGTCACAGTACAGTGATAACGGTTATTACATGAAGAAATAATATGTTACAAAAGATTACATTTATGATATAGTCTATAAAGAAAGCGCGAGGTTATATTATGAGTGATATAAACAGGCATGAAGAAATCGATTCGATAGTGAATAGCATTATCGATGATTATAACAATAACAGAAACATCGACGAGATCAACCTTTTCAACAAGCCCGACAAGTCGGAAGTTCATGAACTTGTGAAGAGCCTTTTCAAGGTTGTTTATCCGGGTTATTTCAGAGACAAAACTTACAAGATATACAATCCCAAGAACAGCTTTGCGGTCACGATAGAAGATGCTTTCTATCACCTCAACAAGCAGGTTACGCTCGCACTCGATTACCGTAAAGGCGAAAGCCTCAGTAAGGAAAAGCGGGAAGAAGAAAGCTATCGCATCTGCAAGGCCTTTTTCGCACGCATTCCAAAGATAAGAGAATATGTTGAGACCGACCTTCTTGCCACGCTCGACGGTGATCCGGCAGCAGGCAATTACGAGGAGATAGTTCTTTCTTACCCCGGTATTACCGCAATCACTACTTACAGACTCGCTCACGAGCTGTACGTTGAAGAAGTTCCGGTGCTTCCGCGTCTTATGACCGAGTATGCGCATTCGCTTACCGGTATCGACATCCATCCGGGTGCAACGATCGGAAAGTATTTCTTTATCGACCACGGAACAGGTATCGTTGTCGGCGAGACTTCTATAATCGGCGAGAACGTAAAGATATATCAGGGTGTTACGATCGGCGCTCTTTCAACGAGAGGCGGCCAGAAATTATCGGGCAAGAAGAGACACCCTACCATATGCGATAACGTTACCATATATGCAAACGCTTCCATCCTCGGCGGTGAGACCGTCATAGGAGAGAACGCGGTGATCGGCGGCAACACATTCATAACAAGATCGATTGCGCCCAATACCAAGGTCAACATGAAAAACCTTGAAATGGAGTATCGTGGCGGAAACGAGCATAAAAGTGAAGAACCCGCTCAGGGTGATGAGTGGTATTATATTATATAAATAATTGAGGAGGTACAGAAATTGTCCCAGGAAATCCCTTATAAGATTTATTTAACAGAAGATGAGATGCCAACCGCATGGTACAACATGCGCGCGGATATGAAAAACAAACCGGCTCCGTTACTCAATCCGGGAACCTTGAAGCCCATGGCTGCAGAGGAACTTTATCCCGTATTCTGCGAGGAGCTTGTAAAGCAGGAACTTGACGACACAACCCCGTTTATCGAGATTCCCAAAGAGATCAGGGACTTTTATAAGATGTATCGTCCCTCACCCCTTGTACGTGCGTATTGCCTTGAAAAGAAGCTTGGCACACCCGCAAAGATCTACTATAAGTTCGAAGGTAACAACACTTCGGGAAGCCATAAGCTCAATTCCGCAATAGCTCAGGCATATTACGCTAAGAAGCAGGGCTTAAAGGGTGTTACCACCGAGACCGGCGCAGGTCAGTGGGGCACGGCTCTTTCAATGGCTTGTTCATATTTTGACCTTGACTGCAAGGTTTACATGGTAAAGGTTTCTTACGAGCAGAAGCCTTTCAGACGTGAAGTTATGCGTACATACGGTGCATCCGTTACACCTTCGCCTTCGGAGACAACAAATGTCGGAAGAAAGATCCTCGCAGCACATCCCGGTACCACCGGAAGCCTTGGCTGTGCGATATCTGAAGCCGTTGAAGTTGCGGTAAGCACACCCGGATACAGATATGTTCTCGGAAGCGTACTTAACCAGGTATTGCTTCACCAGTCGGTTATCGGTCTTGAAACAAAGGCCGCACTGGACAAATACGGTATTAAGCCCGACATGATCATCGGCTGCGCGGGCGGCGGATCGAACCTCGGCGGTCTTATCGCTCCTTTCATGGGCGAGAAGTTAAGAGGCGAGGCAGATTACAGGATCATCGCAGTTGAGCCCGCAAGCTGTCCTTCATTTACCAGAGGTAAATACGCTTACGACTTCTGCGACACCGGAATGGTTTGTCCTCTTGCAAAGATGTACACACTGGGAAGCGACTTCATTCCCGCTCCCAACCACGCCGGCGGACTTCGTTATCACGGCATGAGCTCAACGCTTTCACAGCTTTACGATGACGGCTTCATGGAAGCAAGAAGCGTTAAGCAGACAGACGTATTTGAAGCAGCCGAGATGTTTGCAAGAGTGGAAGGTATCCTTCCCGCACCGGAAAGCTCACATGCCATCAGAGCAGCAATCGATGAGGCAATGAAGTGCAAAGAAACCGGTGAAGAAAAGACGATAGTATTCGGCCTTACCGGAACAGGTTATTTCGATCTTGTTGCTTATGAGAAGTTCCATAACGGCGAGATGAGCGATTACATTCCTACCGACGAAGAACTGGCAGCATCACTTTCTAAACTTCCTAAGGTTTGATATAAGTTAAGCGGAGGCTATTATGTACGATTCTTACGTATTTGATCTTTACGGAACGCTGGTTGATATAAGAACCGATGAAACAAAGAAGGTTGTCTGGAAGCAGATGGCGCTCTTTTACAGATATTCGGGTATTACATATAACTGGGAAGAATTAAAAGAGATCTTCTTTCAGTATTGCCAGAGGGAAGAGAGAAGACAGAAATACGACAATACCGGCAAGTTTTTTCACGAGACTTATGCCGAGATTAAGATCGAGAACGTATTCAGAAAGCTGTACACCGCCAAGGGGATAGAACCCGACGACGAGCTTGTTTATAAGACGGCGGTCCATTTCAGGCGTATCACTATCGAAAAGCTTAAACTCTACAAAGGTGCGAGAGAACTTCTTGAAGCCATAAGAAGTTCCGGAAAGAAGTTGTATCTTTTGACTAACGCTCAAAGAGTGTTTACAGAGTTTGAGATCAACTCGCTTGATATCGCCAAGTATTTCGACGGAATAATCATTTCTTCGGACGAAGGTATAAAGAAACCGGACAAAGAGTTCTTCAATATACTTAAGGACCGTTACGATGTTGACTTTAACAAAGCCATAATGATCGGCAACGATTCCGAAAGCGACATAAACGGTGCCAAGAAAGTCGGAATGGATGCAATGTATATTCGTTCAAAGATATCACCTTCAAACGATAAGACACCAAACTGCAAGTTCGTTCTTGAAAAGATGAATTTAAAAGAAGCAAAGAAATTGTTACTCAAATAATTAAAGCGGAGCATTAGCTCCGCTTTTTTAATTAGCACTGCTGTGCCATTATCAGATTGTAATAGAGACCTTTACGGTTCATTAATGCTTCATGATTGCCTTCTTCGGCAATACCGCCGTTTTCTATTACGAAGATGCGGTCCGCATTACGTATCGTGGAAAGACGGTGTGCGATAACGAAGGATGTTCTTCCTTTAAGTATAACCTCAATACCTTTCTGAACGAGAAGTTCGCTCTTGGTATCGATGGACGATGTAGCCTCATCGAGGATAAGTATCTTAGGATCGGAGATTATGGTTCTTGCAAATGCAAGGAGCTGTTTCTGTCCCGCACTTAAGTTGCCGCCACGCTCCGAAAGTTCCGTATCATATCCTTTTTCAAGTTTCATGATAAAGTCGTGTGCGTTGACCGCTTTACAAGCAGCCTCAATCTCTTCATCGGTAGCATCCAGCTTACCGTATCGAATATTATCTTTGATCGTTCCGGTAAACAGATAGTTGTCCTGTGTCATTATACCAAGCTGTGAGCGAAGAGAATGAATGGACACCTTTTTAACATCGTTACCGTCGATTATAACGTTGCCGCTCTGTACATCGTAGAAGCGGGAGATAAGATTGACTATAGTTGTCTTACCGGCTCCCGTAGGGCCTACGAGGGCTATGGTCTCGCCGGGGGTAATGTCGAAACTTACATCCTTAAGAACCGGCACTTCGTCTTCATAAGCGAAGCCTACATTCTTAAAGGATACCTGTCCGGTAATGGCGGGCATTTCGGTAACGCCATCATCGTCTTTTATCTCGGGCTCAGTGTCGATTACGTCAAATACACGCTCGGCTGCAGCCAGGTTTGTGATTATCTGGTTGTAAAAGCTTCCCAGGTTCGCTATGGGCTGCCAGAAGAGCGAGAGATAACTTGTGAAGGCTATCAACAGTCCCACATTGCCTGCTCCTATGTGAAGCACCTTTATGGCCACGTAAAGCATGCATACGATGCTTATGGCGGTGCTTATCTCGATTGTCGAGTTAAAACAGTCGTTTATCCTTACCGCCCTTATGAACCATGACTTATGTTCGTCCGTAAGTTCGTCAAAGGTTTCAAGTGACTCGTCCTCTGCGGTGTAGGTCTTTACGATCCTTATACCCGCAATATCCTCGTGGAGGAACGCATTTAAGTTTGATGCTTTCTTTCTGAAAGTCTGCCAGCGAACGCGTGAGAGTGCCTCTATCACAAAAAGTCCCACGATCAAAAGCGGAAGACCGATCATACCCGCAAGAGCAAGTCTGGGGTTCTTGATCAGCATGATCACCATTACCGCAACGACCGTAATAAAGTCGGGAAGTAATGTGATGACAAAGTTCTGAAGCACCTGCTTAAGAGAGTTAACGTCGCCCATGACACGGCTTAAGATCTTACCGGTAGGGCGCGAGTCGAAGTACTTAAAGCCCAGCGTCTGAAGGTGTGTAAACACTTCATCACGAATGGTCTCTATGATCGAGTTGGTCATCTTGCTCATTACATACATACGTATCTTTACAAGGATGACCCATCCGATATTTAATCCAAGTGCCAAAGCCATGAGCTTAAGCATACCCTTTATATCACCGATGGCTATATGGTCGTCCACGCAGGACTCGATGATAAGCGGGTTAACAAGACTTACACCGACGCAGTATGCCATTATGAACATGACTCCGACGATGGTCTTCTTATGTTTAAATAGGTACGAGAGCAGTCTCTTTATAGTGACCGATTTTTTGACGGTCGAGACGTCTTCGTCTTCACGAATGGAATTCGTAGCCATATTAGATCACCTCCCGAAGATCGGGTTCGCCGTACTGCGAGACGTATGTCTCGTAGTAAAGCCCCTTAAGTTTTAAAAGCTCTTCGTGGGTGCCTCGTTCAGCAATCCTTCCTTCATCGAGGATGATGATCTCGTCGGCATCCTTAACCGAGCTTATACGGTGAGCTATGATTATCTTTGTCATATCCGTAAGTTCTTTTAACTTATTCTGAATCTCGCGCTCCGTTTCCATATCGAGTGCGGAAGTCGAATCGTCCATTATCAAAATGGGTAACTCTTTGGCAAACGCGCGCGCTATAGATATTCGCTGTTTCTGACCGCCGGAAAGACCGACACCGCGCTCACCTATAACGGTATCGTAACCTTTGTCCATCTTGTCGATGAACTCACTGGCTCCGGCATTTTTACTTGAAAGCTTGATTATCGCATCGCTTATCTTGTGACGACGTCCCATCTTGATGTTCTCGGCAATCGTATCCGAGAAAAGGAAAACGTCCTGCATAACAAGCGACACACTTCCTCTTAACTGTTTAAGAGTAAGATTTTTTATCGGTACACCGTCAAGGCGGATCTCGCCCGAGGTTACGTCATATAGTCTTGTGAGAAGTGACACGATCGATGTCTTGCCCGCTCCGGTAGCACCCATGATACCTAAGGTGTGACCTTTGGGGACTTCAAAAGTTATATCCGAAAGGATCTCGTGCATGTCTTCCTTATGGAAGCCAACATGGTCAAAAGAAATCGTTCCTTCAACCTTTTCAAGCACGACAGGGTCCTCGGGATCGTTAATGGATGATGCCTCATCGTATATCTTGTTGAGCTTCTTTACGGATGCAACGGCTTCCGAGAAACCGTTGGTAAGCCAACCAAGCATTTCCATAGGCCATACGATGTTATTGGCGTAGCTTATGAAAGCAGTGATCATACCCAGTGTAACGACCTCGGGATCGTTAAGGTAGAAGAGTCCTCCCATGATAAGCACGATAAGAGGAACTATCCTTGAAATAAACGAAAAGAAAGGATAATACTTTACAAACACTTTTGACATTTGTACGTTTAAGTCTTTGTAATGCTTGTTGTGTTTCCTGAACTTTTCAATCTCGTAATCTTCTCTGGCGAAAGCCTTTACGGTACGAACTCCCGCGATGTTCTCTTCGCAAGTTGTGTTGAGAACGGCATTTTCTTCGGATATGTCGCCGTAAACCTTATCCAGTTTCTTGTCCATTTTGATCGCGATGGTGGCGCATATGCCCATTGCCACAAAGGGCGGGATGGCCATCCAGGCGTTCATCCTTACCATACACACAAGGATGAACACGGTATGGAAAGCAACCTCTATCAAAAGAAAGGAGATATAGCTGAGTGCCTCCCACACCTTGTCGATGTCATCCTTGAGACGCGCCATTACTTCACCGGTGTTATTCTTGTCAAAGTAAGCCGTATCAAGGCTGTGAATGTGGACAAAAAGGTCACGGCGAAGCCTTGTCGCGATCTTTACGGATACGGTATCAAAACCGTATTCCTTGATATATTGAAATACCATTCTTCCCGCGCCGAGCAAAAGATATGTGATGAGAAGCTTTTTAAGTATTGAAAGATTGCCTCCCACTATAACGTCATCTACGATCTTTGCCTGTATCTGCGGCATGATCATCGACAGTATTACCGATATGATAAGAGCAGTAAGCGCAACGGCGTAGTGCAGCGCGTAATGCTTTATATGTTTTTTAAGTGTAAATCTGTTCTTCATTTCCCATACTCCTATATCAAAACCCCATTTTTTAAGTCTAAAAGCTAAAAAAGGGTACAAAAAAACCGGGAACTAAAAGCACCCGGCGGACAATCTTTATAAAAGTTTACTTTAATAGAAACCTTTATCGGAGGCTTTTAGTCTTTGGGTTAGTATTCTGTTAGTGTTAGTGTTGTCATATGATCTGATCTTTAACATTTAATTTGCCTCCTTTCGAAATATTTGATCGTGTCCGTCTCACACGGACTAAAAGTAAGATACCCAATATTTAATTCTTTGTCAACACAAAAATGGAAATTTGTTGTATTATATTTTGGTAAAAAGAAAAGAGGTCTCTATGTTAACACTGTTGATCAATTTGTTTATCAAAGATAAAGATAATATAAGCGACGTAAAAGTACGCGAGAATTACGGAGTGCTCTGTTCGGGGTACGGAATATTCTTAAATATATGTTTGTTTGCAGGCAAGTATCTTGCGGGAGTGCTCAGTTCATCGATATCGATGATGGCAGACGCGTTTAATAACCTTTCGGACGCGGGTTCGTCGATCATATCTCTTATAGGATTTAAACTTGCATCAAAGAAACCCGATCCCGGGCATCCCTTCGGACATGGTCGAATTGAATATCTTGCGGGACTTGGAGTAAGCGCGCTTATTGTGATCATGGGTTATCAGCTTTGTCTTAATTCCTTTTCCAAGATCAGGCATCCGGAAGAAACCGTGTTCTCGACGGTGTCAATCATAATCTTAAGCGTATCCATTCTTGTTAAGTTTTATATGGCGTTTTATTCAAAGAAGATAGGAAAGAAGATCGATTCGCAGACCCTTCAGGCGACAGCAACCGATTCCATGTCCGATACGATCTCCACGTTTGTGGTATTGATCGGTTCCTTGATCACAAATTTCACAGGCATCAAGCTTGACGGATATCTCGGAATGTTTGTGGGTATTCTTATTCTGATAGCAGGTATCAAATCGGCCATCGAAGTCATAAGTCCGCTTCTCGGAGAGGCTCCTTCGGAAGAATTTATCAAGTCGGTTGAAAAGATCGTTATGTCTTATGATGAAATAGTGGGCATTCACGATCTTATAGTTCACGACTACGGTCCGGGTCGTCTTATGATCACTCTTCATGCGGAAGTGCCGGCAGACGGAAACGTACTGGATCTTCACGATGTGATAGACAGGGCAGAATATGAACTTGGTCAAAAGCTAAACTGTCATGCGACGATACATATGGACCCTGTATCGGTGGGAGATGAGTATGTAGATTCTCTTAAAGAAAAGGTAAAAGAAATACTTTCAAACATGGAGGGTATCGTCAATTTTCATGATTTCAGAGTGGTAAAAGGAAACACTCACACCAATATGATGTTTGACGTGGTGGCTTCTTATTCGCTGAAGAAGTCGGATGATGAGATAAAAACGGAAATTTTCAATAAAATCCAAGAGTACGATCCGAAGCTGTTCTCGGTGATCACCGTAGACCGTGATTATACGGGCAAATGATCGATTTACGAAACATTACGCAAATATGTAATTTGCGTTGACATAAAAGAAATCAGTCGGTAAAATAAAAGTTGATATTTAATAAAAATTTTACATTTTTGACATAAATAAGTCAAAAGGGGGAAGAATATTTGATCTCGCTACAGGAAATCCTGTCAACGGCAAAAATGGCGGGCGCAAGCGATGTGCATATGACGGTTGGAATACCGCCCAGGATGCGTGTCAACGGCGACCTTATTGGCATGGAGTACGAAAGGCTCCTGCCCCCCGATACAGAAGCGTTGGCAGACCAAATCATGAACGACAAGCAACTTTCGAAGTTTAAGGAGAAAGGCGAATATGATATGTCTTTCTCAATTCCCAACCTAGGAAGATACAGGGTTAATGCTTATCACCAGAGAGGTTCTGTCGCACTTGCGTTTCGTATAGTGGATACTACCATCCCTGAGCCCGAAGTTCTCGGAATTCCCGACAGTATTATCGAACTTTCTCAAAGAAAAAGAGGACTTGTTCTTGTAACAGGCCCTACAGGTTCGGGTAAATCAACGACTCTTGCTTCCATTATTGATAAAGTAAACAAAACAAGAGATGCACATGTCATCACACTTGAAGATCCCATCGAGTATCTTCATCATCATGAGATGAGTATGGTCAATCAGCGTGAGATAGGAATCGATTCAAACTCCTACGCCAATGCATTAAGATCCGCTCTTCGTGAAGATCCCGATGTTATTCTTGTGGGAGAGATGAGAGACCTTGAGACGATTTCCGTTGCCATTACCGCAGCAGAGACCGGACACCTGGTTCTTTCAACGCTTCATACGATCGGCGCGGCTTCCACCGTTGACCGTGTGATCGACGTATTCCCGCCTCACCAGCAGCAGCAGATACGCATCCAGCTTTCAAACGTTCTTGAAGCGGTTGTATCTCAGCAGCTCATTCCCACTGTAGACGGAAAAGGACGTGTTGCCGCATTCGAAGTAATGCATGCAAACCATGCGGTTCGAAATCTTATCCGTGAAGGTAAGTCTCATCAGCTTACAAGCGTAATGCAGACAAACCGTAAGTCCGGAATGATCACCATGGATGAAGCGCTTACACAGCTTTATTATGCAGGAAAGATTTCGAGAGATGACGCCATAGAGTTTGCTCAGGACGTCGACGGAATGGAACTTAAACTCGGGTAGGACTTAAACTCCTAAAACGATTAAGTAAAAATAATCCACATTGGTCACGAAAATTAACTTGATAATTTTTTAACCACGTGGTAAAAGTTTTTTTAGGGATTTGAATTTGGCAAGCAAAAATATGATTTTCACACAAAGGTTCTAACGTAAAATTTTCGTAAAAATCACCGCTAAATACCCCTAAAAAATCTGCTTAAAAGCAAAATATGATATTAAAAAGCAACCTTTGAAGGTGGCACTATGTGCCGGAAGGTTTTATACTGTAGAGGAGTAGTACTTTTTGCAGGCCGAAAAACCCTGTAAGAGATTCATTGTGCTGCTTCTCGTATAGTTATGTTTTGCTGATGTAAATAACAATCATTTATAAGAAGAAAAAGTAACAAAAGGAGTCATTCAACATGAAGAGAGGAATTACGATCATCTTAGCGGCAGTTATGGCACTCGGACTCGGTCTGGGAGGTTTGTCCGTAGCTAAAAACGCTCAAGGTACAAAAGAGTTTATTTCGGATGGTTATATACTCGATCCGTCAGACGAAGAGTATGTGACCGACAATGTCGACACTCAATATTATTTCTCGGCAGGTGCTAAGTACAAAGAGAAGTATGGTTCTCAAATTGTATTCAAGTCGTCAACCGGCGACAACCAGACTATCGATTCTCAGCACTTCATCCATTATAATGATGGTTCTCTCGGCGCCTTTACAAAGGGTGTTCTTATGGACGTATCTGAAATTAATGACTCCAATTACGGATATTACAGTCTTACACAAAACACAGTTCTTATTAAAAACGGCAACTCTTACGAAATGACAAGCCGTGGTGAAGCAATGAACATAACAGAGTTCATCTGGAAGATCTCCGATACGGACTACATGCTCGTTTCACCTAACATCGCATTAAACATCGGCGGTAACGATGTTAATTTCTCCGATTATGTACAACTTACATATGTAGACAACGGTATTGTTAGACTTACACATCAGTCCGGCACATATCAGACCGTTGCAGCGGACTCGAAGCTCGTAACCCAGAACGGTATCGAGCTTAATCTCGTTGGAAAAGAATTCATCGTTGACGGTGAGCCCGTGTTCTCACTTGATGACATGGCTATCGACGATGATTCCTACATTGATGTTGATGAAAACATTACAGATCAGCCCACAATCCCTACCTTTAACGTAATCAACGGTAAAGACGGCGCCAACGGTACAGACGGTATCGACGGTGAACAGGGTATTGAAGGTGAAGAAGGTCAGGAAGGCGAACAAGGCTCGGAAGGTGACGAAGGTGCAGAAGGTTCTTCCGGTACAGCAGGCGGTTCGGGCGGCGACGGCGTTGAAGGTGATACCGGTATCATGGGATACGACGGTGCGGAAGGTCTTGACGGAAAAGACGCTGAAACAGCTGCAAGCGCAAGCACAATCGCTTCCGTTGATCTCTTGACTCGTCCTACCATTACGGTAGATGCAGGCGACACAACCAGTGGTTCGGTTGCGTACAACGTTACAGCACAAACAGCTTCCATGACTGTAAACTTGGATGACTCTGATAATTCTCTTCATTCAGGCTCTACAAAGGTTAAACTTTACAATAAAAAGACGATGGAACTTGTTGATCAGACCAAAACCGAGTCTCAGCAGTTGAATCTTGGCCAAGATCTGGAGGCAGGTCAGGCAGTATTTAATTTTGTTAAACTGGATGCTGACACCGAATATGTTCTCGTAGTTGAGGGCGAATACGAAATTGATAAAGACGGTAACTATCAAAGTGGTGTGTTATTCCAAAAAGTGTTCAAAACTGAACCGTTTGGTATCGCCATAGCAAAAGATCATGTTACCGATACTGAAATAGCTGCAATTACAAGAGTAACAGGGTCTGTTACAAGTTACAGTGTTGAATTCTTTTATTATGATGAAAACCAGCAGGAGGTATCTGTCTGCAGGTTTGATAATTCTACCGGCAATGGCGCAACTTACATTGTGAATGATACAAATCCTGCACCGGGGGATAACGAGAGACAACCTAATTCTGATATTAAGAGTAATACTACTTATTATGCAAGACTTTTAAGCCCCACATCAAACGGTCAGCTCTTGGCAATAAAAGACAGTGAAGTTGAGCTTAAAACTCTTAAGATGGCACCTTGCGATTCCAAAGAATACAATAAGAATCCCAAGGTTTATAAGTATGTGCCCGAAATGCAGCCTACTCTTACGCCAAACAATAAGAATCATTCCTATACTGTTGAAATGAACTCGTTGGTTGATTTAGACCAGGGTATTTCAGGATATCGCGTTGAGTTGTATAAAGCCCAGGATATAGGGAATGTTCCGCTCGAGAACCTTACTCCCACGTATACAAAAGAGATAACGGAGTATTCCGCGACCACTATCAGCATTCCTGATACTGATCCGGCCAGTTACAGAGCTAGAATCGTTGTATTGTTTAACGATAATGAAAAAGACGTAGAACTTTCTACATTGTTTTCAAATTCCGCCTCACTTTCCTCAAGCGGAGGAAAACTCACTGTAGAATTCATCGGATATACAGATTCCACCAAGAATGTTGATATTGCCGCTGATGAGATTGAAGGATATATCAAGATTTCTGATAATGATATGATAAGCACACAGGTTCTTCAGTACATTAACGGAACTTATCCTTTGGTGCTTGAAGTTTCCGGTGAGTATGCTGATGTTTACACAATTAGATTTGATAACCCTAATGATCTGAATGTAATCACCAAGAATGCCGATCATTGGTTGTTCCACTACAAATTGTCGGGATTGCATCAGAAATCCACATATACGATGCGAGTTGTCGGACCTCAGAATACAGACAACAGTACAGATGGTATCAAAGGTGCGGAAGCCACGACTTATCTTGCGGGATTAAGAATCAATACCGAAACATATGAATCGGTTGTTCTTATGAGCAAGAGACGCACATCGGGAAGTGCCGCATTTAACTATGGCCTTTACGTCGCACCTACGATACCCTCCACGAGTACTGCTCCGGGCGATGATAAGAAGATTGCCAATGCAAAACAGGCTGTAGCCAACATGGAAACGCTGGAACTTACACTTACTCATTTTGACGGTGTAAGAGAGCGTGTTCTCGGACAGCCCGCGAAACTTGTCGATTCACAGGATTCATTGATCCATACGTCAGATTTCCAAACTTCATTGCACAATTATGAAGACGGTGAAGAAAATCCGGATACGACACTCGGCGATCCCGGAAAAAGAGGTTTGCTATTAAAAGACGCCACAAGTATCAATGATACTACGTTGTTTAATGTGACTCCCGCTTCATTTGGTATAGACGATCAGGATTCTTCGCTTTACGCCGGTGGCATTTATAAGATTAAAGTTACTGCAGCCAAGGATTACACGGGAACCGAAGGCTTTGTTAACGGTGCGGGAGGAAATGATATTCCGTTTAAAGACGGTCAGGACCTTATCGTATTTGCTATTCAGAAAACCCACGTTCGTTCCACAACACCCAACGATCAGGTTGAGGTAACGCTGCTTACAAACGCAAACGCGAGAAGCGGTTGCGAGGAGGCCGGAGTTTCCGAAGATACAGTCGTCGGAATTCGTTTCGGTGCCGAATACGGCTATGCTGATGTTAAGAAGATCGAATACAATATTTACGAAGTTACGAGTGATATAGTTGATTATTCACCTAAGGTTGGCTCTACACCGGCTGTTGATGGAACGTTTATTTCAGCCGAAGGAAAAGTGCTTACAAAGGTTGATGAAGATAACTATACGCTTGAAGGCACTCAAAAATGTTCGCTCGTACTCACCGGTACGCACACAAGAAGCGGAAATGAATATACTGTAAGCGATGTTGAGTTGTATTTCAAAAACACAAATGATCCCGACACGTATTGTGATTGGAAAGATGAAAACGGTGTATCCGCAGCTAACAGAACCATACTGAAGCGTGGCAAACGTTATATTGTTTCTTATCGCGTATATGCTGATTATGAGATCACAAATCATGGAACAGGTGATCATTGGTATCCGAATTGTGTTTACTCAAATACAGCTACGATGCCCTTGTACAGATCGGCTGTTATCAACCTTGAAAGACAGATGCCTGTTGTTGAAAGATATCCGATATCCAGTACAAACACTGAAGAAACATGGAATTACAGAATAATCGACCCTGATGAAGCTATTATCGTCGACGGTTCAAAAGATGCTACTTTATATACAAAGTCAGCGGACGCATATACTGATTTTAACGACACAACAACTGCGTCTATATTGTCGATATTGGATACTGCAGCCATGACAGGCTTCAACTCTCAGACTAATAAGTTGAGAGTACCGGTTCATGAGAATTTTGCTCCATATACGATAAGTTCACTTACTGCGGGCAAATATTATCGAATAGCAGTTCCTTACAAACTGCTTGACTCGGCAGATGTGAAATATCTTACATCCAAGCCGATGAAGCATACGGCTGTAAACAGCATTACTGACGCCAATATTTATATGCACGGCGTAAAGATTACGAGTAATGATTATGCCGATGATCAGTTGGGTACAACAGGTAATGTTAAGCCCATCTTGAATGAAGGTAACTACAGATACAAATTGACAATAATGGGAGCTGACATAGATAAGTTTGCTGCTTTCCGTGTTGAAGTAACGGGCACGTCCGAAACGGTCGTATACGATCCTGTTTATGTGTCATACCGTGGTTCATATCAGGAAACCCCTCCTTCGGGACCTTATGTACCTTATGGTTTGTTATATATAGACCAGGCTCCGCTGTCTAATTTTGCAGGACAAAATGTAACATTTAAAGTTACAGGTTATTATTCAACAGGTTCTTCGGGATTTGGTGAGTTTGTTTCCAGCCCGAGCAGAGGGGAATTCACTTCTGTATTTGATAATGCTAAATTTGCAAATAATACCTTCTATATAGGTTCTGCAGCCTCAGATCAGGAAAGTGTTTACGCTTTTAAAAACATTAACGGCGCCGACGGATCTTATAACTACAGAACGAGACAGAACCAGGGATGGGGATTAACCCAGAATATGGGAGTTTCAGTTCTCGGATCGTTGTTTGTACCCGGAACAAGCGCGGGTTCCGGTCTTAACATTACTCAGCCTTCATTGGGCTCCGCAACAGCTACATTCGGCGCGAGATTCTTTACAGATCCATTGGTAATGAGTGCTCAGCCCGAAACGGTAAACGAAGGCGGCTTGTCCTTTGATGAGACGGGTATACATGTTGGAAATAATTATTATACGGTTGAGAAACTTGCATATAAAGACGGTATTAATATTGAGTATATTCCCAATCCCGCACAGTCTTCTGTTTCCGACTATACTAAGTCGGGATATACCATTACTCAGAATACCGTTACTGCAGCGATAAAGCGTGATTCGATTACGCCTGGTGCAACGACTGCTGCTCTTGACATGTCACTTATGGGCGTTAATACTTCGCAGATTTATGCAAAAGTATTCAAGAAGACGTCCGGAACAGATACACCAATGTATCTTGCAAAGAAGACTGAGAATGGTGGCGCGGTAACATTCTATGAGGTTTATGATGCGGTCAATGCATCCGAAGGAGCATATGACTACGATACCCCTGAATTTAAGAGCAATACAACAATAGCGGTTGATTCAAACAATAAGGTTTCTCTTAAATTGAGAAAACTGACCAAACAGACCGAATATGGTGTGCTGTTCTTCGTTTATGGTACTGATGGACATGAGGTTCCTCTGTACAGTATTGATTTCGGAAGAACAAATGTACAGTATACGCTCCAGACAGCTAATGAGATTCAGATAAACATTACTGAACCTGCATATGTTTATTCAATGTATGATAGCAAGACCGCGGCTATCGGATATGCCATTCCCGGTGATGAAGGTACAGGTATCAAGCTGTTTTACAAACTTGTTGCCGGTAACAATGCCGACACAGGAACGGTATTGGTCGATAATACGGAAATAACACCTAAGGGTAACGGAACTTACAGATATTATAATCAGCGAGCGGACCTTAACAATCCTGTATATCTCAGTTTCAATCCCGTAGGCGGAACACTTCAACTTGGCGGTACATATACATTAAGAATTACCGGATATGTATTCCAATACAACGGTAACGAAACAGATGGAACCATAGGAGAATTGTTAGGCTCGAAGGATAAGACATTTACCGTTCCTTCCACCTTAACGAGTCCTTCGTTCTTTGTTCAGTTGAAGTCGAACGGAACAAACCTTATAGCTGACGTTTCCGCGACCGACGTAAATAAATCGCTGTTCAGGACATATGATGTCAAGTTGTATGACGTATCTATGATGAACAACACTGAAGATCCGTTAACTTCTACTTCAGGTTTGATTGATACGCAGACAATAACTCCGAATTTCATGGTTCTCGGAGATTTAGCTAAAGACCCTGTAACATTTACAAATATACCGGCAGGTAATTATTTGGTTAGAGTTATCGGTAAAGCCGATCTAAATAACAATAATTCGTTCAATCCGGCAGAAGGTGATATATATGTAACGTATGAAACTATGTCAAATGCCGTTACATCTGCTACTGCTACGGTCGGTGCATCCGGCGATGTTAATGCATTTACAATTGAATTTAGAAATTTGAGTAACTTTAATAACGTAACCAGTGCACTTATCACGGTAAATGACTCCGATGGATCCATTGTATATACATCGGGAACTGCCATTCCTATTGATCATGACGACATTGTAGCAGGTCAATTTACGCTTGATATCGATTGGCATAACAGTCCTGTTACAGCCAACAAGTCTTACAACCTTACGATACAGCTTAGGGATGAATCAGTTACTCCTTATAACAGGCTTGGTCAGATAGAAACCATTATTACGCCTATTGCAGCTACGCCTTAAGCACCTGTTGAATTGTACTTAATATTTTGAGAAATAGATTTTAGAGGTAGAGATTGTGAGAAAACTAACCAAACAAAACACAATGTCATTCAACGTACTTGGAATAATGCTTGTGGCAGGACTTGCAGTATTTTCCACCGCAGTGGGATTCGTCGTTAAAAATCGCGACGAATCCTACAAGGTGAATGCGGGGTCTACCGTATATACCGAAGATAACGAATACGTTGATATGTCAGAGGATGCAGTAGTCAAGAAAAAATGGGATCATAAGTATTATTTAAAAACCAATGACAATGAAGTTTATTGTCTTGGAAAAAATACCATTATTTACGACAATAACGAGCAGACAATGACGCTTTACGGAGATTCGTACCGCATAAATGACGACGGTACGGTTGACAGTCTTAAAGACGTAAATGTTATTGATGATGTCAGCACTCCAAAGATTTATAAGCTTCGTGACAGAATGTATGTAATGACCGGTCGTGAGATCAATTCAACGGACGGAAGCATCAAGTCAAGTGATTATGTTGCGGTAAACATCCATAAAGGTGGCACTGCAATGGTCATGAACGATGATTATTACGTGAATGTCTTACAGCCTATAATGCTTGAAAGCGACGGCTTATATTTCGATGTAAGCAGTGAATTGATGGCAAAAGACGGTAATGTCGTAAGTTTAAAGAACGTTATCGGAAGCAGTAACCTATATACCGGAAGACCTTTGGTATATTCAGAAGGTATAGCTGAAGAGTCCGATGCCAAACTTGTTGCGTCCAATCCCGAAGTTATCACAATCATGGGTGGTAACGGTGGTACCGGTGGCGCCGGTGGCCAAGGTGGTCAGGGCGGTAATGGTGGTACCGGTGGCGCCGGCGGCTCAGGTGGTTACGGCGGCTCAGGCGGCTTTGGTGGCGACGGCGGTATGGGCGGCTCAGGCGGTACCGGTGGTATCGGTGGCCAAGGCGGTAACGGCGGTATGGGCGGCGACGGCGGCGACGGCGGCGACGGCGGCGAAGGCAGCGACGCTTCAATTTCCGCAACCAAGTGGATTTCACTTAAAAATGCGACCCCATCAGTCGGAAGCATAGATGTTGAATATTTCGTAAACGACCTTACCAATGACTATGTCGATGTATTCTTGAATGTTTGGGATGTTGCTTCAGGAAATAAAAAAGAGACAGTTCATCTGGATAAAACAGATACAAAATATACGGTTACGAACCTTGAACCGGGAAAATCTTATAAACTCGAGATGGGTTATCAGGCTTATAAGAAAGATTCGACGGGTTCCACCACTCTTGAGACGATCACTCAGGACGTAACCAAAGTTACAACAAAAGCAGATATAGCTTATATTGAGATTAATAGAGTTTCCACATCTCAGGTTTCTTCAACAGATGATTTTACTGTAACAGTAGAATATACCGTAAAGAGTTATGACGGTTACCAGTTATCTGACGGTGCTGTTATCGGAGTATATTTTGATAACGGTTCAACAGCTGCCGCAACGGTTGCGGTTGATGAAGAAAAAGCCGCAAACGGTGGTGATACCGGAACTGTATCATTTACCGTTCCGAACGCTACGGGCATTAAGAACAAACCTATCAGTCTCAAATTCGAATCGGCCGGATACCAAGGAAAGAATATTTCGAGCTTCCTTCCTGAGGCCAATTCATCACTTAATTAGTGTTATTTAACGCTTTACGCGTTGGGTGAATAAATAATTTTTTTAATCGGAGGAGAATATGGATTCAATTTTAGCTGAAACAATGCATGCGGTAGGACTTATTCTGGGACTTGCTTTTTTGGGAGCAGGTATCGGACTTGGTTTTTTGGGATCTAAGGTAGCAGAAGCTGTCGGAAGAAACCCTGAAACAAAGAGCGACGTAGTACAGTCGGTAATGTTTGTTGCAATCATCATTGCACTTTTACTGCTTTTACTTTTCGCATTTGTACTTGTACTTTTGTTCTTTAATCCTTTTTCAATCTGATCGGAGATTAAAGCATGACGGCAATTTTTATAGCGATATTCGTGATAATGGGTGTCATGATCTACTTCATAGCAGCATCACTTCGCATTGTCACCGAAAACGCAAACAGGAAGGTGAATGTATATTTTCTTTCCAAACTAAAAGAATATGACGACGACTTTAAAGTTAAGATGAACATCCTTGAGGAACTTAAGGAGTCTAAGGAAGAGGTCGAGCAGGAGATTAAGATACTTAAGATGGATTACAACGCCATGCAGGTATCGAAGTATTACAAACCCCGTCCGGTCATCCGTGACGCATACATTCCTGTTTCGCACTATATAGACAACGGTTTCTTCTCGGATTACAAAACGGCGAAGAATCTTCTTGTCATGAATAAAGCGGATATCATAAAGACCGTTCTCGAACGTTTCCCTTATCACGGAGATAAGAAGAGATTTGATTCTGCCAATTCTATTTTGGAAAAACTTAACTTTGAAGCTTTGTACGGATTGTGTACTCTCGAAAAGGATGCTCAGATCAAGATTTTGCTTGATGCATTTGAAAAAGATGAGCTTGCACTCCTTGATGAGTTCGCACAGGACTTTCATTCAATCGACGATTTTGAGCTGCTTGATTTTGTAGCTTGGCTTCGTCAGATAGTAAGCATTGAAACTCCCGTACTTACGGCATATCTTGGTGAGGAAGAAGAAAATTACAATGATGTTGCAGACAACGTAGTCTGTCTGTTTGATAAGAATATCTGTGAAGGTATAAGAATCGTATACCAGGGCAGACTTTACGACTACAGTATTTACCAATCGAGGAAGAAGAATGAGCACATATATTGAAAATCTTGTTAACGCTAAATTGCGTAACATGAAAGATATGAAAAACATTTATGAGGTCGGCTACGTTTCAAAGGTTAAAGACTACATCCTTGAAGTTGTCGGTCTTGAGCAGGTAGGCTTTTATGAAAGAGTTGTTATTGCCAATCATTCCGTAGGTTATGTTACTGCTATCGGCAAAAACTCCGTCATGGTTGCATTGCTTCAAAGAATTGATGCCATTTATGTAGGCGATGAAGTTGTAACGACAGGTTACGATTTCAGTGCCATGTATTCTAAAGCAGCTATCGGTCACATCGTTGATATTTTCGGCGAAGACAGACTTATCGGTGAGAAGTTTGAAGGATTAAGACCTCACATGATCGAGACACCCGCAATTCCCATCATGGAAAGAACCGACGTATCGAGACCTTTCTATACCGGTATTGCAGGTATCGACCTTATCTATCCCATCGGTTACGGTCAGCGTCAGTTGATCATCGGCGATAAGAAGACAGGAAAGACTCAGATAGCTATCGATACTATCGTAAATCAGAAGGACAGAAACGTTATCTGTATTTACGTAGCAGTTAATAAGACAAAGAAGAACATGCGTGAACTCTATGATGCACTTATGAAGAAAGGCGCCATGGAATATACGCTTATCCTTGCAGCGTTCAACGATGATGAACCTCCGGTTTCTTTCTTCACTCCTTATGCAGGTCTTTCAATTGCAGAAAGCTACATGAGAGAAGGACAGGACGTATTGGTTGTTATCGATGACCTTAAGTCACACGCTGATATTCACCGTGAGATCTCACTTCTTGCAGGAAAGATCCCCGGACGTGATGCATATCCTCCGGATATTTTCTATACACACTCAAGACTTCTTGAGAAGGGTTGCCAGCATCAGAACGGCGGTTCTATTACCATCCTTCCCATAGTTGAGACAAGAGGCGGAGATATTACGGACTACATTTCAACAAACATTATTTCCATTACAGACGGACAGTTGGTTCTTTCAAGAAAGAACTTCGAAAAGGGTATCAAACCCGCTATCAACTACGGTCTTTCCGTATCCCGTTTGGGTGGTGCCGTTCAGGAACCCAAGATGAAGAAGATCGGTGCCGTTGTTCGTAGAAAGTTCTTAAGTTATCTTGAGACCAAGGAAGTATACCAGTTGGCAAACTTCGATGAAATGAGTCCCGAGATGCAGCAGAACATCAGAGAAGGTGAGCAGCTGCAGGAGAGACTTATCCAGTACAAGTTCTCGCCCAGAACTCCCGAAGAGATCAAAGCCGATTTCATGGAAATCGTTGGCGACGAAGTAGAAGATTAATCGGGAACAAAATCTGACTATAGGCCTCGGGCCCAGGGAGAATGATATATGAGCAGTATACGAAGCGTCGTTAAGGTAATGAACTTCCACTCTCTTTTAAGAGTTGACAAGTCGCGTAAGAAATCCAAAAAATACACGGCAATGGAAGATATCCTTACCGAAATGATCGACAACATAGTAAACAATAGAAACATTGTGCTTGACAACAAGCTGCACAAGGTTGATCCAACCAAACCGGAACTTAACGTTTATATCGGTTCGGATATGGGCTTTTGTGCAAACTTGAATGCTTTGGTAAAGAGAACACTTACCGAAGAGTTTGAAAGCGAAGAAAGAGATGTAAAACAGATCGTAATAGGCAGAAAGATTAAGCCTGCGGATGATGAGCAGCTTCTTTTATTCCAGACAAGAGAAGAGTATGACAAAGACAATTCGAAAGTCATGAAGCTTCTTGAAGATGCGATAAGAGATCTTAAGTATTCGAAGATATCGATCATTTACAACCATTACTACAATTCTTCACAGGTTGAGCTCAATAATAAGCAGATTTTCCCTATCGTCAGAGAAGACACACATGACGACTACCATGAAGACTTTTCGTATGAAGGAAACATAGATGACCTTTTAACGAACATGGTTGTTTTGTACATGAAATATTCCATGGAAATTGCGGCTGCTGCAAGTTATGCTTCGGAAAACATTCAAAGACAGAATGTTACGACCGAATCACTCAACAAGCTCGATGAGCGTGATGAGATCAAGGCTATGGAGCAGAGAAGAAAGAACAAAGACAAGCAATTTGCCAAGGTTTTGGATAACTACACTAAGACGAGAGCATATTAGGAGGACATATAAGTGAGCGAGGCAGTTGGTAAGATTATATCGGTATCTGAACTTAACGTACAGGTGCTTATAAGTGATCAGAAGATTAAATACCGTGACATTTTATATACCGAAAGCAAAGGAAAGAGAATTGAGTTCGAGGTTGTTGAAGAAGACGGAAACGTTGTATCGGCAATTCCTTTCCAGAGTGTTGTAGGTCTTAAGAAGGGACTTGATGTATATAAGGCAGATCATGGTCTTGAAATTCAGTACAATGATGAGATTCTTGGAAAGGTTTTCGATTCATACGGAAAACTTCTTGATGAATCAACTATAGAAGAAGAACACAAGAGAAACGTTTACAACAGAAACCTTACTCTTGAAGAGATTAACCTTAACGGTGGTATCTTATGGACAGGTATTAAAGTGCTTGACTTCTTCGCACCCATGCAGAAAGGTTTCAAGATGGGACTTCTCGGTGGTGCCGGTGTCGGCAAGACGGTTCTTATCAAAGAGCTTATCCACAACGTTTATACAGGACTTAATTCAAACTCTGTATTCGTCGGTGTCGGCGAGCGTTCAAGAGAGGGTAAGGAACTTTACGATGAGATGCTTTCTGCAGACCTTCTCGACAAGATGTCGATCGTATTCGGTCAGATGGGTGAGAACTCTGCAGCAAGATCAAAGGCTATCTTCTCGGGACTTACTCTTGCAGAGTACCTTCGTGATGAGAAGAAGCAGGACGTGCTTTTGTTCGTAGATAACATTTACCGTTATGTACAGGCAATGAGCGAGATTAATGCGGAGCTTTCCCGTATTCCTATCGAAAACGGTTATCCCGCAAACATTGATACCGCAATCAGTGACGTTGAAGAGCGTATCAACTCAACACCAGAAGGTTCCATTACATCATTCCAGGCCATCTACATTCCCGCCGATGATGTTACCGACCAGGCCGTACTTACAATTCAGGCACACCTTGACGGACAGATCGTTCTTGACCGTAAAG
>JAEEGG010004361.1_pt1 | contig 34378 bp, 22 predicted proteins | sample 9134161 | NCBI WGS metagenome assembly JAEEGG01 (sample SAMN16246543, study PRJNA631951) | gut metagenome | biome: gut microbiome; feature: rumen; material: CR-attached | host: Bos | place: Iran: Karaj | collected 2018-10 | reverse complement strand
AATCAGCAATGGAGCCGGAGGCGGAGATCAGCCTGCCGCCATCATCGGCGGCGACGGTGACGCCGGTCAGCGCGGCGAAGATGCCCGCCGCGCTCCCGTCGGACTCCGTCACGAAAGCGCAGCGGCCAACACGCCGCGCGGCGGCAGCCGCCTCCGCGGGCGTGGCGCCGGCGACATCGAGGCCCTGCCGGGCCTCCGCGGCCGGCGCCGCCCCGAGATGGGCGACATATCGCTTCAACGAATTGAACTCATATTTCTCAAAGAGATCGGCCAGGACCGGACTATAGTCCATATCCATAAGCATGTCGTCAGCCGTGCAGTCGAGCGGGATGTCGGTCTTGATGGTCACCAGGGCCTTGCTCAACGCTATATGGTCCCTGGCCTCCTCGAACATTGCCTGCTGGCGGGCGGAAAGTTCGCCGAGGTGCTCGTAGATACTCTCCACGCTTCCATACTTGGAAATAAGCTTTGCCGCACCGACCTCGCCTACTCCCTTGACCCCCGGCACATTGTCCGAAGCGTCTCCACAGATCGTCAGCATATCGATGACCTGCGAGGTGTCCTGTATCCCGTATTTCGCGCACACGGCGGCGCTGTCCAGCACTTCGTCGTCACCACCGGCCTTGCCGGGCCGGTACTGCCAGACATGCGGCCGGACCAGCTGGCCGTAGTCCTTGTCCGGAGTGACCATATAGACGTCAAAGCCCTCCCCCGCCGAGCGCAGGGCCATAGAACCGATGACATCGTCTGCCTCGAAACCGGGGATCATCAGTACGGGAATGTTCATCGCCCGCACGATCTCCGTCAGAGGTTCCAGCGCATCGATGACCAGTTGCGGGGTATCGGGACGGTTGGCCTTGTACTCCGGGTACATTTCATTGCGGAAAGTCCCCCCCGGAGGGTCGAAAGCCACGGCGAGATGAGTGGGTTTCTCCCTCTCAATGAGCTCCAGCAGGTATTTGGTGAAACCGAACAGGATGGAGGTGTCCAGCCCCTTGGAATTGACCATCGGCCGTCTCAGGAATGCATAATACATCTTGAAGACCAGCGCGTGGCCGTCGATCAGATAGAGTTTTCCGTTCATGATGCCAAAGTTAGCACAATCGGAAAGAAAAAGTGAAACTTTTTCTGGAAAAAAGTTTCACTTTAATGGTTTACTGCAGATTGCGCTTGACCGCTAGTTCTTCCTGTATGGTCTCCATCCGCGATTTGGTCAGCGGATAGAAATAAACAATGACGATGGCCAACGCGGCTACTGCAGCAGGCACCCAGCTCATAAGTATCCACAGGCCCTTGACGGCCGAGGCCGTCTGAACGGCGCCCTCGGCGGTATTGTAGCCGAATGCTCCAAGAAGGGCCATCACGGCATAACCTCCGAACGCTCCGCCGAACTTCTGAGCCATGGAAGCGGAAGAGAAGATCAAGCCGGTGGAGGCGGTGCCGTCGCGGTTCTCGGCGAAGTCACTGACATCGGCATACATGCTCCAAACCAGCGGTGAAATGATGCCGGTGAAGATGCTGATCACCACCTGCAGCACGATCATCCACCAGTATCCGCCCTGCGTGGCAGGCACGAAGAAGAAAGCGATGCTGAGCACGATGAGCGCCGCGAAGCACAGCATATATGTCGTCTTCTTACCAAGCCTGCGGGCAATGGGCGTGGTCATGGCTACACCGAGCATATTGCACACCTCTCCGATGGAAAGGAACAGTCCCGCATAGAACAGGAATCCCCATTTCCCCAGGCTGAGGTGCACTTCCGGACCGATGACATCGTTGAAGAAATACGCCACGGTAGATCCCCTGACCGTATTGAAAAGGTTGGAGCAAAGCGCCGCACCGATAAGGATCCACCATGGGGCGTTACGCACAAGGCTCTTGAAATCGGAAGCGATGGAAGAGGTCGATCCGGCATGGAGTTTCTCGCGGGTCAACGCGAAACTAAGCAGGAACAGGATGAGGCAGAACCCGGCGATCACGATCATCGCATGCTGCCATCCCGCAGGGGTAGAATAGCCTCCAAGCGCATTGCAGAGGGGCTCCCAGCAGAAAAGCGCAATGAACGAGCCGCCATAGGCAAAAAACATTCGGAAGGAACTCAGTACGGTCTTGGTGTCGGAATCATCCGTCATCACTCCCAGCATCGCGCCATAGGGCACATTGATACCGGTATATACCGTCATCATCAATATATAGGTGACATATGCCCATACCAGCTTCATGGTCGGACTGGCATCCGGAGTAGTGAACAGAAGGACACCGCACAAGGCGAACGGCAGCGCCATGAAAAGGAGATACGGGCGATATTTGCCCCACCTGGTGCGGGTGCGGTCGGCGATAATGCCCATCATGGGGTCCGAAACCGCATCCCAGATCCTGGTCACGACCAGCAGCACTCCGACCTGATCCAGTCTCAAACCGAAAATGTTGGAGTAGAAGAAAGGCAGGTAATAGGAGAATATCTTCCAGAACATCGAGGATGACATGTCCCCGAATCCATAGCCAATCTTCTCTTTCAAGGAAGTTCTGATAGTACCCATATGGTCACTTGTTTAAGTTCTTGTCGATAAGCATATTGAGTCTCTTGACGCTTTCGCCGGAGGTGAAACCGTCCGGAGCGGTGTTGAGGCAATAATCGACCAGACGGTCCACGGAAGAGGTGGCAACGTGCATCCGTGTATCGCTTGAAGCATAGTAGATGAAAACCGTTCCGTCCGGGTCTGCGATCCAGCCGTTAGAGAACAGGACGTTCATTACGTCACCGACGTATTCATCCCCTTCGGGGGCCATGAAGAATCCGGCCGGCTCGGCGATGACGCGGGACGGATCGTCCAACGCGGTCATATAGAGGTAGAGCACGTAGCGCAGACCGCTGGCGCACGCGCGCACTCCGTGCGCCAGGTGCAGCCAGCCACGCTCCGTACGTATGGGCGCTGGGCCTTCACCGTTCTTGACCTCCTTGACGGTATGATAATGCCGGAAGTTGATGATCTTCTCCTCCTTAACCTCCGCATGAGTGATGTCGTCCACGAGCGCCCAGCCTATGCCGCCGCCGTTCCCGGCGTTGATGAAACCATCCTGGGGACGGGTGTAGAAGGCATATTTGCCGTCCACGAACTCAGGATGCAGCACGACATTGCGCTGCTGCGAGGCGCTTGCAAGGTCCGGCAGCCGCTCCCAGGTGACGAAGTCACGGGTGCGCGCGATGCCGGCCGAGGCGACGGCTGACGACAAGTCGCCCGGCGCCGCCGCCGGATCCTTCCTCTCCACGCAAAACACGCCGTAAATCCATCCGTCCTCGTGAGCGGTAAGCCTCATGTCATATACGTTCGTAGCGGGCTCCCCCCATTCCGGCATAGTGACAGGACGATCCCAGAAGCGGAATCCGTCCACTCCCGAACGGCTCTCCGCCATCGCGAAAAAAGACTTGCGGTCAGCCCCCTCGACACGGGCACAAAGAAGATACTTGTCTCCTTGCTTGACAGCGCCGGAATTGAACGTGGCGTGGATGCCGAAGCGCTCCTCAAGATACGGGTTGGACGCTTCGTCCAGATCATAGCGCCAGAAAAGCGGAGCGTGGGCCGCAGTCAGGACAGGATACTCGTAGCGCTCATACACGCCGTTGGCATAAAGCGCACGGTTCTTCCTGTTCAGCAAAGCCTCATGATCCTTCATGAGCACCTTGAGCCTGTCTTCGAAACCCATCGTCCAAATGATTTACACGATAACCTTATTCTTCTTGAACATCGCCCTGAAATCGCGGGGAGTCACCCCGCGCTTGGCCTTGAAGATGCGGTTGAAGTTGGACTGGTTGTTGAAACCGCATTCATTGCAGATGTCCGAGACGCTCTTGGCAGTATCGACAAGCAAATGGGCGGCATTGCCCAGCCTTATGTCGATGATATAGTCCGAAAGGGTACTGCCCGTCTGCGACTTGAAGAAACGGCTGAAGGCGGACGGAGACATCTCAGCGAGTTCCGCCATCGACGTAAGTGAAACGTCATCCTTGAAATGGTCGTAGATGTAACGCTTGACCTTCTTCACTCGGTCGCTCTCCCCTCCTGCCTCGGACTGTGCGAAAGAATTGCTCGCCAGAACCTTCGCATTCTCGGAAAGGGAAAGCTTGTACATGAGAACAAGGAACTGTATGTACTGATAGAAAGGCTCCTGCATCCCCACGAGTCCATTCAGGGTGCTGTAAACGTCCAGAATGGTCTCCATAGGAAAGGAGAGGCCGAGAGCGGATCGCTCCAGCATCCTTCGGATCGAAGCGAACTGCGTCTTTGACAGAAGGGACTCCGGGAAAAGGTCTGCGGAGAACTGGATGGTAACCTCGCGTATGTCCCTGGAAGAGCATCTTCCCTGTTGCCACGCGTGTTGGAGGTTCTCCCCTCCTATGAGCACCAGATCGAACTCCCCTATCTCCTCGATGCTGTCCCCCACGACCCGTTCCGCGCCGTTCGCGTGCTCTACGAAGTTGAGTTCGAAGTCCCTGTGCTGGTGCACGGGATAGATGAACTCGCTCTTATGCCGTTCAACTATGTAGAAAAGGTCCTTGTCGGACAAGGGCGTGATTTCTTTTAGTACGTCGGTCATCAGTATAGGTTCGGTTTTATTTCTTGTTGTCCTTATAAGCTTTCACGATGGCATCCTTCAGCGCTGTCTTGGTCCATTGGGGAACTTTCCGGTCGTCGCCGTTGCTGAGGCCCATCCAATAGAAGCAAGGGATGTTGTATTTCGCGGCTGCAGACAGATAGCAGGTCGCCTGCTTGGCAAGTTCACCCTCGGAGCGCTTGGATGTATCGGCTCCATACTCTCCGAGAACGCAAGGTATGCCCTTGCTGACAAAATAGGTATTCAGGTCATCGATTATGCCTCTGACCTCGCTGTCGCAGGAAGCGTCGAACACTTCCTGAGGCCTGTCCGTATCAAAGGCGAAACGATAGGGAGCATAGCTGTGGACCTCCGCCATTAGGTGACCCTCCACCTTGTCTTCCGGAAGGCGGAAGGCAGCCAGCGCCTCTTTGGCGGAGCTGGCCGCATAAGTATTCAGAATGAGGTTCCTATAGGCATTCTTACCTCCGGTCGCCCTGACGGTTGCCACGAAGTCTGCATTATACATGTTGATGACCTCGTGCGCCTCGGCTGTCGACCAGTTCCACGTCCCTTTGGTATCGAGCATCTCATTGAAGGACTCGAACAGGAGTCTCTGCCCGCAGGGCTCGAACTCGGTCGCTATCTGGTTCCAGAGGGAGCAGAAACGCTCGCGCACGGATTCATAGACCTGCCTGTCGGCCCTGAGCCATCCGGTTGTGGCCGATCCGGTATCGTGGTGGACATTCAGTATGCAGTACATGCCCTCGTCGAGGACATATCCGACGACCTCCTTGACCCTGGCCATCCAAGCCGGATCGACGTCGTATCCTTTCCAGGTGGACATGTCCCAGTATCCGTGCCATTCGCCGTCGCTTCCCTGCTTCGTCGTTACGGAGACGACGCCCATGTGAGGATACCAGGTCACCGGAACGCGGATGGCATTGAAGCCGGCTTTCTTGAACATGTGTATCAGTTCGCGGGTGGCTACCGGCTGCCCCCAGGCAGTTTCATAATCTGACGTGGAACGCGAGGTGAAGGCCTCGATCCACATATTGTCTATGGCGCCGCTGTTGGAGTCGAGAGTATTGCCGAGATTCCAGCCCACGCCCATGTGCGTGGCGGCAGCGGAAGCTTTCTCCCAGTCCGCCGGATCGGCCGGGTCAGCCGGAACGGGATCCGGCATCCAGGTGGAGAAACGGAAACTGACGGCAGCCGTCGCTTCCTGATTCTTCCTGAAACCCTCTACTGTCCCTTCCGGAATGGTAAGCACGTAGGACGAGCCTTCAGTCAGGCCGGAAACGCTTACAGTCAGGTCGGTACTGTATGCATCTACCTTATCCACCCTTGCTCCGCCATCGATGCTGATGCGTGATTGCGCGCTCGCGGAGCACTTGATGTTCTGGTCGAACGTGAACACCACCGACAGGACGGAATCGTCGATTCCGGTCACTCCGTCCGCCGGGCTGGTTGAGACCAGGGACGGGGCCGGCAATGATTCGGGCTCCGGTTCGGAGTTCCCGCCGCATGAAACGGCAAGGACACTGCACACGATCAATACCCAAAGGACATTCTTCATGGTATTTGTTTAAATGAGGGGCGGCGGTGACCGCCCCTCAATGAATCATAGTTCTTAAACTATTCCAAGTAATAGAGTTTCAACGGAGTATATCCGCTTCCGGTGAAGAGCAGATGCTGGTCGTCGAGGGCATCGACGATGGGATCTCCGTCGAATTTGACTTCGATGTGGAACGTCCCGTCTCCATTGTCGATGATCCTGTCGGCCATGTTCCAAGGAGCGATGTCGTTGTCGGAACCCATCCACTGGACGCTCCACCAGCCGGTCGTGACACGGATCTGGTAAGAGTCTCCGTCAGGACGGTACTGCATATAGAACGTACCGGTCTTGATCCTGTCCCAGACGTCCTGAGGGAAGGTGGCGATACACTCGTTGTTGCCGTCGTGGCCGTCAAGACCGAAGCGGTAGGTTCCGTTCCAGTTGACTCCGCCGGCGGAGCCGTCGCCTTCCCACATCACGACTTCCTTCGGGGTGTCATCGCCTCCGTCGACCCAGATCTCTTCCTCGAAATAGAGTTCCAGAGGAGTGAATCCGCTGCCGGTGAAGAGGAGGTGCTGCTCGTCCAGGGATCCGACAATCGGATCGTCACCGAAGTTGATCTCGATGTAGTATGTACCGTCTCCGTTGTCGATGATGCGCTCGTCGCCGGTCATGATGTCGTTGCCGGTCCAGGTCGTGCTCCACCAGCCGGTGGTGATACGCATCTGCACCCAGTCGCTGCCCTTGGCGAGCATATAGAACGTTCCTGTCTTGATCTTGTCCCAGACGTCCTGAGGGAAGGTGGCTATACACTCGTTGTTGCCGTCGTGGCCGTCAAGACCGAAGCGGTAAGTGCCGTTCCAGTTGGCAGGGCCGTTGCCGTCGGGATCGGGGTTCTTCCAGAAGGAAGTCTTGACGATCTCGGAATGGCCGCCTCCGTCCACCCAGACGTCCTCCTCGACGTAGATCTCCAGAGGGGTGAATCCGCTGCCGGTAAGGAGCAAGTGCTGCTCATCGAGAGCGTCGAGGATAGGATCGCCCTCGAAGTTGATCTCGATGTAGTAAGTGCCGTCTCCGTTGTCGATGATGCGCTCGTCGCCGGTCATGATGTCGTTGCCGGTCCAGGTGGTACTCCACCAGCCGGTGGTGATACGCATCTGCACCCAGTCGCTGCCCTGGGCGAGCATATAGAAGGTTCCGCCCTTGATCATGTCCCAGACATCCTGAGGGAAGGTGGCTATACACTCGTTGTTGCCGTCGCGGCCATCGAGGCCGAAGCGATAAGTGCCGTTCCAGTTGGCCGGGCCATTGCCTTCGGGATCAGGGTTCTTCCAGATAACAGTCTTAACTTTCTCCCAGTGTCCGCCGTCGGAAGCGGGCTCATAGGCCAGCTCGGGGAGGGCGAATTCCTTTCCGTCAAAGGTGTACACCTTTCCTACGAAAGTACCGTCGAACACCTTCTTGGGGATATTGATGATGATAGTACTAGTACCTTTGCGGTAGAAATCCTCGTCCTGAAGGACAAGAGGATTGCCGTCCGGATCGAGCAGTTCGACACTGCTGATGAACTCCAGGTCCTTACCGAAAATGGTGAGTTGTTCTCCGCCCTGGATGCTCTCGCCGTCCTGCTTCGAATAGCCGGATACCACGGTCTGTCCAAGGGTAAGCGGCAAGCGTGAGACCGCCTCTTCATCCGCAGTACGTACGATGAGGTTGCCGCCGGCGGCTGCGATGCCGGAAGGAGCGGTAACCCTGATCATGTCATTGCCGACAATCTCGAAATCGGTGACCTTGACGCCGTCGGGGAAAACCACCTCACGGACGTCTGCGAAACCGGAACCGTTGATTGTCATAGGCTGTCCCGCGACGACCTTCGTAGGGAAGAACACCTTGATGCCCAGCCCCACATCGGCCGTTTCGTCGATCTCCTCGATGTTGCAGGCCGTAACGGCGCCCATCATGGCAACGGACAGCAATATTCCGAAATACTTGAATATATTCTTCATAATCGTAATCCTTTAAGTTCCATTAGAATACTACCAGCCTTGGTTCTGGGTGAGGTTGGGGTTCTTCTTCAATTCAGTCTGCGGGATAGGATAGAAGTAGTACTTGTCATCCCACTGACGGGTGACAGTGGACCGGGTGAGCTGCAACGAGCTGCTGATGGAAGCGACCTGGATGTTCCTGAAGTACTTGTCTGCCTTCTTCCAGCGGCGGACATCCCAGAAACGGTGGTTCTCGAATGCGAGCTCCACGAGACGCTCGCGCTCATAACGCTCCACCCAGGCGTCACCGTCCTCGGTGAACTTGGGCATCTGGATATCCGAGCGGTTCCTCAGAACATTGACCGCTTCGTTCGCAGTCATGCCATACGTGGCGTCGTTGGCGCTTCCCGTAGCGTTGAATACGGCCTCGGCATAGTCGAGGTAGAACTCTGCCAGACGGAAGATGATCCAAGTGTGGCGGCGTGTGGTCTGATTGTCGGCAGTCGTGACACAGGAGCCGTCGACAAACTTCCTGAGATAATATCCGGTGGGGGTGGCGCCATACTTCGGAGAAGCGTTGAAACCTCCGACGAACGTCTCGATAGTCTTCTTCTGCGAGCCGTTGGTCGGCCACTGGTCGCCGTTCTTGACGACGGTAAGGGCAAAGCGCGGATCGAGTCCCTCATAAGGATCGACGAGGTTGAGGTCGATGCTTCCGGGATTGCGCTGTGCGAAGGTCTCGCCGTTGTCCTGATACTCATACTGGTCGATGAAGCTCTGTGTAGGGCAGTTGCCGGAAGATCCGTTCTCGACTCCAACGGGATAGTTTGCCATCTCGAAGGAGTTGCTGTCACCACGGCCGAGGCCGAAGATCAGTTCGGGATTGAAGAATGCGTCATGGCCCCACAGGGCTCCGTAGGAGCTGAGTTTCAATCCCCAGGTGCCGGCATTGTCGAGGATATACTTGCAAGCCTCGGCAGCCTTCTCCCATTTGGTCCTGTCGTTCGAAGGATTGTAAAGAGGAGAGGCGGCATAGAGCAGGGTACGTGCCTTGAGGGCGAACGCCGCAACTCGGGTAGCGCGTCCGATCTCCGATTCCACCTCGGTGGTATAGGAAACGGGCAGATAGGGAGCGATGGCGTCGAGCTCGTCGACAATGAACTTCACAATCTGGTCGGCAGGCGTACGGGTGATGCTGTTAGCCTGTGCATTGGTAAGCGTCGTGGTCACAAGGGGAACGTCGCCGTAAGTCCTGAAGAGCTCGAAATAGAAGTAAGCCCTGAGGAAGCGAAGCTCATACGGGAAAAGCTCCAGCTGCTGGACCCAGATGGGATATCTGGGATTGTACTGCCACTCGGAGATATCAGCCTGGTCTATCTTTTCAAGATACATGCAGACGTCTGCGATGGCAGTATAGGACTTTGTCCATATGCTGGAATAAGGATTGGCAGCGCTCCAGCCGCCATTGACGTAGTTGTTCACGGCGCCGGTCTCCAGGGCATACTGGGCCTCGTCGGTAGCGCCGGCAAGGAAATATGCGCTGTTGGACTCGAACTCGTTGTTGTAGAGCTGCGCGTAAACGTCGAACACCATGTTCTTTATACCATTCTCGAAGTATTCGTATGTCCATGCCTCGTCACGTGTGTTCTGCTCGGTATAGTTGAGGTCGACACACGAGGCCGGAACGGCGCAGGCGAGAATGAATAAGCAGATTCTATTAAGTTTCATGATCCAATCTATTTTAGAATACAACGGAAAGGCCCATGGCGACAGCCTTCATCACGGGATAGCCCGTGTTGAGGTTCTCTGCGTCCATGCCGGGGATATTGCCGAGAGACAGAAGGTTCTGTCCCTGGACGAACAGCTTGGCATCCGTAACCTTCACATGGCCAAGGAGGGAAGCGGGAAGCCTGTAATAGACCTCGCAATCGCGCATCTTGAACCATCTTGCGCAACGGTACCATGTGGTGGAATTCTGAGCATTGTTGGCAACATTCGTGGTCGAAAGGCGCGGATACAGTGCATTGGAACCCGCGATATCGAAGCAGTTGTCATAATACTCCACGGAAAGGTTGCGGTTGTCCGAAAGAGCTCCCCATACGCCATCGACATACATGAGATTCTTGATCTGGTTGTCCGCGCCCTGGAATGCGACGTTGAAGCCGAATCCCCTGTAATCCATTCCGAATTGGAAACCATAGTTGAAGCTGGGGAAGGAGGTGCCGTAGTCCTTCGCTACATAGTCGTTCTCATTGATGACACCGTCTTCATTGATATCCCTGTACTTGATGTCTCCGACCTTTACCTGGCCGAACTCCTGCAGAGGGCTGTTGGCGATCTCTTCCTGACTCTGGAAGAAGCCTATGGACTCGAGTCCACGCGCAGCGTCGGCGGCAGTTCCGATGACAGAAAGGTTAGGATAGACAGGGGTCTCGATCCATTCCAGGATCTCGCTCTTCACTGCGGCGATGTTCGATCCGAAATATACATTGAGGCCGTTGCCAAAAGTCTTGGCGAAACGAAGGCCGGTCTCGACTCCATAACTGGCCACGCGGCCCTTGTCATCGTAGGAAGACTGGATACCCACTACCGCCGAGTTCAGTGAACCTGCGCTGACAAGGATATTGCGTCTCTGCTGATAGAAGGCGTCGATAGTGAAATCAAGGCAGTTCGCGAACCTCAGGTCGGTACCGATGTTGGCCTTGTAAGCGGCCTCCTGCTTGAAGTCCGTCGTCGGGAACTGGGTCAGGAAAGCTCCCCAGGAGCTCTGGAAATTCTGGCCGTACCAGAACTGTCCGTGTGAATTGTTCCATGCGGCGAGCCAAAGTCCGTTGGCAGGTACATAGTCGGTATGCTGGATACCGCCCGACATACGGATCTTGCCGTAATTGAGATAATCGGCATCGGGATTGTCGACAAGGATGACACCGAGGCCGAGAGTCGGAGAGAACGCCCATTTGGCGGGATAGGAACGGTTGGACCCGTTGGCGGCAAGCACGAGGTCGGCCATGAACCTTTCGGCATGGTCGTAATGAGTGGCAAGCTGCCAGTTCTCACGATACCAGGTATTGCTCTGGCCGTCACGGATCTCGCTCTTCATGTTGTAGTTGGCGTTGGCCGCGAATCCGTCTCCGTTAGCGAAACGCCTTGCATACTTGAATCCGGTATTGATGGTACCGACACGCCACTGGGAATCCACCCAATAATTGAAGACGAGCTTGTCCTCGACGGTGCCCATCACGGCCTCCTGCATCGAGCCGCCGGCGTCATAATAGTTCCAGCCGTACTGGTAGCCCTTCGTGCGGTTCTCGATGGTATTGGAAGCATTGTCATAGGAGCCTCCGACATAGAAATCGAGTCCTTCCAGGATGAAGTCGAGATCCTGCTCGAGGGTAAGGTCAGCCCATATCTGGCGCTGGTGCGTCTTGGAGAAGCCGGTACCCTGGGCCTTGGCGACAAGGTTGAAGTCTCCGTAAGTCTGGCTTCCGCCCCACACGCCATTCTTGGTCTTGATCGGGAAAGCCAGCGCAGGCACCTTGTACAGATGCCACCATGCATCGTTGGAGTTCACGTTCGGGACTCCGTTGGTTTCCATGAAGAGTGCAAGGATGTTGGTCCTGACCTTGGTGGTCTTGGTCACCTGGAAATCAACGTTGGTGCGGATGTTGGCCTTGGAATACTTCAGCTGCGAATTCCAGTCTCCCTGATCGGGATACTTGTAAAGTCCGCGTGCATCGGTATAGTCAAGCTGCGAGTAGTATTCCACATTGTCCGATCCGCCGTACATCGAGACGAAAGCGTTGGTCTCGTTCGCGGTATTCTTGAAGACTTCGTCTTTCCAATTGACATTGGGATATACATAAGGATCGCTGCCATCCTTGAACTTCTGCAGCTCGGCCTCAGAGTAGGCGACGGCATTGCCGTCGTTCATACGGGCGATATTCAGTGCGTTGGCATAGTCGTATGCATCGACCATATCCGCCATCTGGGGATCGAACTGGACCTTGCGCGAAGCGCCGGCCTTGAAATGGAAACCGCTGTCGGCCTGGCCGCGCTTGGTCTTGACAAGAAGCACTCCGTTGATGCCTTCGTGCCCGTACATGGCGACTGCAGCGGCATCCCTGAGGACGGTAACGCTTTCAACCTCCTCGACAGTAATCCTGTCGATAGGGCGTTCCACGCCGTCCACAAGTATGAGGATGTCCCTCTCGCCCGTGGTCTGGGCGCCACGGATATTGAACGACGCACCCCTGTTCTCTTCTCCCTTGAAACCGGTATTCTGGATCGCGGTGAGACCGACAAGCTTGCCATAAAGGGCGTCGGCAAGGCTGATGGCCGAGGTGTGGCTGAGCTCCTCTGCGGTGATGGTATAAGTTGCCGCAGTGGTGAGGTATTCCGAACTCTCGACGCCATAGCCCAAATCCACCTTCTGCGACTTCTTGTCGCCCAGCACGACTTGGGCGTTCGCCGTCACTGGAACGGCACAGAACCCCAGCAAGCTATAGATAAGTATATTACGTAATTTCATAATCATGACTGTTTCTGTTTATTACCAACCAGGATTCTGGGTAAGACCGTATTTCTTCTGGACCTCGATACGGGAGACCGGGTCGAGATACCATTTGTTAGTCCAGTAACCGGCATCCCACCAGCGGCGGTGTCCGACCGTGATCTCTGGTTTTTCATACTCGAACTTCGGCCAGGGGGTACTGGGATCCCACTGCTGGTCGCCATCGGTCAGGCGGTTGCCGTTCGCATCGAGACGGTAGATCCGGATCTCGTGAAGCGGCTTGGTGAAGAGGTCCTGGCGCTTGCGGCGGACCATGTCATACAGACGGTCACCGCACTCGGCGCCGATCTCGCAGTTGCGCTCACGCAGGATCTCGTTGATGAGATTCTCCTTGTTGGAGGTAAGGTTCAGGCCGGGATTCATCTTTTCGATACGGCCCAGGCCGACTCGGCTGCGGACGACATCAAGGTCGTCGAGGGCGCCGGCGAAGTCGCCGGTCTCGGCGCGGGCTTCGGCACGGATGAGATACATCTCGGCAAGACGGATGTAGGACACTCCGATATACTCGTCGTCATAGCGGCTGCCTCCGTAATAGTCGAGCAGCCATTTGAACTTGCAGTATCCGGAAGCTACGTCGTCCTTGTTGTTGAAATTGCTGTTCTTGTCCATGAGGCCTCCGACCCAGGAGTCGGTATATGACTGTCCGGCATAGTCGAAGCCGGCGGGCAGTCCCTGCCTGGGGACGAGCATGGTCTCATAGAGACGGGGATCGCGGTCGGCGAAAATGTCTATGCCGTTGGGATTGTTGCCGGCGCCATAGATGTTCTCGTAAGGGAAGTTGCGTCCGTCCTGCATGCCGAAGCACTCCATCAGTTCATTGGTAGGAACGGCGCCGCCCTGACGCAGACAGTCGAGGGCGAAACCACGCCAGCCCCAGCCCCAGCCGCCGTCGGAGAGGGTTAGAGTAGGATGTACGTCGAAGAGTTTCTCGTGACGGTTCTCGTCATTGCGGTAACGGTAGGCCCTGCGGTAAGCCGCCCTGTATCCCGCCTCGTCCTGAGTAGCGGGCTGGATCAATTGATAGTAGTTGCCATTGGCGGCATTGTCGTTGAAGAAATCGTTGCAGTACTGCAGACAACGGTTCCAGAGTGAAGGGTCTTCCTTTCCGAACCAGACATGCTCGATATTGGTGAACTCAGTGACCTTGTCCGGGGTATAGTCCATATAGGGCTGAGAGTTGTTGAAGAGAGGAGAGGCTGCGAACATCCACACCTTTGCCCTGAGGGCGCGTGCGGAAGCACGCGTCAGACGGCCGGACCATTGTCCCTGGTCGGCGTTGGGGATGTTCCAGATATAACCGGGCTCATTTATGGCACATACGATCAAGGAGTCGATGAACTCCACAGTCTCCATAGCCGTAGCGCGGCCTCCGGTGAATTCCTCTCCTACTTCGTAAGCCTTCTTGGCCAGACAGAGTCCGCCGAAATTGCGGAAAGCGTCGAAATAGCGGCTCGCCATGATGGTATAGGCCTCGCCGCGCAGGCGGCTCTTCTCATCGGAGCTCATGTCCGGCACCTTGTCGATATTCTCGATCAGCTGCCAGCATTTGCGGACGGTCTCATAGATGGAGACGCGGCCGCCGGCATCGGAGTTGAGTCCTCCGGGCTTGGTCGAATAGGAGAACTTGCCCTGATAGTTGCCGTTGTCGGTATCCTGGGCGTCCTCGGTCAACAGTCCGGGATAATAGCTCTGGATGGGGCCTCCCCAGCCGACATAGCAGTGATAGGAGTCGGAAAGAACGTCTATCGGAGCTCCGTTCATCATATTACCGGAAGTATATGTGCAGTAGAGCTGTCCGTATGCGCTCCAGAGGAAGTTGCGTGTATACTCTGCGCTCGAGAATACCGTATCGATATTCACATCGACGCCCGGAGCCTTCTCAAGGAACGCATCACCGACGGCAAGACGGTCGACGCAAGCCGAAAGGCAGAAAGCGGAGAAGATCCCCAGGAAAAGTATATTGTTCAGTTTCTTTTTCATAATCGTGTCTGCATTAGAAGTTGATCTGTGCGCCAATGTTGTAAACACGGGTCATAGGGTAACGGACGCCGAAGTCGAGTCCGGAACCGGGAGCCTCGGGATCGTTGCCGTCGAACCTCGCGAAAGTGAGCAGGTTCTGTCCGGAAACGAATACACGGATGTAATTGAAGAACGGCATCTTCTGAGGTTTGTTGATGGTATAGCCGAGCTCAACGTTCTTCAGACGGATGTACTTCGAATCGATCAGCCAGGCCTGCGAATCACGGTTGTTGTGTACGCGGTTGGTGAACGAGATTCGAGGAAGGATAGCTCCGGGATTGTCTTCAGTCCAGGAATTGTCAGCCACCCACTGGGTGAGGGCGGAAGTGTTGGTCGATCCGAACTGGTCGCGGAAGTAGCCGTTAAGCGAGCGGCTGACGTGGTCGGCTCCGGTCCAAAGCATCGAGAAATCAAGCCCCTTCCAGTGGAACGAGGAGTTCAGGGAATAGGTGATCTCGGGGTTGGAAGTATAGCCGAGCGGCTTCTGGTCGTTCTGGTCGATGATGCCGTCGCCGTTAAGGTCGACATAGACGGCATCACCGTATTTGAGGTCGAGGTTCTGGTCAGGCATATCGGTGCCGTAAGCCGCCTTGTAACGATCCTCGGTGCCGGGCTGATAGAACTCGAAAAGGTCATAGCCGAAAGGCTGTCCGACCGGAAGGCCAGTGTGCCTCAGGTATTCATACATGGGTTCGACCTCGAGCATCTCGACCACGGTGTTCCTGGCGAACGAGAAGGTAGGAGAGATGGAGTAACGGAAATCGCCCTTCCTGTCCTCCCAGTTGAGGGTGACCTCATAACCGTGATTCTTGACACGGCCTTCGTTCACATAGCTTGCGGGCAGCGAAGTGACCGCAGGCAAGGTGGAAGCGTTGGACACGAGGATGTGCTGACGGTCCTCCCAGAAGAAGTCCACGTAAGCGTGGAGCCTGTCCCTCAGGAAACCGGCATCGAGACCGATGTTGATCTTGCTGGCCGTTTCCCAGGTGACGTTGGGGTTGCCGGAAGTAAGCTCCTTGACGGCCTGCAGCCAACTGCCGCTGGTACCGAAGTTGGCTCCGCGGGCCTGGGGATTGGTCGTCGTCGAACCGGTATAGAACTGCCAGGCGCCGGGGAGATAGAGGAAACGGGCGCCGTTGGTGTTGTCGTTACCCACAAGGCCCCAGGAGCCGCGGAGTTTCAGATAGCCGATCACATTCTTGACCGGCTCCCACCAGGGCTCGCTGGAAGGGATCCAACCGACGGAAACCGAAGGGAATACACCGTAGCGCTTGCCGGGAGCGAAATTCTCTGATCCGTTGTATCCGATGTTGAAATCGAGCAGGTACTTGGTGGCGTAGTCGTAAGTGATACGGCCCACCAAGCCGACGTAGCCCTTGGGGATGGACTGGTACAGACTGCCGTCGGAATCCCAGGGATAATAGGTCTTGCTCTGGTTATACAGGAGGAGGGCGCCGAGATTGTGCTCGCCGAACTTGCGGGCATAGTCGAAGCTCGCTTCTGCATACCAGTTGCGGCTGCCCCATTTGCTCTCGTTATAAGGGGTAGGCCAGGTGATGTTCTCCTTGCGGAGGACCTCCTGACCGTCGACGATGGTGGCGACATAGGTCAGACCGGTACCGAAACCGTTCTCACGGTTCTTGCGCGCGGTATACTCGGAGTTGTACGAAGCCTTGGTCTTGAAGGAAAGGCCTTCAGTGATAAAACCGAGATTGAGCTTGTACTGGATGTCGAAGTTGAGGACGTTGGTACTCTCGTTGACATAACCGAGGTTATAGTAGTTGGAGAGGGCGTCGCGGTCATAAGGACCGACGAAGTTCTCATCGGAGACGATGTGACGGCCCTGCTCATCGATTCCGCTTCCTGCATAAGGGGTGGCACCCTGAAGATAACGGAAGAGGAAGCCCTCGCCGCCACCCATGGTGTTGCGGTCCTGCATGCGGCCGCCGAGGGTGAGGGACAGCTGGCTGTTCTTGGAGACGTCGATATCGAGGTTGGCGCGATAGTTCAAGCGCTGGTAGTCGAAGGTCTCGTGCTTGTTGTTCGAGAAGGTCTTGAACAGGGAATCCTGGTTCAGGTAACCTGCGGACACGAAGTAACGGACCTTCTCGGTACCGCCGTTGACATTGACGTTGGCCTGTTCCTGCCATGCCGAATCATTCATTATATAATTGATCCAGTCCATGTTCGGGAAGGTACGGGGCATGTCGCCGGTGCGGAAATGCTCCATGACTTCCTGGCTGAACCTAATGCCGGTATCTGCGTACGGAGTATAGTCGGAGATGACCCTGGAACCCGGCCACTGGCTCATAGGGAGAGCGTCGGTGATGGCGGTATAGTTCCACATCTGGCCGTAAGTATAGGAATCGGCGAAGTCGATGAACTTCGAGATCGTCTGCACCGCGGCATTGGCCGAAGCGGTGACGGAAGCCTTTCCGGTAGTTCCGCGCTTGGTGGTGACGAGGATGACGCCATTGGCGCCACGCACACCGAACACAGCCGTGGCGGAAGCGTCCTTGAGGACAGATATGCTCTCGATCTCGTTGGCGTCCAACTGCGAGAACGAGCGTTCGACACCATCGACAAGCACAAGCGGTTCCGCGCTGTTGAGCGAGCCGACTCCGCGGATGCGGATGACAGGCTCGTCAGCGCCCGGCATACCGGAAGCCTGGACGGCGGAAACGCCGGGGAGATTTCCCTGGAGGGCGTTTGCGACGTTGGCCACAGGAGCCTTAAGAAGTCCTTCGCCGCTCACAGCAGAGACGGCGCCGGTGATGGTTACCTTCTTCTGCTGGCCATACGCAATGACGACGGCCTCATCAAGTGCTCTCGAGTCAGGTTCCATGGTGACGGTTATGGTCTGTCCGGTAACCTGGACCTCCAGCGTGGTATATCCCACACAGGAGAACTCGAGCGTAGCGCCGCGGGGAACGGACGGGAGAACGAAGTTACCGTCCATATCGGTGATCGTTCCCGTCCTGGTCCCTTGTATGACCACTCCGGCTCCGATCAATCCTTCTCCCAGCTCATCCAGGACCTTGCCTTCTACGCGAAGGTTCTGGGCGAAAGAATGCCCGGGCATAAGGAGCAGAAGCGCCAAAAGCCCGAACAGATGAGATAGTTTTCTCCTTTTCATCATATTAGGATTAAGTTAGACTTAGAAAATATCAGCAGTCATTTGCCGTGTTATTAATTGTTTGTTGCGAAAATAAGTATTTGTTTGCAGATAAACAAATATTATTTTGCGCATATTTTGACTGTCATCATAAATGCTTAACTTTGCGATATGGAAATGGATGAAAGATTCATGCGCGAGGCCCTGCGCGAGGCTGCGGCCGCCAGGGACGAGGACGAGATCCCCATAGGGGCCGTCATCGTCTGGAAGGGCCGCATCATCGCCAAGGGCCACAACATGGTCGAGCGCCTGCACGACCCTACCGCCCACGCCGAGATGATAGCCCTTACCGCCGCCACCGAGGCGGTTGGCGGCAAATACCTCAACGAGTGCACCCTCTACGTCACCCTGGAGCCTTGCCCGATGTGTGCGGCCGCGCTCTGCTGGGCCCAGATGGGCCGCATCGTTTACGGGGCCTCGGACCCCAAGCGCGGCCACACTCTCTTCTCCCCTTCCCTCCTCCACCCCAGGACTGAAGTGGTCTCCGGACTCCTTGCCGACGATTGTTCAGCCCTCGTCCGCGAATATTTCAAGACAATTCGAAAATAATTGATATCTTTGCACCCGGAACTGAGGTATGGTGTAATGGTAGCACATGGGATTTTGGTTCCCCCAGTCAGCGTTCGAATCGCTGTACCTCAACCAAAAAGAAGCCGGCCCTTATTGGACCGGCTTCTTTCTTTATGATTATACAATTACAGCGTGCGCTTGATTTCGACGATGTGGAAGGCCTCGATGACGTCACCTTCCTTGATGTCGTTGTATCCGGCGATGGACATACCGCACTCGCGTCCGGCAGTGACTTCCTTGGCGGCATCCTTGCCGATCTGAAGGGAACCGAGCTCGCCCGTGTAGATGACGATGCCGTCGCGGATGAGACGGACACTAGACTTCTGGGCCATCTTGCCGTCGCGGACAATACATCCGGCGATGGTTCCGACCTTGCTGATGCGGAAAGTCTGCTTGACCTCGGCGGTACCGAGCACTTCCTCCTTCTTCTCGGGCTCGAGCATACCCTCGATACCGTCCTTGACTTCGTTGATACAGTCGTAGATGACGGAGTAGAGACGGATCTCGATGCCCTCGCGGTCGGCGACCTTGCGGGCCTCGACGGTAGGACGTACCTGGAAACCGATGATGACGGCGTCGGAAGCCTCGGCAAGCAGGATATCGGACTCGGAGATGGCACCCACGGCCTTGTGGATGACATTGACGCGCACCTGCTCCGTAGAGAGCTTGATGAGCGAGTCGGAGAGAGCCTCCACGGAACCGTCCACGTCGCCCTTGACGATGACGTTAAGTTCCTTGAAGTTGCCGATGGCGATACGGCGGCCGATCTCCTCGAGGGTCATGTGCTTCTGGGTCTTGATGCCCTGGATGCGGATGAGCTGCTCGCGCTTGTTCGCGATGCTCTTGGCCTCGCGCTCGTCGCTCATCACCACGAACTTCTCGCCCGCGGAAGGGGCTCCGTTGAGTCCGAGGACCGAGACGGGAGTGGAAGGGCCGGCTTCGGTAACCTTCTGTCCGCGCTCGTTGAACATGGACTTGACCTTGCCATAGAAACTGCCGCTGAGCAGGACGTCTCCCACGTGGAGCGTACCGTTCTGGACCAGGATGGTGGCCAGATAACCGCGGCCCTTGTCCAGCGAAGACTCGATGACGGCGCCTGAAGCGAGCTTATCGGGGTTGGCCTTGAGCTCGAGGAGGTCGGTCTCGAGAAGGACCTTTTCGAGGAGCTTGTCCACGTTGAGTCCCTTCTTGGCCGAAATCTCCTGGCACTGATACTTTCCTCCCCAGTCCTCGACGAGGATGTTCATCTCGGAGAGCTGGCGGCGGATGGTGTCGGGCATTGCGCCGGGCTTGTCTATCTTGTTGATGGCGAACACCATCGGGACATTGGCGGCCTGCGCATGGTTGATTGCCTCAACGGTCTGGGGCATCACGGCGTCGTCGGCGGCGACGATGATGATGGCGAGGTCGGTCATCTGGGCGCCACGGGCACGCATGGCCGTGAAGGCTTCGTGACCGGGGGTATCGAGGAAGGTGATGTGACGGCCGTCTTCCAGCGTGACGCTGTAGGCGCCGATATGCTGGGTAATACCGCCTGCCTCACCTGCGATGACGTTGGACTTGCGGATGTAGTCGAGCAATGAAGTCTTACCATGGTCGACGTGACCCATGACGGTGATCACCGGCGGACGGGGAACGAGATCCTCCTCGGAATCGGGCACTTCGTTGCCCTCTATCTCCTCGGTGAGGCCGGCTGTGACGAACTCGACCTTGTAGCCGAACTCCTCGGCCACGAGGACGAGGGTCTCGGCATCGAGGCGCTGGTTGATGGACACCATCAGGCCAAGGCTCATGCAAGCGCCGATAACCTTCACCACCGGAGTATTGTTCATAAGGGTGGCGAGATCGTTGACGGTCACGAACTCGGTGACCTTCAAGACCTTCTTCTCGGCCGCCTCCTGCTCGAGCTCCTCCTGTGCGCGCTGAGATGCGAGTTCACGCTTCTCCTTGCGGTACTTCGCGCCGAAATTGTTCTTCTTGCCCTCGTTCATGCGGGCATATGTCTCCTTGACCTGTTTCTGGATCTGCTTCTGCATCTCCTCCTGCTCGGCCTCGGTAAGCTCCGGCTTGAAACGGTCGGCGCCGCGCTTGCGGCCCTTGCCGGACTTGGCGTCCTTCTGACCGCCCTGGGCGGGCTTCTTGGACGCATCCTTCTGGCCGCCGCGTTTCAGCTCGGGATCCGAGCCGACCTTGCCGACATCGACTTTCTGGGTGCTCTTGCTGATGCGCTCGCGCTTCTTGCCTCCCTTCTTCTTCTCGAACTGGGACATATCGATCTTGCCCAGGACTTTGAGGCCTCCGGTATCGGAGGAGGCAGCGGGCTGCGTTTCCTGCTCCTCGGCGGGAGCGGCAGATGCTGCAGGGGCCGCGGGAGCGGCAGGCTCGGCGGCTGGCTCATCCGAAGGCTCCGCCGGGGTCGGGGCGGGGGCTTCGGGCTGCTCGGCGGGAGCCGCAGGCTCTTCTACTGGCGGAATCTCAGGCTCCGGCTTGGGAGCAGGCTGAGGCTCGGGTTCCGGCTCCGGTTCGGGTTCCGGTTCCGGAACGGGCTCCGGCTCGGGCTCGGGCTCCGGTTCCGGAGCGGGAGCGGGCGCGGGTACAGGCTTCGGAGCCGCCTCGTGACGGTTGATGCCGGTGAGGATGGTGCTCTTGATGATAGTCTCCATCTCCGGCTCTTCCTCCTCGGCTTCCTCCTTCTCCTGCTGCTGCTTGCGGCTGGTCTTCTCAAGGATCTCGTTGAGCTTGATGTCGATCTTCTCGGAAGCCTCCTTCATGGCCAGGTCCTTGCTGTACTGCTTGTCAAGGGCGGGGACGTACTCGTCCGACACCTTGGCATTGGGATTGGCATCCACCTGGGCGCCCAGTTTCTGCAGGAAATCCACGAGGTCCTGCAAACCGATATTGTATTTCTTGATGAGTTTGTTTAATCTGATTTCTGCCATATAAGACCCCCTTTTTTATTGTCAAACTAGTCCTCGAACTCTGCCCTGAGGATATCGAACACCTCGGCGACAGTCTCGTCCTCGAGGTCCGCCCTGCGGGCGACGTCCTCAGGAGAGAGGGCGAGCACGCTCTTGGCAGTGTCGCAACCGATCGACTGGAGCTTCTCGATGACCCATCCGTCGATCTCGTTCTCGAACTCGCTGAGGAGCACGTCTTCCTCCTCGTTGTCGATTTCGTCCTTAGGAAGCTGGCGCCAGACCTCGATCTCGCGGTCGACGAGCATTCCGGCCAGCTGGATGTTGCATCCGCCGCGGCCGACACCCTTCTTGACCTCCTCGGGCTGCATGTACACCTTGACCTTGTCGTGAGGACCGGAGCCCATGTCGATGGAGGACACGCGTGCGGGATTGAGGGCGCGCTGGATGAGCAGCGGCTGGTTGTTGGTCCACTGGATAACGTCGATGTTCTCGTTGCGGAGCTCACGAACGATGCCGATGATGCGTCCGCCCTTGACGCCGATGCAGGCCCCGATGGGGTCGATGCGCTCGTCATAGGACTCCACGGCGACCTTGGCGCGCTCGCCGGGAACGCGGACAACCTTCTTGACTGTGATGAGGCCGTCGAGGATCTCGGGAACCTCCTGCTCGAACAGACGCTCGAGGAACTCGTTGGAAGTACGGGAAAGGATGATGTAAGGAGTGGTATTGTTGCGCATCTCCACACTCTTGATGATGGCGCGCACAGTATCGTTCTTCTTGAAACGCTCGCCGGGAATCTGCTCGTCCTTGGGGATATGCAGTTCGTTGCCGTCCTCGTCGAGGATGAGGACCTCCTTGGACCATGTCTGATAGACCTCGCCGCTGAAGATCTCGCCAATCTTCTCGGAGTACTTCTTATAGACGTTGGCCTTCTCGATGTCCATGATGCGGCCCTGGAGGTTCTGCCTGATATTGAGGATGCCCCTGCGGCCGAAAGACTTGAGGCTAAGTTCCTTGGTATAGGTGTCACCGACCTCGTAATCGTCGTCTCCGGTCTCCTCGGCAACCTGCTCGGGAGTCATCTGGGTATTGGGGTTCTCCACCTCCTCGACGATCTCGAAGTTCTGGTAGATCTCGCAGGTACCCTTGTCCACGTTGACGATGACGTCGAAGTTGTCGGACGAGCCGTAGGTCTTGGCGATCTGGGTCATGAAGACGTCCTTGAGGACGCCCATCATCACGGGCCTGTCAATGTTCTTTTCCTCCTTGAAATCCTTGAACGCATCAATGAGGGTTACGACGTTTTCTTTTTCCATATAGTTTTTTATTTATTCATTGTCCATTTCCTTCAGCATGGCGTCAGCCTCAGCTCCGCTTATACCGGCCGATCCGACGGTGAGGGCATAATCCTCCACGTCGCGGTCGAAGGCGGCGAGAACCGCACGGTGCACAAACTCGCAGTCCCCAAGGTTGACGGGGTCCGCACCTTTGGTGATGGTCACGTCGATGACGTTGTCGTCCTCGTCGAAGTCGAGGCAAGCCACGCTGCAGCCACGCTCTTTGGCTGCGGCCTCCAGCACTTTCTGCAATTCAGTCCTATCCATCGTTCATTACAATAAAAAATAGGGAACCGGACGGCCCCTATCTCTTTCACAGGTGCAAAAATAGAAATAAATTCTTACATTTGCAAATCAAAAGTCTTATCTATGGATTTCACGACCAAAGAACTCGCCAGAATACTTAAGGGGACCGTCGACGGAAACCCCGAAGAGAAAGTATCTTCCTTTGCCAAGATCGAGCACGGGAAGCCCGGCAAGCTCTGCTTCTTCGCCAACCCCAAGTACGAGCACTATGTGTACGAGACTTCCGCGTCGGCAATAATCGTGAACAAGGACTTCGTCCCCAAGGAACCCGTCAAGGCTACCCTCATCCGCGTAGATGACGCTTATACATCGGTGGCTTTCCTTCTCAAATACGTACGCGAGCATGAGAACAGGTTCCGCTATCACCGCAGTTTAGTGTCTCTCGTCTATCCCTCCGCAAAGCTCGGCAAGAAAGTATATGTCGGCAGCTACTCCTACATCGGCAGGAAATGCCGCATCGGAGACTTTACGCGGATCTACCAGAACGTCTATATCGGTGACGGCACGACCATCGGCAAGCGCTGCATCCTGTATCCCGGAGTCCGCATCTATCCGGGAATGGTCATTGGCGACGACGTCATCCTGCACGCCAATTGCGTGATCGGATCTGACGGCTTCGGCAACGCGCCCCAGCCCGACGGCACCTGGGAGAAGATCGAGCACCTGGGCAACGTCATCATCGGCAACAACGTCGAGATCGGCGCCAACACCACGGTCGACCGCGCCGAGATGGAGTCCACCATCATCGGCAACGGAGTCAAGATCGACAATCTCTGTCAGATAGCCCACAACGTCCAGATCGGAGACAATACAGTGATGGCCGCCCAGACGGGAGTCGCCGGTTCCACCAAGATAGGCAAGAACTGCATCATCGCGGGCCAGGTCGGAATCGTCGGTCACCTGACAATTGCCGACGGCACCGTCATTGCAGCCCAGGCAGGAGTGATCGGCAACGTGAAGAAGAGCGGCCAGAAGCTCTTCGGCTCGCCTGCCATCGACATCAAGAACTACATGCGCAGCTACGCCATCTTCAAGCAGAAAGGACAAGAATAAATGAACCAGAACACCCTCGGCAATATCTGCACTTTCGAAGGCAAGGGTCTCCACACCGGCCGCTATGCACATATGTCCGTCGAGCCTGCTCCGGCCGGCACGGGCATACGTTTCATCAGGACGGACCTGGGGGATGCCTGCGTCGAAGCACTGGCGGAGAACGTCACGAACACCGCACGCAGCACCACCATCTCATACGGCGAGGCTTCCGCAGTCACCATCGAGCACCTGATGTCCGCCCTTACAGGCCTGGGCATCGACAATGCCGTCGTGCGTCTCGACAACGCCGAGGTACCTATCCTGGACGGCAGCGCCCTCCCCTATGTCGAGGCCTTCCGCCAGGCCGGCGTCGTTGCGCAGGACGCGGAAAGAGTGTTCCTGGAATTGAGCCGCACCGTCGAAGTCAAGGATGAAAAGAGCGGCGCGTGGGTAAAAATCGAACCGTCCGGCAGGCCGGAGACAGCCATCACCGTGGACTTCGGGTCCAGGGTTCTCGGCGTACAGGAAGCACGATGGGACCTCGGCACCGACTATGCTTCCGAAATCGCTCCCTGCCGCACGTTCGTATTCTTCCATGAGATCGAGTTCCTTGCCCGCCAGGGTCTGGTGAAAGGAGGCGACGTCAACAATGCCATCGTCATCATCGAGCACCCCGTATCACAGCAGCAGATAGACGACCTCTGCGGCATCCTCGGGCTTCCTAGTCTCAAAGCGACGGACAATGGCTATCTCAGCAATCTCAAACTGCACTTCCCCGACGAGTGCGGCCGGCACAAGCTTCTTGACATAATCGGGGACTTGCGCCTGGCAGGCGGCTGGTTGAACGCCAGAGTCACCGCCTTCAAGCCCGGACACACCATCAACACAATTGCGGCTAAAGAAATCAGGAAGGCACTTGTTTTGTAGTTATAAGCCGCGTAATCGACATCATCATGAACAAAATCCATCCATCAGCAATCATCAGTCCCAATGCAGTGTTGGGAGACAACATAGAGATCGGTCCTTACGCCTACATCGACGACAACGTCAGCATAGGCGACGGCTGCAAGATCCATCCGCATGCCTGCATCTATTCCTACGTCAGGATAGGCAAGAATTGCGAGGTGTTCCCCGGAGCCGTAGTGGGCGCCATCCCCCAGGACCTCAAGTACGACGGCGAGATATCATACGTCGAGATAGGCGACAACGTCACCATCCGGGAGTGCGCGACCATCAATCGCGGCACAAAGGCCAGCGGCAAAGGTGTTACACATATCGGTAACGACACCCTCATCATGTCATACGTCCACGTAGCCCATGACTGCCACGTCGGAAACCATTGCATCCTCACCAGTTACGTCGGCATCGCCGGCGAGACCGACGTGGACGACTGGGCCATCATCGGAGGCGGTACCGTGGCGCACCAGTTCAGCCACATCGGCACCCATGCCATGATCGGCGGCGGATTCAGGATCAGCAAGGACATCCCGCCGTACACCCTGTGCGGTCGCGAGCCCATCTGCTATGTCGGCGTGAACATCGTGGGACTGCGGCGCCGTGGCTTCGACTCGGACGTCATCCGCAACATCAAGGACATCTACGACACCATCTACTTCCAGGGCAACAATATCAGCGACGGCTGCGCCCGCGTTGAGGCTGGATTCCCTCCTTCGGAGGAGAAGGACATCATCCTCAACTTCATCCGCAACTCCAAGCGCGGCATCGTCCGTCCCGGCGACACTCGCGAAAAAGGTCTCGACTGGTAGCGCCATGCTGTTCTCCACGGCATATTTCCCGCCGGTCGAGTATTTTGCCAAGATAGCGGAAGGCTTCACCCTGTCCCCGGACGAGGTAAAGCCTTCCGTCATTTATATCGAAGCTTGCGAGCATTACAAGAAGCAGACCTACCGCAACCGTTTCAAGTATTATGCAGCCGACGGGGTGCAGAGTCTGTCATTCCCCGTGGAAGGCGGGGAAAGCGCGCAAAAGCAGCTCATAACGGAAGTCCGGGTGGACTGGTCCACTCCATGGCTCCTGCGCACGGAGAGGGCCATCTCCGCCGCATATGAGTCCTCCGCATATTTCGATTATTACAAGGACGAACTTTTCGGCCTGTTGGAAACCAGGCCGGAAAAGCTTTTCGACCTCAACCTTTCGGTACTCAGATTCTTCCTTGACAAGACGGGCATCCGGGCAGACATCCGTTTCACGGAGGAGTTCACGCCCGCCGGACAGGGCATCTACGGCGAGGACCTGAGGGAGGCCATACATCCCAAAAAGAGCAATACCATACTCGAAGACATGACACTGGCGAAGCCGTATTTCCAGGTATTCGCCAGGAAATACGGCTTCGCGTCAAATCTTTCCATCTTGGACCTTCTGTTCAACGAAGGTCCGGATGCGATCCTCTATCTCAAGAACCTTTAGAACCTCCAGCCAAGGGTAAGGACTATGTCCGCCATGGACCGGGTCTGTACGATCTCGGGCAGATACTCGTCGCCTCCGGTGATATAGTCTCCGTAAGGGTTGAAGTAGTCAGAAGCATACTTGGTGAAGCGGAAACCGAAGTCCGAGAAGAAGGATCCTTCGGAAGAGTATCCAAGTCCGCAGGAGTAGGTGCTCACGATGTCGGGGAAAGCTTCCTTGGAGACTACCCTGAAGCCACCGCGGGCGAAGTCGTCATAATAATTGGCATAACCGGCGGCAGTATACTTCACACCGTCCTGGTCGATGGCATAGTACTGGGGAGAAGTGCTGAGGGCGTAACCCGCGCGGAGGGATACGGAAGGGACGGGGCGGAACTCGAGGCCGAAACGACCGGAATACGCCTTGCCTGCGCAATTGCGGTTGACGGCATTCTCCACCTCGAAATAGTTGTAATCCCTGTTATAGTCGATATCGGAGAAACGCATCCTGCTGTAATCCGCCATCTCGAAGTCGGCGCTCACGAGTCCGAAACTGCCGAAGGTATAGGCAATACCGGCATTGAAACGCCAGGGGGTGACGAGGTTGTAGGAGAATTCGTTGCTCGGGGACTGAGCGGCTGTATCGTAAGCGGAGTCGGTGAACTTGGTATCGGTATCGACGTACCAAACATCGCTGATAGTATAAAGCGTAGGGGTCTGCACGGCGGCTCCGAGTCTCAGGCCGCCGCCGGGAACCCAGATGAAACCGATCTTGGTATAGATACCGGACACATCGGTATTCTGGGTGTAGTTATACGTGGACTCGCGGAAGTTGGTGATGACTCCGTCATTGTACTCGACCTCGAACTGGGAGGGATCGACTGCCGCTTCGTTGAAATACTCGCTGTAGCGATAGGTCGCAACGGGCATTCCGAGGTTGAAACCGAGGAAGAACCGGTCGCTGAAATTCATGCCGAAGTTCATCAGGAGGTCGTACTTGGCCCCGAAGGTCTGCACCCTGGCATACTGGTCGAGCGGACCCTGGGTGTGGATATCGAGCGAGCCGTCAGGCATCACGAACATACCTTCGGTAGTGCCGAGGTATGTGTAGTTGCCGTCGGCGTCCACCATGGGATTGCCGAACTCGTCATAAGCCTCGGCGATCATTCCGCCCTGATATGCCGCAAGGTAGTTCCACGGAGTGGCGGTTCCGAAATAACTGTTCCTGTCATTGAGGACCGACGGGGAATACGGAGACGCACCGGCCGCGAACGAACCCAGCAGGGATGTATTGCCGTTGACGCCGCTGCCGACGAAATCATTGGCGAAATGCGAGGTGGCATTGGACACGAAACCGAGGGTGAAGCTCTTCAAGGGGCCGTTGCCGTAAGTGTCGAAGTTCATGGAGAACCCGATGTTCGGGATGTTGAACTTCGAAGACTTGTAGTCCATGTAATTGGAATAGTCCTCATTGTAGTATGTGGAATACCCGGAAGTATTGGTCATGATGGTGACGCCCGGAGAGATCGTGAACTGGGAATAGGGCGCGACGGCCGACCCGGCGGGATTGATCCCGATGGATCCCAGGTCGCCGCCGAGCGCCGTCATGGCGCCTCCCAGGGCGATGGAACGGGCGGTTCCATAGTAGTCGTTCTGTCCATATGTGAGAGCCTCGGAAAAAGTCTGGGCTCCAGCTGCCGCTGCCGCGAAGGACAACAACGCAGCCAATGCAAATCTTTTCATATTGTCAAATCCGATAAAATGCTGTGAAACAATGGTTAAAGGATCAGGCTACCTGCGGCCGCCGCCGGAGCTCCTGCTGGCGCCGCCACCGCTGCTGCCACCGCCACTATAGCCGCCGGAGCTTCTGCTGGCACCGCCTCCGCTATATCCGCCTCCGAAACTGCCGGACGAAGAGCTGCGGCTGGGAGCCGAATAGCTGCCGGAAGAGGAGCTGCGGGAAGAAGAGGAGCTGCGGGAAGGAGCGGAATAGCTGCCGGAAGAGGACGAACTTCTGGAAGGAAAAGAATAGCTGCCGGCTGAGCCGCTGCCGCCGGAAGGCCTGCGGTAGCTGGTACCGGAGGAAGCGCGGCCGGACGAGGATGCGGGTGCGGAGACCGAAGATCCGCGGTTGACCGCTGCGGAAGAGCGCGAAGCGGACGCGGCACGTGCCGCGGTGGATGCGGTGCGCGATGCTGCGGCCGGGGCGGAACGGGTCACTGTCCTTGCGGCAGTGGATGCCGTCCGCGAAGCGGCGGTCTTGCGTCCGTCGGAAGACGCGGCGGCTGTGCCGCCGGCCGCGGCGGTCGTTCCGGCCGCTCCGGCAGTACGGACAACGCGTCCGACACCGTTGCGGGGATTGGTGGAGATGGTGGAGCTCAGACCACCGCGTGTGGCAATCTCATGGCCGTGATATCTGGGGAAGATATAGGCGCCGCCGCCACCGCCATAGTAGTAGGGATAGCCCCAATAGAAGGGATCATACCATCCGGCATATCCGAACCCGTAGTACCAGGGGTCATACCAGAAAGGGCCGAAGCCGAAGCTCCACGAAGGACCCCAGAAGGGATCGTACCAGTAGGGGCCGAAAGCGAAGCTCCACGAAGGTCCCCAGAAAGGATCATACCAGAAGGGATCGTACCATCCCATATGCCAGCGCGCCCACCTGCGTGTGCCCCAGTAGTAGGGGCTGCCGTAGCCGTACCAGGGATAGAACGAAGAGTTCCAGCTGTACCAGTTCAGGTCGTCAAGGTCATAGAGCGACACCGTGGTGGTGCCTTCCTTGTGATTGAACTTGATATTTGCCGTCATGTTCTCCGGAATGACAAGCGTATCGACCTTGCCGACCGTCTTCACGAACACAGCGGAAGACTTGGTCCTGGCGATGAGGTCGTCAGTGGCAGTCAATTGCGCAGCCTGGGCGTCGAGCGACAGGGACTGCGGCCTATAGTAGATTCCGTCCTGGTACTTCTGAGCCGGAGCCTGCGAGAGCGAGGCCGTGGTGCCACAGGAAGTGAGCGCCAGGAGGACCGAAGCGATGAATAAGACGTGTGTTTTCATTTTTAGAATCTCCTATAATTGATAAAATTTGTATCTTTGCAAACGTTGCTTGCAACTTTTATACCTTTCCAATCCGTCTGTAAGACGGGGAAACTTTCACAATGTTAACAAGAAAATTGATTTTTAGCAAATTTAATAGTTATGGCCAAGGAAGTGACTAAAAGGTCCGACAATTATTCGCAGTGGTACAACGATCTGGTGGTGAAAGCCGACCTCGCCGAACAGTCCGCAGTCAGGGGCTGCATGGTCATCAAACCGTACGGCTACGCCATCTGGGAGAAAATGCAGAGCGTACTCGACGGAATGTTCAAGGAGAAAGGCGTCCAGAATGCGTATTTCCCCCTCTTCATACCCAAATCATTCTTCTCGCGCGAGGCCGAGCACGTGGCAGGTTTCGCCAAGGAATGCGCCGTGGTGACCCACCACAGGCTCATGAACGACCCCGAAGGCAAGGGGGTTGTCGTGGATCCTGACGCCAAGCTCGAAGAGGAGCTCATCGTACGCCCGACTTCCGAAACCATCATCTGGAGCACATATAAGAACTGGGTGACTTCCTGGCGCGACCTCCCCATCCTCTGCAACCAGTGGTGCAACGTCGTGCGCTGGGAGATGCGCACCCGACTGTTCCTCCGCACCGCGGAGTTCCTCTGGCAGGAAGGCCATACCGCCCACGCCACTGCCGAAGAAGCCGAGTCCATGGCTCGTCAGATGGTCCACGTGTACGCCGACTTCGCCCGCAACTGCCTGGCCCTCCCCGTAATCGTCGGCCATAAGAGTCCCAACGAGCGCTTCGCCGGAGCCCTCGACACTCTCACCATCGAAGCCATGATGCAGGACGGCAAGGCTCTGCAGGCCGGCACGTCCCACTTCCTCGGACAGAACTTCGCCAAGTCCTTCGACGTGCAGTTCACGGGCAAGGACGGCAAGCAGGAGTATGTCTGGGCTACTTCCTGGGGTGTGTCCACCCGCCTGATGGGCGCGCTGATCATGGCACACGGCGACGACAACGGACTCGTGCTGCCTCCCGCGCTGGCTCCCATCCAGGTCGTGATGGTCCCGATCTACAAGAGCGACGAGGAGCGCAACGCCATCCTCGACAAGATGTACGAGGTCAAGAAGGCCCTCGAGGCCATGGGCCACAGTGTCAAGGTCGATGACCGCGACACCCTCCGCCCCGGCTTCAAGTTCGCCGAGTGGGAGCTCAAGGGGGTCCCTGTACGCCTTGCCATGGGTCCCCGCGACCTGCAGAACGGCACGGTCGAGGTCCACAGGCGCGATACGCTTGAGAAGAATACCGTCGGCATCGAGGGGCTCGAGAAGTACATCGACGAGCTTCTCGCCGACATCCAGAAGGGCATCTACGACAAGGCTCTCGCGTTCCGCACCGCCAACATTCGCAAGTGCGACGACTGGGAGGAGTTCAAGACCGAAATCCAGAAAGGCGGCTTCCTCCTCTGCCACTGGGACGGTACGCCCGAGACCGAGCAGAAGATCAAGGACGAGACCAAAGCCACCATCCGCTGCATCCCCATCGACAGCTGCGTCTGCGAGGAGGAGGGCAAGTGCATCTATTCCGGCAAGCCTTCGAGCCGCCGCGTCGTCTTTGCCATTTCCTACTAAAAGTACACATTATGAAGACTTTGCATACCATCATCGCCGGTGCGGCCGCGGCACTTTGCCTCGGCGGCGCCGCATATGCGCAGGATGCGCAGAGCGCGGCCGCTGCCGCAGCCGCGGAGCTCGCCAAGGCTCCCGAAGTGGAGAAGGCTGATGAGAAGCCCAATTTCTGGACCAGCGCAGCCGAGTTTACCTTCGGACTGAACCAGACCAGCCTCTGGGACTGGGCGGCCGGCGGCTACAACAACCTCAGCCTCAATTCCGGCCTTGACGCCAACGCCAAGTACGAGAAGGACCTCACGACCTGGGGCAACCGCCTCCAGCTCCAGTACGGCACCCTCTCTTCGGCCGACAAGAAAGGCCTGATCCAGAAAACTACCGACCGTATCTACGCAGAAAGCAAATGGGGATACAAGACCCGCAAGGACTCCAAGTGGAGCTATACCGCGGCCTTCGACTTCCGTTCCCAGTTCAGCGACGGATACAGCGACTACAAGCAGGGAACCGACGGCAAGTGGACCGGTACCCACAAGTCCGGATTCCTCGCTCCGGCCTACACCAATCTCGGTCTCGGTATGGACTGGACTCCGAACAAGTGGCTGAGCATCAACATCGCTCCCTTGACAGGCGGTTTCACCATCGTCCGTGCCGAGGACCTGCGCAAGACCTACGGAATGCAGCTGCGCGACCCTTCGGCTTCGGCCGCCTCTCCTGCCGGCCCCGACTATCGCAGCGCCAAGTTCCAGTTCGGCGCCCAGGTCAAGGCCGATGCCAAGTTCGTCATCAACGAAGTGTTCAACTACGGCACCCAGTTGGTCCTGTTCACCGACTATCTCGACAATCCTTTCAAGGAATACCGCGTCAACTGGGACAACAAGATCACCTGGACCGTAGGCAAGTACTTCAAGATTGGCCTCGACACCTGGCTCATCTACGATCCCAACGTCGTTATCAAGAACGAAAAGGACATCGCCCAGTACCCGGACGGACGCAACCGCGTCCAGTTCAAGGAGTTCACTTCCTTCAATTTCGCATACACCCTCAAGCCCAGGAGACTGCGGGACAAGTAATCCGTCATGAAGGTCCTGCTGGCTGTGAGCGGAGGCATCGACTCCATGTGCATGGCTGACATGTATGGCCGTGCCGGAGGAGATTATGCCGTAGCGCATTGCAACTTCCATCTCAGGGGCAGCGACAGCGACGCGGATGCGGAGTTTGTGGAGAAATGGGCGGAAATGCACGGAGTGCCGTTCTTCCGCGCAGATTTCGATACTTCAGGCTACGCTTCGGAACATGGCATCAGCATAGAAATGGCTGCGCGCGAACTGCGATATGCGTGGTTCGCGCGCATTGCCGTCCAATACGGCTTCGACGCCGTCGCCGTGGCCCACAATGCCAACGACAACGCCGAAACCCTCATCCTTAATCTCCTGCGCGGCACAGGCCTCCGCGGCCTTCGCGGCATGGCCTCAAGCAGCCCTATCCCGGTGGACTGTGTCCGGGAAATTTGTGCCACCCTCGGCAACATAAGAGGGGGGGACCCATTGCCTGCAATGGGGGGGGCCGAACATAGTGAGGCAATTTCCCGGACACAGTCCACCGGGAAGGAGGTGCGCCTAATTAGGCCGATGCTGGGGATGACGAGGGCGGAAATAGAGGAATATGCGAAAGCGAACGGAGTAGAGTACCGTGAAGACAGGACCAATGCGGAGAATGATGCGCACCGCAACCGTTTACGCAACAATGTATTCCCGGAGTTCGCAAGGATCAATCCCTCCTTCGTGAAGACACTGAACTCCGACATGAGGTATTTCGCGCAGGCGGATGACATCGCTGAAGAGTATTTCCGAGAAGCACGGGCGAAGATCCTTTCCGAGGACGGGACGATCCGTGTAGACAAGCTTCTGGGTTTCAAGCATTGGAAGTACGTATTCTTCCGTCTAGCCGAACCATGCGGCTTCAGCGGGAAGACCTTGGATTCGATACTCGCGCTGATTGAAGAGCGCGCGCAGGGCCGCGGCACCTTCGCAGGAAAACGCTTCCACTCCTCCACCCACGTCCTGGAGACTTCGCACGATGCGATAACATTCAGAGGGCGTGTTTCCGAAGATGACGGTCCCGACGAAGTGACCGTCACAGGACCGGGCGACTACCGATTCAAAGGCAGGACCGTCCGGATCGAAACAGTGGTACCCGGGTCGCTGAAGCAGGCGGAGGGCCTGCTCATCTGCGACGCTTCCGCACTCCCCTTCCCTTTCATCCTCCGCGGCTGGCAGGCCGGAGACTGGATGCGTCCCTTCGGAATGGGAGGCAGGGCCAAGAAACTCAGCGACATCTTTACCGACAGGAAAATGTCCCTTTCGGACAAGGAAAGCGCCATCGTAGTATATAGTCCGGCCCTAGACGACGGCGGAGACGGCCGGGTAGCGGCCGTGGCCGGGCTCAGAATGGACGAAGCCCTCCGTGTAAGGGAGGGCTCCGCAAAGGTTCTCAGGATCTCAGTCCTATGATTATCTTATATCGATAATGTAAGGGATGCGGGCGAAAGTGACGTCCGCAGGGTTTTTCTTAACCCTGGCATACCAGTCGAGGAACATTCCCGCAGTATCTTCGAACGGAGTGTTTGCAAAAATATTCTCGGCAGGAGTCTTCTGGCCGAGCATCTCCATCATCATCTCCATCTGGCTCTGCGGCTTGGGGTACTCGGCGACGTTCCATGCGGAAAGGTCGGCGTCGCCGGCAGCGGCGGCAGCCCACTTGACGGCGTCCTCAAGCGTTCCGATCTCGTCCACGAGGCCGATCTTGATGGCATCCGATCCGGCCCATACGCGGCCCTGTGCGATGGAGTCCACGAAATCGGGCTCAAGACCACGGCCTTCGGCAACGATGTTAACGAAACGGTCATAGATGTTCTCGACAGAAGCCTGCATGTAGTCCAACTCATCCTGGTCGAGTGGACGCATCATGGAGTACATGTCTGCGTGCTTGCTGGAACCGACAGCGACCATGTTGACATGCGCGATATCCTTGACGGTCTTGCTGATATCGGGAATCATGCTGAACACACCGATCGATCCGGTAAGGGTGGTGGCGTCGGAGTAGATCTTATCACAGTTGTTGGAGATCCAGTAGCCGCCGGAAGCCGCGTAGTCGCCGTAGGAGGCGATGACGGGCTTGACGGCGCCTAGCAGGTCGATCTCGTCCTTGATCTTCTCGGAGGCGAGCACGCTGCC
>JAEEGG010004359.1_pt1 | contig 34389 bp, 34 predicted proteins | sample 9134161 | NCBI WGS metagenome assembly JAEEGG01 (sample SAMN16246543, study PRJNA631951) | gut metagenome | biome: gut microbiome; feature: rumen; material: CR-attached | host: Bos | place: Iran: Karaj | collected 2018-10 | reverse complement strand
GCGTGACGTTGATGCGTGAGCCGCCTGCGCCGCGGATGCGCATATAACTGGTGCCCGTGCCTACGCCGTTCTCGCTCCAGGCGAGGATGCCCGGTGTGCGGGCGAAGAGCATCGGGAGTTCGATACCGGTGGTGGAGAAGTCCTGCAGCTCGGCGCGCTGGATGTTGGCCACGGCGAAGGGAGCGTCCTTGGCGGCGCGCACGGCGCCGATCACGACTTCCTGGAGTTGTTCGACCTGCAGGGAATCCGGCTGCTGGGCAGCAGCCGGGAACACGCCGGTGGCTGCCAGCAGAAGCGGCATCGCGGCGTTCAGCAATTTTTTGTGCATTGTAAAACCTTAATTGTAAATAAATTATACAATAAGGGGATGGGAAGATAGCTATTTCCTACGCGGGCATTACCCCGATCAGGTATGAGGGTATCATCTCAGCCTCGGCCTCACGGGCCTCAGCACCCCTTGGTTTGCGACCTGCAAACCGTCGGCAAAGATAGCGCAAAAGCGCATTCTTTGCAAAAAAAGTAAGAGATTCGCCGGTCGGAGCCGGCGAATGACGACGCTAGCGGTGCCGGAAGGCGAGCTCGCGCTCGAGTTCGGACAGGGAGATGCCCTGCTGCTCGAGCAGAACGAGCAGGTGGTAGATCAGGTCGGAAGCTTCATAGACGAAGCGGTCGCGATTGCCATCGACGGCCTCGATGACGGCCTCGCCGGCCTCTTCCACGACTTTCTTGCCGATGGCCTTGGGGCCCTTGATAAAGAGCTTGGTGGTATAGGAACCCTCCGGCATCTTGGCGTGGCGGTCGGCCACAACGCTCGCGAGGGTGCGGATGAAGCCCTCGTCCTCCGGCGTGTCGAAGCAGGCGGTGGTGCCGCGGTGGCAGGTGGGGCCGTCGGGGCGCGCCTTGATGAGCAGCGTGTCGGCGTCGCAGTCGGCATACATCTCCACCACGTGCAGGAAATTGTTGCTCGTCTCGCCCTTGGTCCAGAGCGTCTGCCGGCCGCGTGACCAGAAGGTCACCAGCCCCGTCTCGGCCGTTTTCGCAAGAGCCTCTTCGTTCATGTAGCCCAGCATCAGGACCTTGAGGGTCGTGGCGTCCTGGACAATCACCGGCAGCAGGCCGTCGCCTGTCTTATCTAATTTAAAATCGCTGAACTTCATATTCTTACGTTGATTCCAGCGGCGCGGAGCGCCTGTTTGAGTTGCGGGATGGGGATCTGTCCGTAGTGGAAGATGCTGGCGGCGAGGGCGGCGTCGGCGCGCCCCTCGGTCAGCACGCGGCGGATGTCTTCGACGCTTCCGGCGCCGCCCGAGGCGATCACCGGGATCGTGAGCTCGTCCGCCAGGCGGGCATAGACCTCGTCGGCGTAGCCCGCACAGGTGCCGTCGTGATCCATCGAGGTGAAGAGGATCTCCCCGGCGCCGCGCTCCTGCGCCTCATGGGCCCAGGAGAAGAGTTCCACGTCCGTCAGGCGCTTGCCGCCGTGCGTGGTACAGGTCCAGCGGCCGTCGATGCACTTGGCGTCGATGGCCACCACGACGAACTGGCTGCCGTATTTCGAAGCGATCCGGCTGATGAGCGTCGGGTCTGCGATGGCAGCGCTGTTCACGGAGATCTTGTCGGCACCGGCGTCCAGCAGGCGGGCTGCATCTTCGATGCTGCCGATGCCGCCGCCCACGGTGAAGGGGATGTCGATGCCCTGGGCGATGCGCTCCACGAGTGCGGCGAAGGTGCGCCGGCCCTCCTGGGTGGCGCTGATGTCGAGGTAAACCAGCTCGTCGGCCCCGTCCCGGGAGTATTTCACGCCCATATCGACGGCGTCGCCGACTTCGCGGAGCCCCTCGAAGTTGATGCCCTTGACGACCTGGCCGTCCTTTACATCGAGGCAGGGGATGATGCGCTTTGCGACCATGACTTGATATCTTCCAAACTGATACGGTTCTCATAAATAGCCTTGCCCACGATGGCTTTGCGCAGATGCAAGGCGTCCAGCGCGCGGATGTCGGCCATGCCGGAGATGCCGCCGCTCACGGTAAAACTGATTTGGGGGAACTCCCGCTGCAGGCGCACATAAAGCGCGGACGCGGGGCCCTGCAGCATGCCGTCGCGGGAGATTTCCGTGACGATGCACTCCTGCAGCCCGAAGGGCTTGAAGCGCGACACGAGGTCCTCGATGCTCAGGGCGACGGAATCCTGCCAGCCGGACACGGCGATGCGTCCGTCGCGCACGTCGGCGCCCAGGATCATCTTCGCGCCAAACTTCTTGAGCCAGGCTTCGAGCAACTCCGGATGGCGGGCGGCGACGCTGCCGATGATGGCGTGCGTGGCGCCGGCGTCGAAAGCCGCCTGCACCGACGCTTCGTCGGAGAGCCCGCCGCCCCATTCCACCTCGCAGGACACGGCCTTGGCGATGGCCTCCAGCGTAGCGAGGTTCTTCGGGGCGCCGGCCTTGGCGCCATCCAGGTCCACGAGGTGGATGCGCTGCACGCCGCAGTCGGCATAGCTGCGCGCCACGTCGGCCGGGGAGCCGTCGTACACCTTCTTCTGATAATAATCACCCTGGGTCAGGCGCACGCAGCGCCCGTCAATGAGGTCGATGGCGGGAATAATCTGGATCATAAGGCGAGGAAATTCTGGAGAATGGCCGCTCCCACGGAGCCGCTCTTCTCGGGGTGGAACTGGGTGCCGTAGAAATTCTCATATTTCAGCGCGGCGCTGAAAAGCTGCTCCCCGTGGCGGCAGGTCGCGATGGTGTCGGGACACAGGCCGGGGAAGTAGGAGTGGACGAAATAGACGAAACTGCCGCCGTCCATGCCCTTGAACAGCTTGCTGTCCAGGTTGCCGATGGCGTTCCAGCCCATGTGGGGGACCTTGGCGTCCGGGGCCTCGGTGAAGCGGCGCACGTGGGCGTCGAAGATGCCCAGGCACTGCGTGGGGCCCTCCTCGGAGTCGCGGCACATCAGCTGCATGCCCACGCAGATGCCCAGCACGGGGCGGCGCAGGCTCTTGACGAGGCCGCACAGACCGCGGGCCTCCAGGCTCGCCATGGCCTCGGCGGCGTTGCCCACGCCGGGGAGGATGACCTTGTCGGCCGCGAGGATGCGGGCGGGATCCGCGGTGAGTTCATATTCCGCGCCCAGACGCTGCAGGGCGTTGCCGACCGAACGGATATTGCCGGCGTCGTAGTCGATGATCGCAATCATAGCAGTCCTTTGCTGGAGGGAAGGTCGTAACTGAACACGTCGCGCCGCACCGCCTGCTTGAGCGAGCGGGCGAAGGCTTTGAAAATGCCTTCGGCGAGGTGGTGGTTGTTCTCGCCGCGCGCCTGCACGTACAGGTTGGCGCGCATGGCGTCGGAGAGCGATTTGAAGAAATGCTTGAACATTTCCGTGGGCACGTCGCCCACGTACTCGCGCGTGAACTGCACGTCCCAGACGAGCTCGCTGCGGCCGCCGAAGTCGAGCAGCACGATGGCGCGGCTCTCGTCCATCGGCAGGGCGAAGCCGTAGCGGTCGATGCCGCGCTTGTCGCCGAGGGCCTGGCGCAGCGCCTCGCCGAGGGCGATGCCGACGTCCTCGATGGTGTGGTGCTCGTCGACCTCCAGGTCGCCTTTGCACTTGATTTCCAGGGCGATGCCGCCGTGGTGGATGAGCTGCGTGAGCATGTGGTCGAAGAACTTCAGGCCGGTGTCGACGCCCGACGGGCCCTTGCCGTCCAGGTCCACGCGCACGTAAATGTCCGTCTCGCCGGTCTTGCGGGCGACGGTCGCGCTGCGCGCGCTGCTGCGGATGGTCTCGGAGATCTCCGCCCAGCTCTTCTCGCCGACCAGCAGCGCCTGCGCGCCGAGGTTCTCCGCCAGCTGGCGGTCCGTCTCCCGGTCGCCGACGACCCAGCTGGCCGCGAGGTCGTAGGAGCCGTCGAGGTACTTGCCGAACATCCCCGTGCCGGGCTTCCGGTTGGGGGACTTGTCGGCCGGGAAGGACGGGTCGATGAGGATGTCGTCGAAGACCACGCCTTCGCCTTCCAGCGTGCGCAGCAGCAGGTTCTGGGCGGGCCAGAAGGTCTCCTCCGGGAAGGCGGGCGTGCCGAGGCCGTCCTGGTTGGAGGCCATGACGAGCTCGTAGCCCAGGCCCGTGAGGGCTTTCAGGCCGCTGATGGCGCCGGGCACGAAGACGACCTTGTCCAAGGCGTCGATCTGCTCGTCGGCGGGTTCGCACAGCAGGGTGCCGTCCCTATCGATGAATATCGCCTTTTTCATATGCTTGCAGGGATTCTAACAGTTTATCGTTCTCGGACTTGAGTCCGATGGTGATGCGCAGGCAGCCCGCGCAGCCGCGGACGCGGTTGCGGTTGCGTACGATGATGCCGTCGGCGATCAGGTGCGCGTAGAGCGCGTCCGCGTCGTCCACCTGCACCAGCAGGAAATTCGCGTCGCTCGGGTAGACGCGGCGCACGAAGCCGAAGGCGGGGAGCGTTGCGGCGATGCGCCGGCGCTGGGCCACGATCTCGGCCACCTGGCCGTCGACGGGCTTGTCCAGCGCCGCGGAGACGAGCTCCTGGGTGGACTGGTTGATGTTGTACGGGTACTTGACCATCGACATCAGCGCGATGATGTAGGGGCTGGCGAAGGCCATGCCGAGGCGCAGTCCCGCGAGGCCGTAGGCCTTGGAGAGCGTCTGGAAGATGACCAGGTTGGGGAACTCCGCCAGACGTCCGCGCAGGCTGCCTTGCGCGCTGAAGTCGGCGTACGCCTCGTCCAGCACCACGATGCCCGGGAACTTGCGGATCAGCGCTTCCAGCTCCGCGGCCGGGAACGCATTGCCCGAAGGGTTGTTGGGGCTGCACAGGAAGAGCAGCTTGGTGTGCGCGTTGGTAGCGGCGAGCAGCTCCTTCGCGGGGAGGGAGAAGTCGGCCCCGAGGGGCACGCGGCGCATCTCGATGTCGTTGATGTCGGCGGCGACGTTGTACATGCCGTAGCTGGGGTCGATGGCGACGGCGTTGTCCACGCCCGGCGTGCAGAAGATGCGGAACATCAGGTCGATGGCCTCATCGCTGCCGTTGCCGAGGAAGATGCTCTCCGCCGGCACGCCCTTGATGGCGGACAGCTTGGCCTTGAGCGCCTTTTGGCGCGGATCCGGGTAGCGGTTCCAGCCGGTGGGGTAGGGGCTCTCGTTGGCGTCGAGGAAGATGCCGAGCGAGCCCTGGTATTCGTCGCGGGCCGTGCTGTAGGGGCAGAGGGCGCGTATGTTGGGGCGCACGAGCGCTTCGATATCCTGGCTATTCATTTTGCAGGCGGATTTTGACGGCGTTGGCGTGGGCCTGCAGGCCCTCCGCTTCCGCCATGGTGACGATGGTGGCCGACAGGCCGCGCAGGCCTTCCGGCGTGAGCTCCTGCAGGGTCATCTTGCGGTAGAAGCTGTCCAGGTTGACCCCGCTGAAGGAGCGGGCCCAGCCGCAGGTGGGCAGGGTGTGGTTGGTGCCGGAGGCGTAGTCGCCCGCGCTTTCCGGTGTCCACGCGCCCACGAACACGCTGCCGGCGGCCGTGACGCGCTCGGCGAAGCCCCAGGCGTCCGCAACGGACAGGATGAGGTGCTCGGGGGCGTAGGCGTTCGCGAAGGCGATGCGGTCCTCCTGCTCGGAGAACACGACGCAGCGGCTCTTCTCGAGCGCCTGATGCACGAAATCGGCGCGGGGCAGTTCGCGGGTCTGCCGCTCCACCTCCGCGCGGACGGCTTCCGCGGTCGCGGCGTCGGGGCAGACCAGCATCACCTGGCTGTCCACGCCGTGCTCGGCCTGCGAGAGCAGGTCCGCGGCGGCGAAGGAGGCCGGCGAGCTGCCGTCGGTGACGACCATCACCTCGGACGGCCCGGCGGGCATGTCGATGGCCACGGTGCCGGCCGACAGGAGCTGCTTGGCCGTGGTGACGTACTGGTTGCCGGGGCCGAAGATCTTGTCGACCTTCGGGACGGTCTGCGTGCCGTAGGCCATGGCGGCCACGGCCTGGGCGCCGCCCAGCTTGAAGATGCGTTGCACGCCGCAGTAGGCGGCCGTGTAGAGGACTTCCGCGTTGACCTTGCCGTCCTTGCCGGACGGGGTGCAGAGCACCACCTCGGGGCACTGGGCGATCTTCGCCGGCACGGCGAGCATCAGCACGGTGGAGAAGAGGGGCGCGGTGCCGCCCGGGATGTAGAGACCTACGCGCTCGATGGGCACGGGGCGCTGGATGCATTTTACGCCGTGCGCCGTTTCCACGCTGACTTCGCGCGGGCGCTGCGCTTCGTGGAAGGCGCGGATGTTCGCTTCCGCCTGCGCCACGGCGCGCTTGACGCTGCCGCTCACGCGTACCTCCGCCTCGAGGATTTCCTCGGGGCTCACTTCGATCGCGCCCAGCGGGCGGCCGTCGATCTCTTCCGACAGGGCCCGGAGCGCATCGTCACCCTGCTCGCGCACGCGCTGCAGGATGGCTTCCACCCGGGCGCGGACCGTCGGATTGGCGGCCGAAGGACGGGCGCAGAGCGCCTCCCACTGATCCCGGGACGGGTTGATATAGGTCTCCAGCATGGTTTACGGAATAAGCTTGTCGATATTCAGAACCAGAATGCCTTCGGCGCCGATGGCCTTGAGCTGCCGGATCTTGTCCCAGAGCTCGTCTTCGTCCACCACGGAGTGCATGGAGCACCAGCCCTCGGCGGCGAGCGGCATCACGGTCGGGCTGCGCATGGCGGGCAGGATGCGCGTCGCTTCCTCGACGGAGGCCTGCGGGAGGTTCATCAGGATGTATTTCTTGCGGCGGCTGACCATGGCGGAGTCGATGCGGAAGAGCATCTCGTCCAGGATTTCCTGCTGGTCGGGCGTCAGGTCCCCGCTGGAGATGAGCACCGCTTCGGACCAGAACACCTTCTCGACTTCCACCAGGCCGTTGGACACGAGCGTGCCGCCGGAGGAGACGATGTCGAAGATGGCGTCGGCGATGTCGGCGGCGGGGGCGATCTCCACGGAGCCCGTGATCACTTCGATTCGGGCCTCGATGCCCTGCTCGTCCAGCCATTTCTTCAGGATGCGGGGGTAGGAGGTCGCGATGCGCTTGCCCGCGAACCACTTCGGCCCGGTATAGTCCACGGTCTTGGGCACGGCCAGCGAGATGCGGCAGGCGCCGAAACCGAGTTTCTTGACGATCTGCACCGGGAGGCCGTGCTCCTCGACCTCGTTGAGGCCGACGATGCCGAGCGCGGCGGTGCCGCTGGAGACGACCCCGGGAATGTCGTCATCGCGCATATAAAGGAGTTCCAGGGGGAAATTGGGAGCCTGGGACAGGAATTTCCGGCGAGAATCGTCAATGTCGATCCCGATCTCGCGCAGCAGGGCGGTACTGTCTTCGTTCAACCGGCCCTTGGATTGGATGGCTAATCTTATCATTTTATCTACTAACTTTCATATTAAAAAAGGCTCACCGTCATCCGGCAAGCCTCTCTCAACGCAACACGCACGCACACGACGACCTACCGGATCCTCAGATTCGGTGGTGATGGTGATATGCGCGCAGTTGTGTCATACGTTCTGCAAATATAGGGTTTATTTCCGGAAATTCAAAATCTTGTCAATCATACCGTACTGGAGGGCTTCTTCGGCGTTCATCCAGTAGTCGCGGTCGGCGTCGGCGAAGACTTTGTCGTAGGACTGGCCGCTGTGCTGGGCGATGATGGAGATGAGCTCCTTGCGGGTCTTTTCAATCTCTTTGGCGGCGATCAGGATGTCGGAGGCCTGGCCTTCCGCGCCGCCGAGCGGCTGGTGGATCAGTACGCGCGAGTGGGGCAGGGCGGATCGCTTGCCTGGGGTGCCGGCGCAGAGCAGCACGGAGCCCATCGAAGCGGCCATGCCGGTGCAGATGGTGGCCACGTCGGGCTGGACCAGCTGCATGGTGTCGTAGATGGCGAGTCCGCTGGAGACGCTTCCTCCGGGCGTGTTGATATACAGGGAGATATCCTTGGTCGGATCGGTGGAGGAGAGGAAGAGCAGCTGGGCCATGATGATATTGGCGACGTCGTCGTTGATGGCCACGCCGAGGAAGATGATGCGGTCCATCATCAGGCGGCTGAAAACATCCATTGAGGCTACGTTCAGGGGACGCTCCTCGATGATGGTGGGGTTGATGTAGGCGTCCAGGGCGGAACGATAGTCCTGCAGGGTCATGGAGTTGACGCCGCGGCCGAGGGTGGCATACTTTTCAAATTCGCTCTTTTGCATATTCGTGGGCTATTAGTTGTCAAAACCGATTTTAGGCCGTTTGGGGGCCGACAGGGAAGAAGGATTGCAGCGGAGGGATTCCTCCAGGATGTGCTGCGAGATGGGCTCGTCGGCGAGCGCCGCCACCATCGCCGATTCGTTGACGACAAAGGCGATGTCGGACGAGGCGTAGCCGTCGGAGAGGAGCGCGAGGCGGTTCAGGTCGATGTCCTCGGTGGTGGGACGGCCCTTCAGGTGCAGCGCGAACATGGCCCGGCGCGTCTCGGGATCCGGGGCAGGAATCTCGTATTTCAGGTCCATGCGACCCTTGCGGAGCACGGCCGGGTCGATCATGTCGATGCGGTTGGTCGTGCCGATCACGAAGATGCCGCGCTCGGCGCAGTTGTTCAGCTGCGAGAGGAATTCGTTCACCTCCTCCGCACGGTTCCGCGCCGAGTCGGATCCTCGGGCGGGGACGAAGGAATCGAATTCGTCGAAGCAGATCACGGACGGGGCGTTCTCGGCGGCCTTCTTGAAGAGATCGGCAATCTTGCCCTGGGTGCCGTGGATATAGGTACTGCCGAGGTCGGAGCCGTTTACGAGGTAGTAGTTGAAGCCGGATTCCTCGGCGAATTTCTTGGCAAAGAAGGTCTTGCCGCAGCCCGGAGGGCCGTAGAGCAGCATGCCGTTGGGGGGCAGCAGCCGGTATTTTGCAGCCTTCTCCTTGTCCTGCAGGACCCAGATAACGCGGCGCAGCAGTTCCTGTTTGAGATCGTTCATGCCTGCCACGTCGGCGAAGCCTCCGTGTCCGGTGCGGTTCTTCTGCGCCTGGAGCGAGATCTGGTCCTCGCGCGGCTGGTCCGTCGGCTCCTGCGTCGGGTCCGGCTGGGGCGCGCTGTCCTCCTTCAGGGTAATCTCCGCAGGGGAGAAATCTTCCGTGAGGGTCTTGAGCAGGATGGCTGCGTCCGGCCGTTGTGCCGGGTCGAAGTTCAGGCAGACGCTGATGACGGCGTCCAGTTCCGGATCGTAGGTGGCACCTTTCGGATATTCCAGGGCGTTCTGGCGGGCGCGCCCGATGCTGATCTTGCGGGAATAGAAGGAGTCGTGCGCGCCGATGTTGCAGTGCCAGGGCTCTTGTCCGGTGAGCATGGTGAAGAGGATGGCGCCGAGGGAGAAAATGTCACTTTTCTCGTTGAAGGAGTCTTTCAGTGCTTCCGGAGCAACGTAGAAGAGGTTGAGGTCCTCCATGGGGAAGGGGACGGGCCCGTTCAGGTCGCCGTGGGTGTGGCCCAGGTCGATAATTTTCGGCGTAACGCCGTCCGGGGTGGACTCCAGCAGGATGTTGCGCGGGGTGAGGTCGTTGTGGTTGAGGTCCAGCTCGTCGTGCAGGTACACGAGTCCCTCCAGGATGGGGATGAGGATGGATTTGGCCTCGGCGGCGGAGAACTTGCGCCCCTCGCGGAGCACTTCCGACAGGAGCTTGCCCTCGAAGAACTTCGTGATCAGGTACTGGAATTCCTTACCGTTGATCTTGCCGGAACCGTCCGCGACATAGCGGATGATGCCCGGGTGCGAGATGCGGCGTGCGTGGACGATTTCCTCCACGACGCCGTCCACCAGCATCTTGTCCGGCATGCGCGACACGTCGAAGAATTTCATGAAGAAAGGCGCGCCCTGGGCGTCCTTCACGATGTAGCTGTCGTTGTACAGGCCCGCCTTGATGAAGCGGTGGATGAAGTAGTCCCCGAAGGGGGTGAATTCCGGAAGCCGTGTCATGGTGATAGATGTGTACGCAAAGATACAGAAAAATCCCGTTATTCCCCTTCCGGAAGGTTGCCTTTCCGGATTTGCTCGCGGATGATGCCGTCGACGACCTCGAAGAGGCGCTCGGAGCCGAGGCGCGTCTTGTTCTGGCGGCCGTAGACCTGGCGGGCCGTCACGCCGTGCGCCTTCCAGTCGGCGCCGTCGTTGCTGCCGTTGAGCATCAGCGGCTGCAGGTTGTCCAACGCGTGCGCGAAGCGTGCTTCCGGGCTGCTCCAGTTTTCGAATTCATCGAACATCGCGACGAGCTCCGCCTTCTGGTCCTCGGGCAGGAGGGAGTAGATGCGCTCTTTGGCGGCATCCTCGCGCGCCTGCTGCGTCTGCAGGCCCGCCGGGTCGTAGGCGTAGGTGTCGCCGGCGTCGATTTCCACGATGTCGTGGATCAGGCACATCATCATGACCTTCGCCACGTCCACGTGTTCGTTGGCATACTCCCGCAGCAGCCAGGCCATGACGGCCATGTGCCAGGCGTGCTCGGCGTCGTTCTCCGCCCGGCCGTGGCCGGACAGGTGCGTCTGCCGGAAGATGCTTTTCTCCTTGTCGATTTCCAGAATGAAATCCAGCTGCCGTTTTAGTCGTTCGTCCATATAGTGTCCTGTCAATCAACGGATTCACTGCAATATGCGAGGAGGTCCCGGTAGTCGTCAATGACGAGGTCGGGATGCTCCGCCTCCAGCTGGGGGCGGTCCTGGTTGCCCCAGGTCACGCCGCAGGTGCGGCAGCCGGCCGCGCGGCCCATCTGCAGGTCGAAGACGGTGTCGCCGACGACGATCGTCTCGTCCGCCCGGACGCCGAGGCGCTCCAGGGCCAGGAGGGCGATGTCCGGTGCGGGTTTAGGATGGGTGACGTCTTCGTTGGTGACGATGGCCGAGAAGTGCGCCCGGATGCCGAGGACCTGCAGCAGGGCGTTCAGCGAGTTGTTGCTGCGCGAAGTGCAGAGGGCCAGCGTAAGGCCGCGCGCCTGCAGGGCGGCGAGCGTTTCGTTCGTGCCGGGATAGAGCGTCGTGCAGGGGATGGCGATGTCGTTGAACAGGCGCCGGTAGGTGGCGCAGGCTTCGTCGATGCGCTCCGGCGGCGTGTCGGTGCCGCGGGCGAAGCAGCCGGTGAGCGGGAGCCCGATGACGGAACGGATCCGTTCCGGGGTGGATGCGGGGAGGCCCAGCTGCCGCAGGGTGGCCAGGGAGCATTGTACGATGCCCTCGGTGGTGTCGGCCAGCGTGCCGTCGAAGTCGAAAAAGATATTGCGGATCATGGCCTGCAAAAGTAATGGAAATATCGTATCTTTGCAATTATGACAGAAACAACACGACAGGAAGCCAACCTCTCTGAGGTGCTGGAAGTGGCGGCGGAAGCCGGGCACATCCTGCTGGAAAACGGAGCGGAAATCTCACGGGTCGAGGACATTATGTCCCGCATCGCGTCGCATTACGGCGTGGATTCGGGCAGTTTCTTCGTGCTCAGCAACGGTATTTTCACCACCGGCTCGGTCGACAAGGTCCGCCAGGGAGGCGGCCAGGCGCAGACCTACGCCAACGTGGAGTTCATCCCCATCCGGGGCATCCAGCTATCCAAAGTCGTGGCCGTCAATCGTTTGAGTTACGATATCTCCTACGGCGTCTGCACGCTCGAGCAGGCGCGCGAGCGCCTCAAACTCATCCGTGAGTCGGCCCCCAAGCCAAACTGGGAGCAGATCCTGGGCTCCGCGCTGGGCGCCGCCGGCTTCTGCGCCGTGTTCGGCGGCGGCTGGCTGGACTGCGCCGCCGCGTTCGTCGTGGGCGCGCTGCTGTATGCCTTTATCCTCTTCTTCAGCGGCCGTTTCCTGTCCAAGATCGTGGGCGGGGTGAGCAACGCGCTGCTGGTCACCTTCCTCTGTCTGCTCTTCTACCGCATCGGTTTCGGCGAGAGCCTCAGCAACATGATCATCGGCGCCATCATGCCCCTGGTCCCCGGCGTGCCCTTCGTGAACGGCGTGCGGGACCTGGCGAACTCCGACTACATCGCCGGCCTGACGCGCCTGACGGACGCCCTGCTCGGCTTTTTCTGCATCGCCCTCGGCGTGGCCTTCAGCTTCCTGCTGGACGGCTGGTGCTTTGGCGGCATGATCGTGCTGGAGGGGATGAGCGTCAATCCGCAGACCGCCGGCCTGATCACCCAGACGCTGGCCGCCTTCGTCGGCACGCTCGCCTTCGCCGACCTGTTCGGCGTGCCGCGGGCGCAGTACGTCGCCTCCGGCGTCATCGGCGCCCTCGGCTGGTGCCTCTACCTGGTGCTGGTGCGCTTCGCCACCGTGTCCCCGGTCATCGCCGTGATCCTTTCTTCGATCTTCATCTGCTTGCTGGCGCGTTTCTACGCCATCCACCACAAGTGCCCGGCGCAGGTGTTCCTGCTCTGCGGCATCTTCCCGCTGGTGCCGGGAGCCGGCATCTTCTGGTGCACCTATTACCTGGTGTCCGGCCAGCTCGCGCCGGCGCTCACCAGCGGCTTCGGCGCCGCCAAGACGGCCGTCGCCATCGTGCTCGGCATCATCGTCGCGATGGAGCTGCCACAGCGTCTCTTTTCCGGCCGCAAACCCCGCATCGAGCGGCCCGTACATTGATTCTAACGACTCCTGATATGAAAAAAATCCTTGTTTCCCTGCTGGTCCTGCTGGCCCTTCCGATGCTTTCCCGGGCCAACGGCGACCCCGTGATTTCCTATTCCGCCGAGATCCGCTCCGCCAATCCCGTACCGCTCAAGGTGGCGGACGTGCAGGTGGTGCGTGAGGACCTGACCATCAAGGTCCTGGTCCCGTACACCCACGTCAAGGTGAGCTACCGGCTGCGCAACGGTTCCGCCAAACTGATTCAGGTGGACTATGGCTTCCCGGTGGATTTCAGCGGCAAGATTGACGACGCCCCGGGCTTTGAGGGGAACGAGTGGAGCGAATCCATCGACGAGGTCGGTATCGCCGGCCGCGCGGTCCGGAACGTACATTTCCGGCTGGACGGCGCCGAACTGAAGTGGACCAACTCCGACGAGGTTCTCCGGGAGGAGTTGGAGTACGAGGATGAGGACACGGGCGAGAAAATCGTGCTGGAGAAATGCCGGCTCTGGACGTACACGAAGCTGAGTCTGCCGGCCGGACAGACCGTCACCCTGGACGTCGAATACGACATCCTGTGCAACTGGTCGACCGGGTATTATATGATGAAAGCTTCTCCGCTGTCCCGCTATTTCCCGTCCAGCGGCGATTTCAACTACGACTTCTCCCCGGCCCAGCACTGGGGCAACGGCAAGGCCGACGAGGCGGTCATTACGCTGGACGCCAGCGGACTGCCCGCCAATTACTTCGGCGACAGCAGCCCTTCCTTCTATTCGAACGAAGCGACGCCCTTCACGCGGAACGGAAAGGTCTGGACCTGCCGACAGAAGAATTTCGACTTCGCCAAGGCCGAGAACATCGCTTTCTCCTTCTGGCACTATGACAACGAGCATGCGCGCGAAACCGCCTGGGGCGACCCGCTGAACTTCTGCGCCGTCCCGGCCTCCGCCTTCCAGCTGAAGACCTCCAACGCCCAGAACAACTATCCCGCCGCCAACATGACGGACGGCAATCCGGCAACGGCCTGGGTGGCCACCGGCAACGGCGTGGGCGCCGTGATTGACATCGACTTCCCGAAGGCCTGCCGCGTGTCCGACCTCGCCCTGCTGAACGGCTACCACAAATCCGCCTCCCTCTGGTCGGCCAACAGCCAGATCAAGAAAGTGCGGGTGGAGATCACCCGCGCCGACGGCTTTAAGGAGGAGCCCATGGAAGTGGACCTGACGGACTGGGACGAGTTTACCTATACGCTCTTCGACGGCTCGTCCCGATTCGGCGAGTACACGTTCATCTCCCTGACGAACATCGACCGTTACTACTTCGGACGCCTGATTCCGGATCCGGAAATCGAGTACGCCTACATCCGCGAAAAGCGGCCCGAAGGCTCCGACAATATCAAGCACATCCGCATGACCGTCCTGGAAGTCGTTCCCGGAACGAAGTACCAGGACCTCTGCGTGTCCGACATCCTGCTGCTGGACGGCTTCAAGGTGAAATAAGCCCGTTATGAAAATCGGATTAATCGTAGCGATGAGCAAGGAGCTCGCGGCTCTGCAAAGGGCTGGGATGACGGGCGCGGTGCAGTCCGGGATCGGCAAGGCGGGCGCGGCCCGCACGGCCACGGAGCTGATCCTGCGCGAGCGCCCCGACTGCATCATCAATTCCGGCTGCGCCGGCGGCCTGGCGCCGTCGGTGGCGGTGGGGGACACGGTGCTGGGCGCCCAGACGGCCTACCACGACGTGTGGTGCGGGGAGGGGAATCTCCCCGGCCAGGTCCAGGGGCTGCCGCAGCGCTTCGACGCCGATCCGGCGCTCCTGCGGAAAGCGCTGTCCCTGCCGGCTGCGCAGCGCGTGCACAGCGGCCTCATCTGCACCGGCGACTGGTTCGTGACGACGGCGCAGGAGGACGAGAAGGTCCTCAGGACTTATCCCGAGGCGCTGGCGTGCGACATGGAGTCCGCCGCCATCGCGCAGGTGTGCCACCACTACGGCGTGCCCTTCCTGAGCTTCCGCATCATCAGCGACACGCGCGTGGGCGGCCACGACATGCAGGCCTATGCGGACTTCTGGGACCGCATCTCAGACAGCTCCTTCCAGTTCCTGAAACAATTGATCGATACCTTATAAAAAGATAACGGCCCGCTACCTCGAAGGAGCGGGCCGTTACATTTATAAGTGTGTGTTGTGATGATTAGGCAATCGCGATTTGGCGCGAAGCCGGGATCTGCTTGTCCGGGGTCTTCTTCGGCAGTTCGATGCCGAGAATGCCGTTGTTCATCGTGGCCTTGATCTGTTCGACGGCGATGTTGTCGGGCAGGGTGAAGGCCTGGTGGTAGGAAGTGTAAGAGAACTCGCGGCGGAGGTAATTCTCATTCTTCTTCTCCTCTTTGTTCTCGTGCTTCTTCTCGAGGGCGATCACCAGCTCCTCGTCGTTGTCTACGCGGATCGTGAAATCGTCCTTGGTCATGCCCGGAGCCGCAATCTCAATCTCGAAGGCCTTGTCGGTCTCCTTGATGTTCACGGCCGGGGAAGCGAACTGCTTCGCAGGCATCACGTTGAAATCGTCGAACAGGTCACCGAAAATGCTCGGAATCCAAGCTTGGTTTTTTCTTGCGGGATACATAATCAAATCTCCTATCATTTAAAATGTCGTTTAACTTTTTATCATCGTCCCGACCGGGGGACGCCTTACATACTTACAATTCGTAAACCACTTGCCGTTTTGAGACATTTTGGCGCAAAAACATACTTAATTCCCTGATAATCAAGACATTTTGTCAAATTTTCTGACATTTTTTCAGCGAAGCGTGTGGAATTATTAAAATTTTTTCTTACATTTGAATCCGGTTAGTTAAACTCCCATAATAAATGGACAAATTCACACAGAACTACGTCGACCGGTTCATGGATGAACTGATCGCACGCAACCCTGGCGAAAAAGAATTTCACCAGGCTGTCCGTGAGGTGGTGGAAAGTGTTGCACCTTATGTCACCTCTTATCCTCATCTGATGGATCTCAAGATCCTCGAGCGTATGGTCGAACCGGAGCGCGTCATCATGTTCCGCGTCCCCTGGACCGACGACAAGGGCGAGATTCACGTCAACCGTGGCTACCGCGTGCAGATGAACAGCGCGATCGGCCCCTACAAGGGCGGCATCCGCTTCCACGCCAGCGTGAACCTCAGCATCTTGAAGTTCCTCGCTTTCGAGCAGACCTTCAAGAACTCCCTGACCACCCTCCCGATGGGCGGCGGCAAGGGCGGTTCCGACTTCAGCCCGCGCGGCAAGTCCGACGCTGAAGTGATGCGTTTCTGCCAGAGCTTCATGACCGAACTGTCCCGCCACATCGGCGCCGACACCGACGTGCCGGCCGGCGACATCGGCGTGGGCGGCCGCGAGGTCGGCTTCCTGTTCGGCCAGTACAAGCGTCTCCGCGACGAGTTCACCGGCACCCTGACCGGCAAGGGCATCGCCTGGGGCGGCAGCCTCCTCCGTACGGAAGCTACCGGCTACGGCGTCTGCTACTTCGCGCAGGAGATGCTCGCCACCCGCAACGAGAGCTTCGAGGGCAAGACCGTGGTCGTGTCCGGTTCCGGCAACGTGGCCCAGTACGCCGCCCAGAAGGCGATGCGTCTCGGCGCCAAGGTCGTGACCCTGTCCGACTCCGACGGCTTTATCTACGATCCCGACGGACTCGACGAGGAGAAGCACAAGTTCGTGCTCGAGCTCAAGAACATCCGCCGCGGCCGTATCAAGGAATACGTCAACAAATATCCCAAGGCCCAGTATTTCCAGGGTGAGCGTCCCTGGCGCATCCCGTGCGACATCGCGCTCCCTTGTGCCACGCAGAACGAAATCGAGAAGGCTGACGCGGAGAACCTGGTGAAGGGCGGCTGCTGGTGCGTCGTCGAGGGTGCCAACATGCCCTCCACGCCCGAGGCCATCGCCATCTTCCAGGGCGCGAAGATGCTCTACTCGCCGGGCAAGGCGTCCAACGCCGGCGGCGTGGCGACATCCGGCCTTGAGATGACCCAGAACTCCATCCGTCAGAAGTGGACCGCCGAAGAAGTCGACGCGCAGCTGCACCGTATCATGTCCGACATCCACGCCGCCTGTATCAAGTACGGCAAGGAAGAGGACGGATACATCAACTACGTCAAGGGTGCCAACCTCGCCGGCTTCATCAAGGTCGCCAATGCGATGGTGGACCAGGGTCTGGTCTAACAGCACTCTATGAGCAGTAACACGGATTACACACAATTGATGGCCAGGAGGATTCGCCGAATCCTCCTGGTTTGTAACAATTATGACAGCTTCTCCCTTGAGGAGGACGGCCACATCGAGGCCCAGATCACGCAGGACTACGCGGAACTCAACCTGAGCAACCCGCCGGCCATCGTGCGGGCCGAATCCACGCTGGAGGCCCTTGAGGTGCTCCGCAAGGACACCCACTTCGACCTCATCATCACGATGTACAACGTGGGCAAGCTGGATGTGTTCGGCTTCTCGCTGCAGGCCAAGGAACTGGCGCCCAATACGCCGATCGTCCTGCTGAGCTCCTTCTCCCGGGAGATCTACCGCCGCATCGCGGAGAGCGACCACGCCGGCATCGACTACGTCTTCTGCTGGAACAACAGCACCGACGTCCTCATCGCCATCATCAAGCTCCTGGAGGACAAGCTCAACGCCGAGCACGACTGCCTGCAGATGGGCGCCCGCGTGATCCTGCTGGTGGAGGACTCCGTCCGTTACTACTCGACCTACCTGCCGCTGCTCTACAAGCTGGTCCTCCAGCAGAACAGCGAAGCGGTGCGCGACGCGCTCAACGAGGAGCAGCAGTTCCTGCGCAAGCGCGCCCGCCCCAAGATCCTGATGGCCACGTGCTACGACGAGGCCTATGATTATTACCAGAAGTACAAGTCCAACATCATCGGCATCATCTCCGACATCGGCTTCGTCCTGCACAAGGGGGACAAACCCGAGCAGGAGAAGATCGACGCGGGCATCGACCTCTGCCGCCTGGTGCGGCTGGAGAACCCGACGATGCCCTTCCTGATGCAGTCCTCGCAGCAGAGCATGCGCGCCGTGGCCGAGCAGCTGGGCGTGGGCTTCGTGCACAAGCGCTCCAAGACCCTCACCCAGGAGGTGTCGGAGTACATCGGCCGGGAGTTCGGCTTCGGCGACTTCATCGTGACCGACCCCGAGACGGGACGGATCACGGCCCGCGCCCGCAACCTTTACGAATTCGAACAGGTCGTGGCCGCGATGTCGGACCAGTCGCTGCGGATGCTCGCGGACAAGAACTACATCTCCCGCTGGCTCTACGGCCGCGGTATCTTCGCGATCGGCGACCTTTTCCGCCCGATCCGCATCCAGAGCGACGAGGACGTCGCGCACGTTCGTGAAATGAACCTCCGGATGATACGCGACTACCGCATCAGCCAGGGACTCGGCGTTGTGGCGCGCTTCGACCCCGCCACCTACAACGACGCCATCTGGTTCGCCCGCATCGGCACGGGCTCCCTCGGCGGCAAGGCGCGCGGCCTCGCGTTCCTGAACCACATCCTCCAGAAATACGACCTCTACGACAAGTGGGAGGACGTCCGCGTGCTCGTGCCGCGGACCCTCGTGATCACCACGGAATACTTCGACCGCTTCATCCAGGAGAACGGCCTCAAATACGTCATCAATTCGGACGTCTCGGACGCCGAGATCCTCTCGGAGTTCGTGGCCTCGACCCTGCCGCAGGAGCTCACGGACGCGCTGCGCGTATTTATCCGCAACGTCCGCAGGCCGCTGGCGGTGCGCTCTTCCTCCAAGCTGGAAGATTCTTATTACCAGCCTTTTGCGGGAGTCTATTCGACCTATATGATCCCGCACACGGAGAATGAAGACCAGCAGCTCCGCCTCCTGTCCAAGGCCATCAAGAGCGTCTATGCCTCCGTGTATTTCGCCTCGTCGAGAGGCTACATCACGGCGACGGCCAACGTCCTCTCCGAGGAGAAGATGGCCATCGTGCTGCAGGAGATCTGCGGCAGCGAGGACAAGGGCTACTTCTTCCCGACCTTGTCGGGCGTTGCCCGTTCGGTCAATTTCTATCCGATCGGCTACGAGAAGCCGGAGGACGGCGTCGCGAAGGTCGCCTTCGGCCTGGGCAAGGCCGTCGTGGACGGCGACCAGGTGCTCCGCTTCTCGCCGAAATATCCGCGCAACGTCCTGCAGACGTCCACGTCCGAGCTGGTGATGAGCGAGACCCAGCAGGCGATGTATGCGCTGGACCTCCAGCCGGACAAGTTCAAGACCTCCGTGGACGACGCCGTCAACCTGGACCGCATCCCCGTCACGGAGTGCGGCAAGTTCCGGACCTTCGCCAAGGTGGTCTCCACCTATGACTACGAAAATATGCGTATGGTGGATTCGCCGGCTCCGCAGGGCCCGAAATTCGTCACCTTCGCGCACATCCTCAAATACAACACCTTCCCGCTCGCGGACATCCTGACGGTGCTGCTGGACATCATGCAGCGCGAGGTCAAGTGCGGCGTGGAGATCGAGTTCGCTGCCAACCTGGACGTCGGCACTGACAGTCCCGCCATCTTCAACGTCCTTCAGGTGCGCCCGATCTCTTCCGACGGCCTCGGGGCGGAGGTGGACTGGAACGGCATCGACACCGAAGGTGCGCTGGTCTCGTCAGGCAGCGCCATCGGACCGGGCTGGATCTCCGGCGTGCGCGACATCGTGTACCTCCGCGAATCCGCCTTCGACGTGCTCAAGACGCAGGAAATGGCCGCCGAACTCAAGGAGCTCAATGCGCGGATGCGCACCGCCGGTCGCAACTATGTCCTGGTGGGCTACGGCCGCTGGGGCTCCAGCATCCCTTCGCTGGGCGTGCCGGTGCAGTGGAGCGACATTTCCGAGGCGCGCGCCATCGTGGAGTGCTGCCTGGACCACTTCCGGGTGGATCCCAGCCAGGGCACGCATTTCTTCCAGAACATGACCTCGTTCAACGCCGGCTACGTCAACGTGAATCCTTTCGCCCGCGACGGCGAAGGCTTCGACGCTGCGCGGCTGGACGCGATGCCGGCCGAGTTCGAGACGGAATTTCTGCGCCAGGTGCACTTCGACGAGGACCTGCAGATCTGCATCGACGGCCGCACCGGCCGGGCTTTGATCAAATAAACATCCTTCCTTTGTATGAAACGACTGCTGACCACCATTCTGTTCCTTGCCTCCTGACGCCCGTCCATGCACACACGATTGAAGATAATCCTGTCCGTTCTGGGCATTGCTGTCGTCCTGCTGGCGGCGGCTGTCCTGCTGGGCTGGCGGAAGGAGATCCGCACCCTGGCCTCATTCCGCCAGGTGGAGGATAATCCATATCTCTACTTTGTTGATTATCAGGCGTCCTACGACCTGGATGAGATGGTCGCGTACGACGTGGACAAATACGGAGAACTGCTGGGCTATGTCATCGCCCGCGGTTCGAAAATCGTTTCCCCCGGACGGATCATCGCGCGGATGGAAAAACAACTGGCCAGCTTCCGGGTCGGAGGCTGCACCAGCTTCCATGCGGAGAAGTCCGGCGGGGGCTTCCTGTTCGGACGCAACTACGATTTCTTCAAGAATCCGACGGTCGTCACCCTTTCGCACCCGAAGGACGGTTATGCCTCCATTGCCGTGTCGGACATGTCCTTCATCGGGTATAGCCTGAAACGCCTGCCAACCTCCTTCCTGCGGCGGGTCAACTGCCTGGCAGCCATCTACGCGCCGCTTGACGGCATCAACGAGAAGGGGTTCTGCGCTTCCATCATGGCCTTGCCCCACCATCTCGCTTCTCAGCAGGACACGCCCCGCCACGATGTCGGCACTTCCACCATCGTGCGCCTGATGCTGGACCGCTGCGCCACGGTGGAGGAGGCCATCGCGTTGCTCGGGACGGTGGACGTGCGGCACGACGCCACCTTCAAGGCGGCTTTCCACTATATGGTCGCGGATGCGACGGGCGATTGCGCCGTCATCGAGTTCGACCCGCTGGACGGCTGGAACACGATGGTGGTCCGCAAGCCGGACGGCGGGAACCACTTCCAGGTGACCAACCACCTGCTCGCGCCGGCCTACCTGACGACGGAGCCCGATCCGGCGGTAGGCAACACGGGCAGCCGGAGCTGGTGGCGCCTGCAGGCCGTGCATGATTTCCTGATGGAGAGAGGCGGGCGCATCACCGCGGAAGAAGCGCTGGAGTGCCTGTTCAGGGTGCGCTGGGTGGACCTGCCGACGGCCGGGAACCTGACCCCCGGGACGCAGTTCCACCTGCATTTCAAGGGCCTCAAGGCGCATTTGGTCGAACAGCCTGACAAGGAATTCGAGGACACGCAATACAGCCTCGTATACGACCAAAGCCGCATCACGCTGTCGCTCCGCAACTGGAACGACTATGATACGGCCTATGACTTCTCCCTGAACGGGAAATAACCCGTCGTCATTCGCCGGCGAATCCTGCCAGCCAGAGGTCGAACATCAGGTCCGGCTGCGGGAAGCCTTCCTGGGCGGCTTCCTGCGGCTGGTTGGCGCAGCCGATGGTCAGCGCCATGGAGAGCAGGGTGATCGGGAGTAAGCCTTTCATTTTGTAGGGTCTTGTTGTCGTATAGATAAGGAATAATACCTATTTTTGTATATTGGAATGGAAGTTGATGGATTACTTAATAAAAACGAATGCATATGAAAACTCATTTCTTTGCGGCTGTCATAGCCTGTCTTGCCCTTCTCGTTTCCTGCCAGGAGGGTGTCCGTCATACCGGTGACGATACTGGAGACCTCTACGGTGTCTGGGCGTTGCAAACCAAGACCGAAGCGGCCCAGAACGCAGACGGCATGTCCCACGTCGACTATTCCAGCGTCCATTTCTATCTCACCTTGTCGGAATTCCCTTTCCCGCACGCCATTGCCAAGAAGGGCAGTTTCACGGACTTGGACCTTGACGACGTGGATGTGGACGCAGTGGGCTTTACCTACAACAAAGACCAGAAGAAGATCAGCTTCAAGAAAATGCTCTGGCTATCGGATGAACTCCTGACCTACAACATGACCCTGGACGGCACCTTCGACGTCGTGGAGCTGACCGACAAGTCCCTTGTCCTTCGCCAGGAGAGCACCCTCTTGAAGAAAACGACGACCTACGCCTTCCAGCGCTACAAATAACGCATAGGGAACTCATATACCAAGGCGGCGAGCCTGGCGATCATTGCCCTGATCTATCTGGTTGCCGGAGCGGTGGGGCTCAGCTTTTTCAGCCGGGTATGCGGCCTTGACGTCTCGCACGTCGTGATCGCCTACCGGCGGACGCATCTTTGACCTTTGGCGTTTTTTTCGTATCTTGCACCCTGTTAGTCAGTTTTGTATTATGACGGAAGGCAAAGCCATCATCCTGCTGCACTGTCCGGACCGGCAGGGCATCATCACCGACGTGACGGGATTCATCACCCGCAACCATGGCAACATCGTCTATCTCGACCAGTATGTGGACACCATCGACGGGCACTTGTTTATGCGCATCGAATGGGAGCTCAAGGGATTCTTCATCCCGCGGGAGCACATCAAGGAGGTCGTGGACGAGCTGTTCGCGGAGCGCTACGGGATGGTCTCGAGCATCTTTTTCAGCGACGTGCGGCCGCGTATGGCCATTTTCGTCAGTAAGCAGAGCCACTGCCTGTACGACCTGCTGGCCCGCCACCGGGCCGGAGAATGGGACGTGGACATCCCATGCATCGTGAGCAACCACGAAGACCTCCGCTTCGTGGCCGACCAGTTCGGCATCCCCTTCCACGTGTGGAGCATCGCCCCGGACAAGAGCAACCGCGCCGAGGTGGAGCGCGCGGAGATGGATCTCCTGCACAGGGAGCAGATCAGCTTCATCGTGCTGGCGCGCTATATGCAGGTGATCAGCGACGAAATGATCGCGGAATACCCGCACCACATCATCAACATCCACCACTCCTTCCTGCCTGCCTTCGTGGGGGCGAAACCCTACCACCAGGCCTATGAGCGGGGGGTCAAGATCATCGGGGCCACGAGCCACTACGTCACGCGGGAACTGGACGCCGGCCCCATCATCGAGCAGGACGTGGTACGCATCAGCCACAAGGACACGCCGGACAGCCTGATCCTCAAGGGCCGCGACCTGGAGAAAATCGTCCTCAGCCGCGCCGTGACCAAGCACATCGAGCGCAAGATCCTGACTTACAAGAACCGGACGGTGGTCTTCGGCTAGGGCTTTCTCCATCGTCATCCCGGGTTCAAGCCCGGGATCCCCTTCTTGCGGTTTGCGTTTTTTTTGCTATCTTGCAAATGTGTACCAGCCAACCGACGAATGAAAAAGCCTTTTGCCCGTTTCAACCTGGCTAAAGACCCCATCCGCACACGATGGTTCCTGAAGCCTATCACCGCCCTGCTCAGTTTTCCTGCCATCGCCAGGCACAAGACGATCATCCATCGCCACGGCACGGAAGGACTTAAGCCGCCGTATTTGCTTCTTTGCAACCACAACGCTTTTTTGGACTTCAAGGTGGCCACCAAGGTCATCTACCCCAACAAAGCCAATTATGTCGTGGCGATCGACGGCTTCATCGGCCGGGAATGGCTGCTGCGCAACGTCGGCTGCATCTGCAAGCGCAAGTTCACCAACGATGCCACCCTGGTCCGCCAGCTGCGCAAGGTCGTGGACAACGGCGACATCGCCGTCGTTTACCCGGAGGCGCGCTATTCGCTCTGCGGCACCACGTCCGTACTGCCGGAGTCGCTGGGAAAGCTCTGCAAAATGCTGGGTGTGCCGGTGGCATCCCTCATCTGCCACGGACACCATATCAATTCTCCTTTCTGGAACCTTCACGAACGCGGCGTCAAGCCGACGGAAGCCGACCTGACGCTCCTGTACACCGCGGAGGAGCTCACGGCCGCCAGCGTAGATGAGATCAACGAGCGGCTCGTACAGGCCTTCCAGTACGATGATTTCGCCTGGCAGAAGGCGCGCGGCATCCTGACGAAATACAAGCGGCGCGCAGAGGGGCTGCACAAGGTGCTCTACCAGTGTCCCGCTTGCGGTCAGGAATATGAGATGACCTCGGAAGGCGTTCAGCTGCGTTGCAAGCATTGCGGAAAGAGCTGGACGATGAGCCCGCTGGGCGAACTGAGGGCCGACAGCGGCGAAACGGAGTTTTCCCATATCCCCGACTGGTACGAGTGGGAGCGGGCGAATGTGCGTCGCGAGGTGGAGGAAGGCCGCTACTGCACAGGCCCCCTGCACGTCCACGTGGATACGCTCCCCAACGCCAAGGCCTTCATCCGCCTGGGCCAGGGCCTGCTCACGCACGACATGGACGGCTTCCACGTGCGCGGGACCGACGTGGACGGCGATCCCTTCGAGATGGACCTCAAGGTGCCGTCGCTTTATTCCTGCCACATCGAATACGAATACCTCGGGAAATACGGCGACTGCGTGGACCTCAACACCCTGAAGGACACCTGGTACATCTATCCCGAAGACGAAAAATTCTCCGTGACCAAGATGGCCCTGGCCACGGAGGAACTCTTCTATGCCTGGCGGCGCGGCATCGGCCGCCCGTGCAAGCCGGGACTGGCCTAGCCGAATACGCGCTCGTCCAGCCAGGCGGCAATCCGCTTCTGGGAGGCGGGGGAGCAGGACTCCAATGAATTGAAACAAACGAACTTGCGCGCTTTGGCTGCCGAGAACAGCGCGAGTTTTCGGTTCACGTACCTGTCGGAATTCCCGTAATGCTTGAGCACCAGGCCCGTCTTCAGGTCGGAGATGAGGGCCATCCGGCCCTGGCGCTCCATATCGAGGTAGAACGCTTCCTGCACCTCGAACTGCTCCGGATGCCGGAACTTGTGACGGAGGTTGCACGCCACCATGTCCGGCCTTTCCTCCACCCATTGCGCGAACCAGCTCTTCAGCATCGCGCAGGGCGTATGGCCCAGATACAGGATGTGGCCGCGTCCGCCCATCAGCTCCAGTGCGCGGAGCATAACTTCCTTATAGCCGGGATGCTCCGGGCGCAGGCGGCGCAGCAGGCGGACCAGCGCGGCGGGGAACTTGTGCGCATAGCACACCACCTTCCCGTCCGGAAAGAAATCCTCCACCGACACGGGCCGGATCAGCATCGTGTCGTCGTTGGTATAGAGGAAGTGCTCCGACAGCTCCGGGATGTTCCAGACGAGCGTGTCGATCGAATTGGAGTTGAAGGTCGGCAGATGCGCCTCCCGTCCCCGGAAGATGACGGCGTGGTCCACGACCACCACGTCGTCCACCCGGTCCGGGAAATGCTCCCGGAGCATCCCGCCCAGGTCCGGGTCCTGCCCGTCCGTGACGATATAGATCTTGCGCAGGAAGGGCGCGAAGCGGAGCATCGAAGCCACCGTCCAGCGTATCTCTCCCCGGGAGACGTAGCGGGCGGGACCGCCCACGTCATTGTTTTCCAGCACGCCGCCACCGGCATACGGCGCACGCTTCGCCGCGAGCACGGGGTCGTTGCCGTCCACCCAGGGCAGTACTGCGTCTATCGGGAACGGGGTCTGTGTCATGGTTGCACCCGGAGTACCTTGATGCCCGTGATGTTGCGGGAGGCGGAGAGCGCCGCCTCCAGGGTGCGGGAATCGATGATCACCTTCTTTTCGTTGATGGAGGCGTGGATGAAGCCGAGGCGGTCGGAGGATTTCGCCCGGTAGGCGATCACGACGTGCGAGACGTCCAGGCCCTCGATGGCGGTGGTGAAGCAGAGGATGTCTCCGCTGCGGATCCGCCCCTCCACCTCACGGATCTTCGATTTGGGGATATAGTTCCGCGGGATCGCGCTCACGCGCTCCTCGATGGCGGCCATCCGCGCACGGTTCTCCTTGGCATAGCCGGACTCCCCGGCGAGCGGGGCGTAGCTGTCCGAATGATGCGTCATATAGTTGACGGGACGCGTGTCCGGCACGCCGCCCAGTTCGCCGGTCAGGTCGCGGAACAGCCCGTTCCGCTCGCCCTGCGCCACCCATTCCGAGACGTAGTGCAGGCGCGATTCATAGCGGTCCACGACCCCGTCGCGGTAGCGCGAACCCAGGAGCGTCTCCGCCAGGTCCTCGAACGTGGCGTCCGCGCCGCGGCGCTGCGCCGTCTTGACGAGACCCAGGCAGGTCTCGGCGAAGAGGATGCAGTCCGTCTGCGTCAGGAAGATGCGGAGCTTCTCGTCGCGGCCCTCCTGCGTGCCGGCGACATAGGGCTGGTCCAGCAGGCGCTTCGCCGCCCGGACCATCAGATCCGGCCCGTCCTCGCGCTCCGCCGCGGCCGCCAGCTCCTTCAGGACCAGGCCGCCCAGGGCGATGTCGTCCGCCGTGGACACGTAAGGCACCTGCGCCCGCACCGGGCACAGCAAAGCGGTCAGCAGGAAACCTGCAAGAAGGAAACGCAGTCTCATAACTAACGGACTACCTTGCCGAAGGGGAAGAGGGCCCCGATGGCCATCTTGAAATGCTGCAGGCCCCAGGGAATGCCCACGACGGTGATGCAGCAGATCAGGCCGAACACCCCGTGCACGATGGCGATCTCCCACCAGCCCAGCAGGATCCAGAGGACGTTCATCACCAGCGACAGGCAGCCCGGCTCGTTCGGCCGGAAGATCATCTCGCGGCCGAAGGGCCACAGGGCGTAGCCGCCCAGCTTGAAGAGCTGCACCCCGAAGGGGATGCCGATGACCGTTATGCACAGGAGCAGGCCCACGATGAAGTAGATGATGGCGACGATCAGGCCGCCGAGGATGAGCCAGAGGATATTGCCGAGGGTTTTCATAACGCAAAGATACGAAACTAAATGATCCTTAATTCATCCGGCGCTTGATCTCGAGCACATAAGGATGCTTCGTGAAAGGGGCGTCGGAAGCGAGCAGTTCGTCGAAGCGCTCCTCGCCGGCCAGTCCCGGCACATCTTCGATGAAGGCGACGGGAATGAGGTTGTCCAGGTTCTCCTGGATCAAGCCCAGTAAGAAATCCGTATATTTCTTGAGCGCGGCGCGGTCCTGTGCGCCGAATTCCTCGGCACGGGCCAGCCGCTCCTCCAGCGGAAGGGCATCGAACGTCTTCTTGAGCCGGGAATACTCAGTGTAGGCTTCCTCGTTCCGCTTGTCGCAATCTGCCAGCTTGTTGTTGAGTGCGGAACCGGTCAACGAGCTGTCTGCCTCGCTCACCTGCACGGGAACCCCGTCATTGAAGAACAGGAACCACCAGTCGTCGTTGTCGATGTTGACGGCCAGGTAGGCATCCCTGGCGGCCTTGCCCTTCATCTGGAAGGTCCCGCCGGAGACCACGGTACTGTTGATGGGCTTGTTGGTGATCATATCCAGCAGATAGACTTTCCGGCCATCCTCCAGGGCGGTACCCCGCACGGAATACCGGGTATTGACCTGCGTACAGGCCAGGGTGAGCAGGGCGCTTGCAAACAGCAGGAAAACGGAAGTCCTCTTCATACTATTCCGCGGGCAGCTTGACGGTGAAACGGGTGCCGTCCCAGGAGAGGGTGGTGACGGCCTCGTCGCCGAATTCGGCAACTTCGACCAGCTTGATGTCCTTGCCCTGGCGGGGGAGTTCGATCCTGTCATACAGGATGAATTCGAAATTGCGTCCGCAGATGTCCTTGACGGCCACGGGGCGCCAGATCATTTCGTCGGGCAGGACGCGGAAGAAGGCGATGTCGTTGAGGTTGACGAAGATGTTGTCGTCGATCTCCTCGTCGGTCCATTCCGGGTCGGCCTCCTCCAGGTTGTACTCATAGCCCTGCAGGGCCACGCCGATCAGGCGCGAGCCGTCCTTGCAGTTCCAGAAGCACATCTGCACGGAAGGGGAGGTCTCCGTGCCCAGTTCGCCGGAGATATAGCCGTTGCGTTCGTCCAGGGTGTATTCCGACAGGGCATCGTCCGTGCCCAGTCCGAGCATCTTGCCCACCATCATCTGGAAGAGGTCGCCGGGATAGGCGTTGGCCAGACCGACGAAATAGTTGCGGATGGTGGGCTTCTCGTCCCAGCCTGCAGTGTACAGGCCCTTCGAGTGCCACTCCTTGACAACTCGCTGGAGAGCCACCTCGTGATCAGTCAGTTCGGGGAAATCGTCGTCCTGCGCAAAGGCGGGGGCTTGGAAACAAAGGGCAATGACCGTAAAGAATACCGTCAGGGAAAAATAAAAGAACCGTTTCATACTTATCATTATATCTGCAAAAACTACACCACGGGCAGGAACATTGAAAAGGTTTACTTGTCTTTCTTCTCCCGTGCCTCACGCTTCTTGCGGCGTTGTTCTCGGTTATTCTTTTGTGATTCAAGTACTTCCACCACGGCGTCCGTCATCTCGTCCGGCCACGTCTCTCCTGAGACGGCGGCATCCGACCAGGGGCACAGATCTTTATAATCCGAATCAAAAACAATCGTATACGGGGGGCCGCACCGGTCATTGACGGACATGAATAACCTGCGTCCTCCATCATGGATCATGCTTGTCGGCCATTTTACGTCGGGATCGTCCAGGTGTTCGTAGATCTCCTTGGTTATCTCGAACAAGGAGCAGTTTACTCCGCTTCCGACTTGTGCCGTGTACAGCCCCCGGTCCTCATCGAAACAGGCTTCCCAGTTATTTCCCGTTTTAAACTGCATCATACTTATTCCGCTTTATCGGCCTGAAGATTGGTCTCAAATATCGGTCTAAAGATAAGGATTACCCGCGATAACACAAAATGCCAGATTACAGACAGAGAAAGCCACCGCACGTCGCGGTGGCTTTCTCTGTCTGGGTGACTCGACTTGAACGAGCGACCTCCTGGTCCCTAACCAGGTGCGCTACCAACTGCGCCACACCCAGATGCCCTCGAAAGGGACTGCAAAGATAGACAATTTTTTCAGAATTGCAGCCTTTTGCCTGAAAAAAATCATTCCTCCCGCTTCTCCCTGTCGGGAATCAGGCGCCGGACCGGTTTCCAATGATAGAAGAAACGGCTGGCGATGACGCGGATCACCGTGTAGGTGGGGATGGCGACGAGCATGCCGACAGCCCCGCCGATGTGTCCGGCGATCAGCAGGACGATGAAGATCTCGAGCGGGTGGGCCTTGATGCTGGTGGAGTAGATGAGCGGCTGGTAGATGAAGTTGTCCACCAGCTGCGCGCCGAGCATCAGGGCGAACACGATCAGGGCGAACCACCCGATGTCCACGGCAAGCCCCACGCCGGTCGTATACTTGAGGATGACGCTGAGCACCACGCCGATGATCTCGCCGATCAGCGGACCGACATAGGGGACGATGTTGAGGATGCCGGCGATGAAGGCGATGCCGAGCGCGTTGGAAATGCCGATGCGGGCCACGAGCCAGAGCAGCAGGAAGTCAACGAGCATGACGCCGAGGATCTCGACGACCAGTCCCAGGAAGTAACGGGACAGAAGGCCTTCGATATCGGAGATCGTGGTGCCGACGGATTCCTCGATGCGGTCGGGAACGAGCGAGCCGACGATACGGCTGAAGAGCTTGTCGTCCTTGATGAAGAAGAACGAGATGAAGACCGTGGCAAAAGCCCCGACCACGAAGTTGACCACCGTGGATGCCACGGAACCGAGGATGCCCGAGATGGAGGAGATGCTGGTGATCTCCTTGAGCTTGTCGATCAGCAGCGCCACCCCGTCGAAACCTTCTCCCAGAAAGGGGAAGGTGGCGACCAGCCACTGGTTGAAATTCTCCAGGATACTGTTCTGCGGCAGGAACTGGCTGCCGCTGGCCGCCTCCCGCACGATGCCGGAGACGACCGGGATGATCTGCGTGACGATCAGGGCCAGCAGGCCGAATACGATGACCAGCGTCAGGATGGCGAGCAGCCAGTCGGGCGCCGTCCTGCCCTTGACCGTGATCTTGCGGAGCGCGCGCACCACCGGCTGGCCGATCAGCGACACCACGAAGGCGGCGATGATGTAGACCAGCACACTGCGGAAATACCAGCATAGCAGTGCGATGATGGTGAAGATGGCCGTGGCGACGGTCAGCCGGGCCAGCCGGTCGATGCTGCGTTCTTGTTCCATGGGCGCTTACTGATGGGCGTCGCGGAGCAGGTCCAGGACGACCTTGACCGGGTTGAAGGTCTCGATCGGGACCTCGACGAAGAGGGTGTTCCAGTCGGACATGGAGCCGTTCCAGAGGCCGGGCAGTTCAAGGGCGCGCAGTTCGCGGCCCTGGTAGCTCTTCGAGCTGATCAGCCCCGTCTCCTCATCCACATAGTCGAGCAGGTTGAACTTGCTGCCGTCGTGCCGGCGCAGGATGCACACGAGGTCCACGGGGTTGAAGTGCGTCGCGGCCTTGAGGGCGGCGACGGCCGCCGGGTCGTCCGGGTTGATCTGGGCGCCTTCGAGGATCTGCAGGGAGGTGCTGCCGTCCTTGTCGCGGATGATGAAGGGACCGCCGCCCGGTTCGCCGAGGTTCTTGACCATGCCGCAGACGCGGATGGGGCGGTCGAGCTTGGCGCGGAGCAGCTCGGCGCGGTCGCGGCTGTCCTTGGGTTCGGGAATCTTGATGCAGAGCTCGTCGCGGAGGAAATCCTCGATCTCGTTGCAGAGTTCCTGGCATTCGGGCGTGGCACAGGGATCGTCCAGGTTCACCACGGTGCCCGGGATGAAACTCAAGTCAGAGATCTCCTTGCGTACCTGGGTCAGCTGGTCCAGGGCGAAGATATATCCCTGGATGCGGTCGCGCAGCTCCAGCGCGCGGCCCATCAGGACCTTCTTCCACCGGTAGGTGGCAGGCTGCATGCGCTCCACGCAGACATTGTCGATGTTCTTGATGCTCACGAGTTCGGCGTCCAGCTCGTTGAGGTTGTAGATCAGGGCGCCGTGGCCGGCGGGGCGGGTGAGGATGCTGCCGTCCTCCTTGAGGAAGGGCTTGCAGTCCGCATCCACGGCCAGGGTGTCGGTCTCCTTGGCCTGGTAGGTGAAGGTGACGTTGTAGCGGACGCCGTAGCGGGCTTCATACTCAGCCTTGATCTCCTCCACGGCGGCCTCGAACAACGCGCGGTGCTCCGGGGAGATGGTCACGATGAGGTCCACGCTGCCGTCGGCGTTGCGCATGTATGCCTGGCCTTCCACGAAGTGCTCGGCCAGGGCCGTGCGTACCTCGTCCGGATAGCGGTGGAACTTCAGCACGCCCTTGGGCTTGCTGCCGTAGGCGAGGCCGGCGTCCGTGAGGAGCTTGCGGGCGGTGGCGGCAGGGTCGAACGGGGCCTTCCCGAACACGTCCGGGGAATAGAAAGCGAATCTCTCGAGGTTGGCGGCGAGCTTCTCCGTGGCGGCGTTGGGAGTGTCCATGCCGGCGAAGATGTCCTTGAACATGCGGGAGGCGGCGCCGGAAGCGGGCACGAACTTGCAGCGTCCGTGGACCTCGGCTTCGTCGGCGTAGCGGACGGCCTCGTCCTGCTGCTCCTCGGTCAGGACTTCGATGCCGTGGCCCGGCGTGGCGGGAGCGGCGATTTCCAGCCAGGGGAACCCCTTGCGGAAGCGCTCGATCTGAGCATTCATTGTGGCTTTATCCATAGTGTTATCGTAATTAAGGGTCATTATCCGAAATAGAATTCACGGCGGTAGCTGTAGCCTGCGCGGAGCTCGCTGAAACGCTCCGGCGCCATGCGGAACATGAAATCGTCCGTGAAGATAGGGTAGTTGTACTGGATGATCGAGGCGATCTGGCCCTGCGTCTTGTCATGGGCGTCGATCCGGACGGCCTGGTACTCGATGATCTCCGTGGTGGGGAAGAAGTCGTAGAGGCTGGAGAGCCCGAAGAAGCGGGCCACGGCGCGGATGGCGAGCGAGGTGCCGATCTGCTTGCCCTGCAGGGTGTAGCCGGCGATGTGCGGCGTGGCGATGTCCACCAGGTCCATCAGCTCGCGGTTGATGTCGGGTTCGTGGCACCAGGTGTCCAGGGCCACGGGACCGAGGCGGGGGATGGCCCGGATCAGGTCCTCCTCGACCACGAGTTCTCCCTGCGCCGTGTTGATGAAGAAGGCACCCGGCTTCATTTTCTCGAAGAAACCCGCATTGGCCATGCCCCGGGTGTTGTCATTGACGGGGATATGCAGCGAGACGATGTCCGAGCCCTCCAGCACGGCGTCCAGCCCGTGGAATTCCGTGTGCCATTCCTTGGCGGCCCGCCAGGGGTCGTAGCGCAGGGTCTTGAACCCGAGGGCGAGGGCCATCTCCTCCACCCGCGAACCCGCCGACCCCAGGCCGATGATCCCGAAGGTGGCCCCGCTGAGGGAGATGCTCTTGCGGGCGGCCATCCCGTACAGGGCGGAGAATACATAGTTCGTGACCCCGCCGGCGTTGCAGCCGGAGGCGTTCTGCACGTAGATGCCGTGCTCCTTGCACCAAGCCAGGTCGATGTTGTCCATGCTGACCGTCGCCGTGGCGATCATCTTGACGGACGTGCCTTCCAGCAGGGCGGCGTCGCAGCGGGTCCGGGTACGGATGATCAGGGCATCGGCATCCAGCAGGTCCTCCCGGCGGATGTCCGGGCCCTCCTTGTACACGACTTCCGCGAAGGGCTCGAAGACCCCTTCGACGAACGGGATGGCCTGGTCTACGACGAGTTTCATTTGAGGATCAGTTCTTTGACGAGCCCGACGCGGGCGTCGTCGCCGGTGAAAAGTTCATCCTGGGCGAGGATGTCGTTGATCCGGGCGACTAGGGCATCGCGCTGGAAATACAGCTGGCTGCGGACCACGGAGGAGTCCACGGTGATATACAGCCTGCCGTCGCGGAAATAGCGCCGCACCGTGTAGCGCCCGGCGCCCGAGGCGGCGTCCCACGCGGCGAAGATGCGCTGGGTGTTGAGTCCGGAGGTCAGGTGCTCGGACTTGAGCCAGGAGCGGATGAGTTCGGAAAGGGGGGCGGCGGTCTTGCGGGCGACTCTACTCATTGACGGGAGTGAAGACGCCTCCTGCCGTCTCGAAATAGCTGCGGTCCGTCGTGAGGGTGTCCACGATGGACTCCGTGCGGACCTTGTTGGAATCGGTCAGGAAGATCTGGCCGAAGGCCTTGTCGGCGACCAGTCGCAGCAGGTTGCCGACGCGGTTGAGGTCGAGTTTGTCGAAGAGGTCGTCCAGCAGCATCATCGGCGGGTAGCCGTAGGCGTTCCTCATGACTTCGTACTGGGCGAACTTGAGCGCCACGAGGAAGGACTTCTGCTGCCCCTGGGAGCCGCAACGGCGGATCGGGTGTCCGTCCATCGTGAAGAGGAAGTCGTCGCGCTGGATGCCGGCTGTGGTGAACTTGAAGACCTGGTCGCGGTCGCGCCGGCTGCGGAGGATCTCCCGCAGGTCTCCCTTCTGCAGGTCGGAGCGGTATTCGATGCCGACCTGCTCCCGGCCGCCGGAGATCTCGGCGTAATACTGCTGGACGATCGGGACGAGGCTGTCGCAGAAGGCGGCCCGCCGGGCGAAAATCGGGGCGGCGAGGGCCGAGAGACGCTCGTCGAAGGTGCTCAGCAGGTCCTCATCATAGACGCCTGCCTTGAGCAGTTTGTTGCGCTGCAGCAGGAAACGGTTGTACTGCTGCATATCAGCCAGGTACGGGCGCTCCATCTGCGAAAGGACGGCGTTGACGAACTTGCGCCGCTCCTCGCCCGACTCGCTCACCATGGCGATGTCGGCCGGGGAAACCATGACGATGGGCAGGACGCCGATGTGCTCGGAGACCTTGGTGTAGGACTTGTCGTCGCGCCGGACCTTCTTCTCTCCGCCGTCCGTGACCTGGATGCTGAACCGCGCCGGCAGGCCGCCGCCCATGTCGTAGGTGCCGGACAGTCCGAAGGCGGACGTCCCGTGGCGGAAATTGAAGCGGTCGGAAGGGGAGAATGCGCTTTTGGTCATCGACAGGTACCAGATCGCGTCCAGCAGGTTGGTCTTGCCCTCGCCGTTTCCGCCGCTGATGCAGTTGATGTTGGGCGAAAACGAGAGCTCCTGCAACTGGATGTTGCGGAAATCCTGGATGACTATTTTCTGAAGCGCAGGCATAACCAATACAAAGGTAGCAATTTATTCGTTCGCCGCCTGTCTTGTAAAGTTAAAGTATTTTTTCTAATTTTGCGGGCTAATTGGTTTAGAAAACAAAACAACGATAATATGGCTCAGAAAAAACTGAAAGAAAACCTGAAAGAGCAGGAAGCCGCCCGGCAGGAAAACATCGAGCAGACCGTCTCCGCTACCGAGCAGTTCTACAATGAAAACAAGAAAGTGATCTGGGGCGTCATCGCCGCCATCCTCGTGATCGGCCTCGGCATCCTCGCCTACAACAAGTTCATCTACCAGCCCAAGTGCGTCGAGGCGATGCAGCAGACCTATCCGGCCGAGATGAGTTTCCAGAGCGGGGAGTATGAGCTTGCGCTCAACGGCGACGGCAACAACATGGGCTTCGCCGACATCATCTCCGAGTACGGTACCAAGGCCGGCAAGGCCGTGTACCTCTACGCCGGTATCTGCGAGCTCTAGCTCGGCAACTACGAGGCTGCCCTGGGCTACCTGAAGAAGTACAGCGGCAAGGAGCCCATCCTGGCCGCCCGTGCCCTGGCCTGCGAGGGTGACGCCTATGTGGGACTGGGCGACTATGCCGCCGCCGTGCGCAGCTACAAGGCTGCCGCCCAGCGCGCCGACAACGTCTTCGCCGCCGCCTACCTGCTCAAGGAAGGCTCCGCCCACGAGGCCCTCGGCCA
>JAEEGG010004357.1_pt1 | contig 34416 bp, 34 predicted proteins | sample 9134161 | NCBI WGS metagenome assembly JAEEGG01 (sample SAMN16246543, study PRJNA631951) | gut metagenome | biome: gut microbiome; feature: rumen; material: CR-attached | host: Bos | place: Iran: Karaj | collected 2018-10 | reverse complement strand
TGCATGGATGCATTTCTATGTCGTTAAAAAAACTGCGACCCTGTGACGGATGCACATACCCTGCAAAGTAACAAGGCACCTTACAACACATGAGATGAAATGCTTAGTGCTGCTTCGTTCCCGACCTGACACGTTTCGCAAAGTCCCATTGCATAAGACCCGGCTATTCACAAAATATATGCACCCTTCACAGAGCCGCAATGCTAGTAATATATCCTTTTTTCGTTTATTTGTCAATACTCATTGGCATCAAGATATTTGATATAGTTCGAAACCATAAGTGCAATCTTGAAAGTAAGCGCATCATCGAATTTGCGTATATCAAGGCCGGTACTGCGTTCAAGCTTCTCTATACGGTATACGAGAGTATTACGATGTACGAAGAGCTGACGTGATGTCTCTGATACATTAAGGTTATTCTCGAAGAACTTGGCTATAGTGCTAAGAGTCTCTTCATCAAGCTGATCGAGGACATCATTGTCGCCAAATATCTCTTCAAGGAAAATATGACACAAGTTAACAGGAAGCTGATAAATAAGCCTTCCTATACCAAGAGTATTGTATGCATTGACATTCCTCTCAGCATAGAAGATCTTACCAACTTCAAGTGCCATCTTGGCTTCTTTATATGACTTGGACAGATCCTTGAGTTCTCCTACTATTGTACCATAAGCAACCCTTGCATTGAGCATTGCTTCTGTATTCATCATATCTACAATAGTTGTTGCTATATGAGCGATCTCATCATAGCTGTCAGGATTATCAACTGACTTGATAAGGATCACACTGTTCTCGTCTACCGCAGTGATATAATCACCCGCCTGAGTTGTATAGATGCTGCCAAGAAGCTCTGATACTGTATTATCATTGTCCTTGCCTGTCTCAACTATTATTACAACTCTGGGCCTTACTGCATCGATATGGAGCTTTTTAGCCCTGTTATAGATATCTATAAGAAGAAGATTATCAAGCATCAGATTCTGGAAGAAATTGTTCCTGTCAAATCTCTCTTTATAAGCAACTATAAGATCCTGCAACTGGCATACACATATTTTACCAATAGTATAGGCACCTTCATCATTGCCACTTGCTATAAGTATATATGCAGGCTCATTATCATCCATGACCTTAAGAAGGTGTCTGTTGCCTATAGCTTGTGAATCTACAGGAGAGTTAGCAAAGCTTACAACAAGGCTTGAATCTATATCTTCACCGTCCTTAGTACTTGCAACAATACCTCCTGCAAGATCCATGACTGTAAGATCTACTCTTGTTATAGCCTGTAGCTGGCTTATGCTCTGCTTGATTATCTGTGCGGAAATCATTCTTTTATCCTCGCTTCATTTACTGTAAGCACTTACTTAGTGCTACTTGTGCATGTTATCGCACACACCAAAGGTAATTTTAGCCTATTTTATGTATGTGTGCAAATCAAGAATTCGTTTATAACAAATATGTTATAGTTTTATAGTTATACTACTGATCCAAGTTAATGCCGAAATAATCTTTTATTCGACAACTATAAGGTAGCTGCTTACGCAGTAAAGAGTCTGACCGTTATAGATAACTCTGCTCCAGCCGGTAGTTTCATTATATCCTGTCCTTGTTACTGTCTCGCCATTTTTGATCTTGGCTATGACTACAGAAGCTTCGCCCTGACTGGGACGATCCCGCAGGTTTAGAACATCCTTACAGGTCACAGTCTCATTGACCTCTGTAAATGTCATACCTGACTCCATGTTGGCAGTAACACTTTCTGTTGCTGTATCAGACTTGGCAGAACTAGTTCCTGAATATCCAAAATAAGCTATATCTATATCAACATTGCCTTCAATACCGGGCACAGAGCCTTTGCTTGTATACTGCCACATGCAGTAAGAACCTGAATATCCCGGGCTAGTAACCGATGGATCCGACGGATAGTAGGCAAGCCAGATCTTGTTACTTCCTGCAAGAGATGCTGTATCCCAGTCTGTACCTCCCGCAAGCTCGTTACGGGATGCATAAAACATCGGAGTATATCCTGCGTTTTTAACAGTAGAGAGGAATGTCTGTGCATATGAGGATCTGTCCTGCATAGAGATACCATACTGGCGGCTTGTAGATTTATTATATCCCTCACAGTTATATACAACGGGATAGGTTATGGAATAACCGCTTATTATACTAATACAAAGATTAGCTTCCTGAATTGCCTCATCCTGACTAGTAGCTCTGGAGAAAAAATAAGCTCCTGTCTTAATACCATATTTGTTTGCTTCCTGAAGGTTATATCTAGCATTGGCATCTTCATGAAGTACGCCGTCATTGGACCTGTAACCAACCCTGACCATAGCAAAGCCAACTCCGGATGCAGCAACTTTCTGCCAATTTATAACACCCTGATATGAAGCCACATCAATACCATAGGTGACATCACCTGTCTCTGAGGCTACAGTCTTTGACTGAGTCTGCTGGGTATCACCGGAATTACTGTCTTTATTGGACTCCTGAGAAGATTTATCTGAAGAATTATTATCTGATGATTCCGAAGATTTCTGGCTCTCATCAGTTGAATTATCAGCTACAAGCTCTGTTACACTTACATCTGCGCCGCTACTCTGACCGTTCAGATTCATAGAGTCATCATCCTTGGAATCAGAATCACTTACAACGGCCGGCGTTCCCTCTACATAGAAAGTCCGTGCAGGAGATCCTGCTACTGTAAATGTGCTGCTTTCTTCTGATGAGCTCTGCGCTCCATCTTCGATAGTAACTTCTACTACAGAATCATAAGAACTACTATCAATACTAATGTCTACGCCAGATTCCAGTACAGCATCAGATGTATATGAAGTCGCCGCACTCTCTGATAGTGCAGCTTCCTCCATGCTTGTGAGCATAACCGCACTGGCACCTGTCCCAGAGGATACATGCGCGCTCTCACACCCCGTAAGAACAAGAGCTGTTATCATAACAAGACACAGAGTTGTTTGAAGTGCCCCCACAATCAGTTTATCTCTATGTTTATCGTGCTTCATCTCCCATAAAATCCCTTCATCTTATATATCAATACAGTCAAACATTATAATTATACTATATAGAAACATAAAAATGGCTGAAACGCACTAAAGTTTTATCATAAAACACCGATATTATAGTTGAAAGGAAGTAACACTATGATAATTACAAACAAATGAAATGTCCTGTCTGCTGAGTATATCTCCGGGCAGGACGTTTTTTTGCTCAAAAAAGGCAGAGCCCGTAAGCTCTGCCTTTAAGTAAACTATTATTAGTTTGTGATTGTCTTCTCTGTCTCTTTGTCGAATACGTGGATCTTCTCAACATCGAAACCGAACTTAACCTTATCGCCAGGTCTAGCTGTTGTACGAGAATCAACTCTAGCTGTGATAGGGAATCCTTCGAGATCGAAGTACAGATAAACTTCTGCACCAAGAAGCTCGTATACGTTGATTGTAGACTCGAATACAGCCTTAGATGTGCTAACAACCATCTCTGAATCGTCAACATCCTCAGGACGGATACCGAATGTAACCTTCTTTCCGCCGTAGCCGCCTTCGATAAGCTTCTTAGCCTTTGCAGGTGGAAGCTCGATTGACTGTCCAGCGATCTTAAGGAATGCCTTGTCGCCCTGAACTTCGCAATCAGCATCAAGGAAGTTCATCTGAGGTGATCCCATGAATCCAGCAACGAAGAGGTTGCCTGGCTTGTCATAGAGGTTCTGAGGTGTGTCAACCTGCTGAACAACACCGTCCTTCATAACTACGATTCTTGTACCAAGAGTCATAGCCTCTGTCTGGTCATGTGTAACGTAGATGATTGTTGTGCCAAGTCTCTGGTGAAGCTTAGCAATCTCTGTTCTCATCTGTACACGAAGCTTAGCATCAAGGTTTGAAAGAGGCTCGTCCATAAGGAATACCTTAGGATTACGAACGATAGCACGTCCCATAGCAACACGCTGTCTCTGTCCACCGGAAAGAGCCTTGGGCTTACGATCGAGAAGCTTTTCAAGATCGAGGATCTTAGCTGCCTCTTTAACCATCTTCTCTATTTCAGGCTTCGGAACCTTTCTGAGCTTAAGTCCGAATGCCATGTTATCAAATACTGTCATGTGAGGATACAGAGCGTAGTTCTGGAATACCATCGCAATATCTCTGTCCTTGGGCTCAACATCATTAACTACTCTGTCACCGATCTTAAGAGTACCTGATGTGATATCCTCAAGTCCTGCAATCATACGAAGAGTTGTTGACTTTCCGCATCCTGAAGGTCCTACGAAAATAATGAATTCTTTATCCTCAATCTGAAGGTTGAAATTCTTAACAGCCTCAAATTTGTTGGGATATACTTTGCAAACATTTTCAAGTGATAAACTTGCCATAACCTTTATTTCCTCCTAACTCATCACATAGCTTATGATAGAATTCAGTATATCTTTGACAAGCTTTATTTACTATTCACTAATTTCACAAATATTTTATTATTCATTAGCCAATGTGCTAATTGACTCAAAAATGCTTTTCCAATTCCGTAATGTTGACGAATAATCTCAACTATCTATATGCAACTTGCTAATTATTCACCTTTTTTCTCTTCATCAAGATCGTCAAGCTTCCTGATAGCCGCGTTCATCTCCTCTTCTTCGGAAACCTCATCCTCTTGTGGCTCAAATCTCTTGAAAGTAGGATTGTAGAGCATCGCGCAAAGGTATGCGGGGCCTGCTATTCCCACAAGCACATATATAGGAATGAATTTCATGTCAAAGAAGTATGCAAGCAAAAGCGGAAGCAATGAAACAAATGCCATACCTAGCGATCTGGGAAGCGCTACTATCGTCAATATAAATGCGTTCTTTACCGTCTTTACCACAGTGTTTTCAAATTTTGAAAGAAGCGGGAAAATATATAGTCCCACCATGTACAAAAAGACGAACATCGCAAATACTACATATCTGTACAATCCGCCTCTGCTTCTGAGAATAAGGAAATCAAGAATAAGCATTCCGCCTACAAAAAACTTTATCACCTGGAGAATTATTCCCTGTTTAAAGTTTTCCTTGAAAGACTTAAAGAATGACTTAGTCACATAGCTGTCTTCTTCTCTTACCATCTTAAGGACAACGTAATGCATGGCAGTGCAGGCGGGACCGCATATTGCAGATAACGGGATTCCTATTATCCAGGCCCACATCACGGCTGCGACAAAAATATCATAGCTAAACTGGCCTCCTTCAGTCATCAGCGGAGAAACAGCCGGTCCCAAGATCAAAACCTGTTCTATGATCAGCGGAACCGCAAATATAAGCGTTAATACATTGAGCCACATTACATCGGCAAGTCTTGTAAGTCCAGCCACAAAAGGGCTGTCTAAACTAAAAAATTTTCCCATTCGTCATAACCTCAATTCCATCGGTGTGAATTTTATTCCGTCGGCAACCATTTCTTTATGCGTGTCTCTAAATCCCAGTCTGTGATAAAAATCGATCGCATACGGTGATGCATTGACTGTAAGTTTGTCTATTCCCTCTTCAGTCAAAACATAATCAGAAACAAATTTAATAAGGGCACTACCAATCCCATTGTAATGGTAGTCCCCATCAACAAACAACAGTGATATATGTGATCTTTCCCTTATCGTGAGCATTCCGAGGCATCTATTGTCATATGCCGCCACAAACAGCTGATAATGCCCTGCCACAAACATTTTGTGAAGATTTTTATCCGTCACAAAATTACGAAAATTACTTATACCCTCTGCTGAATAATCAGGGGCGTCGAACCTGGCAAATGTTTTCCACGCTAGTTTCATCGCCCCATCCCAATCAGAATTATAAGCACATCTTACGACTACTCTTGATGTATCAATTATCACCGCTCAACACTTTCTTGATCCAATCCAACTGGTCAGCAAATACTTTTTCTCTTCCGATCTCCTGTTGAAGCTCATGGCGGAATCCATCATAAATCTTTATATCAACATTCTTCATCTGTAACTGAAGCCTGTATATATCAAACAGTCTCTTAAGAGCCTCTCCGTAACTGCACACAGGATCTTCGCTTCCGCCTGTTATAAGAACGGGCAGATTCTTTGGAATATCCTCCATCCTGTCCTCATCCTGTATTCTCTTTAAGAGTTCCGCCATAGTCTTAAATCCATTCAGTGTAAAGATAAAGTTACATGCCGGATCTGAGATATATTTTTTTATACTCTCTTCGTTATGTGATAACCAGTCAAAAGGTGTTGCGGGCTTCTCGATTTTCCTCAGATATCCCTTGAATGCCATATCGTTGATCATCTTCGAACGATGCTTCTCGCCGAAAAAGAACTGCAAAATAGATATCCAGAAATTCATCGCTCCGAGCGTACCTCTTGTCGTATACGCTGTTCCCTGAATTATCGCACCTTTTATTCCTGTTCCGTATCGTGTCATATATTCTCTGGCTATAAATGAGCCAAAGCTGTGACCGAGGATAAAAACCGGTACTCCCGGAAATTCTTCCTGTGTCATCTTTTTTAATCTATGCGCATCGCGCACTAAAACCGTTGCGGGATCATTCTTGCAAAAGTATCCGTAGATACTGCCTGGCGGAGTGACCGACTTACCATGTCCCAGATTATCGTTTCCAATGACCATTATGCCGTTTTCTGCCATAAAACGTGCAAATTCGTCATAGCGGTCGATGTATTCCTGCATCCCATGAATAACCTGGAGAATTGCAATCGGCTGTCCATCGGGAATCCATCTTACTGCGTTAAGCATGGTCTGCCTGTCTCGTGATTTGTAAGTCAGTTCCTCTTTACGTACCATAAGAAATCCCTCCCAACACATATTTGTTCGGGTTATATAATCAAAATGCGTATCATGTGTATATACGCATTTCCGATTATTTAACTCCTATATAATATATGATAACACGAATTGCATATAAATTATCAACAGATTTCAGCTCCGGAAGGCATTGATTTTTCGGGAGTCATAAGAGCAAGATTGCCCTCTGCATCTTCCGCACAAAGAAGCATTCCTTCAGAAACAACACCGGCAAGTTTTGCAGGCTTTAAGTTCACAAGAACCATTACCTTCTTTCCTACCATCTCTTCCGGTGAATAATACTTCCTGATACCTGATACGATCTGCTTCACCTGACTTCCGATCTTAACCTGAGAGCACAGAAGCTTTTTGGATTTTGCAACCGCCTCACACTTTATGATCTCACCCACCTGGAACTGCATAGCACCAAACTGCTCGTATGATATTTCTTCCTTTGCGGGAATATCTATAACTGCTTCTTCAGCTTCATTGCTTGTCTTTGCGGGAAGCGGAGCAAGTCCTGCCTTTGCAAGATTCTCGGCAGCCTTCCTCTGAGCTTCTTCATATTCAGCCTTCTGCTTCTTTGTTATCTCTGCAGCTTTTTCAAGGACATCTTTAAGATCCTTACGTGCAAAGAGCATTTCAGGATTTTCCACTACCTTAGTTCCGCTTTTGTATAATCCAAACTTGCCGAGAGTATCAAAATCTCTCTCTGCCGCATTGATCTGTTCTCTGATCTTAACGGCTGTCTCAGGCATAAACGGATCAAGAAGAGCCGCACCTATTGAAATAGACTCTACAAGGTTATACAGAACAGTTGAAAGTCTGTCTTTCTTGCTCTCATCTTTTCCAAGGATCCATGGCTCAGTCTCATCTATATATTTGTTGCATCTCTTAAAGAGTGTGAATATCTCTGTGAGTGCATCAGCAACACGAAGCTCGTCCATCTTCGCTTCAACTTTTTCATAGCAGCCTGTGACAACTGCCTTAAGATCGTCGTCAACAGCCTCTTTTACACCCTTATCTTCCAATACTCCGCCGAGATACTTGTTACTCATTGCAATAGTACGGTTAACAAGGTTTCCGAGTGTATTTGCAAGATCTGAATTAAATCTCTCAACGAGAAGATCCCATGTGATAACACCGTCATTCTCAAAAGGCATCTCATGAAGCACGAAATATCTTACAGGATCTACTCCGAATAAGCTTACAAGGTCATCAGCATAAATAACGTTTCCTTTAGACTTACTCATCTTCTCTCCGCCCTGCAAAAGCCATGGATGTCCGAAAACCTGCTTAGGAAGAGGCTCTCCGAGCGCCATAAGGAAAATGGGCCAATAGATTGTATGGAAACGAATAATATCTTTTCCGATAAGATGAAGATCTGCAGGCCACCATTTCTTGTACTCTTCCGAACTGTTACCCTCTGCATCGTATCCGATACCTGTTATATAGTTTGAAAGCGCATCAAGCCATACATAAACTACATGCTTATCGTCAAAGTCTACAGGAATTCCCCACTTAAACGATGTTCTTGATACGCACAGATCCTGAAGTCCCGGAAGAAGGAAGTTATTCATCATCTCATTCTTTCTGGAAACAGGCTGAATAAACTCAGGATGTGTGTTTATATAATCAATAAGTTTATCCGCATATTTGCTCATCTTGAAGAAATATGCCTCTTCTTCTGCGGGATGAACAGGGCCTCCACACTCGGGACACTTTCCGTCAACGAGCTGTCCCTCTGTATAGAACGCTTCACACTCTGTACAGTACATTCCCTTGTAAGATCCCTTGTAGATATCTCCCTGATCGTAGAATCTCTTAAAGATCTTCTGAACCTGCTTAACGTGGTCCTCATCCGTTGTGCGGATAAATCTGTCATAGGATGTATCCATAAGGTTCCAAAGACCTTTGATGGTATCTGATACTCCGTCAACAAACTCTTTTGGAGAACTGCATCCTGCTTCAATCGCTCTTGTCTCTATTTTCTGACCATGTTCATCGGATCCTGTCTGAAAATGAACATCGAATCCGTCTCTTCTCTTATATCTTGCTATAGCATCTGCAAGAACGATCTCATAGCTGTTTCCGATATGAGGCTTACCTGATGTATACGCAATCGCTGTAGTTATATAATATTTTCCCTTATTCTGCATTCTATCTCATTCCTTCCTGATATATTACCAACAGAGTAGCTCATACCCGGTCTCGGTCACAAGAAGTTCCACTTCCCACTGCGCCGAAGGCTTTAAATCTGCTGTATAAACTGTCCAACCGTTTTCTTCATCGCAAAAGATTTCATCTGTTCCCATGTTTACCATAGGTTCTATCGTAAATACCATTCCCGGAACCATTATCATACCGGTTCCCGGTCTGCTGACATAGCTTACAAAAGGCTCTTCATGGAATTCTTTTCCGCAGCCGTGTCCGCCTATCTCTTTTACGACAGTATATCCGTTATCGAGAGCATGCTGATGCACAGCATGTCCCATGTCTCCAATAGGTGTCCATGGGATTACCGCTTTAAGTCCCACTTCAAGACACTCTTTGGTCACATCTACAAGTCTCTTCTTTTCCGGGGATACATTTCCTATACAGAACATTCGTGAAGAATCAGAAAAATATCCGTCAAGAATTGTCGAACAGTCGACGTTTATGATATCTCCGTCCTGTAAGATCACATCCTCAGACGGGATTCCATGGCAGACCTCTTCATTTATCGAAGTGCATACACTCTTGGGAAATCCCTCGTAATTAAGGTCAGCCGGGATTCCTCCCATTTTTATCGTCGTGTTATATACAATGTCGTCAATTTCCTGAGTTGTCATTCCCGCACGTATTTTATCACCGATCTCATCAAGCACAGCCATATTTATAACCGCACTCTTTTTGATTCCTTCAATATCTTTTTCTGTCTTAAGCAGGTCTCTTGTCGGGATTCTGAAACCTTTATGTTCAAGTTGAATAAGTTTGTCATCAAATGCAGCGTGACACGCTTTATATTTTTTTCCGCTTCCGCACCAACACGGATCGTTCCTCTCAAGTCTTTTATACATTCTATGCCTTCTTACCTCTCTTAATTTAACAAATATAGTATGCCTTTTCGCCTCCCAAATGTCAATTAACGCCACAGACACTTGTACCTTTCCGTGTCTGTGGCGTCACATCCTTATTATTTCAAATTATTAACTTCTCTGGCCGCTCTTATAGGTTCGTAATCTTCAGGATCCGCTTCCACGTATCCTTCATGTTTGTAAAAAGATAGTGCTTCCTTTCCTTCCTCTGTGTTGCCGATATTAATGAATGTATTTTTGATTGCTTCTTTAAGCGCTTCATTCATTACCTGCGTTGTCCTGCTAACGCAGACCGTGTCATTATAAATTCCGCTTGTAACACCTATTACAGCAGTCTCGTCCCAGATATTAAAAGGTCTTCCGTATTCCGCCCTCCATTTGTCTTCAAAATCCCGTCTTGCATCCGCATATATGCATATAACATCCAGTGATTCCGACGCAAGGCCCTCAAAAGCCGTACTGTAGGTATCTAATTCCGTCACATATTTAAGATTTGTGATTTTCTTATTATATTTCTCTTTTAACCAAAGAGATGGATATAAATATCCGGCGGGTGATGTAGAGTTCATTACGCCCCATCTTAACATGTTAAGTTCTTCCCATGTAAGAGGCTCACCGTTATTTACTTTTTCCGCCATGGCCTGACCTCTTACCGATGGCCCCGCCAATATCAATGCTCTGTAATATGTTACCGTTTTGTCCGTCGGCGAAGTGGGTGTATTATCATTCCACACTCTCGGCTCATCACTTTCAATCGACAGGCCTTTTCTAAGCGCCGTCAGAATAACATCGCAATACTCCTCATATAATACATACGTTGCTCCCGGAACAAAACCTATATCAACTTCTCCGATTGCAAGTTTTCGGCCTATCATCTCATACGATGAACCAACTTCTATCTCTACATCTCTGACATAATAGCCCTGTTTTATCATCTCGCTTTTAAATAATTTTTTTATCTCATCACTTTTACTTAGTATTTCTTCCTCATCTACTGATTTTACAAATCCAATGGTAAGTCTTTGAACAGACTTTTCTGCTCTTTGCGATGGCGATGCACAGCTACAACCCATTAACATTGTTATACACAAAAGAACAGCAACAGCTAACGAAGTATATTTCCTCATAACGCCTCCACACCATGTCAGAACACATGGTATTTTTGGAAAAAAAGGCTCATGCGCTATGCACATGAGCCACTTGCAGCTTATACTGAAATTGTATTTTATTTATGTTTTCTTGTCAATGTGTAGTCTGTTATTCCGATAACTTATTCCTAAATTTAATAATATTTTCAGAAATATCGCCTTTAAAAATACCTGAACCGGATACTATCACATTCGCACCAGCCTCCAATATTTCGTCTACATTATCGATGTAAACTCCACCGTCTACTTGAATATCAACATCAAGTTTTCTTTCATCAATGAGCTTTCTGAGCATCCTGACTTTATCAAGAGTTTCAGGAATCAGCTTCTGTCCGCCAAATCCCGGCTCAACCGTCATGACAAGCACCATCTCAACTTTTTCAAGATACGGAAAAACAGCTTCAATAGGTGTCCCCGGCTTAATTGCTATGCCGGCTTTTTTTCCGTATTTATGTATCTCGTCAATGACTGCCGCAGGATTATCGGTAGCCTCCTGATGGAAAGTTATGGAATCCGCCCCTACATCCACAAAATCCTTTATGTAACGTATCGGGTCGATTATCATCAAATGTACGTCAAAAAGCTTATCGGTTATCCCTCTTATACTCTTAACTATAGGCATTCCGTAAGAGATAGAAGGAACAAACATTCCATCCATGACATCAATATGTATGTAGTGGGTGCCAGCCTTATCGACTTCTTCGATCTGCGATCCCAGTCGTGTAAAATCTGCTGACAGAATTGAAGAACTCAATATATTCATTATTTAAGAAATTCCTTTACTGAAGTATATACTCCATCTGCATCAAGACCATACTTGTGTACAAGTTCACCTGCTGTTCCCGACTCACCATACTTATCCTGCATTCCAAGCTTCTTAACAGGTGTAGGTGCACTCTCTGAAAGAGCATCGCTTACTGCGCTTCCAAGTCCGCCAATAACGGAATGCTCTTCAACGGTTACAACCTTTCCTGTCTTCTTTGCCGAAGCGATAACAAGCTCTTTATCAAGAGGTTTGATTGTACAGATATTGATAACCTCAGCGGAGATTCCGTCTGCAGCAAGCTTCTCAGCCGCTCCTATAGCTGAATCAACGCAGATACCGGTTGCAATAATGGTTACGTCTGTACCTTCTTTGATCACAGAACCTTTACCGATCTCAAATTTGTAGTCAGGTCTGTCGTTAATGATACTGCATGCCGCACGTCCGAATCTGATGTAAACAGGTCCTTCGTGCTCAAGAGCTGCGCGAACGCAAGCCTTTGCTTCAATATCATCTGCGGGACACATAACAACCATTCCGGGGATAACGCTCATAAGAGCAAAATCCTCATTACACTGATGGCTGGCTCCGTCCTCACCTACTGTGATTCCGGCGTGTGTTCCGCCAATCTTTACATTAAGATGGGGATATCCCACCGAGTTACGTACCTGCTCAAATGCACGTCCTGCAGCAAACATTGCAAAAGAACTTACAAAAGGAATTTTTCCTGTTGTCGCAAGTCCTGCTGCGATTCCCATCATGTTACACTCTGCGATACCGCAATCTATATGTCTCTCAGGAAATTTCTTCTGAAAAACAGCAGTCTTGGTTGATGCTGCAAGATCCGCATCCAAAACTACAAGATTTGGAAACTCATCACCAAGCTCCGCAAGAGCATTACCATAACTTTCTCTTGTTGCAATCTTCTTTACTTCGCTCATAGTGCCGCACCTATCCTTTCCAATTCTTCCATAGCCTGTTTGAACTCGTCGTCGTTAGGAGCTTTTCCGTGCCATCCGGCCTGGTTCTCCATGAATGAAACGCCTTTTCCTTTAACAGTGTGCGCTATGATCGCTGTGGGCATACCCTTTGTCTTCTTGGCCTCTTCGAAAGCTGCCTTAATCTCATCAAAGTTATGTCCGTCTATATTGATAACGTGGAAATTAAATGCTTCAAATTTCTTGTCGATAGGATAAGGTGAACATACCTTATCTACAGGTCCGTCAATCTGAAGACCGTTGTTGTCAACTATAACAACCAGATTGTCAAGTTTGCGGAATCCTGCAAACATAGCAGCTTCCCATACCTGACCTTCCTGAAGCTCACCGTCACCAAGAAGTGTATATACTCTGAAATCTTTCTTATCGAGCTTAGCAGAAAGAGCCATTCCGCAAGCAGCCGAGATACCCTGTCCGAGTGATCCGCTTGACATATCAAGTCCCGGAAGGTACTGCATGCTAGGATGTCCCTGAAGTCTTGAACCGAGCTTACGAAGCGTTGTCAGTTCCTCTTTAGGGAAATAACCTTTCTCTGCCATTACTGAATAAAGTCCCGGTGCGCAATGTCCCTTTGAAAGAACAAAACGATCTCTGTCGGGATCTGAAACGTTCTTGGGATCCACATTCATTTCCTCGAAATACAGATATGTAAAAATATCTGTTGAAGATAAAGATCCGCCCGGATGTCCTGCTCCGGCTGCATGAAGTGCCGTTATTATACTTTTTCTGACTTCATTAGCCGTTTTTTGTAGTTCCTGATTGGTCATAGCCATATTGAATTATTTCCTTTCCGTAATATTCAAAGACAAACTGTATTTTCAATTTATCACATGCCGCAAAGTTAGTCTACATCACAGTTTGTCTAAGTTTTATCATTCTTCCGTTTTCTGCCCATAATAGGCATTTGCACCATGTTTTCTAAAATAATGCTTATCTTGAAGGTGTGACGAAATAACATCTATTTTTGGATTCAAGATCTCACTCCTGAATGCCATCTTCGCAACTTCCTCTTCAACAGCCGCATTGTGAACCGCATTGGCCGCATCTTTTCCCCAGGTAAACACTCCGTGATTCTGGCAAAGAACTCCCGGAACCGCCATAGGATCAATGCCGAGGCGCTTAAATTCCTCTGCTATCGCAATTCCCGTATTTTTCTCGTAATCTGCCTCAATCTCTTCCTTGGTAAGTGCTCTTACACAGGGAATCTCTCCGTAGAAATAGTCTGCATGCGTTGTTCCGTAGCATGGAATTCCTCTTCCGGCCTGTGCCCAGCTCGTAGCATAAGATGAATGCGTATGCACCACGCCGCCTATCTCTTCAAAAGCCTTGTAAAGCTCAAGATGTGTAGGTGTGTCCGACGAAGGTGAAAGTTTTCCCTCAACCTTGTTTCCGTCAAGATCCATAACCACCATGTCATCCGGAGTCATCTTGTCGTACTCGACTCCGCTGGGCTTTATTACAAAGAGCCCTTTTTCTCTGTCAATCGCACTTACATTTCCCCACGTAAACAGAACAAGTCCATACTTAGGAAGAAGCATATTTGCTTCATATACTTTCTTTTTAAGTTCTTCTAACATTTCTATACCCCGCCATTTATACTTTTATCTGAGCGACTCAACCGCTGCCTTCTCTACAGCAAGTCCCGCCGAATAATTCTTGATGAATTCATCGAAGCCCTTAACGTCTTTTTCTTCAGGCTCGCATGTCTCCACACTTACATTGGTGAACACTTTATCGCTAAGATACTTCTCAAGACTCTCGTCGTCCTGTTTCTGCATCATGTATCCCGCAAGTATAGCCTGCCCCCAAGGTCCGCCTTCACCTGCAGTCTCCATAAGCTTTATAGTAGTTCCGAGAGCGGCAGCCATAACTTTGTCACCAACTCCCCTTACTTTGAAGAATCCACCCTGTCCAAAGAAGAAATCAACTCTAACTTTTTCCTCTTTTATAAGAATGTCATTTCCAAGTTTAAGCGCGCCGAGTGCTGTATAAAGATGTGTTCTCATGAAATTTGAAAGATTAAATTTATCATCGGGTTTTCTGACAAAAAGAGGTCTTCCTTCGTTAAATCCCGTAATACTTTCGCCTGAGAAATAGTTGTATGCAAGAAGTCCTCCGCAATCGGAATCTCCCTCCATCGCTTTTCTGTAAAGTCCTCCGTAGAGCTCGTCGTCGCTGATATCCTGTCCGAATGTTTTTGCAAACTCTCTGAAAAGAGATACCCACGCGTTTAGATCGGATGTACAGTTGTTGCAATGAACCATGGCAACCTGCTCGCCTGACGGTGTTGTAACTATATCAAGCTCAGGATATGCCTTTGAAAGATCATGCTCAAGTACAACCATTGAAAATACAGATGTTCCCGCAGAAATATTTCCCGTTCTCTTTGCAACTGAATTTGTCGCAACCATACCTGTTCCCGCATCTCCTTCAGGAGGACATACAGGCACGCCTTCTTTAAGCGTTCCTTCCGGATCAAGGAAAAGAGCTCCTTCTTTTGTAAGCGAACCTGCTCGCTCGCCTGCACAGAGCGCCTTGGGAAGGATGTCACGAATCTTGATCCCCGCACTCTTTACCTCAGGAAGAGCGTCAAAAGTATCAAGCATTTCCGCATTATAATCGCAGGTCTTGGAATCTATCGGGAACATACCCGAAGCATCACCGACGCCAAGAACCTTCTCTCCTGTAAGTAAGAGATGAATGTAACCTGCAAGTGTTGTAAAGAAAGCAACCTTTCCCACATGCTCTTCCTTGTTGAGAATTGCCTGATAAAGGTGTGCGATACTCCATCTCTGCGGAATGTGGAATCCAAGAGCCTCCGTAAGTTTCTCAGAAGCCTCTTCGGTTATGGTATTTCTCCAGGTTCTGAACGGAACAAGAAGATTTCCGTCCTTATCGAAAGCCATGTAGCCGTGCATCATGGCTGAAACTCCCATAGCTCCAACTGTTGTAAGGTCCTCGCCGTATTTGTTCTTTACGTCCTCTTTGAGGCCTTTGTAGCACGCTCTCACACCTTCTTTGATGTCATCAAGTCCATACGTCCAGATTCCGTCAACCAGCTTGTTTTCCCAGCTGAATGAACCCGATGCAAGAGAATTGTACTCCTTGTCCGTAAGAACTGCCTTGATTCTGGTAGAGCCAAACTCTATGCCCAGAAATGTACTGCCTTCGGCAATTACCTTTTTTGCGTCACTCATAACTCCTTCTCCTTTTATTGTATTTTTGTAACCCTTTATTAAATAAGCCCGTCATTTCTGGAATAATAAAACAGATACTGCTGCATTATCCCGTTATACGGAGCATATTTATCAAAATTAAACCCGTTTGGATACTTAAGCTCAAGAACCCTGTTTATCCAAACATCTTTTGGAAAAGCGTCAAGTCTGTGATACCCAAATAATATCTCACAGTTTGCCACTTTAACCCCAACGCCGAACAACCCCAAAAGTCCGGTCATCAGTTCCTCATCAGAGGCGTCACCCCATTTATCAAGGCTTACCGCGCCGCTTGCAACATCAAGCGCAGCCTGCCTTACGTATTTATCCCTGTAGCCGAGGCTGCAGGAAGCAAGTTTTTCATCTGACAAACCCGCCAGTTCTTCAGGTGTAGGAAAAGCATATACCGCTCTCCCTTCACTGTCTGTCCCGATTTTCCTTGATACCGCCGCGCATAGCTTTTCAATCGAAGCTTTTATCGCCGGAATATTTTTTCTCTGCGATATAATAAAAGAAATGAGCATCTCCCACGGGTCTTGTCTCAAAATCCTGATTCCCTTACCAAATTCCGCGGCGCGGTACAAATAATCATCTTCATCCTTGTCTATTCTGCCCCGGATCTCTCTGTAATCAAGACCTAAGTCAAAATAATCCTTCCAGAAATTCTCATATTCATCGGGACTGCAATCAAGCTCATACTCAAACTCACCGCTTTTTTTGATAAAAAGGTGTCTTGAAGAAGCCGTAACTTCATATCCGTCACCATGCTCGTTAAACCTGAAGCACTGCCCGCTGTCTGCTATTTTTTTCAGATCAAAATCATCAAATATTTCTATCTTCATTATGTTTTATCCATACTGTCGAGATACCCTCTGTCCCACAACATAATGTTAAGTTTCTGCGCCAGTTCCACTGCAGGCTGCGTGAAATACTGATTGGTCATAACCACTCCGACCATCCTGCCGTAGTAATCTCTGCCCGCATATATCTCCTGAACCGCTTTAACTCCAATCGGTTTGTCATAGCACTTGCACTGAACCGCATAGGTTATCCCATCTTTTTCGGCAAGAATGTCGGCACCGAAATCTCCGCTTCCTTTTGTCACAGTTGCTTCGGAAAATCCATTTGTTTTAAGAAGATCGGCGCAATAATACTCAAAATCATGCCCTTCCATTTCATCCATCGGAAGTGGCTTCATCCTGTATTTCTTAATATAGCTTACGATGAAAATTGCAACTGCGATTATCGCAATTCCCACCGCCAAATATATATAAATTTTCACCATAGGAATCTCCGCTTATTAAAGCTTCAAATCTCCCTCTTTCACCCATCCGAGCTTAACAACTCCCGCATGAACGACAGGTGCGATAACTGCGGGAAGCACAAATGAGATCAGTATCAGTCCGGCCCAGTCAAATCCGGTTATTGCAGCTTTTGCGCCGTCTGCAACATCCTGAACCCATCCCGTATATACTCCGATCTGTCCGACAAATCCACATGTACCCATTCCCGACGAAACAGGTGCTCCGTTCATCTTAAGCTTGAACAGACATGTCGCAAGAGGCCCTGTGATAGCCGATGTTACGATCGGTGCGATCCATACTCTCGGATTTTTGATGATATTACCCATCTGGAGCATTGATGTTCCGATACCCTGTGAAACTAGTCCGCCCCATTTATTCTCTTTAAAAGAAATCACGGCAAAGCCGACCATCTGAGCACAACATCCCGCTACAGCCGCGCCGCCCGCAAGTCCTGTAAGACCGAGCGCCGCACATATGGCTGCCGAAGAAATCGGAAGTGTAAGTGCGATTCCTACCGTTACGGATACAAGTATTCCCATGAGGAACGGCTGAAGTTCCGTTGCCCACATGATAAGATTTCCGAATGCCATTGCAGCTTTTCCCAAAGCAGGAGCTATGAGCCACGAGAAGAAAACTCCGACACCTATTGTCACAAGAGGTGTTACCAGGATATCCACCTTTGTCTCTTTTGAAACTGCTTTACCAAACTCTGCCGCAAGTATTGCAACAAACAAAACTGCAAGAGGACCGCCCGCTCCGCCAAGTGCATTTGCGGCAAATCCTACCGTTATCATTGAAAAAAGAACAAGTGGCGGGCAGTGAAGCGCATATCCTATTGCCACCGCCATCGCGGGACCGCTCATTGCAGATGCAAGTCCGCCCACAGTATATTCCGTATCTGAAACTGTCGCTACAGTCTGCATAAGAAACGGAATATTAAACTGTTTACCAAATGTATTGATGATCGTTCCTATGAGCAGCGAACAAAAAAGTCCCTGTGCCATAGCCCCCAGAGCGTCAATACCGTACCGCTTCAGAGAAATTTCAATATCTTTTTTCTTCAGAAAATCTTTCACTTTTCCATCTCCTCCGCTATATATATAGCATTTAAAATCATTGCTATATATTTTACCATAATCACCATATGGTTAAAATATCGGAAGAATCATATATTTTTGCACAAAATACCCCCGCTGATTTAAAGCGGGGGTATTATTATTATAAACGATTTATTTATTTTTAACTACTGTTTTTGCGGATCCGTAACCTGAAAGGTCACTGTATGTTACTACTGTTGCTTTTCCTTCTTCTCTGTCTGCAGAGCCGAACTCGACTTTTACTTCTTTAGCACCTTTGAATTCCTGGTTTGAAAGGTTGTTTGAAACATCATTTCCACGACTCTTATCCTTACAAGCCTCTTCGTACGCATCAGCCTTATTCTCTGCAATAAGAAGGTTCTTCTGGAACTTATTTGAAGAATCACATGCGAACTGGACAAGGAAGCATGCACCCTTCGTATTGTATATTGTATTGTTTGTGATCACGCAGTTCTTTGCAGCGCCGGTCTTCTTTGCGTCATAACCGCCAATGCTTATTCCTGCCAAGCCACTGTTTACAATTGTGTTGTTATTTACTCTGATATTATCAACCACAACACCCTTGTGCTCTGTTGCTATCTCAATACCAAGATCACAGTTTTCGACATAGTTATCATAAACATCTATGTCTTTTCCTCCGTCTACATATATACCGTCTGCACAAGCGTCGTCATATGTGACATTTTCTTTTGAGGAAATATTATAAACCACATTATTAAAGATTTTTCCGGCTCTCGCCCTATCTCTGTCATCCTTTGTCGACTTCTCAAAGCCAATTGCATCAATACCGATGTTGTCACAGTCATGTACTTTGTTATTTGAAATCTCAAATCCTTCAACATTTCCGTTAACCACAACTGCTTCACTGTTTCCAAGGCGCAGGCCGTACACCTCACAATCTGTGATAGTAATGTTTTTAGTAGGTTCCTTAAGACTTCCGTCTACAAGAATACCATGTGCATTATAATCATCTGAATGTTTTGAATACTTACATCCCATATCATGAATCTCACATCCCTTAATTGTAACGTTCTGTGAGCCTTCATCTACGCATATACCCTTTGGAGCTACGCTTCCCGAAGGTTTGTTTAATGTAAACCCTCTGATTTCAAGGTTTTCAATAGTTACATCCGATGCGCATACATAGATCATTGAATCATCACTTGATGTAGGAGTGATCTTCGCTCCTTCAAGCACTGCGCCATCTTCACCTACAATCGTTATCCCGTCAGTCTCTACACTGATCTGTTCCTTGTATTCCCCTTTAGGAATAATAATCGTATCCCCTTCATTCGCCTTCTCAATAGCGTCTTCAATAGTTTTAGCCCCTTGCGAACCAACGCGGATAGTTTCCTTTGCATTCACGGGAACAGTCCCCAAGTCACCGTAGAGTGTCAGACATGCAATGAATGTACATGATGCAACTACTTTAAGAATATCTTTCATCTGCATTTCTTTTCTGTTCTCTCCTTTTCTTTTCTTTGTTGGTTGATGTATATATTATAACGGCCTCATGAGAATACTTTACCACACTTCAGTAAAAAAGTGAAGAGTTTTCTTAACATTTTTAACTTTTTCTTTGAATTGGCAGAATAGTGTGTTTTCACGCTGTTCCACCATAGTATCTCCCGTCTTTTATCAAGTTCTGCATATTTATGCTTCATAAACCGTTTACATTTGTAACTTTTTGTGTTAAAGTACTTCTGTTGTCAAAGGGAGGAAACTTACTCATGAAAAAGAGAGTATTGGCACTATGCTTAGCAATTTCTTTATCGGCGATCGGTATGGCTTGCGGAAGCTGCTCCGAGCCGGAAACGGTCGAGGTCGCAGACCCTTCGGAATATGTAACACAAAATGATACAAATAAAGATATTGCACCTGTTTCCGATGAAGCCCCTATGGACTCCACCGAAAGCGCAAATAACGATAATATTGATGAAGGTACGGACGATTCTTCAGGCAGCAAAGCATCCGACTTTGATTGCTCAGTATTTACCGCAGCAAATTATTCCGAAGTATGTGAATATGCCAAGAAGATTAAAGATCTTACAATTGCCGAAGACTGGAATGCAATCGGTGATATGATCTGCTATCCGGTAAAGAACCGTAACGGCAAAGTTATAAAGTCAAAAGAAGATTTTGTTAAATATGCTTCAGATACGGGCTTTGATAAATCTTATATCGATTCACTCAGCAAATGGTCTGTGGATGAAATATGGTTTGACAGCCATGGGGCCTGCGTTGATGACGGAAATATATGGTTCGAGGATTGCGATTCCGACGATACCGAATTTAAGATCTGTTCTTTCTTTGCGCTATCGGCACAATAAGTCAACGATATTTTTTTCATATATATTAAAAATCAGCAGCCGTAAATCTTTATATAAGGTAGCGTTTTTATAATCAAACTATTCAAAAAGGCACTATTTCAAAGAGAATATAGTGCCTTTTTAATTCATGCAGGATGGTTAGATTATGGTAAAACATATAATATTTTAATCAAACTAAATATGTCATCCAGGTTTGAGATTTTATGTTGTTTTATATATTTACCAATTCAGTAATAGTTTTACTTACTAAGTCTATGGTACTTTCTCTTATTCCAACATCCCCTGCGATGGAAGTCCAATGAACTATTGCAGATTTTACATCTGCAATAATGCTTTTGGCTCTCTGAGTAGATATGCTGATTGTGGATGCGACCTGAAGCAGATCCTCTAATTCTATCTTTTCGCTTTTGTTATTTAGCGTCATTTGATGGTTGCTTAACCATTTGTTTGTCGGGTTATAGGAAAATGTGACATCATAGGCTGGTGATAATTTCCAGATTCCATCTCTGTTCATCAGAAATGAGACGTTTTTAACATGGTCATCTCTGTTGACGGCAAGAACATTAAATACCATTCTTCTGTAGAACTGTTCAACCTCATTAGCACCAAGACCAATCTGTTTCATGTAAGATGCCGCCAATTCGTAGCTGCAAAGTCTTGGCGTGTTGTAATCAATGTGGGCAAGCGCCGCAAGTGTTTGCATGTGAACCTTTGAACCATCTACCCTGTCGAATCGTTTGGTCATAAAGTGATTGTGGTTATTTTCTTTGAAGATACGGCATTCATTCATATTTATTCCAGCCTGTAATGCCATAAGATAATAGGCATATTCAATAAGGGTATATTCAGGCTCATCCTCCATGTCATGATCACCATTCTTGCTGACACCATCAAATTTCATTAGCCAATAATCAAATCCTTTTTCAGGGGCAATCTGACCGGACTTCACTTCATTTGTTTCTTCATTCCATGCAATGACTGCCTTTGCTCTTGCACCTCCTGCAGATGTTCCTAGTTTGAGAAGCTGTGAGTAAGAGGCATTGGACATGTCTATGTTTACTTCTTTTCTTTTACTCAAAACATCAGAGGCGAATTTTACCATCTCACTGACATTGACTATATCAGATGAACTGGAGCCAGCAGAGAGTGCTGGACGATATTCTAGTGCGCCCATACCTCGGCTCCCTGTATAACATAATCGATCTATCACGTTGAAATCAGTCTCGGACTTTCCTTGTGCAGCGAGCCATTGGTTGATAATAGCATTACCAAATTTATCGGGCAAGGAATCAGCTATCATTCCAGGTACTCCGTGAAACGATTCTTCTAAATTAGGAAACGAATAGAGTTTGTTGGATATAGGCATTTTTAAGGGCGAAAGCTGAATATTAGTTCCACGAACCCCTTCAATAAAATCGTTGTCATACTCAAAGATTGCATAAGGTAAACCTTCTTTGAGACTGAGGGTGCCAATCTTGGTGTTCCATAAAAATATTTCTGCAAGGTTATTCATTGTTCGTCACCCCATTTGAAAGTTCTATTGCTTGGTTTGTCGTTTTTCTTTCTGACTCTTTTCCGCTCTGTTCCATTTTGTCTAGCTAAATATGTAGATGGCCTGTCAGTCATATCCGGTATCAGAATATTAAAATTGTCGGCTAAATCCAACGCCATCATGATTTTAATAAAGATATCCAGTTGCACATCTAAACCCTTTTCAAATTTTTGGACAGATCTTAGTGATACGCCGGCCTTATCTGCCAGCTCCTTTTGAGTCAAGGGATATGCCAGTCTATAGTCTTTAGCTCGTTTGGCCAGTTCAGAAAGGATACCGTTAACAAATAAATATTTCATATATAATCACCTCAGATATATTATAAGCAAAGCAAAGTTAATGCGCAAGTACGCGCATATTATTGGTGTATTTAGCACTTAACACGCAAGAATGCACATATTACACAAAGGAGCGTAATTAAAAAGAGCATTTATAACCGTAAAGGAATATAGATGCTCTTTTGTTTGATTATATAGTTTGATTATATGTAACCAAACTATTTTCCGCTTAATATAAGGCTTTATTGGCATTTGTTATACTATTTACCTTATATTCCAAACGTGGGCTGCTGATTTTTTGTAAAGTTAATCGGTTGTTTTTACTCTGTTTTCTATGCTCAACCTACATACAGGTTATTTTCAAATAACTCTTCTTCGCTCACTCCATTAAAGGGAAGATATCCCAAGAATTCGCCACTCTTTGAATTAAATCCCATAACATTCTGCTTTATCTCACATGGATAAATAGTCTCGCCGGCCTTGGCTGTCTTAGGTGCTTCTCCGGAATCATCGGTAAATGTAATGTCTTTTTTAAGTATCAGACCGCTTTCTCCTCCGACAACAAAAGGCTGAAGTTTATCGGCCTTTTCTTCCGTTGCAAATCCGTCATCACCATATGTATAATCCTTAGTGCCAATCCAGCTTCCAAAAACATCGTATCTCTTTGCAATGACTATCTTATCTGCATAAACTTCATAAGTTGTGGAATCTGTTTTTTCATCGTGAGTATGATGTACTCTAACAAGATCATCGAGCTCATCAAGCTTTTTCATAGAACCGTTGTCCCACTTATAAAGCGTTACCGTTCCGTGTAGTGAATCTCCATACGTTTCCAGGATCAGATAATCTGCGCCGGTTTTATGAACATACAATACATTCGCGCCTCCGAACACAAAACCGTTATCGGAAGGAACATCAAGATCTATAACCTGCTCATTTATTTTCATTTGGAAGGTTGTATCTTTAATTTCATAAAGAAGTGTATCCTGCTTACCATCATTTCCAAGGTCTACCTCTTTCTTTTCATTATCTTTTAATTGCTCGTAGTAGAACTCACTGTCATTAGCAGCACTGTCTGTTTCATTTGCCGCTGAATCCGCCTCCGATGATGCATCTGTAGCATCAGCCACTTCTACTACGGATGCCTCAACAGAACTTTCATCCTTCTGCTCTGCTCCTCCCAAATTGCTCACATCAATCGGAGTACATCCGACAAAAAACATCGATACAAGCGGAATTGCCATACATACCAATTTACTCTTTTTCATTTTTTCTCCATTTCTGTAGGTGTGTTGGTCGGATTACATCATTTAGTCATCTCTTTGCCAACACGTAAATATATTTTATTTTTACATCGCGGTGGGGAACTTTAATTCCGTTCCCTTAGGAATTATCTTATATATACACGACAATATTGATGCCGATAAATATTTTTTCGTCATGATATTACTCCTATGTTGATTGCGTGTATTAGTTCTGTTAGTACAGTATAATTGCTAATACCGCTTTTGTCAAAATTATTTGCAAACAAAATAGCCCTACGCGGATTTCAAAGCTAATTTCAACATTAACTCTTTTTGGAAGCGTTCTATCAACGTGGATTATTCTTTTAAAGACCACAAATGGCTCAATTCCTTTCGGAATGGAGCCATCATCAATAGGGCCATTTATGAATAGCATCTTGGTCATAACGTTCACTGTAAACCTGATATTACTGATCATCCAAATGTATAGATACGAAAAGCATGACGAAACTGTCCATTGGGGGTGGTTTATTTCCATCGCTGCAATTTATCTGACTACATTAAACGGTGATTGTATGCATAACATGAACACTTTCCAAGGTATGACAAAGGATCTTATCATTAGAACCGCGATTGTAACTATTGTTACAGGGATTTCTACACTATGTGCAAGAATATACAATGTCAAGTCTAGCAATACTTCTTTCTAAGCTGATTAAACACAACGCACCCCAGCACAACCTGCGCAATAAGAAGCGCAAACAAGTACACCACGATGATCTTGTACTCTTTTATTATTCCCATTGCTCCAAGAATAGAAAAGGTCGGCATAGAAAGACAAATTATCCAAAAGTTAATCGTATAAACTATCCTGCATGATTGATCGCGCAGTTTTATATTTAATTCATCGTGAACCGCAATATCTTTTTGTTCTTCAATCTTACGGTACTTTTCTGCATTTTGAGGTGATAAATATTGGAAATACTTGATAAGTGTCGCAATTCCAACGCCCAAAGCTCCTCCGGCAAATCCTGCAAAAATTCCGTCTAATACACTCTCTGTTAAAAAGGCTGCCAACATAAGAGCACCGCCTACTGCAACAAATATAATGCCTTCAGTCAGTTTTTTCTTTTCCATCCTCGTTACCTCCCTTATGCATAAAGATTTCTTCAATTGTTTTGCCAAAAAAATCCGCTATCGTAAATGCCAGCTCAAGCGAAGGATTATACTTTCCTCTTTCGATAGAGCTGACCGTCTGCCTGGATACGCGTATTGCTTCCGCAAACTCATCTTGATTTAAGCCGCGCTCTTTGCGCAATTTTTCTACAAGGTTTTCCACTTCATTACCTCCATGTCATTATGACAAGGTTCCTTTACATTTTTAATATAACAGGCATTTCTGTTTTTGACAAGGTTCCTTTACATTTTTGAATAAAAAATATTCCGATACGTATACTCGCATCGGAATATTCCTTTCTGTCCTCTCGTTTTTTCGGGTACTACAGTGATTTCCTCTCTTTTTTTACCTGTTGAAAACCTCCCATTTTTACCTGTAAAAAATCATAAAATTCATATTCCAACAATTTTACACAGCATCCTCTTTAAGAACCTCAATGATATTGTCGTTCTTAATCTTGTTTACACTAAGAGCCATGCATATACCAAGAATTCCAAATACAGAAGCCATGACGATTCCATACATGATAAGGTCCGGATCAAAGATGTGCAGATTCGAATCAAACGTCCTGTACATCAGGTAGCTCAGCAAAAGAGATATCGGAATTCCCAATATCAGCGCTTTCATTCCGTACAGAAGTGTTTCAAGCCATAACATCTTCTTAAATCCTCCGCTCTCAAGCCCCACCGATTTGTACATGGCAAACTCTTTTCTGCGAAGGAGCACTCCGGTCGAAATTGTATTTACAATATTCGCAACAGAAATGAGCGAAAGGAGGCAGGTAAAACCATACATTGCAGTTTTCAGCATAATCGTGATCGTATCCATCACCTGCAAAGAATCCGCAAAATCGTTGCAATAATAACTGTGATATCCGTCATTTTCCAAAAGAGAATATATCTTATCATGGATTTCTTTATGCCTTGTGGTCTCAACTCCCAGATCGACCGTGAGTTTATCTTCGGGAAGCACTTCTTTTGCCTTAGCATAGTACATGGATGTTGGCACATACACTGCAATATCGCCTTTAGGCGTAAGGTCCAGAATACTGTTTTTTCCGTCATATTTGATCAATCCCGCAATCTCTATTGCCGGAGGATTTTCCATAGCATTGTCGTAGTGAAGGACCTGCCCTATTATCCCGTCATTAAAGACTTCACTGGGCTTTCTCTCGTGAAAATAATCATTTAACAGCACTCCGCGCAATGTATCACCATAGTAAGCGCTCTTATCAATCCCATTATCTACAAGTATTCTGTCAAAGTCCTTATCATCCACTATGCATACGTCCATTCCCGCAAGGCTTAAATCCGCAAACTCGGGTAAAAGAAACTTTTGGTCCGCAATATCCGTATTGGCAAGCTCCTTTGTAGATTCCGGCGCCTTTTTAAACAAAAACTGGATCATACTCACGCCATATACATTATCAACTCCATCCATCTCACCAATAGTATTGCGCAGCTTATCGCTCTCCGAAAGAGAACATGATGCCACGATCTGATAAGGTAAATCCAGCTCAAATTTATTGGCTCTTGCTACCGAATTGCAAAAATAGTTGGTCGTCAGGAACATGATAACCGAAACCGCCAAGGTTGCAGTTATAACTTTGCCTTTTACGCCATTTCTTTTTAAGTTTTTGTACGCAAGTTCTCCTTCATATCCAAAGATTTTCCTTATTACGGGGTTTACCCTAAGGTTTCTCGCCTTAACTTTTACAATATTGTTCTGACGCAGAGCTTCAATCGGCATAACCTTTGACGCCTTTATTGCCGGAACAAATGTAGAAATGAATATTGTGAGTGTGGCAAAAAATACGATGGCGGCCATCACATAAAGATTGCATACTATAGGAACGCCTCCGCTCACCCCTTCGACACCCGCAAATATATTAGCCTCAATAATCCTGTTGCCAAGAAATGCCAGCGTTATCTTCGTTCCGATATAGCCAATCAAAAGACCTAAAGGGATTCCTATCGCTCCCAGAACAAAGCCCTCATAGTATATTGAAAATCTCTTTTGCTTAGCTGTTGCTCCGACACTTGCAAGCATTCCAAGATAACGCATCCTCTCTGTAAGGGACATTCCTATGGAATTGAATATCAGGATAACCGAAGTAACTATGACTATTGCAAGGGCAACCGCCATCATAACAAAAAATGACCTGTATGTACCTTCACTGTCTTCATAGGCAAAGCAGCTGATCAGATACTCTGTGTTGTATTCACTCTTATCAATCCCATACTCTGCCTTTATACTGTTAAGTTGCTTAATGGCAGTATGATCGCATTTCTTAAGCGTGATCAGCACTTGCGCTTTTTCTCTGTCAGGAAAGTAATCCTCATCCAGTCCCCGAAGAATATCCCAGTCACCTGTCGGTCTGTTTCCATGCAGTATTGCCGTCACTGTACAGGTTTCCGTCGACTCAGCCTTAAACCGCTCTTCCGAATTATAATCACCGCCAAGATATGAAAGTCCTTCAATCTCATCATCAATATATCTGTATCCCTGCTCAAAGGTGAGGGAATCGCCCACCTTAAGATCTTCCAGCCCATTATCAATAAGAAACTGCTCTTCGACCGCTATCTCAGAAGAATTTTTGGGGAGCACTCCGTCATAATCCGATATCACCCTCATGGATAAATAGTTTTTATCCACATGGTCGATATTTCCGGTTCGGAATCTGTCTTCTTTATCATTTAAAAGTCTGACACCCGTCACCTTCTCTTCTGCGTCGCAGATTCCCACCGACGCTATCCTTTTATCTTTCGTCAAAGAAACATACTGCTCACGCGTGATCTCTCTAAACTGCGCATGTACATTTCCTTCTGACTGTATAGCCATAGATCCAAAAAACTTAAAGAAAGAAAAAACGCCCAGAACTATGGCACTTATAAGTGCAGTAGATGCCGCAATTCCAAGCATTGTTACGATGGATCTTTTCTTTTTTCCAAGGAGGTGCCTTAATGTCAAAGTCGCTATAATATTCATGACACCATCACCCCTTCCTTCTTGCTGTCGCGGATGATCTTGCCATCCTCGATCGTAATGACTCTGTCAGCAGAAAGAGCAATTCTCTCATCATGAGTGATGATGATAACAGTCTGATTGTTTTCTTTGTTAAACTTTCTAAGCAGCGCTATTATTTCTTTACTGTTCTCTGAGTCCAGATTACCCGTAGGCTCATCTGCAAGAAGCAGCGCCGGATGATTCATAAGCGCCCTTCCTATCGATACTCTCTGCTGCTGGCCTCCTGAAAGCTGATTTGGAAGATGAGATATTCTCTCTTTTAATCCAAGCTTTTCAACCAGATCGTTAAGAAGCTTCTTATCAGCTTTTTTCCCATCCAACAAGATTGGAAGCGTCATATTCTCTTCCACATTCAGGATTGGAATAAGATTGTAAAACTGGTAAATAAGACCGATGTTTCTTCTTCGAAATATTGCAAGCCTTGTTTCATCAAGCTTTCCGATGTCTGTTCCTGCGATTGTACAAGTACCTGATGTCGGAACGTCCACTCCTCCTAGGATGTGAAGAAGCGTCGATTTTCCCGAACCGGAAGGTCCTACTATTGCCACAAACTCTCCCTGTTCCACGTCAAAAGAGACATCTTTAAGAGCATCAACCCTTGTCTCCCCTGTTCCATATACTTTACAAAGATTTCTGATTTCCAGAATGTTCATTTTTCTTTTGTCTCCCTTCCCATGCATTGATCATGAGAATAGAATAATATTTTAATCTTACAATCAAGTGACTATACAATTACAGATTTGTCATTTTAGATAAGTGTTTTATAAAATCTCAAAAAGAACCTCGTTCCCACGCCTTCCGTGCTTTCTACGACAATATCTCCGCGCTGTCCCGTAATGATTGTCTTTGCAAGAGCTAGTCCTATGCCTACACTGTCTTTTCCTGCATTTTTCCCTTTATAGAAACGGTCAAAAATATACGGCAGATCTTCCTCCGCTATTCCGCAGCCCGTATCTTCAACGGATATCTCCTTATAGATGTTTGTGTCGGATGTTTTTATTGAAAGCGTGCCGCCGCTCTCCATATGTTCGATGCAGTTTTTTACAATATTCTGAATGGCTTCTATGGTCCAGTTTTTATCGCACTTAACAGACATATTAAAAACGTCGTGTGTATAGCTTATATTCTTAAGCTCCATCTGTATCTCAAAAGGTTTTATGACTTCTCTGATAAGTTCGTCAACTTCTGTTTCTTCAGGCTTCATGATTATTGTTCCGGCATCGATCTTAGATAGCTTTAAAAGAGTCTGGATTAGCCAGTTCATCCTATCCAACTGATTTGATTGTGTCGTAAGAAATTCATCGCGCTTATTCCTATCATCCTCAATTTTGAGCAGATCGTTCATTACTATCATGGACGTAAGCGGAGTTTTTAACTGATGACTTATATCCGCAATGGCATCTGCCAGCGCCACTTTGTCTTTTGCCAAAAGATCTTTCTGGTAGCTGAGCGTAGACGTGGTTTTATAGATGTTCGTTTTAAGAAGCGACAGCTCTCCTTCTTCCTGATCGAGGATCCCCACTGTTTCATCTCCCTCAAGAACTCTTACCAAGTACGAATTGAGTTTGTCTATATCGTTATACCTGCGTTTGGTGAAAAAAATAAATATGCTTCCCAAAGCAATCCCCAATATCACCAATAAAATAAAAGCGGCTATGCCACATAAAACATATCCGCATACAGACGCAGCAACCGTAAATACAGCTGCTACACAGATCATATATCTGATTTCTTTATTTTTCAGCATATCAAATGCCTCCCAATCGCTGTACGACTCTCTATATTCATTCTAAGCCCGAAAAAAATTTGTTAGCTTTTTTTATTTCTACAAAAAAACTGATGTAATACACTACCGCACCGATAACATAGGGAATCGTGACAGAAATAAACATATCCCTGTACGCCGACGGCGAAACCTCAGAAAAATGCGCCATTATCCATACCCCTAAAAGGACAATTCCTATAATTACAATATACTGGCCTATAGCCACCGGTACAAACGGAAATCGCTGCAAATAATTATGGAGCGAAAGAACAAATATCGCCAGAACCGATATCCCCAGGCAAAGAAAAATGTTATCGGAATAATTCTTATCTACGAATCCAATACACTTTTCAAAAAGCAATTTTCCACAAACTATAATTGTGAAGGTGGTACAAACTATGGAAAAAAAATTATTCTTAGTGATCAGTTTCATTTTTTTGCCTCCCCCGGAGTTTCTTTAGAGCCTCGTAAAATTCTGCCCTATATCCTCTGTTCATCACCAAACACTCATCGTTCTTTAGAAAAATGCGTGTTCTCATGTTAAGATCACCCTGAAGGCGCTTTATTTTGTACAGATTTACGATGCTCGATTTGCTGATTCGCACAAAGCCTACATCTTTGTGCTCGGATATTACCCCTTGCAAAGTCTCTTTTATCTCAATGCAGGTATCTTGAGTGTAGGCAAACGTCTTTCTGTCAACAGATTCAAAGTAAAATATGGCAGAAAGCGGATATGTCAGTTTCTTCCCATCTGCCATTCCCTCAATATATTTAAGTGCCGGCCGCAGTCTTTCCAGAACTGCGGCTGTTTCACCATCTATGTCTTCATAATGCAGTTCAAGGTAATTCTCTTCCAGATTTTCCTCTCTGGTCTTTATCAGTTTCATCTTCCCCCCTTATAAAATGAACATGATGCAGAGGAACAAATAGGATAGTTTTAAGTTTCTTTCTGTAAGAAGGTATGCACCGCCGAACACAAATCCTTCAATGGCAATGTATATTCCTGTCGCCAAAGAGCCTTTTGTAATCCAGTGGCCAAGCCCCCATGTAAGCGCCACAACTATTCCTCCATAGGGAATCTTATCATTTTTAAACCACTTTTCAAATGCATACTGCCCGAAAACAATGACCAGAAGCACAAGGAAGACCTCAACAAAGTAGTACAGATACTGGAATGTAAAAAGAATTATTCCTCTACTTCTAAACTCTCTTAAAACCTTACTTCCGTCCCAGTCGATCCATGACGCTATCAGGCTTATTACGGTTCCTGAGATTAAAAGTATCCATCTGCCGAAAGACAGTTCTTTTGCTCCGCTGATAAAGCTCTTTTCTCTACAATTCTTAACAAAATCGACTCCGGATTTGCGTGCACATTCTTTGATGACGTACAGCCCGCCAAGTATCCACACAATCATTGTCATCGTCCAGTGTAAAATACTCTGCCACATATTAAAACTGCCAAAGTCATAGCCATATACATTGAATTCGATTGCATATGCAAGCAGGAATTCAAATCCTATCACACCGAAAGCCTCCAAAGAATAGCTCAAAAAAGTAAGACCACTCAAGAATCTGTTTTTACCTTTTGTATATGTCATTGTTTTCATTAAAAAAGCTCCTTTCAGTAGTTGTCGCGTTTCTATGCATACCTTACTGAAAAAGGAGCTTCGTTACAATATTTTCGGTGCTAAGTTGCACTCATAGGTGTCTAAGTTGCAAGAATTTAGTAGCCCATTCCTTATATCCATAAAGATGTTATAAACATTGGCGATGCATCATCACTTTTCTCAAACCCGCAGTTTTGGTAAAAATGCATTTCTTTGTCATAGGCAATTACTGCTATTCTAAGATAGCTATGATACTTCTCTTTAATCATATCGATCAGTGTTCTGCCAATCTTTTGATTATGGTATTCAGGATTCACCAACAGATAATGCACATATGCATTCATTATTCCATCATCCATAGCACATACCATCCCAACCAGTTTATCCCCGTCATAAGCAGAAAAGACGGTATTAAAGTTTTTCATTGCGATACATAATTTCTCCGGATAATGACCTGATGACCAGTTAACTGAAAGAAATAATTCTTCCAATTCATTTTTAGTAAAATCATGTTTATCTGTATATTTGATGTCCATCGTTGCCTCCTAAATCAGTTCCATTTCAGATTCCATCTTAACAAAGCCATATTTCTCATATAGCGGTCGTCCCATCTCTGTCGCCTCTAAAGATATTTGATTTATCCCGCGTTCTCTTGAGACATTTACAAGCATATCCAAAGTTTTGTATGCGATTCCTTGTCGTCTATACTTTGGATTCGTATACATATTCATAATATAAGCCTTCTTTCCATCGGGATTGTGGTAAGTCGGCATTACAGTATAAAAACTGACGCCCCCGGCCCCTATAAATTTATCCCCTTCCATTACAAGAATCGCAAAATGTGTACCATCGGCCAAAGCCTTCTTGTAATACTTGTAAGATTCTTTTTCTACTAACGTCATATCAACCGAATCATCCAACTTATTTGCCGCTCTTAAAACCTCAATACGGGAGGTCGTCAATAAATCAAGATCCTCCAATGTTGCAACTCTGTACTCCAATTATGTCCCTCCTATGATTGCCTATTTTTTTGTTGCTACTCTATGGATTACGGAAACATGCGTAATCTTGTTTACCTCGTCAGGATACTCCTTTTCAAAATGCATCCCTATTGCTTCTGCTGTTTTGTATGATGCCTCGTTCGTATATTTACAGTACGAATATAATGACGGATAATCAGTATTTTCAAAAGCCCAATTTCTTACAGCCTTAGCAGCTTCTTTTGCATATCCTTGTCTCCAATACTTTTTATGAATATGATATCCTATCTCCGGCAATTTTTCTCCATCAATATTCTGTATTGTAATGCCGCAATCCCCGATGAATTTCCCTGTTTCTTTCAGCACAATTGCCCATAAGCCAAACCCATACCGGGCATAGTTCTCAAGATTCCATTCGATCCAACGTCTGGTTCTTGCTTCATCAAACGGTGCCGGATAGTGCTGCATTGTCTCAACATCCGACATTATCTCATACAGGGCGTCAAAATCATCTGTTTTATACTCTCTAAGAATGAGTCTTTCCGTTTCTATCATCTTTTCAACCTCTACACGCTTCTCCTTCATCACATAATTTACTAATGATTCTGCCCTGAATAATATATGGTTCACCGGAAATCATTCCTGCGTTTACTAAATTTATGTATCTATTCTAACCATTTCTGTCTAAGGTATACATTTCTTTCCATGTAGATAAGAGATGTACTAAAACAGAACCGATATCGTCGTCCCTACTCCCGGGGCGCTGTCCAACTCTATTTTTGCATCATGAATTTCAACAATATGCTTTACAATCGCAAGTCCAAGCCCTGTTCCACCTGTGGCTTTGGATCTGCTTTTGTCAACTCTATAGAATCTTTCAAAAACTCTCTGTTGATCGGCTGCAGGAATTCCGATTCCGTTATCTTTTACAATCAAGCAGGGCGAATTGTCTATAGTATTAACCGATACCAAAACTTTTCCACCCGGATTGTTATATCTGATAGCATTTTGAACCAGGTTTTCAATAAGTTCCTTTATCATTTCTTTATTGCCACGTATAATACTTTCTTTACCATCAATGGCTATAGTAATATCTTTAAGCTTTGCACTGACTGATAATTCATTCACGCACTCATGAGCCACATCATACAAATCTATTTTCTCGAATTCCATCCCATGATCTACCCTATCCAGTTCCGAGAGTTTAATGATATCATTGATCAGCGCAAGCAATCTGTCTGCATTTTTACGAATTTCCCGATAGAAATGATTCTGCTTTTCTTCTGAGGCCATCCCGCCTTCTAATAGTTCTGCATAACCGGAAATTGCTGTTAGCGGCGTCTTTAACTCATGTGATACATTAGCCGTAAAATCCTGTCTGGCTTTCGCAGCCGCCAGCACATCTGCATGCTGGGATCTTAGCATTTCAGAAAGAGGATCAAGTTCCTTATATGGAGATTCATAATCAGAATTTTCCAGATTTGAAACCATTATTTCTATCGGCTTTAACAGCTGTTTTGTAAGTAAATGCGAAATCACTATGCACACTGATAAAATAATTAAAATGATCAAAGTTATAACAGGCGCCACCGAAACAAAAACAGACAAAAGACTTTGCGCATCAGTTGCTACTCGAAGTACAGTTCCATTATCTAAAAGGATTGCATAATAAAATGTATTCTTGTTCATAGTATCTGATTTTCTGACAGCTTCTCCCACGCCGTCAGAAAACGCTTCCTGTATCTCCGGTCTGTCATTATGATTTGTCAAAAGATCTGCCGAAGCATCATTATCATAAAGTACCGTTCCATCTTCTGCGATCCAGGTAACACGCAGTTCTTCGATATCAGTAGATAAATCGATCTCATCTGTATCATTATTAACCGACTCAAAATAATGCGTATCTTTTAAAAGCTTTGCACTAACCGATAAGTCTGCCCGCACCTGTCTCTGAAACAGACCATAATATATAATTGTAATCCCTAAAACTGCGGCAATTACTGCAAGAACAGCAATCCCAACCAGTCTTTTATTTATTTTGTTTTT